>Ga0209254_10000110_pt1 | contig 51996 bp, 50 predicted proteins | sample FrelakmetDIP11DI_FD_187148 | JGI IMG/M metagenome (GOLD analysis project Ga0209254, IMG submission 187148) | Freshwater lake sediment microbial communities from the University of Notre Dame, USA, for methane emissions studies - DIP11 DI (SPAdes)... | ecosystem: Environmental > Aquatic >...
CACCTATGCCCTGAATTTTCCTCCCTGCCAAATCCGGACAATCTAACAGCATGTCCTACATCATCTCCCCCATGATTCCTCACATCCGCTGATCCGCTTCAGGAGTCTCTCCTGCTCCTTTGCCGGCTTGTCTACCTGACCTGTCCCGTCTTCAGTCCCGTTCCCTTGCGGGATCACTTACGGGATTACCTGATTGCCTTTCCTCCCCCACCAAAAGCGGACAAGCTAAAGCATGTCCTACATCTTTTCCTCCCAGGTTTTCCTACATCCGCTAATCCATTCCCCATCCGCTGCTGGCATCTGCTAATCCGTTCCCCATCCGTTGCTGGCATCCGCTGACAGCTGTCTCCTGCTTCCCGACCTCTTTCTTCTAACTTCTAACTTCTTACCACTGACCACTGCTTACTGTCCACTGATTACTGCTTTTCACACCTCCACCACCTCATTCATCTCCGGGTACCTCACCCCCCCGATTCCCCTCTCCCTCATCTTCCCCATCAAAATCTCCGCCGGCCCCTGCTCCCCGTGCACCAGGAACACCTGCTTCACGCTCTCTTTCGTTGCCAGGGCGTATTCCAGCAGCAGCGGCTGCCCGGCGTGCGCCGAGAACCCCTCGATCGTCTCCACCTCCGCCCGCCGCTCATAAACCTCCCCGAAGATCTTCACCCGCTCTTCCTTCTCAGCCAGCCGCCTTCCCAGCGTGTGCGGCGCCTGCCACGACACGATCAGCACCGTGTTCAGCGGGTTCTCGATATTGTTCTTCAAGTGGTGCAGGATGCGCCCCGTCTCCGCCATCCCCGAAGCCGAGATGATGATCATCGGGTCCTTGCGCTCGTTCAGCGCCTTCGACTGCTCCGCCGAGCGCGTGTACGTCAGGCGTGAGAAACCCAGCGCTTCCTTGTGCCGCCCCTCTTCGATAAACTGCTGCGTCTCTGCGTCGAAGCACTCCTTGTGCATACGGAAGATATCCGAGGCGTTCACCGCCAGTGGACTGTCCACGAACACCGGCACGCTCGGAATATCCCCGCTCTCCATCATCTGGTGGAACGAATACACCAGCTCCTGCGTCCTGCCCACCGCAAACGCCGGGATGATCACCTTGCCGCCCCGCTTCAGCGTCCTCCCCGTCACCTGGCGCAGCTCGTCGAACGCTTCCTCCGGGCTGGCGTGGCTCTTATCCCCGTACGTGCACTCCATGATCATCAAATCCGCCCCCTCCGGCAGCACCGGGTCGCGGATCAGCGGCAGGTTGCGCCGCCCGATGTCGCCCGAGAACCACAACCGGCGCTTCTGGAATTTACCCTGGAAGTTATTCTCAGGGGCCCCGCTGTGCTCCTCGATATCCAGCACTACCGCCGCCGAGCCCAGGATATGCCCCGCTTCCACCAATCGCACTTCCACCCCCGGCACGGCTTCGAAAGGCTGGTCGTACGCCACCGCCTTGAAATACTGCGCCACCTGCGCTGCGTCCTCCAGCGTGTACAGCGGCTCAGCAGCCGGCTCTCCCGCTTTTTTTCTCTTGTTCACAAAAGCCGCGTCCGATTCCTGGATGTGGCCTGAATCCATCAGCATGATATTCGCCAGGTGCGCCGTGGCGTGCGTGGCGTAGATCGGCCCGTGGTAGCCGTTCTTCACCAGGCTCGGCAGGTTGCCGGAGTGGTCGATGTGAGCGTGCGACAGGATCACTGCGTCCAGCTCGCTCGGATCGTACGGCAGCTTGCTGTTGCGCTCATACGACTCCTTGCGCCTTCCCTGGTACAGCCCGCACTCCAGCAGCACCTTATAACCGTTGATATGCAGCAAATGTTGGGAGCCGGTCACCGTGCGTGCCGCCCCGTGAAATCCAATCTTCATCGTCTCACCTCGCAATCTACCTTATTCCTATCCATTCTCTTCTTCCCGACCACTGATAACTGACCACTTCTTCCCCATCCCTCGGAATTTATCCCGGCTGTGCCGGGACTCTCTTCTTCCTGACCACTGGCAACTGTCCACTGCCAACTGACCACTGACCAATGTTTACTGCACTCCTCCCATCTTCCCTCGCACCCATTTTAACGCTTCCCCGGGCGTTCCAATCCGGATTCCTGCATTCTTTGCCACGGACGGATCGTCAATGAAATGTTTATGGTTCAGGGTAACCAGGAAATCTGTCTTCGCCAGCATGGCTGCCAGCAGGATCGATACATCCGGCGCATGTGAGACTAGGTGTGTGTGTGCCACAACCTCATCGGGAGCAGGATCGCGCACGATTCGTGCCTTCGAGGCCAGTACGGCCTGGCGAAAATCGCCCAATACCCACGGCGCTTTTCTCGCTATCGCCCGTTCGGTTTCAACCAGCACCTGCTCTGAGATCGTTATCTCGAGCACCCCGCTCTCCGCCAAAACCAGTAGCGCTCTTGATGCGCCTTTTTCACTCAGGATTCCGGACATCAGTGCGCTGCTGTCAAAAAATAAGTTAGCCCCCTGCATACCGCTCCTGGTAGAAGCGCTCTCGTTCCTCATCCAGCGCAGCCAGGATTTCATCCAGTGAGACGCCTTCCTCCTCCAGTTGCTTGGCGATTCGATCTCCCAGGCGGTCTACCTGGCTCACAGTGGGCGTGATCAGGATGGATCCTTCTCCTAGATCTACCAGGGTGATCACATCACCCTCGTCGAATCCATATTTTCGCCGCAGCTCGACCGGCAGCGTAACAGTCCCTTTCCCGCGAATTTGAATGGTTGTAGAAACCGGCATTGCCGATATTCTCCTTTCCAGAAATTCGGAATTTCCACACCAATTCTATCAAATATTCTTCATTTTGAATATCTTTGGTCACATCTGCTATCTTCCCTCCCCCAAAATCTGTACCCTTCTCAATTTTTCACATCTTCACCCCAACTGACATTCGTCCACCACATCCCATTCTCTTGCGGGACTCCATTCTCTTCTCCCCGACCACCGGTCACTACCATAATCTCATTTCTGCGTACCCCCATCCCCAAATCTAAAATCTAAAATCCTAAATCCTAAATCACTTCTTCCCCATCGCTTCCAAAATCTTCACCCCAAACCTCTCCCGCCTCCACGGCACACTGCTCATCACCTCACCCAGCTCCATCTCATCGCGCGGGTTTCGCCTCGCCAGCTCGTTCATCACATCGCGCGGCAGCACCACGTCCGACTGCACCCCCATCCTCTGGGCGGTCGTCTTCCGCCACTGCCTCAGTGCCTCCACCCTCTGCAAATATCCCTCATCCGGTCTCGGCCAGCGCGGCGGGTAGATCGGATTTGCCTTCAAGCCGTTCTTAACCGCCTCCAGCAGCCTTGCCCCGTGCCGCCTCACCTGTGCTGGTGTCATGCCGTGCATCCTGCGCAGGCTTTCCAGGTCGCGCGGCGTCTCCAGCGCGATTTTCATCAGCGTCTGGTCGTTGATCACTTTGAACAGCGGCCGGTCCAGCTGCCTGGCGATCTTATCCCGGTAGCGGCACAGCTCCATCAGCACCGCCGCCTGCTGCGGCTGCAGGTCGTGAGCGCCGTTGATGCGCCATGGATCGATCGCCCGCTCCTCCCCACCTCCAGTCCCGTTCCCTTCCACCGCCTGCAATGCCGCCAGCCTGCAAAAATCTTCTTCAGCCAGCAGCCACAAATCCTGCTCGTGCAGCTTTTCTTTCAGGATATTTCGCAGCTGGATCAGGTAATGCGTGTCCAGGCTGGCGTAGTTCAGCAGCTCCGCCGGCAGCGGGCGCTGTCCCCAGTTGGCGCGCTGCTGTCGTTTGTCCACCTTGATCCCAAAATGCGCCTCCAGCATCGAGCCCAGCCCCACCGCCTCGTAGCCCAGGATGCGGCTCGCCGCCATCGTGTCGAAAAGATTGGCAAACTCGAACCCGAAATCCCTCCTCAGGCAGATCAGGTCATACTCCGCCGCGTGAAAGACCTTCTCGATCCTCGGATTGCTGAACAATGGCCCCAGCGCCGACAGGTCCTCCATCCCCAGCGGATCGATCAGCAGGTCGATCTCAATTGTCGAAAATTGGATCAGGCATACCCGCTCAAAATAGGCATACAGGCTGTTCGATTCGGTGTCCACCCCCACGATTTCCTGGCGCACCAGCTCCTCTGCCGTTTGTTTCAGCAGCGGCAGATCGGTGATCAGGCGAGTGTCTTGCAGGGTACTGGTGTTCATGCCGTTCAATTATAGTTGATTCTCACTCGCAGATTTTTTCCATCAGCAGGGCGTCTTCCCCGTCCTCGTAATAACGGGTCCACAACCCGGCGCGCGTGTAGCCAAATTCCTCGTACAGCTTCACCGCCGCACCGTTCGACGCCCTCACGTTCAGGCAGATCTTGCCCACTTCCAGGCGGCTCTCGCAGGTTCGCAGCAGCGCCTTCCCGATCCCCTGCCGCCGGAACTCGGGGATCACACCCACCGTCGCAATCCAGGCGCTGTTTTCGGCTTTGCGCACATCCCCGGCGATAAATCCCACCATCTGGTGGTCAGACATGGCTTTCAGCCGCACCACGTTCGGCATGGTCAGTACGCCGATCAGGTCCAAAAGCGGCCAGGCATCCTTCGGAAAGCAGGCCCGTTCCAGCTGGCGCAGGTGATTCAAATCACGCCAGGTAGCCGCTTCGATGCTCACCCGGCTGCCTGGCAGGGTTAGAAACTCGGAATCCATTCAACCAATCGATTCTCGAAACGAACTGTCATCGCGTGCAGGATTTTCGACGAACCTGTCCCGTCTTCAGTCCCGTCTTCAGTCCCGTTCCCTTGCGGGATCCCTTGCGGGATCACTGACGGGAGCAATCTCCGTTTTGCCTGATCTGCCAGGTCCTGACAGTTTATTTCTCCGTACGGCCTTTCATGAAGCTGTCCAGCAGGCTGGTGAACTCCATCGGGAAGATATACTTCGTCGATGCCCCGGCGCCGATCGACTTCAGCGTCTCGAAGTACTGCAGCGTCATCGTCTTCTGATCCACCGTCTGCGCCACGGAGTAGATGCGTTCCAGCGCGTTGGCAAAGCCCTCCGCCCGCAGCAGCTGCGACTGGCGTTCGCCTTCCGCCCGTAGAATCGCCCCTTGCTTCTCACCCTCGGCTTTCAAGATGTTAGCCTGCTTATCGCCGTCCGCCACGTTCACCGCCGCCTCGCGCGTTCCGGTCGACTCGGTCACCACCGCCCGCCGGATGCGCTCCGCCGACATCTGCCGGTTCATCGCGTCCTGCACCTCGCGCGGTGGGATGATCTCGCGGATTTCAACGTTGGTCACCTTCACACCCCAGCGCTCAGTCACTTCGTCCAGCCGTGTGCGCAGCATATTGTTGATATGCTCGCGCTCCGAAAGCACGTCGTCCAGTGGGATGCCTCCGATCACCGCCCGCAGGGTGGTGGTGGCCATCCCCTGGGCCGCGGATTCGAAGTTTCCGACCTGCAAAATACTTTCCGTCGGATCGAGTACTTTGTAGTACCACAAGAAATCGACCGAGATAGGGGCGTTATCCTTGGTGATCGAAGTTTGATGAGGAATCTCGCGCACCTGCTCGCGCAGGTCCACTTTTACCGCTCGATCGATCACCGGGATCAGGAAGACGATGCCGGGACCGCGCGCCCCAACGCACCTTCCAAGCCGAAAAACCACCAGCCTCTGGTATTCGGGGACGATGCGGATGGCGTTCGCCAGTAGAACGAGCAGCAAAATTATCAAGCCGCCCACGAAACAAAGTGCGGTTGTCGTATATGCTGCAGTATCCATATTTTCTCCTTTCAGAAGATTACACTGTTAGCAGTTTTGGGAAATCAAGCATCCGGTTCAACAACTTCAACTTCGAGTATAAAACCTTCCCGGTCCACCACACGCACGGATGAGCCGGCTGGTATGCGCTCACGGCTCCAGGCGCTCCACAGCTCGCCAGCCACTTGCACGGAACCTTCGGACTGGATCAGGGTCTTGGCCTCTCCGACTTCCCCAATTAAGGATTTCAAGTCGTGTGTCGGAACAATTGCCCTCGCTTCCATAATTTTTCGGGCTGCGAAGTAGAAGAAACTCCCCGAAGAAATTGAGACAATCGCTGCTAATAAGGGATCGACAGATGGCTTCCACCAGGTTTCACCGCTGAACAGGAAGACCGAACCTGCCATGATGGCTGCGATTGAGATGATTAGGAATGGCCAGTTGCCTTTGGTGCGAAACACAGCTACCACGAACATCACGGATCCAGCCACCAGGACCGCCAGGCTCCACAGGTTGATTGGCAAATTGTAGATTCCAAATCCTGCCAGCAGCAGCATAAACAGGGCGACGATCTCCAGCAATCCAGTCCCCGGATTGAGTAGAGCCAGCATGGCAAACGTCAGGCCTCCGGCTAAAAGCAGGTATGCAACATTGGGATCGACCAGGAAATCCATTTCAACCGCCTTGGTGTGTGAGAGCTATCTCGTTTTCATTATACATCCATTAGTTTAGCCGTGGTATGATTCGGAGCGTATGTCCACCTCTACGCTCCGCATCTCGCTCGCCCAGATAAACACTCGCCTGGGAGACCTGCAGGCCAACCTGGATAAACACCTCAGCTATATTAAGGATGCGAAAAACCAGGGGGCGGATCTGCTGGTATTCCCCGAGCTCTCGCTCACTGGTTACGCCCTTCAAGACCTGGCGCCCACGGTAGCCTGCAAACCCACAACAGATGATCCCATTTTTCACCATCTTTTAGAAGCCAGCCGAGAGTTAGACCTGGTAGTGGGTTTCGTGGATGAAGATGAGCGCCACCGCTTTTATATCGCTGGGGCATACCTGTCCCAGGGAGAAGTGCTCCACGTACACCACAAAATATACCTGCCCACCTACGGGATATTTGATGAAAGCCGCTTCTTCGCTCCCGGTGATAAAGCACGCGCTTTCGACACTCGTTTTGGACGGATGGGCCTGCTGATTTGCGAGGATTTCTGGCATATTTCGCCTCCGTACCTGCTCTGGCAGGATGGAGCTGATATTCTGCTCTTCACTTCAGCCTCTCCGGGCAGGGGTTTGACTGACCAGCCGAAACTGGATTCGTCGCGTTGGGTCGAATTGGTCAACCAGGCTTATGCCAGCCTTTTCACCACCTTCGTTGCCCACGCCAACCGCACCGGATATGAGGATGGGTTGAATTTCTGGGGGGGATCCACCGTTTTCGGGCCGAACAGCAGCCTTTTGGCACAGGGGCCTTATTTTAAAGAGGCCCTGATCTTTTCCGAGCTTGACTTGCAGGTGCTGCACCGCACTCGAGCGCGCCTGCCTTTGTTGCGCGATGAACGCCCGGAGTGGGTGTTGAGCGAGCTGGAACAAATTTCCCACAAAGGAGGATAATAAGCTGCTCGCAAACCTCAGTTATCTGATAAAAACGGCACCCAAATTTGGATTCATGGTCTATAAGGCTTTCGTCCGATGAAACACACTTCGGTTGACCTTACTATCGACACCTCCCTGGCGCGCACTATCCTGGTGGGCTTTATTCGCAGCGAAGTGACGCGCGCCGGCTTCACGAAAGCCATTCTCAACCTTTCCGGAGGAGTCGATTCATCCCTGGCAGCCATCCTGGCAGCCGAAGCCCTCGGACCGGAAAACGTGATGGCTCTCAGGCTGCCCTACCAGTCCTCCAGTCCTGATTCCCTCGACCATGCCCAGATGGTGATCGATGCAACCGGAATCCAATCATTAACGATCCCAATCACCGAAATGGTCGAGCCGTTATTCAAGCGCTTTCCTGACGCCAGCCAGGTGCGGCGCGGCAACGTCATGGCGCGCGTGCGCATGCTCCTGCTGTATGACCAGTCGCAGGTATTTGGTGGCTTGCCAATCGGAACAGGGAACAAGACCGAAATCCTGCTGGGTTACACCACGATCTACGGCGATGCAGCCTGCGCCATTAATCCAAACGGCGACCTATATAAGACCCAGCTGCGCCAGCTGGCAAGGGCAGTTGGCGTGCCGGCGGCAATTGTAGACAAACCGCCCACTGCTGATCTGTGGGTCGGTCAGACCGATGAAGGTGAGCTGGGTTTCACTTATGCTGAAGTAGACCAGCTTCTTTACTTGCTGGTGGACCAGAGGTATTCCCCGCAGGACTGCGAATCGGCTGGTTTCGCTGAGAGTTTCGTTAAGGCTGTGACGGAGCGCATCCGCCGCAGCCAGTTTAAGCGGCTGATGCCTCCCATCGCCAAGCTGAGCAACCGCACCGTTGGCTACGACTTCCTGTACCTGCGCGACTGGGGGACTTAGCAACCGTCGCTATTCAACTGCCCTGGAAACGCTATTCGAATTGGCTTTGGTTCCGTGATTTCCAGTCATAAAACTGAATACTGCCGACTGCTTACTGGTTTATGCATCTCCCCGCAGCTCTCCGTCACCGTCGCTACCGCCTGCTCTGGATCAGCTTGCTGGTTTCATTGGCTGGCTCGCAGATGCAGCTGGCTGCCATACACTGGCATATTCGTGATCTGACCGGCGAGCCGAATCCCCTCGCGCTCGGCGGGATAGGCCTGGCGCGTATCTTGCCGGTGATCATTTTTTCCCTGGTGGGCGGTGTTGTGGCTGACTCCTTTAATCGCCGCACCGTGCTATTCATCACCCAGAGTACAATGGCACTCGTCGCCCTGGCATTAGCCTGGCTGACTTTTACGAATCACATCACTATCTGGATTATCTATCTTCTTACAGCCGTTCAGGCGGTCGCACTCTCTTTCGATCTACCATCGCGGGCATCCATCATCCCCAACCTGATTCCTGCGGAAGATTTACCCAGCGCATTCAGCCTGAATTCAATTGCCTTCAACACGGGTGCGATCCTGGGTCCGTTGTTAAGCGGATTTGTGATCGCCGTCTGGGGGATGGGTTTCACCTACCTGATAAACGCAGTCTCGTTTTCGGCGGTGATCATCGCATTGGTCAGGATCGGTCGTGTACCGCAGCAAATCCAGGATCGCGGTCAGGACTGGCGTGGGCTAACCCAGGTCAGACAGGGATTTCGCTTCATTTATTCCCACCCAATCATTTTATCTACCATGCTGCTCGATTTCTTCGCCACTTTCTTCTCCTCGGCCAATACCATGATGCCCATCATCGCCAGGGATATTTTGAAAGTTGGTGGTACTGGATATGGCCTGCTGTCTGCAGCCCAATCGATAGGCGCCGTTCTGGCTGCCTTTGTGCTTTCCCAGGTCAAAACAATCCGCCGGCAAGGTCTGGTGTTCTTTTCTGCGGTGATCGTTTTTGGCTTGATGACGATTGGGTTCGGCCTGTCACAAAGCTTCGCGGCAGCGATGCTGCTGCTCATATTGATGGGTGGAGCCGACGCGGTCAGCACGATCATCCGCAACACCATCCGTCAACTGCAGACACCCGACTATCTGCGCGGGCGCATGACCAGCATCAACCAGATATTCTTCCAGGGTGGACCTCAGCTGGGTGAAGTCGAAGCGGGCATTGTTGCCACTCTCTTTGGAGTGCCGTTTTCGATTATCAGTGGGGGTATCGGATGTATCCTGGCTGCCCTGGTCATCGCCAGGCGATGGCCGTTCGTGCTGCGTTACAACGGTGATGAGCCAATCCTGGCAGGCGCAGCTTCCCAAATATAATCCAATAGCAAGCCTGGATTTAAAGGTTAAATGAAGCGACCGCTTCCTGCAGGTTGTAGTGCACCTCCAGGATGTTCTTGAACCCGGTCATCTCCAGGATTTTGTCGATATTCTGGGCTGGATTGAGAATTTTTAGATATTTCTGCTTCCCGGTGTCACGGTCGCGGTCGATCTTCTTGAAAGCCTCCCAGCCTGATTCTGGATCGCTAAGCTCCTCCCCTCGCAGCATCAAGGCAATGGTATGCAGCGCCACAACCCCGGCACTGCTCATAAACGTCGTCTCGCTTAAATCCAGCAGCATGTAGCGTGTACCGGCAGCCTGCAAATCCTGGCCTTTTTGGATCAAGTCTTTATAGCTGGAAGCGTCCAGAGCCCCATGAAGTGTTACGACGGATACTGGCACCTGACCTTGAGCTTGGGTTACGGTAATTTCCATGAAATTATCTCCATTCATTCGGACTTATGATTGATCCAAATTCTGTAAGTATCCTTGTGTCGCGGCTTCATTCGTTCAGCAGTTCCCATTCCTGCATCAGCTCATCGATTTGATTTTGCAGGCGCAGGTAGTCCTGTCCCAGGCGCTGCACCTTGCCTGGATCCGAAGGTGGTTTCTCCAACCGGCTGGTGACCACCGCCAGGTGCTCTTCCAACCCGGCAATCAATGCTTCCACCTCGCTCAATCGTTTCTGGCGTTGTCGATCTTCTTTCCCAGTAAGGGATCGCTCCCTCCATCCGTTGCCTCTGGTTCTGGGGATTATAGCAATTTTAGCTGCTTGCGTGGCGTCTTTCGCTTCCAGGTATTCCCTGTATTGTGTATAGGTCCCATCGAAGATCTGCAGGAATGCCTGGTCGGGAAGAATCTCCCAGATTTGGGTTGCCAATGCATCGATCAAATATCGGTCGTGTGAAACGAGCAGAATGGTACCTTGATAAGTAGCCAGCGCTTCTTGCAAGATTTCCTGGGAAGGGATATCGAGATGGTTGGTAGGCTCGTCTAATAGAAGAAGATTCGCATTTGTCAGGGAGAGCTTTGCAAGAGCCAGTCGCCCGCGTTCACCTCCGGACAATACTGCCACCTTTTTGTACACTTCTTCACCTGTGAACATGTAGCGTGCCAGGTAATTGCGAATCTCAGCCGGCAGCATCTGTGGGGACGCTTGCTCTATCTCCTCCATCAAAGTCAATTCCGGCATCAAACCTTCATGTGCCTGGGCGAAATAGGCGATATTCAGGCTTGCGCCAAGGATCAATTCTCCTTCCAGGGGAGGAGTTTGATCGAGCAGTGTTTTCAGAAATGTGGTCTTACCGGCGCCGTTCGGTCCGATCACTGCCGCGCACTCACCGCGTTTTAGCAGCAGGTCGGGTGCGGTGAAAAGCGGCTTGCCTTCATCGGCGTATCCCACTGCCAGGTTGCGCGTGCGCAGCACCAGGTCCCCCGAACGCTGGCTGGCTTTCAGGTTAAGTCCCAGGTGCGGCGGGCGGTTTGATGGACCATGCAGGCTCCTTATTCGCCGTTCCACTTCTACCACTCCCAGCGGGTGGTTGGATGTTTCGATCTGGCTGCTGATCTCCATCCATTGCTGAGTCTGCACTGCTTCCGTGCCCAGCTTTTCGATCGCCTGCACCTCCCGGCTCAACCTCTTCAATTTTCCTTTGGCCTGGGAAACATTCTGTCCGGAAATATTGCGTTTTATATAATCCAGCTCTTTCTCCAGGCGGCTTACTTCGGTCTCGAAATTCTGCTGTCGCAAATCCCAGCGATCCTGCCGTTGTTGGACATACGCAGTGTAAGTACCCCGGTATACTTCGATCCCATTCTTGCTCATTTCCCAGATATGGTCGACGACCTTATCGAGAAAATAACGATCGTGGGAGACCAATAAGGTTGCTCCCTCCCACTGGCTCATATACCCTTCAAGCCATTCAACTGCAGCGATGTCAAGGTGATTTGTCGGTTCATCCAGGATGAGCAGGTCAGGATTGGAAAGCAGCAGTTTGGCCAGGTAGGCGCGGGTGCGCTGCCCTCCGGACAGCTGCGGTATGGGGCGGGTGAAGTCGCTGGCATCGAAGCCCAATCCTGAGAGCACCATTCGGATGCGAGTTTCATAGGTATATCCGCCCTGGTTTTCAAATTCACGCTGAAGCTTGCCATAGCGTTCCAGGGCTTCTTCGGCCTGCTCTGGATTCGCCATCGCCGCTTCCAGGTCTGCCAGCTCACTTTCCTTGATGCGCAGCTCTTCCATGGCTTCCAGGCAAACTTCCCACAGTGTAGCTTTTCCGGTCAGGCTGGCTTCCTGTGGAAGGTATCCGGTTTTGAAGTTCCTTGCCCTCTGAACAGTTCCGCTGCTGGCTTCTTCTAACCCCAGCAAAATGCGCAAAAGGGTCGATTTTCCAACCCCATTCGGGCCAACAATGGCAATGCGTGCGCCGTGAGGGACACTCAGCGTGATTCCTTGAAATAGGTCAACTGGTCCAAAGGATTTGGAAAGGTTTGAAGCAGAAAGCAGTGCCATATCTATAAAGCAGGAAAATACCGGTCTCTGGCGAAAATTTACCTGATTAGGAAAAGATTAACTGCAAGTATGAAGCCTGCTGGGCGACATGCGCCTAGATTATACCGTGATATAATCGCGCCGCTGCCGGGAAAACCTGGGGTTAGCCCGGTCACATAAAATTATGGATATCAAACAAACTGAAAACACTGCCGGAAATCCTCCGCGCTCCAAACGCATGAAGCTGGTCTTATGGGTGGCCTTTGGCATTGCAGCGGTGATGACAGCTTTCTTAACCTTCTCACTTATACGCGGCATGGTGGCATCCTGGAGCATGACCAGCCTGCCAGGTGTCACTATTCAGGAAGCCACTCCAACACCCGGGGTCGGTGAACAACCGGGCACTGATCTTGAAGTCCCGCTGGATCCGGTCACTGGTCCCCAGCCGGTTCCATGGGACGGGGCCGATCGCGTTTCCTTGCTGGTGATGGGTCTGGATTATCGCGATTGGAGCTCCGGTGAGGGGCCTCCGCGCACGGATACCATGATTCTCTTCACCCTCGATCCAGTCAACCTCAAGGCGGGTATGATTTCTATCCCACGCGACCTGTGGGTTAATATCCCGGGGTTCGACTACGGGCGCATCAATACGGCATATATGTTGGCCGAAGGCAATAATCTCCCAGGTGGAGGTCCACAGCTTGCCACCGATACCGTGGAGGCTTTTCTCGGAGTGCCGGTGGATTATTACGCCCAGATCGATTTCTCGGCTTTCATCCGCTTTATTGACGAAATCGGCGGAGTCAAGCTGGATATCAAGGAGAAGATAAAGGTCGATCCACTGAAGGATAATAACACCAAGATTCTCAAACCCGGCCGGCAGACACTCAACGGTGAGCTGGCATTGGCCTATGCCCGGGCGCGCAAAACCGAAGGGGGCGACTTTGACCGTGCCCTGCGCCAGCAGCAAGTCGTCCTGGCAATTCGGGACCGTGTCCTGGAAGTAGGCAATCTCCCTCGCTTGATCACCAGTGCCCCGGTTCTGTACGACGAGCTTTCCTCGGGGATTCGCACCAACCTGACTCTGGATCAGGTCGTTAAGCTTGCCTGGCTGGGTTCGCAAATTCCAGTAGAGGAAATCAAGAAGGCTTCTATTGGTTCCGAACAGGTCGCCTTTGCCCAATCACCAGATGGAGAGCAGGATGTGCTCAAGCCAATCACCGAGAAAATCAGGGTGCTGCGAGACGATATTTTCTCCACCGGAGGACCAATCAGCCCGCTGTCGGCTGAGCTGCCCGCTGCAGAGCTGCTCCAGCAGGAGGGCGCTCGTGTAGCGGTCCTTAACGGCAGCACCATCCCGGGATTGGCGGCACGCACTGCTGATTACTTGAAAGCTCAAGGGATAAACGTCACCGAGACCGGCAACGCGGATGGGGCTAAGGTTTATTCAGAGATCGAATTTTTTTCGGGAAAGCCCTACACCGTAAAATACCTGGTGGAAATGATGCAGATCAGTGATTTGCGAATCCGGCATACGCTCGATTTGGCGAAGTCGGTGGATATCGTTCTGATCGTCGGGGATGACTGGGCGCAGTTAATCCCCGCAGCGCCTTAAACCAGGTACCTTTGCCATTTGCCTGGTGATCGCCCTCAGCCAGGCCATTCTCATCATTTTACTGTTTTCTGGCTGCTCCTTGCTGTCTTTCCCAGGCAGTTCGCCAGGAATCGTGTGCCTCTTCTCGATTGCTGTCGTCCACCACCAGCACCTTTCCAAATCCATCCCGGTCGAGGATAAAGAAAGTACGCTCCGGTTTCCCGTCATCGATGATCTCCACCGTGCAATCGATGGGTTCGATTTCCTCCCGCAAGAAATGCCAGCCAAAGTGAGTTTCGCAAGGAGCGTCCCAGCACCCACAGGTCCGTCGATCAAGTACGATTTTCATACCAGCCTCCAGACTGCAAACAATAAAACCGGATAAATCACCTGGTTCAACTTCACCTTACTTTACCTGAACCCTCCTTTGCAGGTAAGCGACATTTGACCTGTTTTTCCGGGACATTTGACTATTATTGATTTTTGTCAGTCATTGCAATCGATTCTCGCCGTTCAATCCCCAAACAGCGTACTTGTAAAGTGCGTGTAGCTTTTTCCACAATCCGCCCGCACTTTGTGGGTCCCTTGAAAGCACGAGGCAAGCTGCGCATACCGAATTGCTATCCCCTCATGCTTCAGATCAGGCTCTGGATCCTCTGAAATCAGGGTGTGGTTTGGGGTGGATTGCTGGTTTCAGCCGCATCTTCGGCTGGTGTGAGTAAAGCAGGCGCCTCTGGTAGAGTTGGAAACGGTGTGATCGCTCCTGGTTGACCCGCTGGAGCCTGTCCCATCGCCGAAGCCAGCAAGCTCAAAGCGCGCGCTTCTTCTGGCGAACTCCCTTCTGCCAGAGTGCGCTGTGCCTGTTCCGTCAGCGCTTGCAGAGGATTCTCGTCTCCCAACAATTCCAGTCGTGCTTTAGCCCGCACCAGGTCGCCGCTGGCAGCGTATGCTGCAGCAATCAAAACCCGGTAACGATCCTTATAAGTGAGTTGTAAAGAGGCCGGGGAAGTGTCGGTATATTCGACTGGTTGGATAATCCAGGCAATGACCAGGCCGGCAAGAAAACCTATCAGGATCCCGGTTAACAGGTACCAGTGCCCTTGCTTCTTTCTCATGGCGATGCCGTCTCCTGCCCGGTTGGCGAGAATTCTGGAGGGGTGTTACCGGTTGGAAGTGCTTCTGGCGGCGGAGCGCTGGTCTCCGAGGAAAAGTCATAAGTCATTAACGCCCGGTGAAGCTCTTCCAGCTGCGCCAGGTCGCCATCGGAATACCCAACTCTTTGGGCGAACAGCAGTGCTCGAAAGGCCAGGTCGCTGAGCGGCATCTCCTGCAGCAGGGCTAAACGGCGGGCAGCAGCGGGCAGGTCGCCTTCCACACGATAGGTCTCGGCGACCATCAGGACATAATCCGTCTTATAGTCGAATTTAAGCGTACCGGGGGAGGTATCCACGTACTCGATGGGATTGATCACCCAGCCGTAGACCAATCCGAGGCCTATTCCAGCGGCGATAGCTATCAGAAAGCCAATCCAACGCGACATGGTGGTTTATGCTCGCATTAACCGTTCCAGGGCGCTGAGCAGCAAAACGACATTCTCACGCCGGCTGCTGTAACCCATCAAGCCGATGCGCCATATTTTACCTGCCAGAGGTCCGAACCCTCCGGCGATTTCAATGTTGTATTCCACCAGCAGACGCCGGCGCAGTCCTGCTTCCTGGATTGAAGGCGGTAGTTGTGGAGTGGTCAGGGAAGGCAGGCGATAAGAATGGGGAATAAGCGGCGGTAAATCCAATCCATCCAATCCTTCCCACAGCAGCTCTGCGTTCTGGCGGTGTCGGGAGAAGCGTTTTTCCAGGCCTTCTTCCAGAGCCATGCGCAGCCCTTCGCGTAACGCATAGTGCAGGCTGATGGGAGCGGTGTGGTGGTAAGAGTGAGGTGCGTGCCAGTATTTCTCAAGTCCGTTCAGGTCCAGGTACCAGTTTCCTACCGGGGTCTTTCGTCCGTGAAGCGCATCCATCGCCCGCGGGCTGACTGTCAAAGGAGCCAGTCCGGGAGGGCATGACAGGCATTTTTGCGCTGCGCTGTAGGCCACATCCACCCCCCACTCGTCGACTTCAACCGGGATGCCTCCCAGGGATGTGACTGTATCCAGCACCAGCAGCGCACCACTGCGATGGGCTGCCTGGGCGATTTCGGCAATCCCTGGCTGCTGTGCTCCAGTTGAGGTTTCGGCGTGTACCAGAGCCACCAGCTTGTAGTTATTTGCCTTTAAGGCTGCGGCAATCTCAGCTGGTTCGAAAACCTGCCCCCATAGCTTTTCCAGGCGGTCAACCTGCGCCCCATAGCGGCCAGCCATCTCGAACAGGCGCTCTCCGAAAAAGCCAATGATTGCGACCAATACCCGATCTCCTGGCTCGATGAAGTTGCATAGCGCAGCTTCCATGCCCGCAGTGCCGGTGCCCTGGATCGCAATAGTCATCTCATTCTTTGTCTGGAATACATAACGCAGCAGTTCTTGCTCCTCTTGCATCACTGCCAGGAATTCAGGATCCAGGTGCCCGAGCAGTGGGGTGGCCATGGACCTCAGCACCCTGGGTGCAGCTGCGCTCGGTCCGGGGCCCAGGAGGATGCGCGTGGATGTATCTAGATCGGTGAAATTCGATGATTCCATATTTACTCCCTGCTGCTGCGATGTGGCTTCCTTCTGATAGTTTACAACAAATCCACGTAAATTCGAAGGATTATTAAGCAATTTGTCTTGCTTCCAACCTGAAAATCCTGTACAATTCTTAATATGGCGTCAGAAAGGATTGTACCTTAGCTACCAGTTAGTATTTCGCCGGGGAGGATCAAAATGAGCATCATCAAAGTATCAGGCACTTCTCGCACCTCCGCCGTGGCGGGCGCCATTGCAGGAGTATTTCGTGAAAACAAGCGAGCAGAAGTGCAGGCCATCGGCGCAATTGCAGTGAATCAGGCGGTAAAAGCCCTGGCTCTTGCCAAAGGATATTTAAAAGAAGACGGTTACGATATCGTATTCATGCCTGAGTTCGTTGATGTGGAGATCGAGGATAAAATACGGACTGCCATCAAGTTTGTAGTTGAGCAGCGTTAAGCCAGGTCTCTCCAGCCGGGTTATTTGCATCTGGAATATTCGTTAATCACGGGGGTTATTTGCGATTTATAAAAAAAAGCACCTGTTTTGAATCGAATTCTTGTTGCACTGCCCGGATTGTAGTCTGCAGGTTTCTTGATCTATTGCGATACAATTGTGGCTTGTGTTGAACCGTCGCCATTTATTATTTCTGGTTCTGGGTTTGTGGTTGGTCTTGTCTTCCTGTCTTCCCCGCACGCCGGAGAGTCCTGGAATGCAAGAGACCGCCCCTGCAGTCACCCCCACCCCCACTCTCACCCGGGAAATCATTTCTACTCCCACACCTACGCAGCAAAACGAGTTCGGAGCAAATCCCTCCACTGGTGCTTCATGGACGAGCACCAGCCCGGCGCAGGTGAATGCCACCACCCTTCCTATTATCGCCACGGAGCTGGCAGGTATTCCCACCGAAACGCCGTGCATCATGAAAGGCGGGAAAATCGTTACTGCCTCCTACCAGTCCAGGGTGTTGAAACTGCCCCTCGAATATCGTGTCTATCTTCCGCCTTGTTATGAAGTAAATCAAGAAGACCGTTATCCCGTGCTTTATTTGATGCATGGTCAAAGCTTTACTGACGACCAGTGGGATCGCATGGGCATTGATGATAAATCCAACCGTCTGATTGCCTCCGGTCAAATCCCGGAGCTGTTGATTGTGATGCCACGCGACCGCTATGGTGGGCAGCCTTCCGAGTCGCAGTTTGGCGAAGTGATTATTAAAGAATTGATGCCTTTGATCGATCGCATCTACCGCACGAAACCTGAGCGTTTATCCCGCGCGGTAGGAGGATTATCGCGTGGTGCAGGCTGGTCTGTGCACCTGGCGCTAAACTACTGGATGTTATTCGGTGCGCTGGGAGCTCACAGTCCGGCAATTTTTTACGAAGACGCACAGCACATGCGGGATTTGTTGGACGCCATTCCTCGCTCATCATTACCGCGCATCTACATGGATATTGGTGATAAAGACCGTCCCGAGATCATGCAAGCCGCATTTTGGTTTGAGGGGTTGCTAAACGAGCGAGGTATTGCGCACGAGTACCACATGTTTTCCGGATACCATGATGAGATCTATTGGAAGGAACACCTTGAGCAATACCTGCTCTGGTATACCGCTGAATGGTAATGCCCGGTGTTATAATTTTTTAAATGCCCCTGACAATTGAAGATGTCGAATATTTTGCAGAGCTGGCGCGTCTGGATCTGAAATCCGCAGAAAAAGAACAATTTCGACGGCAGCTCTCCGCGATTCTGGAACATTTCCGCCAGCTTCAGGAAGTGAATACGGATGAAGTTGAGCCAACATCCAGTGTTATCTCCCCTGAATCCATTCTTAGAGAAGACGAACCCCGACCTGGTCTGTCACTGGAGGAGCTCTTGCGGAATGCGCCGCACAAAGACCAGGATCAGTTTCGCCTCCCTCCTGTGTTTGAATGAGTCTCACGGATTGCCAACCTTAAGCCCTGGCATTCCCAAAATCTGGAACATCCTTTGCGCTCACTGACAGACCTCACTCTAACTGAAGCTAATGGAGCTCTCCGAGCGGGCCAGTTCTCCAGCCGCGAGCTGACCCAGGCTTGCCTGGATCGCATCGAGCTGCTGGAGCCTTCCCTGCATTCCTTCATCACCCTCACACCAGAATTAGCGCTCGTGCAGGCCGACCAGGCTGACCAGCGCTTCGTGAAAGCGCGCAAGGGAGCAGGGGATATGTTGCCTCCTCTGCTGGGCATCCCTTTGGGGATAAAAGACGTCCTTTGCGTAAGGGGTGTGCGCTGTACCAGCGGCTCTCTCATCCTTGGGAATTTTCAGCCGCCCTACCACGCCACCTCGGTCGAACGTCTTTTGCAGGCAGGAGCCGTCATCCTGGGAAAGACCAATACGGATGAGTTTGCCATGGGCTCTTCGACCGAAAACTCTGCTTACGGGGTTACCCACAATCCCTGGAATCTTGATCGGGTGCCGGGAGGCTCGAGTGGAGGCAGCGCCGCCGCGGTTGCCGCGCGCCTCCTGCCCGCTGCATTAGGAACGGATACAGGTGGGTCCATACGCCAGCCGGCCTCCTTCTGCGGGATTACCGGTTTAAAACCCACTTACGGGCGCGTTTCGCGCTATGGCCTGGTTGCCTATGGTTCATCACTGGATGTAGTCGGAGCCCTCGCTCGCCAGGCAGCCGACGTGGCTGTGCTCTTTTCCGTTATCGCCGGTCACGACGGGCGCGATGCGACTTCAGCTGATCGCCCAGTTTCACCGGTCGATTGTGAAACGGGCCTGGACAGGGTTTTTCGCGACCTGAGAGTGGGCATCCCGGATGAGTACTTTATCTCCGGTATACAACCGGAAGTTGAGAGTGCACTGCGCAACTTCCTCTCCCTTCTGGAAGCCAATGGAGCGCAGTTGATTCCTGTCAGCCTGCCGCATACAGAATATGCACTGCCGGTGTACTACCTTCTCGCTCCCGCCGAGGCTTCCGCCAACTTGGCGCGCTACGATGGCATCCGCTACGGGCCGCGCCTGCCAGCCGATAAGATGTGGGACGTTTTCCGGCGCACGCGCGGCGAGCTATTCGGCCCGGAAGTAAAACGCCGGATCATGTTGGGCACTTATGCGCTCTCAGCAGGTTACTACGATGCATACTATGGAAAAGCCCAACGCGTGCGTACTTTGATCGAGCAGGATTTTTCGCGTGCCTTTGAGCAGGTGGATGTGATCGCTGCCCCGGTTGCGCCCACCACCGCCTTTCGCATAGGCGAACACACCGACGACCCGCTTGCTATGTACCTGCAGGATATTTTCACCCTACCAGCCAATCTTGCCGGCATCCCTGGCCTGGCATATCCCGTCGGTTTCGACCAGCAGGATCTGCCTGTAGGCGCCCAGCTGATGGGTCCTCGCTTCTGCGAAGATATGCTGCTCAGGATCGTCTGCGCCTACCAGGCAATCACCGATTGGCATTTAAGAAAGCCTGCATTTACGAATAGCCGATAAAAGGAATGAAGGTTGTACTCATATCTCCCATCTGAAATAAATATCTTTATGGATTGGGCCTGGTCTCAGATCGAGCCGTACTATCAAAACCTGGAATCGCTCCCTCTGGATATCACCAGTGTCGATGCCTGGCTGCGGGATTGGACCAGGCTGGGTGATCTGTTGATTGAAACCCATGCCCGCCTGCGTGCTGCCGTTGACCTGGATACATCTGATGTGCAGGCTGAGAAACGCTATAACGCATTCCTGGATGGAATCTATCCCGCCTCCCAGGCTGCCAACCAGAGGCTGAAGGAGAAACTGCTCGCCTCCGGATTGGTCCCGGCGGGTTTCGAAGTACCAATCAGTAAAATTCGCCTCGAGGCAGCGCTGTTCCACCCTGAAAACCTGTCCTTACTTACCCAGGAACACAAGTTGGTCTCCCGCTACAATAAGATCATCGCTGAGCAGACTGTGGTATGGAACGGGCAGGAGTTAACTTTGCAGCAGTTGCGCCAGGCTGGGGATAATCAAGACCGTCCAACTCGAGCAAAAATCTGGCATCTGGCAGCCGGACGCCAATTGGAAGACCGGCCTGCATTAAACAGGTTATGGGTCGAGTTCATGCAGCTGCGGACAAGTCTGGCACACAACAGCGGGGAATCCAGTTACCTTGAATTCCGCTGGAAACAAATGCTGCGCCAGGATTACTCCCCGGCCGACTGCCAGGAATTTCAAGGCGCTATCGAGCGTGTCGTAGTACCTGCTGCAATGCGAGTATACGAAAAACACCGCCGGCGGCTGGCATTGGACTCCTTGCACCCGTGGGATCTCGACCAGGATTTATACCCGTTGGAAATTCCTGCCCTGCCCACCTATGGCAGTCCTTCGGATTTACAGGATCGTTGTACGAACATTTTTAACAATCTTGATCCGCAGCTGGCTGAATACTACCGCTTGATGCAGGGTGAAGGCTATCTCGATCTCCAGAATCGTAAGGGAAAAGCCCCTGGCGGTTACTGTATGGGTTTCCCGGTCACTCGCCGGTCCTTCATTTTCATGAATGCCGTCGGTCGTACCAGCGATGTGCGCACCTTGCTGCATGAATCGGGGCACGCTTTTCATAATTTTGAGCGCTTCAAGTTACCCTATATGCAGCAGCGCATCGTCGGCCTGGAATTTGCGGAAGTCGCCTCGATGGCGATGGAATTGTTGGCATATCCCTTCCTCTCCGCTGAGAAGGGTGGATTTTATGACCCCTCAGATTTGAGGCGCTTCCAAATTTCGCATCTCGAACACATCTTGCTTTTCTGGCCGTATATGGCTGTTGTCGATGCATTCCAGCATTGGGTCTACACTCACCAAGACCTGGCTTCAGATCCTGCCAGATGTGACCAGAAATGGCTGGAATTGTGGCCGCGGTTCTTTCCGGGTGTGGATTGGAGCGGCCTGGACATCCAGGCCATGACCGGTTGGCATCGCAAACAACACATCTTTCGCGCCCCGCTGTATTACGTCGAATACGGCCTGGCCCAGCTGGGTGCCGTGCAGGTCTGGCGGAATTCAATCCAGGATCCATCGGGTGCATTAAATCGTTATCGATTTGCTTTGAGCTTGGGTGGAACTGCCTCCCTCCCGGATTTATACCTGGCGGCAGGAGCGAAACTGGCCTTCGATCCACAGACTTTAGGAGAAGCTGTCAATTATATAGAAGCAGCCATCGTAGACCTTGAAAAGGAATAATACAACTGGGCAGCTCGGGTAATAATCATTGCCTAGTTTTGAGGGAATCATTACCAGCTGTTCCCAATTTTGGATTTTTCATTGTGAGCCGTCCATCACCCCAACTGGACGTTATAATAACGTTGCTAAACTAAATGAACTATTGAAGGGATAATATTCTTCCATGGGAGACCAGACCCTAAAAGTAGTTATACCGATGGCGGGTCTTGGGACGCGCCTCAGGCCGCATACCTGGAGCAAACCCAAACAGCTGGTGAGTGTGGCCGGAAAAGCCGTACTGGATCATGTGCTGGAGAGCCTCTCTTCATTACCTTATCCGGATGATATTGAAGTCATCAATATCGTCGGTTACCTTGGCGATCAGATCGAAGAGCATATGCGTCTGCATCACCCCAATCTCCGTACGCGTTATGTCGTGCAGGAAGACCCGCTCGGGCAGTCTCACGCGGTCAAATTAGCGCAGGAGTATCTGTGTGGCCCGATGCTGATCGTTTTTGCTGATACACTGATCAAAACCGAGCTCTCGCTGCTCAAAGATGAGTCCGCTGATGCGGTAGCCTGGGTTAAGCCGGTACCGGATCCGCGCCGTTTTGGGGTGGCAGTGGTTGGGGAAGACGGTTGTGTAACCCGCTTGATCGAGAAACCCCAGGATATGAATAATAATCTGGCTGTTGTGGGTTTCTATTACTTCCAGGAAGCCGAACGGCTGCTGGAGGCGATTGACGAGCAGATGCAGCGCAGGATGCAGCTCAAAGGGGAGTATTTCCTGGCGGACGCCATCAACATCATGCTTGAGCATGGTCTGAAAATGAAAACGTATTCAGTGGATACCTGGCTGGACGCGGGCACTCCGGAAGCGCTGCTTGAAACCAACCGTTACCTTTTATTAAACGGTCACGACAACAGTTCAAAAGCTGCCCGCCGAAAAGGCAATGTCATCGTACCACCCGTCTTCGTTCACCCTACCGCGCATGTAGAAACTTCAATCATCGGCCCGTTTGTCTCGGTCGGAGCCGGCTGCCGGGTGGAACACAGCATTGTCCAGGACTCGATCCTGGAAGAAGAAGCCGAGACCTCGGGCGTCATATTGGATCGCTCACTGGTCGGACGAAAGGCATTGCTGCAGCGGCGTGCCAGCACCATCAACGCCGGAGATAATACAGAGGTCACCTTATGATGGGGTGAGCTCTCCTGTATTCTGCCGCTCGGACAGCGACTATGCTGAACGCCCACTGGCCTTGATTTGGCAGGGCCAGCGCTTTGAAATAATCGAGATTCTGGCTCGCTGGCGTACACCCGAAGGGAGGCGCTTCCTGGTGAAGACGGATAATTTAATGGTATTTAATTTGTATTATGATGAGAATGAAAAATCCTGGCAGGTTAGCCAAACTTAAAATCCCAAAATACAAAAATGCTTGAAAGGAAATCCCCATGACAGGAGTCGACGTGAAAAGAAGTTTCCTGGCCGAGCGCGTGGCCTCTTTGAAACCCTCTGGCATCCGCAAGTTTTTCGATATCGTCGCAACCATGAAAGACGTGATTTCGTTAGGCATTGGAGAACCGGATTTCAGCACTCCAGAACCCATCATGCAGGCCGGCATGCACTCACTGCAGCGCGGTGAAACCCATTACACCTCCAACGCTGGTGTGCTGGAATTGCGCCAGGAGCTGGCTGGGCACTTGCAGCGACTGTATGGCGTGGTCTACGACCCGCTGAGTGAAATCGTCATAACAGTTGGAGTCTCGGAAGCACTGTACCTGGCATTGACGGCCATCCTCGAACCGGGAGAGGAAGTCCTGATCCCCACACCCTGTTTTGTAGCTTACCAGGCTGAGGTGATCCTGGCAGGCGGCGTGCCGGTGGAGATCCCCAGCCGGGTTGAAGACAATTTCCAGCCCAACCTGGAAGCCCTTTCCGCAGCCGTCACCCCGCGCACCAAGGCCATCCTGGTGGGTTACCCCAATAATCCGACCGGCGCGGTGGCTTCCCGTGAGACTCTGCAGGAAGTCTTGAATATTGCCGAGCGTCACGATTTAATCGTCATTTCCGATGAGATATACGACCAGTTAGTCTATGACTGGCAGCACATCAGCTTCGCCTCCCTCCCGGGCGCCTGGGATCGTACCCTGACCTTGGGAGGATTCTCGAAAGATTATGCCATGACCGGCTGGCGCATCGGTTTTGCTGCCGCACCCGCTGACATCCTCAAAGGCTTGCTGCGCATCCACCAGTACACCATCATGTCCGCTCCCACCATGGCGCAGTCGGCTGCCCTCGAGGCACTGCGTTCCGGCAAGCCCTATGTCGAGCAGATGGTCGCCGAGTACGACCGGCGGCGCAGGCTCATCGTCAGCGGCTTAAACCGGCTGGGATTGCCGACCTTCGAGCCGCGCGGCGCTTTCTATGCTTTCCCTAACACCCTGGTGACTGGCATGGACGAAGAAACCTTTTCGACCAGGCTTTTGGAAGAAGAGCGTGTGGCGGTGGTACCGGGCTCAGCCTTCGGCGCAGGCGGGGAGGGCTTTGTGCGCTGCTCCTACGCCACCGCTTACGAGAAGATCGAAGAGGCTCTGCACCGCCTGGAGCGATTTGTCAGCCGGTACGGATAAGGTCCATTTGGAATTCGAAGCGGTCATCGGGCTGGAAACCCACGCCGAGCTGGGGACGCGCTCGAAAATGTTCTGCAGCTGTGCGGTGGTCGATTCAACCCGTGCTGAGCCGAACACCGCGGTCTGCCCGGTGTGTGCAGGTATGCCAGGCGTCTTGCCGGTCGTCAACCGCAAGGCAGTGGAGTATGCGCTGCGGGTGGCAGTAGCTCTGGGGTGCCAGGTTGCACCTGTCAGCATCTTTGCCCGCAAGAATTATTTCTACCCCGACCTTCCGAAAGGTTACCAGATTTCCCAGTATGAGCAGCCTCTGGCACGCAATGGCTGCCTTGCGATTTCGACTTCCAGCGGCGTGCACCAGGTGCGCGTCCGCCGGGTGCACCTGGAAGAAGATACCGGGAAACTGACCCATATATCTGAGGATGGAGCAGCTTATTCCCTGGTCGACCTGAACCGGGCTGGGTTGCCGCTGCTGGAGATCGTCACCGAACCGGATATGCATTCCGCGGATGAGGTGCGCCTGTTTGCCATGGCGCTGCGCTCCTTGCTGCGCTACCTGGGTGTCAACTCGGGTGATATGCAGAAGGGCGTGCTGCGTATAGAACCCAATATCTCTGTGCGTCCGCAGGGCAGCTCCTCGTTGGGCACCCGTACTGAGATCAAGAACCTGAACAGCTTTCGCGCCCTCGAGCGCTCTGTTGCCTACGAAATAAGTCGCCAGGTCGAGCTCATCCAGCGCGGGGAACGTGTCTTGCAGGAGACGCGCGGCTGGGATGAGCCGCGCCAGGTCACTTACCTTCAGCGCCGTAAAGAGGCCGAGGACGACTACCGCTATTTTCCCGAACCGGATTTGCCTCCCCTGGTGATCGATCCTGCCTGGCTGGAGCAGGTCCAATCCAGCCAGCCCGAGCTCCCCGGGAGAAAGATCGACCGCTTCCGTGAAGAATATGCATTGAGTGCCTATGACGCCGGTGTGCTGACCGCCGAACCCGCTGTTGCTGCTTACTTTGAATCGGTCGCCGCGGCTGTCCCGCAGGTCGCTCCCAAAGTCGTCGCCAACTGGATTACCGGAGATCTTTTTGGCTTGCTGAACCAGGCTGATATCGACATCGAACAGCTGGCTATTCCACCCCAGGAATTCGCAGCCCTCCTGCTGATGCTCCACTCAGGAGAGATCAACCAGAACACTGCCCGGAACGTGTTGGCGGAAATGCTGTCAGGCGGTCGCCCGGCTCGCGACATCGTTGCTCAAAAAGACCTGGGGCAGGTCTCAGATCTCGCCCAGGTTGCCGCGTTCGTCAGTCGTGTGTTAGCTGAAAATCCGGAGCAGGTGGCGGCATATCGCGGCGGCAAGCAGAGCCTGGAAAAATGGTTTTTCGGCCAGGTGATGCGTCTCGCCCGCGGCCAGGCCAACCCGCAGGTGGTGCAGCAGGAGCTGGAACGACAGATTTCACAATCAAAGTGAGAAAAATCACTCGATGAACATTATCTCTCTCACTCGACTCGTTGTCCGACCTCTGCTAATCTTTATATAATTCGGGGTTTGCTCAATAGGCATTATCAGGAACATACCAAATCTCAGCGGGCACCACGCCGTGGCGCCGGTTTATATCTTAACCAAAATATAATTAATCAGGAGTATCCTAAATGACAGAATTGATCAACGCTTTTCAAATGGCCCAGGCGCAGTTCGACCATGTCGCCCGCCAACTGGACATGGATCCCCAGGTAGCCGAGATTTTGCGTTGGCCTTCTCGGGAATTCAAATTTCAGATCCCCGTGCACATGGACGACGGCTCCATCCGGGTATTCTTCGGGTATCGCGTGCAGCACAACGATGCGCGCGGTCCCTCTAAGGGCGGCATTCGCTTTCACCCCTCTGAAACCCTGGACACGGTGCGCGCCCTCGCAATGTGGATGACCTGGAAAACCGCCGTAGCCGATATCCCTCTCGGTGGTGGAAAGGGCGGCGTCCCGGTCGACCCCTCCACGCTTTCAGTCCATGAAAAAGAGCACCTGTGCCGCGGCTGGGTGGGCCAGATGTGGCGCAACATTGGGCCGCGCCAGGACGTCCCCGCTCCGGACGTGGGCACCACTCCCCAGATGATGGGTTGGATGATGGATGAGTATTCCCGGCTGGTTGGGCAGTACACGCCCGGCGTCATCACCGGAAAGCCGGTTGGTGGAGGTGGCTCATTGGGACGCACCGAAGCAACGGGTTTTGGTGTCATCTACACCGTGCGCGAAGCCATGCGGCACCTCAAGATCGACCCCTCCAAATCATCCGTCGCCATCCAGGGCTTTGGCAACGTGTCGCAGTACGCCGCCATCGGTTTCACCGAAATCCTGGGAGGCACGGTAAAGTGCGTCTCGTATTGGGACCGCGATGACCGCGTCTCTTATACCGTCAGCCACCCGAAAAGTGTCGATGGCCGGTTCCTGCAGTCGATCACCGACCAGTACGGCTCGATCGATAAGGTCAAAGCCCGTGCTGCCGGGTATGTGATCGAGGACGGAGCAGAATGGATTACCAAGGATGCGGAAGTGCTGATCCCCGGCGCCCTGGAAGGTCAGATCAATGCCGAGACCGTGAAACAGATCAGCGATCGGGTGCGCCTGGTGGCAGAAGGCGCCAACGGCCCGACCACCATCGAAGCCGATGATGTATTAAAGAAGAACAAGATTTTTGTCATCCCCGATTTCCTGTGCAATGCCGGAGGGGTTACTGTCTCTTACTTCGAGAGCGTCCAGAATGATATGAACTTCTATTGGACGCGCGAAGAAACGCTCCAGCGCCTGGACACCAAGATGACACAGGCCTTCCAGAGTGTTTTGCAGATGTCGGAAGCTGAAAGGGTCTTCATGCGCGATGCCGCCTATATGGTCGCCATCCAGCGTGTGATTACTGCCATGGAGTTGCGCGGCTGGATCTAGTCGCCAGCGGGAATGCTGGTCACGCATTCAATCACAATCGCAATAGCCCTCCGGATTCCAGCATCCCGGAGGGCGTTTCTTCTGTAGGCGGGATCGCCGATCTCGCTTACAACCCAGGTGTCGCTCTCACTAACAACTTGATCCCCACTCCCACTTTCATCTATCCGTGATGAGAAAAACGAATGTGCCTGTAATATTCATGACAATTTGGTAAAATTCTCTCATCGAATCTAATCCTCAGAATTTTAAACCAGGTCAGGGCTGCAAATAACTGAATGATCATCCGTCGAGAAACCGACCATTCCGTTGTATCCGTTCATAAAATCCGTTTATAGAGGTCCACGCGATGAAAGTAACTGTCTTACAAGAGAACCTGGCTCGTGGCTTGAGCATCGTATCACGTGCGGTTTCCTCGCGCAGCACCTTGCCCGTGCTTAATAATGTGCTGGTAGCCACCGATGAGGGGAGGTTGCGCTTGTCGGCGACCAACCTGGAGATGGGCATCACCTGTTGGATTGGCGCCAAAGTCCTCGAAGAAGGCTCGACCACCGTTCCAGCGCGAGCTTTTGCAGACCTGGTGGGCACTCTTTCGGACCAGCAGGTTGAAATGGTTCTGAATGTCCGCACCCAGACACTGAATTTACACTGCGGTGCCTCCATCACCGATCTGAAGTGCATCGATGCACAGGAATTCCCTCCCATGCCGGTTACCGATTCTTCACAGGGCTTGCAGGTGAATGTCATCGACATTAAGGAGATGATACAGCAGGTAGTTTTCGCAGCCTCCATGGATGACGCTCGTCCAGTGCTCACTGGTGTCCTGATAACTGTCGAAGGAAATAACATCACCATGGCTGCCGCCGATGGATTCCGGCTGTCGGTGCGCAAGGGTGCTCTTTCATCATCTATCGAGCGCTCAATCCGGGCGGTCATACCATCCCGTGCTCTCGGCGAGCTGGCTCGCATAATCACGGAAGGGGACCAGTCGCTGACCATGCTGCTCCCTCCTGGACGTGGTCAGGTTGTCTTTCGTTTGAAGGATGTTGAGCTTACCTCGCAGCTTTTGGAAGGCGCCTTTCCGGATTACGAACAGATCATCCCTCGCCGCTGTGATACCCGGGCAGTATTGGGAACCGCTGCCTTCCTGAAGGCCTGCAAACAAGCCGAGATTTTTGCTCGCGAAGGCTCTCACATTGCCAAGCTGAATATCAATCCGGGATCTGACATGCAGCCTGGTACGGTGGAAATCTCCGGTCAATCGGAGGAAACTGGTTATAACCAGAACATAGTCGATGCCAGCATCGAAGGTCCAGCGCTTGTAATCGCGTTTAATGTCCGTTTCTTACGTGAAGTGCTGGATGTGATCCGGACACCGAATGTGGCGGTTGAGACCACCTCCGATACCAGTCCGGGGGTGATTCGGCCCGTAGGCGCGGCAGATAATCAGGGGGAGTTCTTACATGTCATCATGCCCATGCACCTGGGAAGTTGAGCCAAGGGGTGAATTTGGGTGATTCTCTGGCCTCGTTTTGTAATTTAGTGATTTTCTGGCCATAAATCGTTGGAACCATGACCCTGCCTCCGGCTTCCACGGATCGCACTCTTCATATCTACCTGTCACTGGCTCAATATCCAATTCTAAGTTCACAAATTCGGGCGCGCATGCGGCGGGAGCTCTTCAGCCGTGGGATTATTACAAGGCAGGCCTTCGAAGCCGAGGTGCGCGAGAAGGCGATCCACTCACAGACCCTGGAAGGGCTGCACGATCCATACATGGAAGAGCCTGCAGATATCTGGGAATTCCGACTGGCCCGTTTGCGCGACCATTTGACGGATTTTTACTTTGCATATAACCTGCCGTACGACCTTTTTGAAGATCTGATCCGTGAAACACTGGCTGAGCGCGGGGCAGGTGAAATTCAGATTTCCTTCAACCCCGAGCTGGCACCTCAGAACATGCTCTTCGAACAGGCGCTGGCGATCGAAAAAATGCCGGCTGGTCAGCGCATCCAGCAGCAGGCTCGTCTGAAGGAGATCATCGTTGTCTTGATCCGCACCATGATCAGCGACCAGCTGGCTTATGTGAAAATTGCCAAGGAGTGGTTCACCATCTCCGACCTGACCGAGATTCGCACCCATAAAATCGGGATGGGCAAAATCGGCGGAAAATCAGCAGGTATGCTGCTGGCTGCCAGGATCCTGATGGAGACGGCGGATGAGGAAATCCGCTCGAGCATCAAGCTGCCCGAGTCGTATTTCATCGGGGCAGACCTGACCTACACCTTCATGGCACTTAATGGCCTGATGCATTGGGCTGACCAGAAATATAAGCTCGAAGATCAGATTCGATCAGATTACCCAAGAATAAAGCAAGAATTCCTGAAGGGTGAATTTCCACCGGATATTCTCGAAAAATTCCGCGAGCTGCTGGATGGCATCGGTAAGCAGCCGCTGATCGTACGCTCCTCCAGCTTGTTGGAGGATAATTTCGGGACTTCTTTTGCTGGTAAATACGAGAGCCACTTCTGCCCTAACCAGGGAAATGCAGAGCAGAACCTGCAGGATTTTTGCCGCGCCATTATCCACATCTATTCCAGCATCCTGAATCCCGATGCGCTGCTTTACCGTCGGGCCAGGGGTTTGCAGGACTACGATGAGCGCATGGCAATATTGATCCAGATCGTTCAGGGAGAACCTCAGGGCCGCTATTTCCTGCCTCATGCTTCCGGTGTGGGTTTCAGCCGCAACCTGTACCGCTGGTCGCCTCAAATCCGGCGCGAGGACGGTTTCGTGCGCCTGGTTTGGGGGCTCGGTACCCGGGCAGTAGATCGCGTCGATAACGACTACCCGCGCCTGGTTGCCTTGAGCCACCCGTTGTTATGGCCTGAATCTTCCACCAGGGCCATCCGTCGCTACTCGCAGCAATTTGTGGACCTGATCGACCTGCCGGAAAATATATTTAAGACTGTGCCGGTCAAAGAGGTATTGAATTCCAGGTACCCCGTTCTGCGCTATATCTTCCAGGTCGACCAGGGGGGGTACCTGGCTCCCATACGTATCCTTCTGAGCGAGGTCAACAAGGACAATCTGGTGCTCACGTTCGAGGAGCTCCTGCGCAGAACGCCGTTTGCCCGGCGTATGTCAGCGATGCTGAAATTACTGGAGGAACACTATCACTCGCCGGTCGATACCGAGTTCACCGTTGAAATCCTCGATCCAGAGAGCCCCGCACCGGAGGTGAGAATCTCGCTGCTACAGTGCCGCCCTCAAAGCCACCCGGAGGAGAGCGACAGCCGGCTGCCCCAGGATTTAAACGAGGGTGATATCATTTTTGCCACACCTCGCATGGCTCCTGAGGGGCGTATAAACGGAATACGTTATGTGGTTTTTATCCCGCCGGAGGAATTTTATGCGCTGCCTTCGCTTGCCTCTCGGGCTAATCTGGGTCGCTACATCAGCATCTTGAATGTGAAACTGGGTTCTGAAAGCTTCATTTGTGTGGGACCAGGACGGTGGGGTACGAATAATCCTGACCTCGGTGTACGCGTTACTTACTCAGACATTTACCATACTCGCGCCCTGGTCGAGCTCACTGGTAAAAATATCGGCGGCGCTCCTGAAGCCTCATTCGGGACGCATTTCTTCCAGGACCTGGTGGAATCGAATATATTCCCTCTCGCGATTTATCTGGAAGATGAAGGAGCAGTCTTTAATCACGAGTTTTTTTATCAAACCCCTAATAGTCTGGATGAATTCATGTCTGTCGATGGGGATTGTGGAGTGTGTCTGCGCTTAATCCGTGTATCCGATTTTCGACCTGCTCACCATTTAGAGCTGGTGATGGACGCTGAAACTGGGCGTTCCGTGGCCTTCCTGGAGCCTGACGTATGAAAAAGTTTGTCGCAGTAGCCGGAAACATCGGGGTGGGAAAGTCCACCCTGGTTGCCTTGCTGTCCGAACGGCTGCAGTGGGAGCCTTTCTTCGAACCCGTTGGAGAAAATCCCTACCTGGCAGATTTTTACAGGGATATGCGCCAGTGGGCTTTCCACTCTCAAATCTTCTTTCTAACCCGTCGTTTGCGTTCGCACAGGCAGTTATTAGATCACCCTACTTCAGCCATCCAGGATCGCAGTGTGTATGAAGATGCTGAAGTTTTTGCCACCAATCTTTACCGGCAGGGACTGATCGGCGATAGAGATTTCCAGGCTTACCGTGAGCTCTATCAGGTCCTGGTCGAGTTCTTACCTCCTCCCGATCTTGTGATTTACCTGCGGGCTCCCGTGCCGACCTTGCTGAAACGCGTTCATTCGCGCGGTCGCGATTATGAGAAGCTGATTTCGGCGGAATATCTCGAACAGCTCAACCAGCTGTATGAAGAGTGGGTGGGGCGATTTGCACTCTGCCCGATTCTCACCGTTCCTGCGGAAAATCTAAATTATGTTTCAAATATCAAGCACCTGGATTTAATCGCCATGAAGATCCAGGAGAAGCTGATGGGTAAAGAGGAAGTCGTATTTACACAGGCGGAGATGGATTAGTGTTACGATAGGCTAATAGGAAGAAGAAGAAAAAGAGGAACAGCCATGGAAAACGCAAATCGAACCAGCCTGGCGGACTTGCTTCACCGCAGAGGAAATGAGCCGCTTGCACCAGGTGAGACCCTGGTGTATCTTAAGTCGATTGTAACCGCACTGGAAAGAGTTCACGAACGCGGCCTGGTGCACGGGGATATCAGGGCGTCAAATGTGTTCATCGATCCGCAGGGTAGAGTCTACATCGAAGGAGTAGGATTCGCCCAGCGCATTGGCAGCCGGTCAGAAGTACGGCAGCCGCTCGAGACGATTCCGTATCTTGCGCCAGAGCTGATAAGCTACCAGGTCGTGAATGAAGCCACCGATGTCTACAGCCTGGGTGTTTTGCTGTATGAAATGCTCACCGGTGAAACACCTGCCAGCAGGAAGGGCGAAATTCGTCCCCCACAACAATTGAACTCGGCTGTTCCACAACTCCTCTCGCTGGATGTGATGCGCGCCATGGCGCCGAATCCCGCCGATCGCTTTCAAAAACCACGTGCCTTCTTCGAAGCCGCCTGCAGCGCCCTCAACCTCACACCCGATCAGGTACCTGACCAACCTGCGGCAGCCACGCTCCACCTTGCTCCTACCCCAACCATCCAGGCGCCTGCGACGGTCGTCGTTCAATCCCCCCCTTCGGCTCCACAGACGATGGCCGTTCAATCCCCTTCTCAAGCACCACAGACGATGGTTGTTGGTGCAGCGCCGCAGGTTGAAACTGCAGGACCTGAGTACACCGAGCAGCCGGCCGAAGCTGGTCGCAGGCGGTCTGTTTGGTTCTGGGTCGGCATCGCCTTGCTGGGATTCATCATCCTCCTATGTGTCGGCTTTTTCGTGGGTTCTCGCTTGCCAGATTGGATCGCAGGCATGGGTGCCACCAGTACTCCGACCTGGACGGCAACCACCTCTCCGAGCCAAACGCCACTCCCCAGCTCGACCCCGCTTGATACCCCTATAATACCACCCGCCATCCCGACTGAGACCTTCACTCTCGCACCGCCGCCTACACTCGAGCCGACCTTGACCTTTACCAGCCCGCCGCCGCCGACTGAGCCTCCCGCTGCCTCCGGAGGCGATCTCCAGGTCAGGAACCGTTTTCCGTACGGCATTTATGTCTTCCGCGACCGCCATTCACTGAACTCTGCTCCTATACCTACAGGAATGTACTTGATTTTCTTCAACCAGCCGGCAGGCACCCACCTCTATCGCTTTTGTAAGGACCTGCAGATGAATGAGTGCATGGAAAAAGAGATCGAGATCAACGGAGACGTAGAAATCACCGTACCGTGAGCATCTCTTTCAAGCAAGTAATTGACGGAACCAACCGTTACAATATTCCAGGCTTACTTATGGATTCTATAAGCAGCTTGTATATGAAATCGCTTGCACAATACCAGGGGACGCGGTAAATTTGGCAAATCTTATTCGTTATCTCAGGAGAGATCAATCATGGCGAAAATAACTGCGGCTGCCAGGGCAGACAAAGGGATGAGGCGAGAAGCCAATGAAGACAGCGTTTTAGCCATGGTCGTTGAAAGACCCGAACAGGCTCCGATGGGTCTGTTTGCCGTCTGTGATGGCATGGGCGGACACCTGGGAGGGGAATTTGCCAGTTTTTGGGCGGTCGAAGCGATTAAGAGCGAATTCGCTGAGCTGCTTGCCTTATCCGATCCTCGCGATACGATCATCCTCCAGGAACAGGACCAGCAAAAAGCCAGGGCGGGGATTTTACCGGATTTCGTGACTGACCCTGGGCATTATGATCCGCAGGAGCTCGTCACCGCTGCAGTCCAGAAAGCGAATCAGGTTGTTTATGACTATACCGTGCATAAACCCGAGCAGGCTGGCAACGCCGGCACGACGGTCAGCATGGCATTTGTACACGATCACAAAGCTGTCATTGCCAATGCCGGCGACAGCCGCACTTATTTGCTGCGTGGCGGGAAACTGCGGCAGATTTCCAAGGACCATTCTTTGGTCGCCACTTTGGTCGATAACGGCGAGCTGTTGCCCGAAGAGGTCTACACACATCCCCGACGCAGCGTGATTTTTCGCTATTTAGGGATGAAGGGCAAAGTCCAGCCAGACATCTTCATCGAAGACCTGCAGGTTGGAGATCGTTTGTTGCTATGCACAGACGGATTATGGGAGATGGTACGCAGTGATGCAGAGATCGTCCGCAGCCTCGAAGCCTCCGGTCCTCCGGAACAGGCCTGCATTTCACTGATCGCAGCCGCCAATCAGGCCGGGGGTGACGATAATATTGGCGTGGTAGTCGTCCAGGTCAGCTGATACGATCCCGGTTCCCTATCTCATCTGTCATACCGAACGATTTATCTGTCATTCTGAGCGCCAGGTCCTGGCGGTCTTGGCCAGGGAGCGAAGAATCTGGTCTCTCCCGTTTGTCATTCTGAACGCCGGGTCCTGGCGGTCTTAGCCAGGGAGTGAAGAATCTGGATATTCGGAAGAATTCGTTTCAGCCTCTTCACCTGGCGCACCAAAAACATACCCGCAATTCTGGCAGAAATTCGCCTGTATTCTATTGGACTCCCCGCAAGTCGGGCAGTTCTTGGTTTCCCCGCCAGCCGGCAAAGCACGTTTCCTGGTTTTTGACGCTCGTTGTTTGCCTTCTCCACCTTCCGACCGCTTCTTTAGCAGCGGGCGAGTGGCAGTTTTCCCCCGTATAAACGCCCTGCGGTATAAATCGCGCATCTGCCCCTTCGTCAGGTGCCTCCCGGTCAGGTACCACTGCAGGATGGTATGACCGACCACGTATGTACCGGCATAAGCGATCGCCACCTTGGGTAAGATTCCCCACACCGGGATCAAGCCGACCAGGCTGCGCGCCAGCTGCCGGAGAACGAATCCCCCTCCCAAGACCCCGCCGAATTCCTTCAAGTACTCCTGCCAGTTGGTAGAATATCCCACCGTCAATCCCAGCTTGTAAGCCAGGAAAGCCTGCGTCTTGCTCAACACGATCATATCTGTCACAGTCAGTGGAATATCAAAAACAGGAATGATCTGAGCCAGGCCGGTAGTCAGCGAATAAGCAGCATTCGACAGGCAGGCGTCGTTAATCAGGTAGGTGGCAGCGGCATGGCGGAAGAGCGGGAAATCGCGCCCTAAAGCCATGGCAAGTTGGGGTGCAAGTTCGACGGTTGCAGCCGCGAAATGCCTGTGCAGGAATTCACCCTCCAGCGCAGATCCCTGGACGATATATTTTCGCCTCCATTCCGACCAGGGAGTGATCGCCGTGCTGCTGTCATCTACGGGGAAGGTATTGGCAAATAACAGGGTCTTTATTCCGGCATTCATCAAGGTCTGCAGGATGCTCAGCTCTTCCTTGAAATCCGCCTTGCGAGCATCCACCACCAGGATCACCAGGTCGCTACCAACCGCCTGCTCAGCTTGCTCCAGATCGAGGATTTTCACAGGCGCTTCGGTGCGTATGTCAGGGCGCCTGGGGTCCTGGCGCATCTGCTCTGCCAGGGTGTGCCGGCCAGAGCATTTATCACCCAGCAGGGCGATCTGCACGCCCCTCAGGGCCTGCTCCTGCAATGGTCGCAGGTCTACTTCCTTGATGGTCTTCCAGACGTTGGTTAATTCAGAAGCTTTTGGCATCTCTCAGTCACGATTTGTTAAGAATTTCTGGTATACGGATTGCACAGATATCACGGATTCTACATATATAAATAAATCCGTACTTTCCGTGAAATCCGTGTACAACTTCTTTTCTGATTTCAACTGCTCTCCAGTAGCCTGCGGATATAAGCAGTGTGCTCGTCGAAATGCGCATAGGTATTGCCGATCACCCAGAAGATCACCGGGTCTTTGCGCTTTGCATCTCCACCCGGGACATAATCGGAATAGGGTCTGTTCAGGTCTGAATCGCTGAATTTCTCCAGCAGTTTCAGCATCTCGGAATGCGCCTGGTTAAATTTACGCAGCGTCTCCTGCACGCTCAGCTCCTTATTCTGGTGGAAGATCAGGTCGTTGATCTCATCCTCGCTTCTTCCCTGCATAAAAGCCTCCTCGACACCCATGGCTGCAAAGCGCGGGCGTTTATGCAGCAGCTCAACCATACCCTTCTCCCAGGTAGCCACGTGCGCCAGGTGGTCCTTAACCGCCCAGGCTTCCGGTCCCGGCTGGCTCAGCTTCTCCTCATCCAGCTCGCGGACGGTCTCTTCCAGGATCGCCCGGTAGTGCTGGATGCGCTCCAGCAGCGCGGTTTTGCTCAGGATCTCTTTCTCGGGTCGATTGCTCTGCGATTGGTTGCTCATGGTTTCCCTCGAATTTTTTAAATAATAGTTGGGATGATCTGGTAACAATTATAATTTCTTAATTGCAGCGACGGAGGTTTCCTTGATCTGGTTTCTGGCATAAGGAAATCTCTGTTAAACATGCCCTCCAAACCCTCCCCCCACACCCTTGCCCTGCTTCAAGCCTTCGTGGTCACCTTCCTGTGGTCCACTTCCTGGGTATTGATCAAGATCGGCCTGCAGGACCTCCCTGCCTTGCTCTTCTCCGGCATGCGCTACGCCCTGGCCTTTCTCATGCTGCTTCCCCTGGCATTTCAGCCCGCACTGCGCCCACTTTACACAAAGCTAAAAATCCGCCACTGGCTTCTGCTGCTTGTTTACGGTCTGGTGCTGTACTCACTGGCGCAGGGTGCGCTCTTCCTCGGCCTGGCTGGCTTGCCCGCCGCCAGCGTCGGCCTGATGTTGAATTTCACCTCGCTGTTGGTGGCTTTCATGGGCCTGATTTTCCTGAAAGAAAAGCTACGCTGGCTGGGTTGGTGTGGCATCGCGCTTTCCACGGCTGGTGCAGTCGTCTATTTTTACCCGATCTCCATTCCGCCTTCCCAGGCAGCCAGGCTGCTGGCAGTCTCTATCGGAGTCCTGGCGAATGCTGTCGCGGTAATATTAGGCCGCCATATCAATCACCGTGAGTACCTCCCGCCGGTAGCAGTTACCGCGATCAGCATGGGTGTTGGAGGTTTTGTGTTGCTGGCAGTCGGCCTGGGCCTCGACGGTTTTCCACACCTGACCTGGAAATTGTGGGCTATCATCGCCTGGTTGTCACTGGTCAACACTGCTTTCGCTTTCACCCTGTGGAATCACACCCAGCGCACCCTACAGGCGGTCGAAACAAGCCTGGTCAACAATACCATGCTGGTGCAAATTGCTCTGCTGGTCTGGGTCTTCCTGGGGGAAAGCGTGTAGGGGAAGCAGTGGTTGGGCATGCTGCTGGTGTTGCTGGGTGTCGCTCTGCTGCAGTTATCCTACAGACCAGATCATGCCAGCGGCAGGGGGTAATTAGAAGTTATATCTTGTGGAGGAAGTATCAATTTTCCACGACGGCGCGTTATAATCTGCTCAATACTCCTTGTCGTTCCTATATACTCACTTTGATAGGCAGACATGGTTAATCTTATCGTCATTTAACCCCTTGAAAGATGGTTAATTTGATCTACTGGTGAACGGCCGCTCGCCCATGAACCCAAAACAACTCAAAGCCTTAATCTTGCCCTCCACTCGCCGCTGGTTTCGCGCAGCCAGGAACTCCCCGGACTCCTCGCTCTTTGACCGGCTTCACGGGTACGTATACGGCCGCTGGCTTTACCTGTACATCGGCCTTGGCACCGGCCAGCACCCACTGGCGAAGAAATACAAAGCCCTGCTTTCTGCGGTCGGCAGGCTCTCCGGTCATTCACATAATGGTCATCTGCCATCTCAAGCTATAGATTCTCGCAGCGAAAAACCAACCTTCGCCGAAGGCTATCATGGCAAGGTCATGCCGCTGGAATCGATCACCCGCCTGGTGATGGTGCAGGAAGAGATCCGCCTGCCCGACCTGGAGCAGGTCATCCCCTACCAGCGTGCCCGCGCTTTGATCCTCCAGAGCCCCGACCATATCGTCGCCCTGCAGTGCCCGTGCCGGACGGCGCGCCAGGATCCCTGCCTGCCGCTGGATGTCTGCCTGGTTGTCGGCGAACCCTTCTCCAGTTTCGTGATCGAGCACCACCCGCAGCGCGCCCGCTGGATCACGCAAACGGAGGCTGTGGAGATTTTGTGCCAGGAAGATGCCCGCGGCCACGTGCACCACGCCTTTTTCAAAGATGCCATGTTCGGGCGCTTCTATGCCATCTGCAACTGCTGCTCCTGCTGCTGCGGCGCCATGCAGTCTCATCGAAACGGCACGCCCATGCTGGCAGCTTCCGGCTACGTCTGCCGGGTGGATGAGTCGCTCTGCATCGGCTGCGGGGAATGCGCTGAATTCTGCCAGTTTGGCGCCCTATCGCTGTCGGATTTCATCACCACCGTGGACCTGGAGGCTTGCATGGGCTGCGGCGTATGCGTGGATAAATGCGCGCAGGGCGCACTGGCGCTGCAGCGCGAGGCCTCCAAAGGTATACCGCTCGAGATCAGCCAGCTGCTCGATCTATCGGCTTGAAACGATCTTCCAAATTAGAAAACGGAGTTCTCACCTGCCATGAACAGCCGCCAGCGCTTCCATGAGAGCATGCATTTTGGCAGCCCGGACCGTCCTCCCTTATTCCAGGAGGGCTTGCGGGACGATGTCCTTGAAAAGTGGCATGCCCACGGGATGCCTGCAGGGACGCAGCTGGACCAGCTGTTTGATTATGACCAGCGCGAAGAGTTTTCCCTGGACCTGTATTCAAGGCTGGATCCGGTCGACCTGGCTGGAAAACCTTCAGGGTTGGATCGCTGGAAGCGCAGCCTGGACCCGGACGATGGACACCGCCTGCCTTCTGGCTGGAAGAAAGACCTCGGCCGCTGGCGCGAGCGCCAGCACGTGCTGATGGTACAGGTGCATCCTGGTATTTTTGAGACCCTGGGAATAGGTGACAGTAGCAGCTTCACCCGGGCGCTCTACCTGATCGCCGATCAGCCCGGCTTCGTGGGCGCTGCTATGCTCATCCACGGCGAGTTCACCGCCCGTGTATTGGAGCGCTTATTAAGAGAAGTGCAGGTGGATGCCGCGATTTTCAGCGAGCCGATCGCCGGGAACCATGGTCCGTTGATCTCCCCTCGCACTTATTCCGACCTGGTCCTGCCGGCCTACCAGCCGGTCCTAGATGTCTTGATCCGTTATCAAGTGGCAACTGTCATCCTTCGTACCTATGCCAACGCCAGGGCGCTGCTGCCGGTCCTCTTCCAGTGCGGGTTCAATTGTTTATGGGCCGTGGAGACTGAAACGGATGCCATGGATTACCGCTCCATCCGTGCGCAGTTTGGAAACCAGATGCGCCTGATCGGGGGGATCGATGTGGATGTCCTGCGCCAGGGTGAACTGCCTGTTCGCCAGGAAATCGACGTGAAGGTCAGGCCTCTCCTGGCTCAGGGGGGCTATATTCCCCTCGCCGATGGGCGTGTCCGCTCCGACATGCCTTTCGAGAATTATCGCTTTTATCGTCATCTCTTGGAGAACACCGTCAAGGGCTTCTGAAATTCCTTTCCGGTTGAAGGCTTCGGTATTAATTAAGTGTGGGGCTGTAAGCAGCTTTATAGGCTGGTAAGGTGGGAGTTACAGGCACTCCCGCCATTGTGCAGATCTCCTCTGGGTCGTCGATGATTCGTACCACCTGGCCGTCCATCATCTGGATCACCTTGTCGACGTATCTCACCATGCGCAGGTCATGGGTCACCATGATGCCGGCTTTATTCTGCTCGTGGATCAAGTTAGAGAAGAGCTCCACAGCCTGGAAGGCTCGTTCGGTGTCCAGGTTGGCGGTGGGTTCGTCAGCCAGCACCAGGCTCGGGTTGTGGATCAGAGAGCGTGCAATCGCCACGCGCTGCTTCTGGCCACCGGAAAGCTGGTTGGGCATGTTATTCAGGCGCTCTCCCAGGCCTAATCTCTCCAGCAGTTCCCTGGAGCGCTGGCGGTTGGCTGGCGTGAAAATCCCGTTCAACCGCAGCATTAAATCCACATTCTCTGATACGGACAGGTACGGAACCAGGTTATTCGCCTGGAACGTAAAACCGATTCGTTCTCTGCGGAATTGCACGCGCTGGTTATCGCTCATCTTTCCCAGGTCGTGACCGTCGATGATTACTTCGCCTGCACTGGGTGCCAACAATGCAGCCAGCATCGCCAGCATGGTGGTTTTTCCGGATCCACTCGGGCCGACCAGCGCTGCGAATTCTCCAGCTTCGACCTGGATGCTGGCTTGGTCCACCGCCTGCACCTTCATCTCGCTTGTTTCGTATATTTTCGTTACCGATTTCGTTTCAACAATCGTATTCATCGTATTCCTAATTTCATTGTGTCATTGCGAGGAACTTTTTTATGACGAAGCAATCTCTGTTTTACATTGGGCGACAGAGTCTGCTCTTATTGTCATTGGGATAGACCCAACGCCATCAGTGGTTCGACTTTAACAGCCAGGTAGACTGAGAGTAACCCACCCAGCGGGCCGATGATTGTCAATGACAGCATTGCCGCCAGGGTGGTCAGGGGTGTGAACAATATGGGAATGCCTGCCGGCATCAACGCCGCCAGCCCCAGGGTCGCCAGCGTGCCCAGAACGACGCCGAACACGGTCACCATCAGGATTTGCATCACGACAGCCATTCCCACCGTCAGGTTGCCAGTCCCGATCGCCTTGAGCATGCCGATATTGGGGATCTTTTGCAGTGTCTGGATCTGGAAGAAGCCGCCGATAACCAGGATGCCTATCAGCAGGGTGAATCCGCGCTGGGTGTTGAGTGTGCTTTGCTGAGCCGCATAACCGGGTGTGGCTTTATAGGCGGTTTCGATATCGCTTACCTCGATATCATCTATCTGTGATTCGATTTCTGAAGCCACTGCCTCTGGATCTGCTCCCGGCTGCAGCCTGCTCACCAGGATGTTATAGGCGATCGGATTGTTTTCACCCCCTGCTGCTGCCTGCGACCGAATTTTCTCCCACACCTCCATCGAAACGAAGATCGATGGCTGGAAGAAATATTGCCTGCCGTCTGATATCCCTATGACTTCCAGGTCGTAATACTCTTCTTCGGTTCCCTGGATGGATTTAACGGTGATCGTATCTCCCACCTCGAGATCGGAGCTGCGAGCCAGGTTGCCGTCAATCACGGTTTCGTTGGCGCTCTTCAACCTCAGGTTGCTTCCCTCACGTGCAGGCGCGCCGCCCGGTTTTTCAGGCTCCACGCCGATCAATGAGATGTCTACGTCCTCCCGGTTATCTTCGAACACCAGGGTGGCGCTGCTTAATCCCACCGGACCGACGTCCGCGACGCCCGGTATGCGCTTTACTTTCTGAAGTGTCGAAGAATCCAGCCGGCTGGAAAGGGTTGAGAGCTTGACATTCGATTGAAAGACCAGCAGTTCACCGTCCAGCTTGGAAAGATATTCGCGATTGGCGTTTGCCAGGCCCTCAGCCAATCCCGAAATAAAAAGCACCAGTATCGTGATTAAGGCGATCACCAGGCTGAAGAGGAAAAAACGGCCTTTGTAGCGCAAGATTTCTTTGAAAGACAGGTATAAAGACATGTGTAACCTCAATTTTGACCCATTTATTTAAAGGAAGTATAACCTGAAAACTACAGATTGTCAAGATAATGAATATGATTTGTATAGATTATGTAGAAAGTGATTGTGCGTAGGTCTTACTCAGAGGTAAAACATTGCATCAATCTTCAGGTTTTTAGAGTGAATTCGTAAATATGGCCTGTTCTTGAATTTTAAATTCGGGTTTTCGGCTATAGAAGATAGGCTATGTTATAATTTCGCCCCTGAACACTGGGTTAAATAATAACCCAAAAAATCAGAGCTCCATCCTTGGGAACCATGGTGAGGGTAATTATTCAGGATGCGGTCTTTCCTAAATCTTCAAGTTAAGCAAAAACCGGGCAAAATTGTTCCAGATGCGCCCTCCATCTCTGCCGATCAGCTTGGAAACGATCCCGCCGTCCCCATCACCCTGCACCAGGTCAATGCGCTTCCCCATAATGCCAAGCTCCGGATTTACCGGGCTTTAATGCCTTTGGAATTACTCACGAGATTCAAGATCGATCCGATCGCCTGGAATGCCTCCGGTGGTGAGCAGCATATCTGGCTCCAGGCAGATCAGGGCACCCACTACACCGCGCTGGTTGGCTCCGTTTCAATGACCGCGGAAGGGGAGTTCCTGCGCATTGAGCTGTCAGACAATGCTATCAATGGCATCGACCTGCACATGCTCGTCCTGAGTGATCCTGCTGAAGAATATTTCCGCACCGATTTCGACGAAAATGATCAGCCCACCCATTTCGGGACGGCGCGCCGCAACCTGGCAGAAGAGCTGCGTGCCATGCAGGCCGGTCTGGCGCCTGGTCAGACTCGACGCGGGTTGGGCGCTTCTACGGCTGTCTTCCAGCAGCTGGAATCCTTCCTGGCTGCCCTCGGTCATCGCGCTTATTTCCTTGAGCCGCTCACTTACGTCTCAGCCTGGGTATTCGAGCGGCGCGGTTTTGCCTACGTGCGCGGGCATAAACTGATGGATGATATCCACAGGGAATTCCAGCCCGGGGGTAAGCTGCACCGCATGTTGGACGGCAGTTCTCCTTTTCGCCAGCCAGACCAGTGGAAATCGGTGCGCGGGCGGGCCTGGGCTATCCAGGATGGTGTATTGGATACCCTTGAGACGCGCTGGGACGGGCTGCGCATGGTCAAACAGATCGGACGCCATGCCCGGGTGGAGACTTTCCCGCTGGCCCAGTACTGAGCGGGCGATCTTATACGAGCAGGCATCTTATTGCTGGAAGGGACATAAACAACGATGATCTACCAGACCACCCGTGCTGCCGAGCTTGAATCGCTTTCTATCTTTCGCGATTTCATAAATAATGCCTGCCAGCAGCAGGGCATACGGGATCCAGAAGTTGTTTATGACCTGAAATTAGCGGTGGATGAAGCCTGCACCAATATCATTACGCATGGCTATTCTGGAATCAACCCGGGTTCGATCATCCTGGCATTGGAGTTCCTGCCAGGGACTATCCTGGTCGGGATCACCGATTTTGGACACGCTTTTGAGCCCAGCCAGTCCCCTCTGCCCGACCTGCAGGCCAATCTCGAAGGGCAGCGTGAAGGCGGTTTTGGGTTATATTTTATCTACCAGACCATGGACCAGGTGGATTACGAAACCACCGAAGATGGAAACTGCTTGACTTTCACCAAGTACCTGTAGGGCAAGTCCTGGTCTGTCCGCCAGGACAGACTTTTAGCTTGCCTGGTTTTACCGGGTAGACCCGTAGGGCAAGCTCTAGCTTGCCAGGTATTTCTAGGAATACCTGTAGAGCAAGCCCTGGTCTGTCCGCCAGGACAGACTGGTAGTTTGCCCAGATTTTCTCCAAATAACCGCTATGCAGGCATACAGCTTATTGTCCGGCAAAGAATAGGAGTGAACAAGTTGGAAATCACGACAAATTATCAAGATCAGGTTGCTGTTGTCGCCGTCGAAGGCAGTATTGATGCCCTCACCTCTGGTGACGTGTCCGCGCACCTGGCTGGACAAATCAGCCAGGGATACCACCATATGATCCTGGATCTCAGCCAGGTCGAGTACATGAGCAGTGCCGGGTTGCGGGCCATCATGGAAGGTCTCAAAACCAGCCGGCAGGCAGGCGGTGATTTGCGCCTGGCCGAGCCTCAACCGGGAGTCGACAAGGTTCTGCGCATGGCTGGTTTCCCTTCGATCATGAAATCCTATTCCTCGCTGGCCGAAGCAGCAGCCAGTTTTAAGGATTGAGTTGAACCCGCCAAAAAATAACCGCCTGGCGCTGGTAATTGGTTCTGGCGCGGTCAAATGCGCAGCTGCACTGGGTGTTTGGAAAGTGCTCAACCGGGCCGGAATAAAAGTCGATTTGCTGGTGGGCTGCAGCGGCGGTAGCCTGTTTGCCACCACCATGGCTTTAGGCTATTCAGTCGACGAATGCATCGAGCTCACCCAGCGCCTGTGGAACCGCAGCATCACGCGAAAACGCGATACTCGCTCCTTTCTCAAGGCTCTGCTTCCGCAGGTCTTCAAATTCGACGAGCGCTTTGGCATGATCGACGATCATGCCATGTTTAAAAATCTGCGCGCTGTCTTTGGAGAGCGCACATTTACCGATACGGTTGTCCCTCTGTATCTGCTGGCGACTGATTTTTACACCGGTGAACCGGTCGTCCTCGATCGGGGTACCCTGGTGTATGCTTTGCGCGCCAGCATTTCGGTGCCTTTCATTTGGCGGCCCTGGCGTATCGGCGAGCGGTTCTTGATCGATGGGGCGGTTTCTAATCCCCTGCCTGTTGATGTCGCCATCCGGGAAGGGGTTGAATTAATCCTGGCGGTAGGTTTCGAAACCCCTGCGCCTCGTCGCATTAAATCAATCAGCCGTTTTGTCTTTCATCTTAACAGCGTGATGACCAACAACCTCTACCGGGCTAACTTCGCCTTCCATAACCTGGCCCATCATGCCGAGATTATCACCGTCCTGCCCGATTTCACGCAGCAGGTATCCCTTTTCGACACACAGCATATTCCGTACGTGATCCAGCAGGGTGAACACGCTATGGAACAGCAGCTGCCTTACCTGCAGCGCCTGCTCGGCGAGAACCATTCGAGCTAAACCATGGCTATGAACCTAATCGAAGCTGGAGCTGGTCGGAAGAAAGTAGCCCTGGTGATCGGTTCCGGTGGTGCAAAATGTGCCGCTGCCCTTGGATTGTGGCAGGTGCTGCAGGAAGAGGGCATCCAGGTTTCCATGGCAGTCGGCTCCAGTGGCGGGAGTATCTACGCTGCTGCCATATCTCTGGGATTCGATTTGAATACTGCCGAACAGCTGACTCTCAGCCTGTGGACCAGGGACCTGATGGAAGGTTATGCGACGAATCTGCGTCGTGCCATGACCGGTGAAGTACGCTTCACCGAGAGCTCGGGTTTGATCGATGACGGACCTTTAACGGAGCGGCTCAAAACGGCTTTCGGAACGACCTCGTTCAGTGACGCGCACATTCCATTGTACATCGTGTCCACAGATTTCTATACCGGTGAAAGCGTGGTGCATAACAATGGTCCTGTACTGGATGCAATAAGGGCCAGTATCGCTATTCCCATGATTATCCCTCCCTGGCAGGTGGGAGACAGGCTGCTGGTCGATGGCGCCGTTTCCGATCCCCTGCCGGTGGATGTCGCCATCAAGGAAGGAGCGCAGGTCATCCTGGCAATGGGTTTCGAGCTGCCTGTTCGTAAACGCATGCGTTCGTACACAGCGGTGACCACCCACCTGAACAGCCTTTATATGAACAATATCCTTAAATCGACCTTCGCCTTTCACAACCTGGCGCACCACGCCGAGGTCGTTCTCCTGCTCCCCGAGCTGGATCCGGCAATTGGCGCATTTTCTGCCGAACAGTTTCCCGAGGTCATCGCTGAAGGCGCTCGCTCGGCGCGCGAGCAGCTGCCTTACCTGCGCAGATTATTAAGCCAGACTTCGTTAGACTGAAATCAGATAACGTCTATCATCCGAAACCCATCGTAAATAGGTCCGGCTTGTTCAGGGAGTGTATTGCATCACACCCGTCACCTGGTAATCCACGCTGCGAGCGGTGAAGCGCATGGCCAGGTTCTCACTCTGGGCGGTCGCTGGATCCGGCGTGAAAAACCGGTAGTCCATACCTACAAAGTCATCCTGGTTGAGCGTTCCGGGGCGCTTGAGAGTCACTGAAGCCTTGAAACGCTCGCGGATATGCTCCTCGATGGCTCCCTTCAGGACTTTGATCTCGGCGGAACTCAATGGATCTGTATTCAGTGCAGTGACGCGTTCCTGGACGAAATCGTTTATCACCTGGGCAGCGTCGCGATAAGCAGCCTGCACAGCGCTTGTGGGCGTCTTGTCATGGTCCCAGGCCATCACGATGAACCCGAGCGCCAGCATCCCAAGGACCGGCTTCACCTCTTTTTCTACTTGCCCGACACTGTTCGGGATGGCACGTGATTCTCCCTTTTTGAAACTCCCACCCAGGTTTCCCGGTGTTGGCAGGTTCTTAAGAATGAAACGCGTCGGGTCGCTGCTTGAGCCAGCGCTCAGATCGATGGCAATCCCAAACAGCCATAGAAGTGGCTCTTCTTTGCCCAGGTCTTTCTTCTTCAGGACCTTTATTGTGTTCAGATCAACGATGAATTTTCCCACAGCCGGTCTCCTTTGATATCCAGTCGGATTTGACGTCGGTGGCCACACCGGTTTATTAATACGTCTGATCATTTCCTGTAGTTATACACTACTATAATGATAAATTATATCCATTTAAATCGGCCTGTGCAAGTGGCAGTCGTCTTTCCTGACTATCGATCATATACGCCAGCCATGTCCCTTTCAGGCTATGCGGCGGTATGATATGATGAATATCACTTGACAACCGTCCCTTCTTTGTGACACAATACTTATTGTAGATTGGTTTTTCTCATATTGCCTGGTGGAGGCGCATACCGTTTTGCAACGGTCCCACCTGAGAAAGGAGAAACGACTCGCAACCGATCATCTCACACATACTATAGATAACAGAATAAGATTCTTGACCATTCATTTCAATTCTTGTGAGTAGGGAGAGAGGAATATTATGAAGAAAGCAGTGCATCTGTTAACCTTGCTGGTCATCGCCAGCTTCCTCCTGCCAGCCTGTGGCCCGGCAGGCGGCGATACAATCAAGGTCGGTGGAATTGCCGAGCTGACCGGTGATATCCCAGCAGTCGGCGCCTCATTCAAAAACGCTGCAGAAATGGCTGTCGCCAAGATAAACGATGCCGGAGGGCTGGATGTAGGCGGCAAGAAATACCAGATAGAGCTGATCATCGAAGACAATGCCGGCAAAGCCGACCAGTCGGCTTCCGCTGCTCAGAAGCTGATTACCCAGGACAACGTCGTGGCGATCATCGGTCCAAATGCCAGCCGCTATGCCATCCCGGCTTCTGAGATTGCCGAGAGCAACAAGGTCGCCCTGATCAGCCCCTGGTCAACTAACCCCAAGACCACCCTGGATGCCAATACCAATGCGCCGAAGCAGTATGTATTCCGTGCCTGCTTCATCGACCCCTTCCAGGGACGTGTGGTGGCGAAGTTCGCCCTCGACCAGCTTAAAGCCACCAAGGCCGCTGTACTGTATGATGTGGCTTCCGAATACAACAAGGGCATCGCCGAATTCTTCAAGCAGACTTATGAAGAGAACGGCGGAACCGTGGTCGCTTTCGAAACCTACACCACCGGTGATAAAGACTTCAACGCCCAGCTGACCAAGATCAAAGAGACAGCCCCTGAGGTGATTTTCCTGCCTAACTATTACAGCGAAGTTCCGCTGCAAATCCAGCAGGCGCACGCCTTAGGCATCGAAGTCCCATTCCTGGGCAGCGATTCCTGGGGCAGCTCCGAGCTGCTCAGCCTGTGCGGCACGGATTGCGAGGGCTACTACTTCAGCACCCATTACGCTGCCGACAACGCCACCCCGATTGCCAAGGAGATGATCGATGCCTACAAGGCCAAGTATGGCAACACACCGGATGACGTGGCTGCCCTGACCTACGATGCCTTCGGGCTGCTGTGGCAGGCCTTGCAGACCGCAGGAAAAGTCGACCGCCAGGCTGTGCGCGATGCCCTGGCCAAGATCCCCAACTATGAAGGTGTCACCGGCACCATGCAGTTCCAGGAAGGTTCCGGCGACCCCATCAAGAGTGCGGTAATTTTGCAAGTTAAAAATGGCGCCTTTGTATTCTTCGCCAACGCCGCCCCATAATTAATAACCGATTCACCTCTCCCGCAGGTTCGGACACCTGGAAACGCTTTGACCATTGATGACTTCACTGTAAAGCTCAAATTCAGCGTTCGCAGGTAGAAAACCTGCGGGAGTTTTTATTTCGGTTGCGGCTACTGTCCATAGCCTGGAAATCAGGCTTTGGCTGGAAACCCCGAGAAGAAGGTAGGCACATGACATATCTTCTACAGCAATCATTAAATGCATTACAGCTGGGCAGCATCTACGCATTGATCGCCCTGGGCTACACCATGGTTTATGGCATACTTACCATGATCAACTTCGCCCACGGCGATCTCTTCATGGTGGGAGCGTTCTTTTGTTTCATCGCTGCCACCACCTTGAAGCTGCCATTCATCCCCACCTTGCTTTTTTCGATGATCGGAGTGGGAATGCTGGGAGTGGTCATCGAGCGTGCAGCTTATAAGCCGCTGCGCCAGGCGCCGCGCGTATCTGCCATCATCACCGCTCTGGGTGTGGGCATCTTTCTTGAAAGTATTGTCCTCGTCCTCTATCCCTATCCACAGAGCGTACCGGTGCTGCTCCCCAATGTCACCTGGGAAATCGGGGGTGTAGTGATCTCGTCTATCAAGATCATCATCATCCTGCTGACGTTTGCATTATTGCTGCTGCTCGATTTCATTGTCCGCCGTACCATGGTCGGGATGGCGATGCGAGCGATTTCCTGGGATAAAAGCATCGTGCCGCTGATGGGTGTTCCGCTGAATTTTGTGATCTCCTTCACATTTTTTATTGGAACAAGCCTGGGTGCCGCGGCCGGTGTAATGTACAGCCAGGCCTTCCCGGTCATCGACCCCTACATGGGTGTTTTGATCGGTTGGAAGGCTTTCATCTCGGCAGTAGTAGGTGGCATCGGCAACATCCGCGGTGCAATGATCGGCGGCTTCATCCTGGGGATTGTGGAGATCATGGTTGTGGCCTTTCTGCCTTCCACCTACCGAGACTTCGTAGCTTTCACTTTGCTGCTGATCCTGCTGATCTTCAGGCCTTACGGCATCCTGGGTAAACCCAGGCCTCAAAAGGTGTAAGCCATGGCAGCCTCAACGCAAAATCCAAAACGGTTGCAGGGTTTAAGGAATTTATGGGAAAGCCTGATGCAGAAACGCTGGCTGCTCCCTGTCTTGCTGGGGGTGGGCTTTGTCCTGTCATTTGCCATACCCCAGTTTAACCTCGTGAACCCCTACATTCAGTTAATCATGATGTATGTCGGCATTAATATCATCCTGACTACCAGCCTGAACCTCATTAATGGTTATATGGGTGAGTTCTCGGTCGGGCATGCCGGCTTCATGTCAGTTGGAGCCTATATCGCGGCCTTGCTCTCCACTAGGGTTCTCCCGGTCGAATGGATCGGGTGGTTTTTCCCGTTCACTGTTCTTATTGCCGGATTAGGAACAGCCCTGGTAGGCCTGGTGGTGGCTATCCCTTCATTCAAGACTCGCGGCGACTACCTGGCGATCGTCACACTGGCGTTCCTGATGATTGTTAAATCGGTGATCGAAAACATCGAGGCCATTGGCGGGCCGCGCGGCATCCCCGGCATTTACCGCCTGACCAACTTGCCCTGGACTTTTTTCTGGACGTTGGTCGCGGTTTGGGTGATCCGTAATTTTATTTACTCCAACTTTGGGCGAGGGGTGCTCTCCATCCGGGAAGATGAAATTGCCTCTGACTTGATGAGTGTTAATACTCGCACCGTGAAGTTGCAGGCTTTTGTGCTTTCTTCTTTCTTTGCCGGTGTGGCAGGAGCTCTTTTTGCACACGTTCTTCAGTTCATCAGCCCGCGTGTCTTTGATATCGTAAAATCCACCGACATGCTGATCATGGTTTACCTGGGTGGGATTGGATCGATCGCCGGTTCAATCGTGGGTGCTACAGTTTATACCGTGCTGCTGGAAGTTTTACGACCGCTGCAGGTATGGAGGTTTGTCCTGATGCCGTTGGTTCTGGTGCTTCTGATGATATACCGGCCGCGCGGCATCATGGGCTTGCGCGAGTTCCGCTGGTTTATTCCTTCCAGGGATCTGTTTGCTCGCAAGAACTGGCACGCAAACCGTGAGAAAAAGGAGGTATCCGATGCCACTCCTGCAAGCTAAGAATGTCACCCATTATTTTGGCGGGCTGTGTGCCGTCTCGGACTTCAACCTCGACCTGGAAAAGGGTGAGTTAGTAGGCGTCATCGGTCCCAATGGTGCGGGAAAAACCACTGTCTTCAATCTGATTACCGGGGTATACAAGGCAACCGAAGGCGAGATTCTGTTTGATGGAACCCCACTGGTAGGGATGCGCCCTAACCGCATCACCAGCCTGGGAATCGCACGTACCTTCCAGAACATCCGCCTGTGGCAGGAGCTGAGTGTTCTGGATAATGTGCGCATCGCCAACTATACTCAATTAAAATATGGCACTTTCTCATCTTTCTTCCATTCCGGAAATTTCGCTCGCGAAGAAGACCGCACCATCCAGGAAGCCATGGATTTGTTGGCAGTCTTCAAGCTGGAAGATTATGCCGACGAAACATCCAAGAACCTGCCTTATGGGCTGCAGCGGCGCCTGGAGATCGCCCGTGCCATGGCCACTCATCCCAAGTTGCTGCTCTTGGATGAGCCTGCTGCGGGTATGAATCCCAATGAAATCGGGCTGCTCATGGAGTTCATCCAGTGGATTCGCAAACAATTTGACCTCACCATAATATTGATCGAACATCAGATGCGCCTGGTGATGGGCATTTGCGAGCGCCTGAAAGTATTGGACTTTGGAGCCACCATCGCTGAAGGCTTGCCTGTTGAAATCCAAAACAATCCCCAGGTTCTGGAAGCCTATCTCGGCGAGGGAGTTGAGGTATGAACGCAAATGGCGGATCGAATCACGTGATTTTAGAGGTCCGGGACCTGGCTATCTTCTATGGAAACATCCATGCCGTTAAAGGTATTTCATTCGATGTGAAAGAAGGAGAGATCGTCACCCTGATCGGAGCCAATGGTGCGGGCAAATCATCGACTCTGCGCGCGATTTCGGGGATAATCCCGTACAAAGGAAGTATTCTTTTCCAGGGCCAGGATTTACACAAGATTCCTGCAGATAAAATTGTCGCCCAGGGTATCGCCCAGGTTCCAGAAGGCCGGGGAATATTCGGTAACCTTACGGTACGCGAGAATCTCAAGCTGGCAACCTGGCAGAGAAAAGATAAGGAGCAAATCAGCCGGGATTACGAGAGCGTGTTCTCGGTGTTCCCGCGCTTGAAAGAGCGTATCAACCAGCTCGGCGGTACGCTCTCTGGCGGTGAACAGCAAATGCTGGCAGTCGGACGTGCATTAATGAGTCGCGGCAAGCTGATGCTGCTCGACGAACCCTCCATGGGCCTCTCGCCAGTCCTGGTCAGGGATATTTTCAAGGTTCTTCGTGAGATCAATAAATCGGGTACCACCATCCTGCTCGTTGAACAGAACGCCAATATGGCTTTGAGGATAGCCAATCGCGCCTACGTTCTGGAGACCGGTAATATCACCCTCTCCGGCACAGGCCAGGAGTTGCTGGGAAATCCGGGGGTAAAGGAAGCGTACCTCGGAGGTTGATGCTGGCAGGCCTCGTCACCTGGGCAGAAATCGACCTGGACTCCATTGAGCGTAATGTCCAGGCCTTCAAACGTCACATCGGTCAAGGCGTTGAAGTGATCGCGGTGGTTAAAGCCAACGCCTATGGGCACGGGGCGGTTTCTGTCGCCCGCGCAGCTCTGCAGGCTGGTGCGTCTCGTCTGGCTGTGCACCGCCTGATTGAAGCCGTCGAGTTGCGCCAGGCAGGCCTCGAGGCACCCATCCTTGTGATGGGCTATACCCCACCAAATGGGGCCGAAATGGCTGCCCGCTGGCGCCTGACTCCCAGCCTGATCACCCTGGAATTCGCCCAGGCCCTCTCGCATCATGCCCGGGCTTTGGGAATCCGCCTCCCTGTGCACGTCAAAGTCGACACCGGCATGGGGCGCTATGGTCTGCTTCCGGCTGAAGTGCTGGAATTTTTGCGCAGCCTGCATGAGTTGCCTGGAATACATGTCGAGGGGCTTTTTACTCACTTTTCCACAGCTGACTCCTCCAATCCCACCCATACACTGGCTCAGTTCGAGCTGTTCAACCAGGTCATATCTCAACTTGATAAGAACGGTCTGAGACCACCCGTAGTGCACGCCGCCAACAGTGCGGCTGCCATGCAGTACCCCCAGGCTCATTTTCAGGCCGTGCGCATTGGGATCGCCATGTATGGATTGCGGCCCTCTCTGGAATGGGATCCACCCTTCGAAATATCTCCCGCTTTGACGCTCAAGAGCCTTGTCACCCGCCTGCGTGTGCTACCAGCTGGCTCAGGGATCGGCTACGGCAGGACTTTCATTACGACGCACGCAACGCGTGTGGCTTTAGTGCCGGTTGGCTACGGCGATGGCTACCACCGCAGCCTTTCGAATAAAGGTGTGGTGCTGGTCGGCGGGCAGACCGTCTTCCACATTCATTTCCACTTGCTGGCGGGGCGTCCACT
>Ga0209254_10000111_pt1 | contig 51983 bp, 41 predicted proteins | sample FrelakmetDIP11DI_FD_187148 | JGI IMG/M metagenome (GOLD analysis project Ga0209254, IMG submission 187148) | Freshwater lake sediment microbial communities from the University of Notre Dame, USA, for methane emissions studies - DIP11 DI (SPAdes)... | ecosystem: Environmental > Aquatic >...
CGCCCGCCACGGCTACGCGGTGCTGTGGGACGCGCATTCGATCCGGTCGGAAGTGCCGCGGTTCTTTTCCGGCAGGCTGGCAGACCTCAACCTCGGCACCGCGGGCGGCGCCTCCTGCGATGCGCGCATCGAGCATGCGCTCGCGGCCGTTGCCGCCCGGGCTGCCGGCTACAGCCACGTGATGAACGGCCGCTTCCGGGGGGGCTACATCACGCGCCGCTACGGGAGGCCTGCCGAGGGCGTGCACGCCGTCCAGCTCGAGTTGTCGGAGGCGACCTACATGGACGAGGATCCGCCGTTCGCCTTCCGCGAGGATCTCGCGCGGCAGGTGCGTCCGGTGTTGCGCGAACTGGTCGCCGCGGCGGCGGACGCTGCTAGGCCCGCCTGACCCCGTTCTTCCATACCTCGTGCAGCGGGTTCGCGCCCATCGCGTAGGCGAGTTCGGCGGGCGCATCGATGTTCCAGGCGACGAGGTCGGCCACCTTGCCGGGCTCGAGGGTCCCGTGAGTCTCGGCCAGGCCGAGGGCGCGCGCAGCGTGCACGGTGGCTCCCGCGAGCGCCTCTTCGGGCGTCAGCCGGAACAGCGTGCAGGCCATGTTCAGGGCGAGCAGCAGTGACGTCAGCGGCGAGGAGCCCGGATTGCAGTCGGTGGCCACTGCCATCGGCACGCCGTGCGCGCGGAACGCCGCCAGCGGCGGCAGCCTGGTCTCGCGCAGGAAGTAATACGCCCCGGGCAGCAGCACCGCGACCGTTCCGGCCACGGCCATCGCGGCCACGCCTTCGTCATTCGAGTACTCGAGATGGTCCGCGGAAAGCGCGCCGAAGCGTGCCGCGAGCGCCGCGCCGCCGGTGTCCGAGAGCTGGTCAGCGTGCAGCTTGACCGGCAGCCCGAGCGCACGCGCGTGTTCGAACACACGCACGGTCTGCCTGGGCGAGAACGCGATGCGCTCGCAGAACGCATCGACCGCGTCGGCAAGACTGGCCGCCGCCACGGCCGGCAGCATCTCCTCGCAGACGAGGTCGATGTAGTCGTCCGACCGCCCCGCGTACTCCGGCGGCAGCGCATGCGCGCCCAGAAAGGTGGTGCGCACGTCCGCGCCGGTCATGCCGCCGAGCAGCCGCGCCACGCGCAGCATCTTGATCTCGGTCGCGGTGTCCAGACCGTAGCCCGACTTGATCTCCACAGTCGTGACGCCCTCGTCCATGAGCCGGCGCAGGCGCCCGGCGGCGTCCTGGGCGAGCCGTGTGTCGGACGCGTCGCGGGTCGCGCGCACCGTCCCGACGATGCCGCCGCCGGCGCGCGCGATCTCCTCGTAGGTCGCGCCCGCCAGTCGCAGCTCGAACTCGTGCGCGCGATTGCCGCCGTAGACCAGGTGCGTGTGGCAGTCCACCAGCCCCGGCGTCACCCAGCGGCCGTCGAGCGACTCGCACGTCTGTGCAAGGCTCCCGACCGGCCCCGGGAGTGCGGCCGCCGCGCCGACCCATGCGATACGCCCTCCCGCAATGCCGATCGCCCCGCGCTCGATGGTCGCGTAGCGTCCGCCGCGCATCGTGGCGAGGTTGGCATCGGTCAGCAGCAAGTCCCACATGAGCGCGAATATAGCAGCGGCGATTCCGTAGAATGAAGCGCCATGCCCGCCTACTACGCCACGCACGCGCTGCTGCCCGAAGGCTGGGCCCGCGACGTGCGCATCGAGGTTGACGCCGCGGGATGGATCCTCGCGGTGGCCCCGGGCGGCGCCCGGCACGAGGCGGAGCTCCTGCGCGGCCCGCTGCTACCCGGGATGCCCGACGTCCACGCGCACGCCTTCCAGCGCGCCATGGCGGGACTCGCCGAGCGCGCCGGTGCAGCCGGAGGCGATTCGTTCTGGACCTGGCGTGAGCGGATGTATGCGTTCCTCGCCCGGCTTACGCCGGAGCACGCGCACGCCATCGCGCGCCAGCTCTATGTCGAGCTGCTGAGACACGGCTACACCGCGGTCGCGGAGTTCCATTACCTCCATCACCGCCCCGACGGGAGCGCCTACGCGCCGCCCACCGCGATGGCCGCCGCGCATCTGGCGGCCGCCCGGGATGCGGGCATCGCGATCACCCTGCTGCCGGCGCTCTACTCGCATGGCGGCTTCGGCGGCCAGCCCCTGGGCAGCGCGCAGCGGCGCTTCGCCACCGGCGTCGACGGCGTGGTGAGCATGGTCGTGGCGCTGCGCGAGCATGCCACGCCCGACGCTCGCCTCGGCATCGCGCCGCACTCGCTGCGCGCCGTCGACGAAGCCGGACTGCGCCGCTTGCTCCATGCGCTCCCGCCCGACCTGCCGGTGCACCTGCACCTGGCCGAGCAGGTCCGCGAGGTGGACGACTGCATCGCGTGGTCCGGCCAACGCCCGGTCCAGTGGCTGCTGGCGCGGTTCCCCGTCGACCAGCGCTGGTGCCTCGTTCACTGCACCCACGTCACGCCCGCAGAGACCGACGCTCTCGCCGCGACCGGCGCGACCGTTGCTCTATGCCCCACGACCGAGGCGAACCTCGGCGACGGCATCTTCCCGCTCGCGCGCTATCTTGCCGCCGGCGGACGCATCGGCATCGGCAGCGACAGCAACGTCTGCCGCAATCCTGCGGAGGAATTGCGCTGGCTCGAGTATGGCCAGCGGCTTGCGAGCCGCAGCCGCGCCATCGCGGCCACGCAGCCGGGGCAGTCGGTCGGCGCGACGCTCTGGCGCGCGGCGTTGGCGGGCGGCGCGCAGACGATGGACCGGCGCATGGGCATGCTCGCAGCCGGCACGCGCGCGGACCTGGTGGTGCTGGATGCGGCGCATCCCGCCCTGGAGGAGCTGGAAGGCGACGACCTGCTGGACGCGCTGGTCTTCGCCACCGACGCAACCCCGGTGCGCGATGTCATGGTCGGCGGCCGGTGGATGGTGCGGGACGGCCACCATGCCCGCGAGGAGGAGATCGCCGCGGCGTGGGCCGCCGCCCGGCGCGATCTGCTGGCAGGCTGAGACCCCGCCTCGCAGGGCTCACCCGGTACCGCCCTCGCGCTTTTCCTCGTGCCTTCGTGCCTTCGCGGTGAACCGCCTGCGTCTCAGCTCTCCAGCTCCGTGTGCCCGCGGAACTGCGCCAGCGCCTCCGGATTGGCCAGCGCCTCCACGTTCTTCACCGGCTGGCCGTGCACGACGTTGCGCACCGCGAGCTCCACGATCTTGCCGCTCTTGGTGCGCGGGATGTCCTGCACCTGCACGACCTTCGCCGGCACGTGCCGCGGCGTGGTGTTCACCCGGATCTGCTGCTTGATGCGTGCGACGAGGCCGTCGTCCAGCGCGAGCCCTTCGCGCAGCTTCACGAAGAGCACCACGCGCACGTCGTTCGGCTGTTGTGGCGGCCAGTCCTGGCCGATCACCAGCGCCTCGACCACCTCGGGAAGCTGCTCGACCTGGCGGTAGATCTCCGCCGTGCCGATGCGCACGCCCCCCGGATTCAGTACCGCGTCGGAGCGGCCGTAGATGACCATGCCGTCGTGCGCCGTCAGCTCGACGTAGTCGCCGTGGCACCAGATACCGGGAAAGCGCTCGAAGTAGGCCGCGCGGTACTTCGCGCCGTCCGGATCGTTCCAGAAGCCGATGGGCATCGAAGGGAACGGCCGGGTGCACACGAGCTCGCCCTTCTCGCCGCGCACCGGCTGTCCCTGCTCGTCGAACACGTCTACGGCCATGCCGAGGCCGCGCGCCTGGATCTCGCCGCGCCACACCGGCAGAATGGGCATGCCGAGCACAAAGCAGGACACGATGTCGGTCCCGCCCGAGATCGACGACAGGCACAGGTCCTTCTTCACGTTGCGATAGACGTAGTCGAAGCTCTCCGCCACCAGTGGCGATCCGGTCGAGAGCATCGCGCGCAAGCTCGTCAGCCGGTGCGTCGCCCGCGGCTTCAGATCGATCTTGGCGATGGCGTCGATGAACTTCGCCGACGTGCCGAAATGGGTCATGCCCTCGGCATCGGCGTAGTCGAACAGGATGTTGCCGCGTCCGACGAACGGCGAGCCGTCGTAGAGCAGCAGCGTCGCCCCGGCCGCGAGGCCCGAGGCCAGCCAGTTCCACATCATCCAGCCGCAGGTGGTGAAGTAGAACAGCCGGTCGCCCGGCTTCACGTCCGAGTGCAGCTGATGCTCCTTGAGGTGCTGCAGCAGCGTGCCGCCGGCGCCGTGCACGATGCACTTCGGCACGCCGGTCGTCCCCGACGAGTAGAGGATGTAGAGCGGATGGTTGAACGGCAGCCGCGCGTAGTCGATGTCGCCCGGCGCGTGGGGCGCGGTGAAGTCGTCGAGCGTGATGCCGCGCGGCACCGAAGCGGCGTCGGGTCGCTCCGCGAGGTAAGGCACCACCACGACACGCGCCAGCGACGGCAGCCGGCCGGCGATGTCGCGCACCTTGTCCAGGCCCTCGACCGCCTTGCCGTTGTACCAGTAGCCGTCCACCGCCAGCAGGACCTTCGGTTCGATCTGGCCGAAGCGGTCGAGCACGCCCTGCACGCCGAAGTCCGGCGAGCACGAGGACCAGATCGCGCCGAGGCTCGCCGTCGCGAGCATGCCGACGATCGCCTCGGGCATGTTGGGCAGATACGCCGCCACGCGGTCGCCCGCTTGCACGCCCGCGCCGCGCAGCGCCTGCGCGAGCCGCGACACCGCATCGTGCAGCTCCGCGTGGGTCAGCCGGCGCCGCGCCTTGTCCTCGCCCCAGAACACGACGGCATCACCCTCGTCGCGACGGCGCAGCAGGTTCTCGGCGAAGTTCAGCCGGGCGTTGGGGAACCACTTCGCGCCCGGCATCCGGTCGGCGTCGAGCAGCACGCCGGGCCCCATCTCGCCGCGCACGCCGCCGAACTCCCAGACGGACTGCCAGAACTGCTCGCTGTGCTCCACGCTCCAGCGGTAGAACTCCGGGTAGGTGTTGAAGCCGAGCTTCCAGCGACGGATCGCCTCGCGCGCGAACCGCGTCACGTTGGCCTCCGCGATCCGGCGCTGGCTCGGCGACCAGAGCGGCCCGTTGGTTCTCATGGTTGCTCCTGTCCTTCGACGATGCGACGCATGGCGTCCGGAAGCGGCGTGGAGCGGCCCGCGGCGTGGTCCACCCACACCACCTTCGCCTGCCCGTCGGCGTAGATGGCCTCCGGGTCGTAGCTCGGACGGATCTCGACCCAGGTCTCGAAGCTCGAGCGCCCGGCGTGACCCGCGTAGGTGCGCAGCTCGACATCTCCCGGGTACACGAGCTGGCGGCGGAACGTGCAGCTCGCGTTGATCACCACCGGACCGGTCCCCCGCGGATCCGGCCGGACGCCCAGCGACTCGAACCAGGCGATGCGCGCGCTCTCCATGTAGCGGAAGTACACGGTGTTGTTCACGTGTCCCATGGCGTCCATGTCGCCCCAGCGGATGGGCATGGACATGGTGTGTACCAGCCGGCGCGGCGCGTGTCGGGGCATCTCCTGGGGGGCGCGGCCGCGCACCCCGCGGCCTTCAGGGGGCGGAGTTTACGACAGCCGGCGCGGGCTTCGCGGCGGGCAGCGCCGCCGCGACGATCTCGGCCACGTCGCGAACGTGCAGCCGGTCGTCGGCGCCGAGCACGGCGCGCGCGTCCTCCAGCATGGTCATGCAGTGCGGGCAGCCCACCGCGACCTGCTGCGCGCCCGTGGCGAGCAGCGCCTCGGCGCGCACCACGTTGACCCTCTTGCGCGTGTGCAGATCCATCCACATCTGCCCGCCCCCGCCGCCGCAGCACAGCCCGCGCACGCCGTGCGGCGCGGCCTCGCGTACCTCGGCGCCCGGGATCGCGGCGAGCGCCGCGCGCGGCGCATCGAACTCGCCGTTCTGCCGCCCGAGGTAGCAGGGATCATGGAACACGGTCGACTGGCCCTGCGCGGCGTCCAGCGGCAGCCGGCCCGCGCGGACGAGCTCGGCGATGAGCGCGGTGTGATGGACGACTTCGAGCTCGCCGCCCTCGAACTGGCGGTACTCGTTGCGGAAGGTGTTGAGGCAGTGCGGGCAGTGCGTCAGCACTCTCGCGAACCGATACTGCCGAATGTTGGCGATGTTCTCCTCGGCCGCGGTCTGGTAGAGGTACTCTTCGCCGAGGCGGCGCCCGAACTCGCCGTGACAGCGCTCCTCGCGCATCACGCCATAGGAGACACCCGCGGCGTCCAGGATGCGGATCATGGCGCGCGCGACCTTCTGGTTGCGCGGGTCGTAGGCGCCGGCGCAGCCGATCCAGTAGAGGTACTCGACCGGCTTGTCCGGCTCGAGGAACGCGACGTCCAGGCCGTCGGCCCATTTCAGGCGGTCGGCCGGGTCGAGGCCCCACGGATTGCCCAGACCCTGCACGTGGGTCAGCGTCGTTCCGACGCCGGGCGGGAAGGCGCCCTGCTCCATGGCGAGGTGCCGCCGCAGGTCGACGATGGTGTCGACGATGTCGATGCGCGCGGGACACTCCTGCACGCAGGCCATGCAGGTGGTGCAGCCCCACAGCTCCTCCGGCGTGATCACCTCGCCGTGCAGCGGTCGAGTGTCGCCGTCGTGCATGTAGCGCTTCAGCTTGCCGATGAGCTTCTTCGGGCTCAGCACGCCGCCCGAGATCTGCGCGCAGCACACGTCCTGGCAGCGGCCACACTCGGTGCAGGCGTCGAAGTCCAGCCGCCGCTTCCAGGAAAACTGTGCGAACGACGACACGCCGAACGACTCCTGCTCCTCGATGTGCTCGATCTTTGCCAGCGCGCCGCGCGGCCCGAGCTTCTGCAGGAGGATGTTGAGCGGCGTCGCGAACACGTGCGCAAAGTAGGTGCGCGGAATGAGCGCGATGAACGCGAACACCACGGCGGCGTGGAAGAGCCACAGGCCCAGATGCAGCCCGCGCAGGCCGCGCTCCTCGAGGCCCAGCGCGACCAGCCCGTCGGCGATCGCCCAGCCCACCGGCGACCACGGGCCCCACGCGGGACGCGTGACCGCAAGACGCGCGCCCTCGATCGCGAATCCGGTCACCACCAGCACCGCCAGCACGGCAAGCGCGTAGGCGAACTTCGGCGTCGCGTCGACTCGCGCGGGACGCGCCACGAACCGCCGCCATGCCGCCATGCAGAGTCCCGCGGCGAGCACCACCCCGAACACGTCCAGCGCCACCTCGAAGCCGAGGTAGAACGGTCCCTGCAGCAGGCGCCAGTCGAACAGCAGGCGCGTGATCTCCCAGTCGACGGTGGCGATCACCGTGCCGGCAAACAGCACGAGGAAGCCCCAGAACATGGCGGCGTGCATCACGCCGGGATAGCGCTGCGACAGGATGCGCGACTGGAAGAGGCCTTCGAACAGCAGGCGCCGCAGGCGTTCCCCGAAATCGCCCCAGCGGGCGTCGGGTCCGCCCTGGCGCCACCGGCGCACGTGCTGCCACACCCCCCAGGCGAACACGCCGGACGCGGCGATGCCGCCCGCGTAGACGGCCACCACCGCCCACAAGGGAATGTTCCAGAACGTTTCGCGTACCGGCAGGTCCATCGCGGCTGCCTCTTCTTCGTCGTGCAGACGGCCGCTCCGCCCCGGCGGCCCGTGACCGTATGAAGCGACACCCGCGCCCGGCGGAGCTTGACGCGGATCAAAGGGAATGGCGCAGGCGGTAGAATTGCGGGCTGTCCAAGACGCCGCCTGCGAGGCGTCGGGGCGAACCGGAGACAGGACGGAACGTGCAGCGCGAATCGATGGAATACGACGTGGTGATCGTGGGCGGAGGGCCCTCGGGCCTCGCCTGCGCGATCCGGCTCAAGCAGCTTGCCGCCGAGCAGAACCGCGAGATCACCGTGTGCCTGCTGGAGAAAGGCTCCGAGATCGGGGCCCACATCCTGTCCGGCGCGGTGGTGGACCCGCGCGCGCTCAACGAGCTGGTGCCGAACTGGAAGGAGTTGGATGCCCCGCTCGACACGCCGGCGCGCGAGGACCGGGTCCTGCTGCTCACCGAGGCCACCTCGTACAAGCTCCCCGTGCCGCCCTTCCTGCGCAACGAGGGCAATTACGTGGTGAGCCTGGGCAGCGTCTGCCGCTGGCTGGGCATGCAGGCGGAGGCGCTTGGCATCGAGATCTATCCGGGCTTCGCCGCCGCGGAGGTGCTGTACCACGAGGACGGCAGCGTGAAGGGCGTGGCGACCGGCGACATGGGTATCGGCAAGGACGGCCGGCCCACGGCCAACCACCAGCCCGGCATGGAGCTGCATGCGCGGCAGACGGTGTTCGCCGAGGGCTGCCGCGGCTCGCTCACCAAGTCGCTGTTCGAGCGCTACGCGCTGAGAAGCGGCGTCGACCCGCAGACCTACGGCATCGGCATCAAGGAGCTGTGGGAAATCGCCCCCGGAAAGCACCAGGAGGGCCTGGTGATCCACACCATCGGCTGGCCGCTGGAGTCGGACACCTACGGCGGGTCGTTTCTCTATCACCTCGGCGGGAACATGGTGTCGGTCGGCTTCGTGGTCGGCCTGGATTACCGCAATCCGTATCTCTCGCCGTTCGACGAGTTCCAGCGCTTCAAGACCCATCCCGACATCCGCGGCTTCTTCGAGGGCGGGCGCCGCATCTCCTACGGCGCGCGCGCCATTTCCGAGGGCGGATTCCAGTCGCTGCCCAAGCTGGCGTTCCCCGGCGGGCTCCTGATCGGCGACACGGCGGGCTTTCTCAACGTGCCGCGCATCAAGGGCACGCACATGGCGATGAAATCGGGCATGACCGCGGCGGAGGCGCTCGCCGGCGCCCTCGCGGAAGACGGACCGCGCGAAGTCACCGACTATCCGGAGCGGCTCAGGCGCACCTGGCTCTGGGACGAGCTCTATCGCGTGCGCAACATCCGCCCGTCGTTCTACAAGGGCATGTGGGCAGGCGTGATCTATGCGGGCATCGACCAGTACCTGTTCCAGGGTAAGGCGCCGTGGACCTTCCGCATCCACGCGGATCACGACCAACTGCGCAAGACCGCGGAGTCCCGGCCGATCGCCTACCCCAAGCCCGACGGCGTGCTCACCTTCGACCGCCTCTCGTCGGTGTTCCTGTCCGGCACCAACCACGAGGAAAACCAGCCCGCGCATCTCACGCTGAAGGATGCGTCGGTGCCGATCGGGGTGAACCTCGCGCTCTACGACGCCCCGGAACAGCGCTACTGCCCGGCGGGGGTCTACGAGATCGTCCGCGATGCGGACGACGCGAACCCGCGGCTGCAGATCAACGCCCAGAACTGCGTCCACTGCAAGACCTGCGACATCAAGGATCCGACGCAGAACATCCACTGGGTCGTGCCGGAGGGCAGCGGCGGGCCGAATTACGCCAACATGTGACCGAGCGTTTGTTCAAAGCGTTGCGCAAACAAGGCGTTGTGCTCGTAGACTAGAGCCCCTTCTCGGGGCGCGATCGGGTGCCCACCCGATGGGATAGGCTGGTGCTGACGGAAAAGCCCAGCCATGTCGACCACCACCACCCTCTCGACCGCGAACCGCCCCAGGCCCATCCGCCTGCCGGGCGGGGCGAAGCTCGTGATCCGCCCGCTCCGCCGGGAGGACGCGCGGGCCTACGAGCGCTTCGCGTACAGCCTGTCGGCGGAAACGCTGCACAACCGCCTGCTCGGCGCGGGGCTCGCGATCACCCCGGAGAGACTCGCCTACATGGTCGAAGTCGATCAGCTCACGCACGTCGCGCTGGCTGCGATCGAGCGCGCGACCGGGGGCGAGCGCATCGTCGGCGTGGCCCGCTACGCGCTGGAGGCCGATCCCACGCTGGCCGAGTTCGCCGTCACCGTCGCGGACGCCTGGCAGGGACAGGGCGTCGGGCGTGCGCTCCTGGCCGCCCTGGTGCGCCGCGCGCGCGCCGCAGGCGTGAAAATGCTCTTCGGCGATACGTTCCCGTCGAACACCGCGATGCTGGCCCTGATGCGAAGCGCGGACTTCGCGCTTGCGCCGACGCCGGGCGACGCGCACCTCACGCGGGGCTCGATGCTGCTGCGCGCCCCGCGCCCGAGGAAAACCGCCGCTAGAACTGCTCCTCGGCGAGCGCCATCACCGCGGCGCCGCCCGTCGTGACAGTGCGCGCGAGGCCCGGCGCCTGGCTGAGGAAGTGCTCGGCGAAGAACCGCGCGGTCGCGATCTTGCCCTTCAGGAACGCCGTGTCGCCCTCGCCCTTCGCGAGCTGGCGCTGCGCGGCCAGCGCGGCACGGGCCATCTGCCAGCCGCCGCAGGTGATCCCCATGAGCTTGAGGAACGGCACCGCGCCGGCGTAGACGGCGCGCACGTCGGTGCCGTGCGTCGCGACGATCCAGTCGACGCACTGCTCGGCCGCCTGCGCGGCCTCGCGCAGCGCGCCGCGGATCGCCTCCAGGTCCGCGTTGCCGGCGGCCTCGAGCTCCGCGGCAGTGGTGCGGACGTGGCGCAGCACGCCCTTCGCGGTGACGCCGGACTCGCGCGCAATCTTGCGGCCGACGAGGTCGTTCGCCTGGATGCCGGTGGTGCCCTCGTAGATCGTGGTGATGCGCGCGTCGCGCAGGTACTGCGCCGCGCCGGTCTCCTCGATGAAGCCCATGCCGCCGTGCACCTGGATGCCCAGCGAGGCCACCTCGATGGAGCATTCGGTCGACCAGCCCTTCACGACCGGGATCATCAGGTCGACGAAGGCCTGGTGCCGCGCCCGCTCGTCGCGGTCGGGATGGAAGTGCGCATAGTCGATGGCCGACGCCACGACATAGGCGAGCGCGCGGGTGGCCTCGGCCTGTGCCTTCATGCTCATCAGCATGCGGCGCACGTCCGGGTGGTGAATGATGGTGACCGACGCGGGCGAGCCGGCCACGTCGCGGCTCTGCACGCGGTCCTTCGCGTACGCCACCGCGTGCTGGTAGGCGCGCTCGCAGAGCGCCACGCCTTCCATGCCGACGGCGAAGCGCGCGGCGTTCATCATGATGAACATGTACTCGAGGCCGCGGTTCTCCTCGCCGATCAGGTAGCCGATGGCGCCCTCCCCCGCGTCGCCGTAGGCCATCACCGCCGTCGGGCTGGCGTGGATGCCGAGCTTGTGCTCGATCGAGACGCACTTGACGTCGTTGCGAGCCCCGAGCGAGCCGTCTGTATTGACCAGGAACTTGGGCACGATGAACAGCGAGATGCCCTTCACCCCGGGCGGCGCATCGGGCGTGCGCGCGAGCACCAGGTGGACGATGTTCTCGGCGAGGTCGTGCTCGCCGTAGGTGATGAAGATCTTCTGGCCGGTGATGCGGTAGTGGTCGCCCTCGGGCACCGCTCGGCTCTTGATGAGCGCGAGGTCCGAGCCCGCCTGCGGCTCGGTGAGGTTCATGGTGCCGGTCCACGCGCCCTCGACCATCTTCGGCAGATAGAGCGACTTCTGCGCGTCGGTGCCGCGCAGCAGGAGCGCCTCGATCGCGCCCCCGGTGAGCAGCGGGCACAGCGAGAACGAGAGATTGGCCGACTTCCACATCTCCTGCACCGGCGCCGCCACCACCTTGGGCAGCCCCTGGCCGCCGTACTCCGGCGGGAACTGCAGCGCGTTCCAGCCGCCTTCGACGAACTGCCGATAGGCCTCGCGGAAGCCTTTCGGCGTGGCGACCTCGCCGTCCTGCCACCGTGCGCCCTCCTGGTCGCCGGACCAGTTGAGCGGCGCCAGCACGGCAGAAGAGAAACGCGCGTTCTCGGCAAGGATCTGCTCGACGACGTCGGGGGTCGCCTCGCCGCAGCCGGGCAGCGTGGCGACCTCCGCGAGACCGGCGAGGTGCTCGAGGACGAACTGCATGTCGCGCAAGGGAGCGGTGTAGTCACTCATGGTGTTCTCCGTTGGGCCGCGTGACGCTAGCCCAGTTCCTTGACGATCTCGGGGACGAGCTGGAAAAGGTCTCCGACCAGGCCGTAGTCCGCGACCTGGAAGATCGGCGCCTCCTCGTCCTTGTTGATGGCGACGATGACCCGGCTGTCCTTCATGCCCGCGAGATGCTGGATCGCGCCGGAGACGCCGACCGCGATGTACAGCTCGGGCGCGACGATCTTGCCGGTCTGCCCGACCTGCCAGTCGTTCGGCGCGAAGCCGGCATCCACCGCGGCGCGGGAGGCACCCATCGCGGCGTTGAGCCGGTCGGCGAGCGGGTCGAGCAGCCTGAAGTTCTCCGCCGACCCCATGCCCCGACCGCCGGACACCACGACTCGCGCCGCGGTCAGCTCGGGCCGGTCGCTCTTCGCGATCTCGCGGCCCAGCATGGTCGACAGGCCCGCGTCCGGCACGGCGTCGACCGGCTCGACCGGCGCCGATCCGCCGGCGGCCGCCACGGCGTCGAAGCCCGTCGTGCGTACGGTGATCACCTTGATGGCGTCCTTCGACTGCACCGTCGCCAGGGCGTTGCCGGCGTAGATCGGCCGCACGAAGGTATCGGGCGAGACCACCTTGACGATGTCGGAAACCTGCGCGACGTCCAGCAGCGCGGCGACCCGCGGCAGCACGTTCTTGCCCGCCGCAGTGGCTGGCGCGAGAACGTGCGTGTAGTCCTTCGCGAGCGCTGCGATCAGCGCGCCCTCGTTCTCGGCGAGCTGCCCGGCATACTGCGGCGCGTCGGCGATGCGGACTTTCGCGACCCCGGCGGCCTGCGCGGCGGCCTGCGCGGCCGGCTGGCAGCCCGCACCGGCCACCAGGACGTGGATATCGCCGCCAATCTGCTGCGCAGCGCCCAGGGCGTGCAGCGTGGCCGGACGGAGGGTCTGGTTGTCGTGCTCGGCGATGACGAGGACGGCCATTATTGGATCACCTTCGCTTCGTTCTTCAGCTTCTGGACCAGGGTCTTCACGTCGGGCACCTTGACGCCGGCGGAGCGCTTGGGCGGCTCCTCCACCTTGAGCGTGACCAGGCGCGGGGTCACGTCCACGCCGAGCGCGTCGGGCTTGAACGTCTCCAGGGGCTTCTTCTTCGCCTTCATGATGTTCGGCAGCGTGACGTAGCGCGGCTCGTTGAGGCGCAGGTCGGTGGTCACCACAGCGGGCAGCTTGAGGGACACGTTCTCGAGGCCGCCGTCGACCTCGCGCGTCACCAGCGCGTGGCCGCCTTCGATCTTCACCTTGGACACGAAGGTGCCCTGCGCCCAGCCGAGCAGCGCGGCGAGCATCTGCCCGGTCTGGTTGCAGTCGTCGTCGATCGCCTGCTTGCCGAGGATCAGGAGTTGCGGCGCCTCCTTCGCTGCGATGGCCTGCAACAGCTTCGCCACGGCGAGCGGCTGGAGCTCCGCGTCGGTCTCGACCAGGATGGCGCGGTCGGCACCGATCGCCAGCGCCGTGCGCAGCGTCTCCTGGCAGGCTGCGACGCCGCAGGAAACCGCCACGACCTCGGTCGCCACGCCGGCTTCCTTGAGCCGCACGGCCTCCTCGACGGCGATCTCGTCGAAGGGATTCATCGACATCTTCACATTGGCGGTCTCGACGCCGGTGCCGTCCGACTTCACGCGCACCTTGACGTTGTAGTCGACCACCCGCTTGACGGGGACGAGGATTTTCATCGGGGCTGTCACAGGGGTAGGAGGCCGAAAGTATAGCGGACGCCCCCCGCGCGCCGCGCCCGTTAGAGGCGGTGCTCTATGACCGCCCCGGAACCGCCGCGCTTGCCGCAGCCGCCGCGGGTCCAGTAGGCTTGCGGGACCATGTCCAGACCGCTTTCCGACATTCGGGTCCTCGACCTGACCCGCATCCTCGCCGGCCCGTGGGCCACCCAGAACCTCGCGGACCTGGGCGCCGAGGTCATCAAGGTGGAGCGCCCCGGGCGCGGAGACGATACGCGCTCCTGGGGCCCTCCCTGGCTCAAGGACGCTGCGGGGCGCGACACTCGCGAGGCGGCCTATTTCCTGTCGGTCAACCGCGGAAAGAAGTCCATCACCCTCGACATCTCCAAGCCCGCAGGCCAGGCGCTGCTGCGCGAGCTGGCGGCGAAATCCGATGTCCTGGTCGAGAACTACAAGGTCGGCGACCTCGCCCGCTACGGGCTCGGCTACGAGGATCTGCGGCGCGTCAACCCGAGGCTCGTCTACTGCTCGGTCACCGGCTTCGGCCAGGACGGCCCCTACGCGCCGCGCCCCGGGTACGACTTCATCTTCCAGGGCATGGGCGGCCTGATGAGCATCACCGGCGAACGCGACGACCTTCCCGGCGGCGGGCCGCAGAAGGTCGGCATCGCGGTCACCGACGTGCTCACCGGCATGTACGCCTCGCTCGCGGTGGTCTCGGCGCTGCGCCACCGCGACGCGGCCGGCGTCGGCCAGTACATCGACATGGCGTTGTTCGACGCCATCGTGGCATTCAACGCCAACCAGATCCTCAACTTCTGGTGCTCGGGCGAGGTGCCGAAGCGCTACGGCAACGCGCACGCCAATATCGTGCCCTACGAGGTGTTTCCTTCCGCGGACGGCCACATCATCCTCGCGGTCGGCAACGACGGCCAGTTCGCGAGCTTCTGTGCCGTCGCCGGACGGCCGGAGCTGGCAGTCGACCCACGCTTTCGCACCAATCCCGACCGCGTGCGCCACCGCCCCGTGCTGGTCCCTATCGTGCAGGACATCGTCCGCACACAGGGGAGCAGGTGGTGGATCGAGCGCCTGGAGGCGGCGGGCGTGCCGTGCGGCCCGATCAACGACATGGGCCAGGTGTTCGAAGACCCGCAGGTGAGGCACCGCGGCATGCGCGTGGACATCCCGCACCCCCTGGGCGTGGACGTGCCGACCGTCGCGAGCCCGATGCGCTTCTCCGCGACGCCGGTCGCCTACGACCGCCCGCCGCCCATGCTGGGCGAGCACACCGACGCGGTGCTGGGCGAGTTGCTGGGCTACGACGCCGCGCTGATCACGGCGCTGCGATCCGACGGGGTCCTCTGAGGCGCGCGCTCAGCCATCCTTGCGGATCTTGAACAGCGCGGCGAGCTCGCCCACGATACCGCGCCGGAACGCGAGCACGCACAGCACGAAGATCCCGCCCATGATGACCTGCACCCAGGATCCGACCTTGTCGGCCAGCTCGTTCTGCAGCGTGACGATCACGAACGCGCCCACCACCGGGCCGACCACCGTCCCGAGGCCCCCCAGCAGCGTCATGAGCACCACCTCGCCCGACATGTGCCAGTGGACGTCGGTGAGCGTCTCGAATCCCAGGACCAGCGTCTTGGTGGCACCCGCCAGCCCGGCCAGCGCCGCGGAGAGGATGAACGCGACCAGCTTGTAGCGGTCGACGTCGTAGCCGAGTGAAATCGCCCGCGGCTCGTTCTCGCGGATCGCCTTGAGCACCTGGCCGAAGGGCGAATGGATGGTGCGATAGATCAACCAGAAGCCGGCCGCGAAGACCGCCAGCACGAAGTAGTACAGGACGATGTCCTCCTTGAGGCTCACCATGCCGAGCACGCTTCCGCGCGGCACGCCCTGCAGCCCGTCCTCGCCGCCCGTGAAAGGCGCCTGCAGGGCGAAGAAGTACACCATCTGCGAGAGCGCGAGCGTGATCATCGCGAAGTAGATGCCCTGGCGGCGGATCGCCAGGCTGCCGACCACCCAGCCGAGGAGCGCCGACACCAGCATGCCGAAGGCGAGCCCGATCTCGGGCGTGAAGCCCCAGACCTTCATCGCATGGCCGGCCGCGTAGCCCGCCATCCCGAAGAACGCCGCATGCCCGAAGGACAGCAGTCCGGTGAAGCCCAGCAGAAGGTTGAACGCGCAGGCGAACAGCGCGAAGCACAGCGCCTTCATCAGGAACACCGGGTACAGCACCAGGGGAGCCAGCAGGAGCAGCCCGAAGAGGACGAGATAGCCGATCGTGTCGCGGTTCATCGGGTCATTTCTCGCGTCCGAACAAGCCCGCCGGACGCACCAGGAGGACGATGGCCATGATGACGAAGACGATGGTCGAGGAGCCTTCCGGGCCGAAGAGCTTCTGGATCCACGGGCTGATGAAGGGCTCCGCTCCGAACAGGCGCTCCACCAGCGTGAACGGCCAGCCGAGGATCGCCCCGAGCAGCCCGGCGCGGGTCAGCCCCTCGACGATGCCCAGGCCGAGGCCGGTGATCACCGAGCCGAGGATGGAGCCCATGCCGCCGATGACCACCACCGCGAACACGATGATGATGATGTTCGAGCCCATCAGCGGGTTGATCTGGATGACCGGCGACGCGAGCACGCCGGCGAAGGCAGCGAGCGCGACGCCGAACCCGTAGGTCAATGTGATCATCAGCGGCACGTTGACGCCGAACGCCTGTACCAGTTTGGGGTTCTCGGTGCCTGCCCGCAGGTATGCGCCGAGCTTGGTCCGCTCGATCACGTACCAGGTGAGCAGGCACACCGCCAGGGACGCGACCACCACCCAGGCGCGGTAGTTCGGCAGCATCATGAACCCGACGTTGGTCGCGCCCTGCAGCTGCTCGGGCACCGGATAGCGCTGCCCGGACACGCCGAACTGGTCGCGGAACACGCCCTCGAGGATGAGCGCCAGGCCGAACGTGAGCAGCAGCCCGTACAGGTGGTCGAGCTTGTAGATCCACTGCAGCAAGACCCGCTCGATCACGATGCCGAACGCGCCCACGATCAGCGGCGAGAGCAGCAGCGCCCACCAGTAGCCGACGCCGGCGTACTCGAGCAGGATGTACGCGCCGAACGCGCCCATCATGTACAGGGCGCCGTGGGCGAAGTTGATGATGTTGAGCAGGCCGAAGATCACCGCGAGGCCGAGCGAGAGCATCGCGTAGAACGACCCGTTCACCAGCCCGAGCAGGAGCTGGCCGAGAATCGCAGGAAGGGGGACGCCGAAGATTTCCATCGCGTGATCGCTCAGATGCCGAGGTACTCGTGCAGCATGTCCATCTTCGCGTCGAGCTCGCCCGCGCCGAATCCCTCGACGATGCGGCCGTGCTCCATCACGTAGAAGCGGTCGGCCAGGGGCGCGGCGAACCGGAAGTTCTGCTCCACCATGACGATGGTCAAGCCCTTTGCCTTGAGCTGGCGGATCATCCGGTCCAGCGCCTGCACGATCACCGGCGCGAGGCCCTCCGAGATCTCGTCGAGCAGCAGGAGCTGCGCGCCGGTGCGCAGGATGCGCGCCACTGCGAGCATCTGCTGCTCCCCGCCGGACAGCCGCGTGCCCTGCGAGTTGCGGCGCTCCTTGAGATTGGGGAACATGGCGTAGATCTCCTCCACGCTCATGCCGCTGGACGCCACCCGCGGCGGTAGCATCAGGTTCTCCTCGCACGACAGGCTGGAGAAGATGCCGCGCTCCTCGGGGCAATAGCCCAGCCCCAGCTGCGCGATGCGGTGGGGCGCCATGCGGATCGCCTCGCGCCCGTTGATCATGATCGACCCGGTGCGCTTGCCGGTGAGGCCGAGGATGGCCTTGAGCGTGGTGGTGCGCCCTGCCCCGTTGCGGCCGAGCAGCGTGACCACCTCGCCGCGGCGCACGGTGAAGTCCACCCCGTGCAGGATGTGCGACTCGCCGTAGAAGGCGTGCAGATCGGAGACGCGCAGGTACTCGGGCGCGCTAGCCATGGGCGCTCTGCAACTCGCCGGTGGTGGTGCCCATGTAGGCTTCCATCACCTGGGGGTTGGTCGACACTTCCGCGTACGGCCCCTCGGCGATGACCTGGCCCCGCTGCAGCACCGAGATGGTGTCGGCGATCTTCGACACGACGCTCATGTTGTGCTCGACCATGAGCACGGTGCGGTTTGCCGCCACCTTCTTGATCAGCGCCGTCACCCGGTCCACGTCCTCGTGGCCCATGCCCTGCGTCGGCTCGTCGAGCAGCATCAGCTCCGGGTCCATCGCGAGGGTGGTCGCGATCTCCAGGGCGCGCTTGCGCCCGTAGGGCAGCTCCACCGTGACCACTCGCGCGAACTCCTCGAGATTCACGGTCTTCAGCAGCTCCATCACGCGCGCGTCGAGCTGCTGCAGCGTGCGCTCCGAACGCCAGAAGTGGAACGACGTGCCCAGCTTGCGCTGCAGGCCGATGCGGACGTTCTCCAGCACCGTGAGATGCGGGAAGGTCGCCGAGATCTGGAACGAGCGCACGATGCCGCGCCGCGCGATCTGCGCCGGACGCTCGTGGGTGATGTCGTGCCCGTTGAAGCGTATGGTGCCCGACGTGGGCGGCAGGAACTTGGTGAGGAGGTTGAAGCAGGTCGTCTTGCCGGCGCCGTTCGGGCCGATGAGTGCATGGATCTGGCCGCGACGGACCTTCAGGTCGACGTCCTTGACGGCGACGAAGCCCTTGAACTCCTTGGTGAGTCCGGCGGTCTGCAGAATGTAGTCTTCGGCCATGTTCCCGACGGCGCACCCGTGCGGGGCCGCCCGTCCTCGTCCACGCCGCGCACCCCCTCGGCGCGCGGAACCCCCAATAGGCCGCGGATTATGGGCGATGGCCCCCGGTTAGGCAACCGGACCGGTCCGGGTCAGCGCTCCTTCCACTGCGGCGCACGCTTCTCGATGAAGGCGTCGATGCCCTCCTGGGCGTCGCAGGTCATCATGTTGTCCGCCATCACCTGGCCGGCGAGCGCATAGGCCTGCTCGAGCCCGAGGTCGAGCTGGCGGTAGAAAAGCTCCTTGCCCATGCGGATCGCCACGGGCGTCTTCGCGACAATCGCCGCGGCCAGCTCCGCGATCGCGCCGTCCAGGGCGTCCGCGGGCACCACGCGGTTCACGAGGCCGCGTTCGCGCGCGGCCTCCGCGTCGATGAAGCCCCCGGTGAGCAACATCTCCATCGCCGCCTTGCGGCCCACGTTGCGCGCGAGTCCGACCGAGGGGGTCGAGCAGAACAGCCCGAGGTTCACGCCGGAGACGGCAAAGCGGGCGTCGGCCGACGCCACGGCGAGGTCGCACATCGAGACGAACTGGCAGCCCGCCGCGGTCGCGATGCCGTGCACTCGCGCGATCACCGGCTGTGGCTGGCGGGTGAGCGTGAGCATCATGCGGCTGCACTGGTCGAACAGCGCCTGCTGGAACTCGCGCGACGGGTTGGCGCGCATTTCCTTCAGGTCGTGGCCGGCGCAGAAGGCCTTGCCCGCGCCCGCGATCACGACCACGCGCGCCGAGGCGTCCGCGGCAACGGCGTCGAGCGCGGCCTGCAGCGCCGCCAGCATGTCGCGCGACAGCGCGTTGTACTGCGCGGGGCGGTTCAGCGTGAGCGTGACCACGCCGCCCGCGCGCTCGTCGCGCACGAACGGTTCGGCGGTGGCGGCTGCGGCAGCGGAAGCGTTCATGGCGCGGGCCTCATTCGATGGCCGAGGCGGACTTCGCCTGCTGGCGGAGGATGAACTTCTGGATCTTGCCGGTCGAGGTCTTGGGGAGCGGGCCGAACACCACCGCGCGCGGCGCCTTGAACTTCGCCAGGCGCTCGCGGCAGTACTCGATGATCTCCGCCTCGGTGACTTGCGCGTCGGCCTTGAGCTCGACGAACGCGCATGGGGTCTCGCCCCACTTGGGATCGGGCTTGGCCACCACCGCTACGGCGAGTACGGCCGGATGGCGGTACAGGACGTCTTCGACCTCTAGGGACGAGATGTTTTCGCCGCCGGAGATGATGATGTCCTTGGAGCGGTCCTTGATCTTCACGTAGCCGTCCGGCTGCATCACCGCGAGGTCGCCGGTGTGGAACCAGCCGCCCGCGAACGCGTCGCGCGTAGCCTGCGGGTTCTTGAGGTAGCCCTTCATGGTGATGTTGCCGCGGAACATGATCTCGCCCATGGTCTCGCCGTCCGCGGGCACCGGCGTCATGGTGGCTGGGTCCATCACCATCATGCCGTCCTGCAGGGTGTAGCGCACGCCCTGCCGTCCGTTGCGCTCGGCCTGCGCCGCCGCGTCGAGGTCGTTCCACTCGTCGTGCTTGGCGCACACCGCCGCCGGCCCGTACGTCTCGGTCAGCCCGTACACATGGGTGACCTCGAAGCCGATCCGCGCCATGCCCTCGATCATCGCCTGCGGCGGCGCCGCCCCGGCGACCATCGCGCTCACCTTCCAGTCGATCCCCTTCCGCATCGCCGCGGGCGCGTTCACCAGCAGGCTGTGGACGATGGGCGCGCCGCAATAGTGGGTGACGCGATGGCGGCGGATGGCGTCGAAGATCAGCGCCGGATCGACACGCCGCAGGCACACGCTGGTGCCGGCGTTCGCCGCCATGGTCCAGGGGAAGCACCAGCCGTTGCAGTGGAACATCGGCAGGGTCCACAGGTACACGGCGTGGCGCGGCATGCTCCATTGCAGAATGTTGCCGATGCCGTTCAGGTAAGCGCCGCGGTGATGGTAGACCACGCCCTTGGGATTGCCGGTGGTCCCGGAGGTGTAGTTGAGCGCGATGGCCTGCCACTCGTCGGCGGGCGGCTCCCATGCGAAGGCGGGATCGCCGCCGGCGATGAACGTCTCGTAGTCGGTCTCCCCCAGCGGCCGCCGCGGTCCGTCGTGGACGGGGTCGTCGATGTCGACGACCAGCGGCTTGCGCGCCACCTTCTCCAGCGCCGCGGCGATGGTCGGGGCGAACTCCGTGTCGGTGATCAGCACCTTCGCCTCGCCGTGGTCGAGCATGAAGGCGATCGCGTCGGCGTCGAGCCGCGTGTTGAGCGTGTTGAGCACGGCGCCGGTCATCGGCACGCCGAAATGCGCCTCGTACATCTCCGGGGTGTTCGCCGCCATCAGCGCGACGGTGTCGCCCGCACCGACGCCGCGCTGCACGAGCGCGGAGGCCAGCCTGCGGCAACGCGCGTAGGTCTCGCGCCAGGTCTGGCGCCGCTCGCCGTGCACCACTGCCAGCCGCTCGGGATACGTATAGGCGCTCCACGCGATGAAGTTGAGCGGCGTGAGCGGCGCGTGGTTCGCCGGATTGCGGTCGAGATCGACCTCGTAGGGATCTGCCATGCGGGCCTCGTGACGACGCGACGGAAACGGGCGGCGAAAGTATAGACGAGCGCCGGAGTCAGGCGCCCGGAGGCGCGGCGAGCCAGACGCAGCGACCCCCCGTCTCGCGGGCGATGCCCTCCAGCAGGGCGGCGTGCGCGGCGGCCTCCTCCTCCGACGCCGCGAGCACCACCAGCGGCCCGCGCTCGAGGCCGGCGACCGCGCCGGGGGCGGCGGCGACCGCGGCGGCCTCCACCTCGATACCCAGCGTTTCCTGGCCGCGGGTCATGGCGAGATAGACGTCGGCAAGCAGCTCCGCGTCCAGCAGCGCGCCGTGCAGGGTGCGATGGGTGTTGTCGACCGCGTAGCGCTCGCACAGTGCGTCCAGCGAGTTCTTCTTGCCCGGATGCAGCTCGCGCGCGATCCGCAGCGAGTCGACGACGCCGGCGACCACGGTCTCGATGGACGCCAGCCCGAGACGCTTCAGCTCCTCGTTGAGGAACTCGAGGTCGAACACGGCGTTGTGGATCACCAGCTCCGCGTCGCGCACGAAATCGAGGAGGTCGGCCGCGATCGCCTGGAACCGCGGCTTGTCCTGCAGGAACTCGGACGTGATGCCGTGCACCTTGAGGGCGCCTTCCTCGATGTCGCGCTCCGGGTTCACGTAGCGATGGAAGTGGTTGCCGGTCGGCCTCCGGTCGACCATCTCGATGCAGCCGATCTCGATGATCCGGTCGCCCAGGCGGGCATTGAGGCCGGTGGTCTCGGTGTCCAGTACGATCTGTCGCAAGGCTTGCGTCTCCCGATTGCGCGCTCAGGGCGCCGGCTGCGGCGCGGGTTCCGCCGCGGCGTCCGGAACATGCCGCCTGGCCATGAGCGCATAGACCGCCGGCACGACGAACAGCGTCAGCAGGGTGCCGAGCACCAGCCCGCCGACGATGACCCAGCCGATGGGCTGGCGGCTTTCCGCCCCGGCACCGCGCGCCAGGGCGAGCGGAATGGCGCCCAGCACCATCGCGCCGGTGGTCATCAGTATGGGTCGCAGCCGCAGCACCGCCGCCTCGACCACCGCTTCGCGCACGCCGCGGCCGGCGAGCTGGAGCTGGTTGGCGAACTCGACGATCAGGATGCCGTGCTTGGTCACCAGCCCCACTAGCGTCACCAGCCCGATCTGGCTGTAGACGTTGAGGGTGCCCCCGGTGAAGTAAAGCGCCGCCAGCGCCCCGGTCATGGAGAGCGGCACAGTCAGCATGATGATGAACGGATCGCGAAAGCTCTCGAACTGCGCCGCCAGCACGAGGTAGATGAAGGCGAGCGCCAGCAGGAAGGTGACGTAAAGCCCCGCCGACGAGACGCGGAACTCGCGCGACACGCCGTTGTAGTCGAGCGCCGCCCCGGGCGGAAGCTCCGCGCGCACCGCCTCCTCCACCGCCGCGAGCGCCTCGCCGAGGGAGTAGCCGGGCGCCATCGTCGCCGTGATGGTCGCGGCGCGGCGCTGCCCGAAGTGGTTGAGCTCACGCGGCGCGACGCCGACCTTCGCCGAGACCAGGCTCGCGAGCGAGACCATGTCCTCGCCCCGCCCGCGCACGAAGATGTTCTCGATGTCGCTCGGGCTGGCCCGGTCCTGCGGCACCATCTGCACCAGCACGTCGTACTGCTCGCCGGTCTGCTTGAAGCGCGTCACCTGGCGGCCCCCGAGCATGGTTTCCAGCGTGCGGCCGACGGCCTCGACCTGCACGCCCACGTCGGCGGCGCGGTTGCGGTCCACCTGCACCTTGATCTCCGGCTTGTTGAGCTTGAGGTCGCTCTCCAGGTTGACCAGGTTGCGGTTGCCCTGCAACCGCGCCAGCACCCGGTCCACCACCTTCTCCAGTTCCTCGTACGAGGACGAGGTGACGATGACGACCTCGACCGGCTTGGCTCGCGGGTTCTGGCCGAGCGACTGCGGAAGGATCGGGAACGCGAGCACGCCGGGCAGTCCGAAGAACTTCGGTCCGAGTTCCCTCGCGATGTCGGCGGACTTGCGCTCGCGCGCGTCCCAGTCGGCGAGCCCGAGAAAGGACACTCCGCTGGACACGGTTTGGAAGCCCGAGACCACGAAGTAGCGCTCGGTGTCCGGGGTGTCCTTGTAGATGCCCTCCAGCCGGCGGGCGTAGCGGTCCATGTAGTCGATCGTCGCACCCTCCGGCCCGATGAAGACACCGAGCACGACGCCGCGGTCCTCCACCGGCGCGAGCTCGCTCTTCAGCGACCCGAGCAGCAGCACGCTGCCGGCGGCGACCAGTGCACCGCCCCCAAGTACCAGCCAGACATGCCGGAGCGACCATCCGAGCGCGGCGCGGTAGCCGCGCGTGACGGCGTCGAGGCCGCGCTCGATGGCGTTGTAGAACCAGCCGTGCCGGGTCTGGTGGCGCAGCAGCTTCGAGCACATCATGGGAGACAGCGTGAGCGCGGTGAAGCCGGACACCAGCACCGCGCCGGCGAGCGTGAGGGCGAACTCGATGAAGAGGCGCCCGGTGCGGCCGGTCATGAACGCGATCGGCGCGTAGACCGCGGCGAGCGTGAGCGTCATCGCCACCACGGCGAAGCCGATCTCCTTCGAGCCGACCAGCGCCGCCTTGAACGGCGTCATGCCGTTCTCGACATGGCGATAGATGTTCTCCAGCACGACGATCGCGTCGTCCACTACCAAGCCGATGGCCAGCACCAGCGCGAGCAGGGTCAGCGTGTTGATGGAAAAGCCGAACAGGTACATCACCCCGAACGCCCCGACCAGCGACACCGGGATGGTCACCAGGGGAATGACCGAGGCGCGCACCGAACGCAGGAACACGAAGATCACCAGCGCCACCAGCACGATCGCCTCGGCGATGGTCCGCCACACCGCCTTGATCGACCGGTCGATGAACACCGAGGAGTCGTAGGCGATGCGCACCCTCACCCCTTCGGGCAGGTCCGCCTCGATGCGCGGCAGTTCTGCGCGCACGGCGGCCGAGAGTTCCAGCGGATTGGCGGTCGCCTGCTTGATGACCCCCAGGGCCACCGCGGGACTGCCGTTGAAGCGCACCACCGAGCGCTCGTCCTGCGGGCCGATTTCCGCGCGCCCGACGTCGCGGATGCGCACCGGGTAGCCGTTGACGTAGCGCACGATCACCGCCTCGAACTGGTCCGGCCGGTTGAGGTCGGTCTCCGTCACCACCGAGAACTCGCGCGCGCGGCTTTCGATGCGCCCGGCCGGGACCTCGACGTTCTGCCGCCGCAATGCGTCCTCGACGTCCTGGGGCGTGAGCCGGTAGGCGGCGAGCTTGTTGCGGTCGAGCCAGATGCGCATGGAGTAGCGCCGTTCCCCGAACACCCGGACGTCGGCAGCGCCGGGCAGGGTCTGCAACCGCGTCTTCACCAGGCGGCTCGCGAAGTCGCTGACCTCGAGCGGCGAATAGCGGTCGCTCGAGAAGGCGAGCCACATAATCGGGTTGGCGTCGGCCTCGACCTTGGCGATGACCGGCTCGTCGATGTCCTCGGGCAGCTTGCCGCGCACGCGCGCCACGCGGTCGCGCACGTCGCTGGCGGCCGCGTCCGGATTGCGCTCGAGGCGGAACTTCACCGTGATCTGGCTGCTCTCCGCGCGGCTGATCGAGGAGAGCACATCCACGCCCTCGATGCCGGCGAGCGAGTCCTCGAGGACCTTGGTGACGCGCGACTCGATGATCTCCGCGCTCGCGCCGCGATAGCGCGTCTCCACCGTGACCACGGGCTCGTCGATCTTCGGGTACTCGCGCACCGGCAGGCGCTGGTAGCAGACGATCCCGAGCAGCACGACGACGAGGTTGATGACGGTCGCGAGGACCGGACGGCGGATGCAGATTTCCGACAGGACCATGCCGATCCGTTCAGCCGCCGGGGCGCGACGGCGGCGCGGCGGGCTTGTCGCCTGCGGCGACGCCCGGCGCCAGCGGCTTCGCCCCGCCCGTGGCCACGACGCTGCCGTCGCGCACCTTGAGCTGTCCCGCGGTGATCACCACGTCCTCCGGCCCCAGGCCGGAGACGATCTCCACCCGCCCCCCGCGCCGCAGACCCGTCGTGACCTGCGTGCGCTGGGCCTTGCCGTCGACGACGCGAAACACGTACTGGTCGGGGCCGACGGGCACGATCGCCTCCTCGGGGATCGTCAGCGCGCGCGGCCGCTCCTCGAGAATGATGCGGGTGCGCACGAACATCCCCGGCCGCAGCATGCCGTCGGCGTTCTTCAGCCGCGCGCGCAGCACGAGCGCGCGGCCGTTCTGGTCGATCAGCGGATCGATGGCCTCGATGCTGCCCGCGTAGGTCCGCCCCGGCAGGGCGTCGGAGGCGACCTCGACCGATTGCCCCGGACGCAGCGTGGCGAGGAGTTGCTCGGGCAGGCGGAAGTCCACCTTGAGCGAGGACACGTCCTCGAGCGTGACCAGGTCCTGCCCTTCCTTCACGTAGTCGCCGACGCTCACGCGGCGGATGCCGATGATGCCGGCGAACGGCGCCACGATGCGCGCGCGGGCGAGCTTCGCCTCGGCGAGCTGCACATTGGCCTGGGCGACCCGCAGGGCGTTGAGCGCCTGGTCGCTCGCGGTGGCGCTGACGTAGTTCTCGCGCTGGAGCTGCTGGGTGCGGTTGTGGCTCGCCTCGGCGAGCGCGAGGTTGGCGCGCGCCTGCGCCACCTCGGCTGCCGGAACGGCGGCGTCCAGCGCCACGATCACCTGCCCCTTCCGCACCGGCGCGCCCTCGCGGAAGTCCAGCAGCTCGATGCGCCCGGAGATCTCCGGGCGCACCACCACCGACTCGTTGGAGCGCAGGGTGCCTACCGCCGCCACGTCCTCCTGCAGCGTAACCGTCGCGGCCCTGGCGACCTCGACCTGCACCGGGAACGCGCCGGGCCCCTTCCCCGCGGGGCCGCCCGGCGCCTTGCCGGGCGCTGCCGCGCCCGGCGGCGCCGCGGCGCCGCTCGAGGGCGCCCGCTGCGCATACCAGCCCCAGAGCGCCAGCGCGACGAGGCCGGCGAGCGGCAGAGCCGCGAACCACCACCTGCGCGCGGCCATGCTACTCCGACCGGACCGCGGCGGCGCCGCGATTGGCGAGCGCGTCGGCGCGCTCATTGCCGTCGTGCCCCGCGTGGCCGCGCACCCAATGCCAGCGCACCTCGTGCAGCGCCGCGAGGGCGTCCAGCGCGTGCCACAGGTCGACGTTCTTGACCGGCTTGCGGTCCGCGGTCTTCCACCCGCGGCGCTTCCAAGCCGGCAGCCACTCCGTGATGCCGTTCTTCACGTACTCGGAATCGGTGTGGACCTCCACGCGGCAGGGGCGCTTGAGCGCCTCCAGCGCGCGAATGACCGCCGTGAGCTCCATGCGGTTGTTGGTGGTGTGCGCCTCGCCGCCGAAGAGCTCGCGCTCGTGGTCGCCGAATTGCAGCAGCGCGCCCCAGCCGCCCCGGCCGGGATTGCCCTTGCACGCGCCGTCGGTGTGGATGCGGACGGTGTCAGGCGCCGTCACGCTCGCGCTCCGGCCCGTTGCCCGGCACCAGGCGCAGATGCACGTTTCCGGACCGCGACCGCGCCGCCTGCGCGGCCGTCTCGCGGCGCGCGACCCCGGCCAGCGCCGGCACCGAGCGCGGGCTGGTCTTCCAGTCCGGCCGCACGATGCGCATGCCATGCACGCGCTTGATGGCGCGCACGACGTAGACCGCGCCGGTGATCGGCCACCAGCGGTCCCCGGCCTTTTCCAGGAAACTCCAGCGCTCCAGCCACTTCGCCTGGCGCGCCGGCGGCGCGTAGCAGCCGAAGCGGCCGCCGTTCAGCTCGAAGCCGAGCAGCTTGAGCCAGTCGCGCAGGCGCAGCAGGCCGATGAAGTCGCCGCGCCACGGATGGTCGATGCGCCGCCGGGACAGCACGCGCTTCATGCCCCACAACGACAGCGGGTTGAAACCGGAGACCACGATCTGGCCTTCGGGTACCAGCACGCGCTCGGCCTCGCGCAGGATGCGATGCGGCTCGTCGGCGAACTCGAGCACGTGCGGAAGCACCAGCACGTCGATGGACGCGGACTCGAACGGCAGCTCCCACGGCAGCGCGCGCACCTTGCAACCCGCCTCGAGGCCTGCCGTGACGCGGCAGGCGATGCGGTTGCTGCGCAGGTAGTCGATGCCCGGCGTGCCCACCTGCACGGCATGGAAGCCGAAAACGTCCTCGACCGCGGTGTCGTACTGCGCGCGCTCCCAGCGCAGCACGTACTCGCCCTGCGGGGTGGCGAACCAGTCTGCCAGCGTCGATTTCTGGAATGGTTCCAACACGATGTCGAAGTGACCGCGGGTGGTTGCGACGTGGTCCGGAAGCGGAGCCGCCACGTACGCGAACTGCGGGTCCCGCTCTCCACTCCATTATCGCGCAAACCCGCATCGCTGCGGCCGCGGGTGTGGAAGACTCGGCAAACCAGCAGCAATCGTGCCGGAAGACGCGCTGCGCGCGTGCCATAAGCCTCGTCAGACGGGCGTCGAAGGTTCGCCAACCCGCTGATTTTGCTTGACCTCCTGATCTGGCGCCGGCTATTCTCGCGCCAGTTTCCGCGGGGAGGATGCAGGTTTGAAGAACGCGCACTGGCGGGGATGCTCCTGGTCCGTTGCACTGCTGGCCTGTGCTGCCGCGCCCGCCCTCGCGTTCGATCCCTCACTGCACCAGCCCGGGTCCGAGGTTCACGCGTACGCCCAGCACGCGCCGCTGCTCGGGATTGCCGCGCACGACGCCTCCGGCCTCTCGGTCAGCGCGATCACCGACATCGGGCCGAACGTGCGCGGCGACGCGCCCGGCGAGCCGCCGGACGATCTATGGCAGCGCATGCGCGCGGGCTTCGCCATGCCCAACCTCGAGTCGCCGCTGGTGGTCGAGCGCCAGGCCTGGTACGCCGACCGCCCGCAGCAGATCTCGATCATGGTCGAGCGCAGCCGCCGCTATCTCTTCCACATCGTGGAGGAGCTCGAGAGGCGCGGCATGCCCACCGAGCTCGCGCTGCTTCCCATGGTCGAGAGCGCCTTCAACCCGATGGCGTACTCGTCGGCCAAGGCTTCGGGGCTGTGGCAGTTCATTCCCTCCACGGGTCGCCAGTACAACCTCGAGCAGAACTGGTGGTACGACGCGCGCCGCGACATCGTCGCGTCCACCAACGCCGCGCTCGACTATCTCCAGTACCTGCACTCCATGTGGGGCGACTGGCACTTGGCGCTCGCCTCCTACAACTGGGGCGAAGGCGCGGTCGGCCGGGCGATCGAGCGCAATCGCGCGCGCGGCCGGCCCACCGACTACCTCTCGCTCGACATGCCCAACGAGACGCGTTTCTACGTTCCCAAGCTGCAGGCGCTGAAGAATCTGATCCTCAATCCGCAGGCCGCCGGCATCGAGCTCGCGCCGATCCCGAACGCGCCCTACTTCGTCACCGTCACCCTGAATCGCGACATCGATCTGCGCGTCGCGGCGCGCCTCGCGGAGATGCCGGTCGACGAGCTGGTCAAGCTCAATCCCGGGCATAACCGTCCGGTGGTCTCCACCACGGTGGCGCCGCAGCTCGTGCTGCCTTCGGACCGCGCCGAGGTCTTCGCCCGCAATCTCGAGCGCAACGACAAGCCGCTGTCGAACTGGCAGACCTACACCTTCCGCACGGGCGACAAGCTGGAGAAGATCGCCGAGCAGTACGGCACTTCGGTGGCGCGGCTGCGCGCGGTGAACGGGCTGAATACGAGGTCGCATCCCGCGCCCGGCGCGTCGCTGCTGGTCCCGGTGAAGGGCTACGACGCCGCGCCGCTTCCCGGGCAGTTCCAGGGTCCCGCGGCGCAGACGCGTACCGTCGTCTACACCGTGAAGAAAGGCGACACCATGGCCGGCATCGCGGGTGCGCTGGGCGTGGCCGTGTCGGCCGTCCGCAGCGCGGCCGGGCCGACGCTCAGCGCGGGCGAGCGCCTGACGCTCACGGTCGAGTCCGCGTCCACTCCGGCGCGGACCAAGGCAACGGCCACCAAGTCGCGCACCGCCGCCAAGCCGACCCCCAAGTACGCCCGCAGCGGCAAGCCCGGCTGATCGCTTCCCTCAGCGTCGCGGCTCCGCCGCGAGCACGCACCGCACCCGGCGCGTAACGGACACGCGCACCTCCTCCGGATACGCCTCGCGGCAACGCGCCTGCGCCTCGGCGCAGCGCGGATGGAAGTGGCAGCCGGCGGGCGGCGCAATCGGCGACGGCTGCTCGCCCCGCACCTTCGCTGCTTCGGGCGGCATGCCCTCGAGCTTGGGCACCGCGGCGAGCAGCGCGCGCGTGTAGGGATGCTGCGGACCGCCCAGCACTTCCTCCACGGTTCCCGACTCCACGATACGCCCCAGATACATCACCGCAATCTCGTCGGCGAGGTACTCGACCACCGCCATGTTGTGCGTGATGAACAGGTAGGCGAGCCCGAGCTCCGACTGGAGGCGCTTCAGCAGGTTGAGGATCTGCGCCTGCACCGAGACGTCCAGCGCGCTGGTGGGCTCGTCGCACACGATCAGCCGCGGCTCCACCGCGAGCGCCCGCGCGATCGCCACGCGCTGACGTTGACCTCCGGAAAACTCGTGCGGATAGCGCGTCGCGGCCTCCGCCGGCAGGCCGACCTGCTCCAGCAGCTCCGTGACCCGCGCGCGGCGGGCGGTTTCCCCCGGCAGCACGCCGAGCGCGGCCATGCCTTCGGCGAGGATGTCGGCCACGCGCATGCGGGGGTTCAGCGACGAGAACGGGTCCTGGAAGACGATCTGCAGGTCCTTGCGGCGCACGCGCAGCGCCGCGGGCGCCAGCGTGCACAGGTCGTGCCCCTCGAAGCGGACGCTGCCCGCCGTCGGCGTCACGAGCTGCAGCAGCGCCTTGCCCACGGTGGTCTTGCCGCATCCGGACTCGCCCACCAGCGCGAGCGTCCGGCCGGGGGCGATGTCGAACGAGACCCCATCCACCGCCTTCACGTGCCCGACCGTGCGCTTCAGCACGCCGCGGCGGATCGGGAAGTGAACCGCCAGGTCGCGCACCTCGAGCAGCGGCGCCGGCGCAGCTGTTGTTGCCGGCGGCGCGGCCACTGACACGGGCGTCGCCGCCCGCGGCGGCGCAGGGTGCGACTCGCGTGCGTGGCAGCGTACCGCATGACCCACGCCGATCGCAGTCCAGCCCGGCGCCTCGACACGGCACCGTGCGACGGCCGCGTCGCAGCGGTCGGCGAACCGGCAGCCGGTGAACTCTCCCGCGAGCAGCGGCACCTGCCCGGGGATCATCGCGAGCGCGCCGCCGCGCTTGCCGGCTTCCGGCAGCGCCTCGAACAGCTTTCGCGAATACGGGTGCTGGGGCGCGCGGAAGAACGCCTCGCGCGTGGCCACCTCCACGATCTCGCCCGCGTACATCACCGCGACCCGGTGCGCCATCCCGGCGACGACGCCCAGGTCGTGGGTGATGAGCAGGATCGACATGCCCAGCCGCTGCTGCAAGTCGCGCAGCAGCGCGAGCACCTGCGCCTGGATGGTGACGTCGAGCGCGGTGGTCGGCTCGTCGGCGACCAGCAGCGCGGGCTCGGCGGCGAGCGCCAGCGCGATCATCACGCGCTGTTTCATGCCCCCGGAGAACTGGAACGGGTACTCGTCCGCGCGCCGCTCCGCGTCGCCGATGCCCACCGCCTTCAACAGCTCGGCGGTCCGGGCGCGGGCTGCGGGGCCGCGGAGCGCGGTGTGGCGCTCCAGCACCTCCCCGATCTGCCGCCCGACCGTCAGCACCGGGTTGAGGCTGGTCGCCGGCTCCTGGAAGATCATCGCCATGCGACGGCCCCGGACGTCGCGCATGGCCGACTCCGGCAGGCCCATCAGCTCCTCGCCCTGCAGCGTGGCGGTGCCGCCGGTGACCGCCGCCGTCTCCGGCAGAATGCGCATCAGCGTCAGGGCCGTCATGCTCTTGCCGCAGCCGGACTCGCCGACGAGCGCGAAGGTTTCGCCCGGGCCGATCTCGAGGTCGACGCCCGCGAGGGGTCGCACGACGCCCGACGAGGTGTCGATCTCCGTCGCCAGGCCCTCGACCTTGAGCACGGCGCTCATGCCGCGCGCCCCGTCGCGAGGCGCCGTCCAACGCGCACCCGCGGATCGAACGCGTCCCGCACGGCGTCGGCGAGCAGATTGGCCGAGAGCACGATGAGGAACATGAAGACGAACGCGGCGCCCAGGGTCCACCAGACCATCGGCTCGCGCGCCATCTCCAGGCGCGCGGTGTTGATCATGGTGCCGTAGCTGGTCATGGTGGGATCGACGCCGACGCCGACGTACGACAGCACTGCCTCGGCCAGCACCAGGCCGCTGAACGACATCACCAGCGAGATGACGACGATGTGCATGACGTTGGGCAGCACGTGGCGGGTGATGATGCGCAGGTCGCGCACGCCGAAGGCGCGCGCCGCCTGGATGTACTCGAGCTCGCGCACCTTGAGCGTCTCGGCCCGCAGCAGGCGCGCCAGCCCGGTCCAGCCGGTCACCCCAAGGATCACGCACAGCAGCAGCAACCGCGCATCGGCGCGCTGCGCGGAGGTCGGGAAGAAGTCCGGGTTCTGGTCCAGCCAGACCTGCATCATGAGCACCACCGCGGCGATGAGCAGCACCCCCGGGATCGAGTTGATGGTCGTGTAGACATACTGGATGAGATCGTCGATCCAGCCCCGGAAGTACCCCGCCGCGATGCCGAGCAGCACGGCGAGCGGCAGCATCACCAGCGCCGTCAGTCCGCCGATGACATACGCGGTGCGCACGCTCTTCATCGCGAGATAAAGCACGTCCTGCCCGACCTTGTCGGTGCCGAGCACGTGATAGACGCTCGCCAGCGGGACGACGGCGCCGACCAGGATGCAGAAAGGCAGCAGCGTGAACAGCACGGCCGGCCAGTGCACGGCGCCGCTGCCATCCAGCATGCGCGCCCAGGCAGCGCGCACCGGCAGCCGTGCGCGCCTCGCCGCCAGCCACGCCAGCGCCCAAGCCAGCGCCGCCCATGCCGCCGCGCCGCCTGCGGCGCCGGCGAGGCCGCGCCTCGCGATGTCGGCCCACCGGTCGCCTTCGTCCGCGAGATGGGCGCCGCCGTGCCGCAGCCGTGCAAACTCGCGCGCCACCTTGCCCTCGCCGAGCTCCACCGTCTCGCGCTGGTACAGACGGGTCGCGAACGGCGCGGAGTAGGTGCGCTCGCCGCGCGTGCGCAGCGACTCCAGCGCGAGGTCCAGCACCGACAGCACCTGCACCGCATAGGCGGGTTTGGCCGGATCGCCACCCGGCAGGCGCGGCCGGAAGTGCAGGGAGTCAGCCAGCGCCACGATCGCCATTGCCGCGATGACCACGGCGGCGGCCATGCCGGAGGCGCTGCGCCCCACGCGGCGCCACGGCGCCGCGAGATGCGCCTTGCGCCGCGCATACAGCACGTACGCCACCACCAGGGCGACCAGCACCCACACGAGGGCATCCGTCCAGAGGACGACGATCATTCGAAGCGCACCCGCGGATCGACCAGGGTGTAGGACAGGTCGGCGAGCAGGTAGCCCAGGATGGTCAGCACGGCGCCGAGGAACACCATCGAGCGCACCACCGCGAAGTCCTGCGCCTGAATCGCGTCGATGGTGTAGCTGCCCAGCCCGGGGATGCCGAAAAAGGACTCGGTCAGCAGGCTGCCGAGGAACAGGCCCGGGATCGCCGCGACCACGCCGGTGAGGATGGGGATGGCGGCGTTCTTGAGCACGTGCCGGCCGAGGAGCGCCGCATCCGACAAGCCCTTGGCGCGCGCCGTGCGCACGTAGTCGCGGCCGATCTCCTCCAGGAAGAAGGTGCGGTACACGCGCACGCTCTCGCCGAATCCGGCGGCAAGGCCCACCAGCACCGGCAGCACCAGGAACTTGAACGAATCGACGCCGCCCTGGTAGCCGGAGATCGGCACCAGGCTCCACAGCTTGCTCACCAGGTATTGCCCGCCGACGATGTAGAACAGCGCAGAGATGGACATCAGCGCGATGCAGGCGACCACGCCCCAGATGTCGAACGCGCTGGCCCGGAACAGCGCGAACGCCAGCGCCGCGGTAACGTACACGGCAAGCCCGACTAGCAGGGACGGTATGGCGAGCGCCAGGCTGGGCCACATGCGCGTGCGGATCTCGTGGCCGATGTTGCGGCCGTCGTCGGCGTTGCCGAAATCGAACGCGAACAGGCGCACCGACTTGTCGAAGAAGATGGTGTCGGTGAGCTTCTTCGCGCCCCGGGCCTCGCCGTTGAAGAGCAGCGGCCGGTCGTAGCCGCGCTCGGCCTTCCACTTCTCGACCGCCTCGGGCGTCACGCGCTTCGCGCCGAGGGCCATGCGCGCCATGTCGTCGGGGGTATTGGCCACGAAGAACAGCGCGAACGCGATGAGGTTGACCCCGATCAGCGTCGGGACGGCATACAGGATGCGCCGGACAACGTAGGCGATCACGCGGCGGCTTCCGCGCCGCGCGCCGAGCGTGCTTCCCGCCGGCGATACGCGACCATCCCGCCAGCCGCGGCGGCCGCGGCGAGAGCCGCGAGGATCGCGAGCGGGACCACGGCGGGGTGGTTCCACTCGGCGCGGCGGCGTTCGCGCAACCCGGTGTCGAGGCGGTGGAACTTGAGCCCGTTCCGCGCCATCTGGTTGGGCTTCACGTTGCCCACCCACTCGTGCGCGAGGCCGTAATCCTTGGGATGGTAGCCAAACACCCAGGGCGCGTCGTGGCGCGCAATGGCGAGCATGCGGTCGATGAGCGCCTGACGCTCGGGACCGTCGTCCATGTTCTTCATCTGCTCGAACAGGCGGTCGTACTCCGGGTTCTGGTAGTTCGCGGCGTTCTCGCCGCCGGTCTTCGCACGCGCCTGGGGGCCGTTCAGCAGGAACATGAAGTTTTCCGGGTCCGGATAGTCCGCGTTCCAGCCGAGGAAGAAGAGCTGGGTGTTGCCGGTGCGCACCTTCTCCTGGAACCGGTTCCAGTCCGTGGCGCGGATCTCGAGCTGGATGTTCAGCTTCGCGAACTGGCGGCGATACCAGTCGAGGCGCGGCTTGTCGCCGGGGCCGCGCTGCACCGTGTCGAGGTGCAGCACCAGCGGCTGGCCGGTCTTCGCGTCGCGCCCGTCGGGAAAGCCGGCCTCCGCCAGCAGCCGCAGCGCGACCTCGATCGACTTGCGCTGCGGCCGTCCGTCGACCCAGTCGTACACCACCGGGTTCATTCCTTCCGCGCCGTCCCGGTAGCCGGAGATGCCCGGGGGTATCGGCCCCATGCCGGGGATGCCGCGCCCGTTCTGGAAGATCGAGATGAACTCCTCCCAGTCGAGTGCGATCGAGATCGCCTGGCGCAGCTTGCGTTGCCGCTCGCCGAGGCCGCCCACCACCGGATCGAGGAAGTTGAACGCGAGGTAGAAGCTGCTGGTGCCGACCGAGGTCCGCAGCCAGATGCCGCGCGCCTCCATCTCCGGCGACAGGCTCGCCTCGCCCTCCATGTCGATGCGCACCGCCTGGTCGAAGTTGTCGGAACTGATGCCGGACTGGTCGTAGTAGCCCTGCAGGAACTTGTTCCAGTACGGTATGCCCTCCTTTTCCCGGGAGTAGATCACCTTGTCGATGAACGGGCCCCGCTTCCCGGCGTCGCGCAGCAGCCCGGCCTCGGCATCGCCGGGCTCACCCGCGGACGGATAGTCCTCGCCGCGGAAGTTGGGGTTGCGGTCGAGGACCATGCGCGCGTTCGGGTTGTTCTCCGTCAGCATGTACGCGCCCGTGCCGACCGGATACCAGTCCAGGGTCAGGTTGCGGCCCTCGTTCATGCCGCGCTGCGCGTGGAAGCGCTCGGCCTCGACCGGCACGGGCGCGAAGAACGGCATCGCCAGCCAGTACTTGAACTGCGGATAGCGGCCCTTGATGCGCACCCGGTAGGTGTAGCGGTCGACCACCTCGACCCCGGCCAGGGGAAACTTCCGCAGGTCGATCCATGGCAGCCCTCGATCGGCCGGGCCGTACTGCGCACGATGCGCGTCGACCAGGCGCTTGTTCTCCGCGTCCAGCGCGGCAGCCAGCTCCTTCAGTCCGACGATGTAGGTGCTCATGTGGCCGAAAATCGGCGAGACCAGGCGCGGGTGCGCGAGCCGCTTGATCTGGTAGACGTAGTCCTCCGCCACCAGCTCGCGCGTGCCGGTCGCGGGGAAATCCGCGAGCGTGAAGCGCCGGTCGATCTCCGCGCGCGGGAGGTCGAGATACAGCGGCTTGCCCGCGGCGTCGGTGGCAAACGCCGGATGCGGCGCATAGCGGATGCCCGGACGGATGCGGATCTCGTACTCGCTGAACGCGATCGCCGCGGACGGCGCGTCGGGCGGCAACTCGCGCCCCTGGGCATCGAGATACCTGACGGTGGGCATCTCGGCCGCGGTGAGCGGCACCAGTTCGTAGGGCCGCTTGAGATAGTGGTACTGCAGCGGCGGCTCGTAGATCTGCGCGGTGAAGTTCCACTCGTCCGAGGTGTAGGAGCGCGCGGGATCGAGCGTCTTGGGCCGCTCGATGAACGAGGTGTAGAGAATGTTCTCGCCGCGCTGGGCGGCGGGGTACGGATCGTTCCACGCGTCACCGCACCCGGCCGCGAGGGCCGCGAGCAGGACGAGAAGGACCACACCGGCGCCACGCATGGCGGCGCAGTGTAGCGGAAATGCAGCGCCTGGCCACCGCACCGGAAACCGCAGGCCGCGCCGGTATAATCGCGGCACTTCGAACGGAGCTGCCATGGCCTTCCTGCAGGGCAAGAAGATCCTCGTCACGGGGCTGCTCAGCCAGCGATCCATCGCCTACGGCATCGCGGCGGCCTGCCGTCGCGAAGGCGCCGAGCTCGCCTTCACCTATCAGAACGACCGCTTCCGCGATCGCGTCTCCGAGATGGCGCGCGAGTTCGGATCCGACGTGGTGATGCCCTGCGACGTCTCGAGCGACACGGAGATCGCGGCGCTCGCGGCGGCGCTGCAGGAGCGCTGGGGCGGACTCGACGGCTGCGTGCACGCCATCGCGTTCGCGCCGCGCGAGGCCATCGCCGGCGACCTCTTCGACGGCCTGTCGCGCGAGGCTTTCCGCATCGCGCACGATGTCTCGAGCTACAGCTTCCCGGCCCTCGCGAAGGCGCTGCTGCCGCTGATGGAGGGTCGTCGCGCCGCGCTGGTCACGCTCACGTACCTGGGCGCCGAGCGCGTCGTGCCGAACTACAACACCATGGGCCTCGCCAAGGCGAGCCTCGAGGCAGCGGTGCGCTACATGGCAGCCAGCCTCGGACCGCGCGGCATTCGCGTCAACGGCGTGTCGGCGGGTCCGATCAAGACCCTCGCCGCAAGCGGCATCGCCGGATTCGGGAAGATCCTCAAGTTCGTCGAGGAGCACGCCCCCCTGCGGCGCAACGTCACCCTCGACGATGTCGGCAATGCGGCGGCGTTCCTGCTCTCCGATCTCGCCGGCGGCATCACCGGCGAGATCACCTACGTGGATTGCGGCTTCAACACCGTGGTCGGCGGCATGGCGGCGCCCAGCGGCGAGGCGGCCTGACCGCCGCGCAGCGCACGGTCAATTGCCGGGGCGCTTCTCGATGAGCGCCTGGTTGATCTTCACTTCCGACCGGGCGCGCAGACCCTTGGCAAGCGCCTCGTAGTCTTCGCGGGCGCTCTGCCGCGCCAGGCCGAACTCGACCGACTTGAGACGGTTCGCGTCGATGTTCGCGGGCGCGGTGACACGGGTGACGCGATAGATCGCGTACCCGCCGGGCAGGTCGACGCCCAAGTAGGCCGGCAGCTTGGCGGGATCGGCCTTGAAGACGGGATTGATCGCCGGCGGGTTGAGGCCGGCCGGATTGTCACGCGACACCTGCCGCGGCGCGCTCCAGGCCGCGCCCGCGTCCTTGCCCGACTGCAGCGCGGCGAGCTTCTCCATGCCCGCCTTCTTTGCCAGGGCATCGGTCTCGCGGGCGACGAGTTCCTTGTTGATCGACTCCTTCACCTCGGCGAACGGGCGCTGGCTGGGCGCCTTGTGCTCCACCACGCGCGCCGCCACGAGCCTCCCCGGGGCGACCTCGAAGGGCTCGGTGTTGCGGCGCTCCTTGATCGACTCGGGCGAGAAGATCGCCGCGAGCAGGCGCGGATGGGCGAGCAGTGCCGGCGGGTCGTCGCGGGTGAACCAGTCGCTGGTGACGAGCTTGAGGCCAAGCTTCTCCGCGGCCGGGCGCAGGGAGTCCGGCTGCTCGTAGGCGACGTTGGTCAAGGTGTCGGCGGCCTCCGGGAAGCGCTTGGAGACCTTCTGCCGGCGCAGGTCGCGCTCGATGTCGGCACGCGCGGCCTCCAGGGACTTGCCGCCCTGCGGCGCGGTGATGAGGATGTGGCTGGCGCGACGCTCGAGGGTGTCGCCCTCCTTGCGCATCCCCGTGACCTTCACGATGTGGAAGCCGAACTCCGACTCCACCAGGCTGCCGATCTCGTTCTCCTTCTGGCGGAACACCGCGTCTTCGAACGGCTTGACCATGGCGCCGCGTCCGAACCAGCCGAGGTCGCCGCCATTGGCTGCGGAACCGGGATCCTGGGAGTTCGCCTTCGCCAGCTCCTCGAAGCGCTGCGGCTCCTTGCGCAGCGTGGCCAGCAGTTCCTCCGCCTTCGCGCGGGCCGCCGTGCGCGCCTCGTACTTGGGCGCGATGTTCGCATCGAAGTACGCCTTGACCTCCTCCGCCGCGATCGGGATCTGCGCCGCCAGCGCCTCCTGCGAAAGCTCGACGTACTCGACCGTCACGCGATCGGGAATGCGGAACCGCTCGGCATTCGCCTTGTAGTACGCCTCGGCGGCATCCGGCGCGAGCTTCACCTGGCCCCTGAACGCCTCTGCGGCGAAGCCGAGCTCGGAGACCTCGCGCGTCTCGGCGCGCAGCTCGGCGAAACGCCGCGCCTGGCTGCGCGACACGAAACTCGACTCGACCAGGCCGCCAGCGAGCTGCTGCAGCACCAGGTCGCTGCGCAGTCCCGCCTCGTACCCCGCGGGCGTCATGTTCTGCGCGCGCAGCAGCGTCTCGTATCGCTGCTTCGAGAACTTGCCGTCCTCCTGGAACGCCGGCACGGAGGCGATCAGCTCGCGGAGTTGCGCATCCGTGGCGGCCATGTTGTTGCGCACGGCATAGGAGGCCAGCACCCGCTGGTTGATGAGGCCGTCGAGCAGCTCGCGCCGCGACTCGTCGGTGTCGAGCGCGTCGAGATCGGCGCCTCGGCCCAGGACTTCGCGCATCCGGTCGCGCTGCTGTTCGCGCGCGCGCTGGAACTCCATCTGGGTGATCGAGTAGCCGCCGACGTTCGCCACCTCGTTCTGATTGCTGCCGAGCCCGCGGTAGGACTCCACGCCCCAGAACATGAAGGTGAGGATGATGAGAAACAGCACCAGCTTGATCAGGCGCTGGTTCTTGTGGACGAGATCGAACATCGTGGTCCTCTTGGCGGCCCCGTTTCCGCCGGCCGCGTCTATCGGCCGCCGCGCGGGCGCAGGCTCGCGCGATGGCACCCCAAAGAAAAAAGGCGAACCTGCGGTTCGCCTTTTCGCGATGCTGCGTGGCGGAGTGGACGGGACTCGAACCCGCGACCCCCGGCGTGACAGGCCGGTATTCTAACCGACTGAACTACCACTCCCCATGCACTGCGCCGTGCTGCCCGACGTTCCGGCACCCGCCGCCGCGAACCGCTGCTGGTGGGTGCTGAGAGGATCGAACTCCCGACATTCGCCTTGTAAGGGCGACGCTCTACCAGCTGAGCTAAGCACCCTTCCATGACCGGTAACGGGCCGACCCCGGAAAGGGCATTAGTTTAGCGCATCTTTCAACGCTTTTCCAGGACGGAACTTCGGCACCTTGGCCGCCGGGATGGCGATGGGCTCGCGCGTGCGCGGGTTGCGGCCTGTGCGTGCGGGACGCTCGTTCACGTAGAACGTGCCGAAGCCGACGAGGGTGACGTCCTCGCCCTTGCGCAGCGAGGTCTTGATGCTGGCCACGGTCGCGTCCAGGGCGCGCTGGGCGGCAGCCTTGGAGATGTCGGCGGACTTGGCGATGAAATCGATCATGTCGAGCTTGTTCACGAGGTCTCCCGCGAGAGTTGCGCCGGTGCTGGCGCTGCTAGGAACGGGCGATGCCGCGACCGGCGCCGGGGCCGGCCGCGGAATGCCGAGAGGAAGTCTAGTGCGTGACGACGCCGCTCGTGGGCTTGTCGTCCTTGGGCGGAACGGGCGGCGTGCCGGCATCCTCGGCGCGCTTTTCCTGGGGCGCCGGCGCCCGCTCTAGGGCCACCTCGAGCACCTTGTCGATCCATTTCACCGGCACGATCTCCAGCTTGTTCTTGATGTTGTCCGGGATCTCCACGAGGTCCTTCACGTTCTCCTCGGGAATCAGCACCGTCTTGATGCCGCCGCGGTGCGCCGCGAGCAGCTTCTCCTTCAGGCCGCCGATCACCAGCACCTCGCCGCGCAGCGTGATCTCGCCGGTCATCGCGACGTCGGCGCGCACCGGGATGCCGGTGAGCGACGAGACCATCGCGGTGCAGATGCTGATGCCCGCGCTCGGGCCGTCCTTCGGCGTCGCGCCCTCCGGCAGGTGGATGTGGATGTCGTTCTTCTGGAACACGTCGTCGGCGATGCCCAGACGCGCCGCGCGATTGCGCACCACGGAGAGCGCGGCCTGAATCGACTCCTGCATCACCTCGCCGAGCTTGCCGGTGGTGATGGTCTTGCTCTTGCCCGGCATCACCGCGACCTCGATGGTGAGCAGTTCCCCGCCGACCTCGGTCCACGCGAGCCCCGTCACCTGGCCGACCTGGTTCTCCTTCTCCGCGATGCCGAAGGTGTAGCGGCGCACGCCGAGGAACTTGTCGAGATTGCGCGCGCTCACCGCCACCTTCTTCTCGGAGGGCTTGGTCATGAGATTCTTCACGACCTTCCGGCAGATCTTGGAGATCTCGCGCTCGAGCGAGCGCACGCCGGCCTCGCGAGTGTAGTAGCGGACGATGTCGCGCACCGCGCTTTCGGCGACATTGATCTCCTGCTCCTTGAGCCCGTTGTTCTTCATCTGCTTGGGCAGGAGGTAGCGCATTGCGATGTTGACCTTCTCGTCCTCGGTATAGCCGGAGAGGCGGATCACCTCCATGCGGTCCAGCAGCGGGGGCGGGATGTTCAGGGTGTTCGCGGTGGCGACGAACATCACCTCCGACAGGTCGTACTCCACTTCAACGTAGTGGTCGACGAAGGTGTTGTTCTGCTCCGGATCGAGCACCTCGAGCAGCGCGCTGGACGGATCGCCGCGAAAATCCATCCCCATCTTGTCCACCTCGTCGAGGAGGAACAGCGGGTTGCGCACGCCCACCTTGGTCATGTTCTGCAGGATCTTGCCCGGCATCGAGCCGATGTAGGTGCGCCGGTGGCCGCGGATCTCCGCCTCGTCGCGCACGCCGCCCAGCGACATGCGCACGAACTTGCGGTTGGTGGCCTTGGCCACCGACTGTCCGAGGGAGGTCTTGCCCACGCCCGGCGGGCCCACCAGGCACAGGATCGGCGCCTTCATCTGGTCCACGCGGCTCTGTACCGCGAGGTACTCGAGGATGCGTTCCTTCACTTTCTCCAGGCCGTAGTGGTCGGTGTCGAGGATCTTCTCCGCCTGCAGCATGTCCCTGGAGACCTTGCTCTTCTTCTTCCAGGGCAGGCCCACCAGGGTGTCGATGTAGTTGCGCACGACGGTGGCCTCTGCGGACATCGGCGACATGAGGCGCAGCTTCTTCAGCTCCGCCTCCGCCTTGGTGCGCGCGTCCTTGGGCATGCGCGCGGCCTTGATGCGCTTCTCCATCTCCTCGATGTCGGCGCCCTCCTCGCCCTCGCCGAGCTCCTTCTGGATCGCCTTGACCTGCTCGTTGAGGTAGTACTCCCGCTGGCTCTTCTCCATCTGCCGCTTCACGCGCCCGCGGATGCGCTTCTCGACCTGCAGGATGTCGATCTCCGCCTCGAGCTGGCCGAGCAGGTGCTCCAGGCGCTCCTTGACGTCGAACATCTCCAGCACCTTCTGCTTCTGCTCCAGCTTGAGCGGGAGGTGCGCGGCGATGGTGTCGGCGAGGCGGCCCGCCTCCTCGATGCCGGCGAGCGACGTGAGGATCTCCGGCGGGATCTTCTTGTTGAGCTTGACGTACTGGTCGAACTGACTCATCAGCGCGCGCCGCATGGCCTCGACTTCGTTGTTGTCGGACTGGTCGTGCGGCAGCGGGATCGCCGTGGCGACGTAGTGCGACCGCTGGTCGGCGATGTCCTCGATCTTCGCGCGCTGCGCGCCCTCCACCAGCACCTTCACGGTACCGTCGGGCAGCTTGAGCATCTGCAGGATGTTGGAGACGCAGCCGATCTCGTACATGTCCTCGGGGCCGGGCTCGTCCTTGGCGGCAGACTTCTGCGCCACCAGCAGGATGCTCTTGCCGGCCTCCATGGCGATCTCCATGGCCTTGATGGACTTGGGGCGGCCCACGAACAGGGGAATGACCATGTGCGGGAACACGACCACGTCCCGCAGCGGCAGCAGCGGGAACTGGACGGGCACGGCGGAGAGTTCGGTCGAGCTGGACATGGCGTCACCACCCTTGGCGGACGAGCTGGAAACGGAGAACTTGGGGCGAATCGTCCGGATTCAAGCCGGCATTGCCGGCCTGTTCGCGGGGCGAGCGCCCAGGAGGCGCGTCAAGCGGACCCGGCAACCTTGGGCGGATCCGAATAGATGAGCAGCGGCTTGCCGTCGCCGGAGATGGTGGGTTCGTCGACCACCACCTTGCTGACGTTCTCGAGCGTCGGCAGCTCGTACATGAGGTCGAGGAGCACCTGCTCGAGGATGGACCGCAGCCCGCGCGCCCCGGTCTTGCGGGCCAGCGCCTTGTGCGCGATGGCCGTCAGGCCGCCGGGACGCACCTCGAGGTCGACGCCTTCCATGGCAAAGAGCTTCTGGTATTGCTTGATCAGCGCGTTCTTTGGCTCGGTCAGGATGCGGATCAGCGCAGCCTCGTCGAGTTCCTCCAGGGTCGCGACCACCGGAAGGCGCCCCACGAACTCCGGGATCAGGCCGAACTTGATGAGGTCCTCCGGCTCGGTGCCCTTGATGATCTCGCTGATGTCCTTGCTGCTGGCGAGGCTTTTCACCTCCGCGCCGAAACCGATGCCGGACTTCTCGGAGCGCTGGCGGATGATCTTCTCCAGGCCGTCGAACGCGCCGCCGCAGATGAACAGGATGTTGGTCGTGTCCACCTGGACGAAGTCCTGGTTCGGATGCTTGCGCCCGCCCTGCGGGGGCACCGACGCGATGGTGCCCTCGATGAGCTTGAGCAGCGCCTGCTGCACGCCCTCCCCGGACACGTCGCGGGTGATCGACGGGTTGTCGCTCTTGCGCGAGATCTTGTCGATCTCGTCGATGTACACGATGCCGCGCTTGGCCTTGTCGACGTCGTAGTCGCAGTTCTGCAGCAGCTTCTGGATGATGTTCTCGACGTCCTCGCCGACGTAGCCCGCCTCGGTGAGCGTGGTGGCATCGGCGATCACGAACGGGACGTTCAGCAGCCGCGCGAGCGTCTGGGCCAGCAGCGTCTTGCCCGAGCCGGTCGGGCCGACCAAAAGGATGTTGGACTTCGCCAGCTCGACTTCGTCGTTCTTGGAGAGGTGCTTGAGCCGCTTGTAGTGGTTGTACACCGCGACCGAGAGGATCCGCTTGGCGCGCTCCTGGCCGATCACGTACTCGTCGAGGATCTCGCAGATCTCCCGCGGCGTGGGCAGGTCCGAACGGGTCGCGCGGCCGGTCTTGTCCCCGGCGGATTCCTCGCGAATGATGTCGTTGCAGAGCTCGATGCACTCGTCGCAGATGAACACCGACGGCCCGGCGATCAGCTTGCGCACCTCGTGCTGGCTCTTGCCGCAGAACGAGCAATAGAGCAGTTTCTCGCCGCCCGACTTTTCCGACATGCCTCGAGGTCCCAAGTGGCCGCTACGCCGGAACGGCTTCCGTCCGCGACGTCAGGATCCGGTCGACGAGACCATACTTCATGGCCTCCTCAGCCGAAAGGAAATTGTCCCGATCAGTGTCCTTGGAGATGGTCTCCGCCGGCTGCCCGGTGTGCTTGGCCATGATCTGGTTCAGCTTCTCGCGCAGGAACAGGATCTCCTTGGCGTGGATCTCGATGTCCGACGCCTGGCCCTGGAAGCCGCCCATGGGCTGATGGATCATGACGCGCGAGTTCGGCAGGCAGAACCGCTTGCCGGCTGCGCCGGCGCACAGCAGCAGGGCGCCCATGCTGGCCGCCTGGCCGATGCAGAGCGTCGAAACGTCGGGCTTGATGAACTGCATGGTGTCGTAGATCGCGAGGCCGGCGGACACCATGCCGCCCGGGGAGTTGATGTAGAAGTAGATGTCCTTGTCCGGGTTCTCCGACTCCAGGAACAGGAGCTGGGCCACGATCAGGTTGGCCGACACCTCGTTCACCGGCCCGACGAGAAACACCACGCGCTCCTTCAGCAGGCGCGAATAGATGTCGTACGCGCGCTCGCCGCGGCCGCTCTGCTCGATGACCATCGGCACCAGGCCGAGGCCCTGCGGCTCGATGCGCTGGCGGTCGCCAGTGCCTGCGTACGGCTCCATCCAGTTGCGCGTCATGCTGCGTTCCCCATCAGTTGCTCGAAGGCCACCGGCTTGTCGACGACCTTCGCCTGCTTCAGCACCCAGCCGACCACGTTGTCCTCAACCACGACACCCTCGAACTCGGCCAGCCGCTCCGGCTGCGAATAGAACCATCTTACCACCTCGGTCGGCTGCTCATAGCTCTGCGCCTGCTCCTCGACCAGCACCCGGACCTGCTCCGGCTTGGCCCCGAGGTCGTTCTTCTTCACCGCCTCGCCCACCACCAGCCCGAGCGCCACGCGGCGTTTCGCCTGCTCCTCGAACAACTGCGGATCGATGGGCAGGTTCTCCATCTTCATGCCGCGGCTTTCCAGATCCGCGCGGGCGTTCTGCACCAGGCGCTGGATCTCCATGTCGATCAGGGCACGCGGCAACTCGGGCTTGTGCGCGTCCAGCAGCGCCTGCATCACCCGGTTCTTCAGGTCCGCTCCGAGGCGCTTCTTGACCTCGCGCTCCACGTTCTGACGCACCTCGGCGCGCATCTTGGCGAGATCGCCGTCGGCGATGCCCAGCGTCTTCGCGAACTCCGCGTCGATGTCGGGCAGCCGCGGCGCCTCGACCCGTTTGACCGCGATCTCGAACTCGGCCGTCTTCCCGGCCACGTCCTTGCCGTGGTAATCCTCGGGGAACCTCACCGGTACCTGGCGCGATTCGCCGGCCTTCATGCCTGCCACACCGGCCTCGAAGTCCGGCAGCATCCGGCCCTCGCCCAGCACCACCGCGAAGTCCTCCCCCTTGCCGCCGGGGAACTCCGCCCCGTCGATGCGGCCGACGAAGTCGATGGCCACGCGGTCACCGGTCTCCGCCGCGCGCTCGGCCGGCTCGAACTTGACCCGCTGCTTGCGCAGCACTTCCAGCGTCTTGTCGACCTCGGCGTCGGTCACGGCCAGGACGGGACGCTCGATGGTCGCCTGGGACAGATCGCCCAGCGCCACCTCGGGGTAGACCTCGAACGTCGCGGTGAACTCGAGGCTGGCGTCGTCACCGCCCTGCTTCGGCTCCACCCGCGGATATCCGGCTACGCGCAGGTTCTGTCCGCGCACCGCGTCGCTGAACGCGCGCTCCACCGCGTCGCCGATGACCTCGGAGCGCACCTGCGGGCCGTACTGCTGCGCCACCAGCTTCATCGGGACCTTGCCCGGGCGGAAGCCGGCCATCTTCACCGTGCGGGCGATGCGCTTCAGGCGCTCGTCGACCTGCTTGTCGATTTCGGCCGCGGGGACGGCCATGGTCAGGCGGCGCTCCAATGCGCTCAGGTTTTCGATCGTGGTCTGCATGTCTCTATCGGGTTTCGGGGACGTTGGCGTAGTGGGAGATGCGGGCGGCGCTGGTGCGAAGGAAGGGACTCGAACCCCCACGCCGTGAGGCGCCAGATCCTAAGTCTGGTGCGTCTACCAATTCCGCCACCTTCGCCGCCACCCTTCGCCGCCACCTCCGCCCGCTGCTGCATCAAGCGGGCCGGCGGACGCGAGATTCTACCGGAATCGCCCCTATACTGTCCCGGTCGGCGCTGGAAACCATTGAAAAGCCGACGAGAATGGCCGTCGATCACTACGAGAACTTTCCTGTTGCCTCGGTGCTGATGCCGGCGCGCCTGCGAGCGCCCGTCACGGTCATCTACGCATTCGCCCGCAGCGCGGATGACCTCGCCGACGAGGGTGACGCGCCGCCCGCGGAGCGGCTCGCCGCGCTGGACGCCTACCGGACCGAGCTCGATCGCATCGCGCGCGGGGAGGCGCCCCGCACGCCCCTGTTCGAGCGCGTCGCGCGCGTGGTGTCGGACTGGCAGCTCCCGCTGGAGCCCTTCCGCGACCTGCTGGACGCCTTCTCGCAGGACGTGGTGAAGACGCGTTACGCGGATTTCGCCGAAGTCCTCGACTACTGCCGGCGCTCGGCCAACCCCATCGGCCGGCTGCTGCTGCACCTATATGGACGCGCCACGGACGACAACCTGGCGCGCTCCGACGCAATCTGTTCCGCGCTGCAGCTCATCAACTTCTGGCAGGACGTCTCGATCGACTGGTGCAAGGACCGGGTGTACCTGCCGCAGGAGGACCTCGCGCGCTTCGGCGTCACCGAAGCGGCGATCGCCTCGGGCGACGCCGGCGAGCCCTGGCGCGCCCTGCTCGACTTCGAGGTGCGCCGCGCCCGCGCGATGCTACTATCCGGCGCCCCGCTGGCGCGCGACCTGCCGGGCCGCGTCGGCTGGGAGCTGCGCATGGTCGTCCAGGGCGGACTGCGCATCCTGGAAAAGATCGACACGGTGCGCGGCGACGTGTTCCGCCACCGGCCGTTGCTCGGGGCGTTCGACTGGCCGCTGATGCTCGCGCGCGCCGCACTCCGCCACCCATCCTCCTCATGACCCCCGACGAATACTGTCAGCAGAAGGCCGTCCAGTCGGGGTCGAGTTTCTACTACTCGTTCCTCTTCCTCCCGGCGGAGCGCCGCCGCGCCATCACCGCCCTGTACGCCTTCTGCCGCGAGGTGGACGACGTCGTCGACGAGTGCTCGGACGCGGCCCTCGCGCGCACCAAGCTCGACTGGTGGCGCAGCGAGGTCGCGGCGCTCGAGGCGGGCACGCCCCAGCATCCGGTCACGCGCGCCCTCGCACCGCTCGCGGCTCCCTACGCCATCACCGGCAAGCGGCTGAACGAGATCATCGACGGCATGCAGATGGACCTCGAGCAGAGCCGGTATCTCGACTTCGCCGGCCTGTCGCGCTACTGCTACCACGTCGCGGGCGTCGTCGGCCTGCTCGCCGCCGGCATCTTCGGCTACCGTGACCCGCACACCCTGGAGTACGCCGAGTCCCTCGGCACGGCCTTCCAGCTCACCAACATCATCCGCGACGTGGGCGAGGACGCGCGCAAGAATCGCATCTACCTGCCGATGGACGAGCTCAAGCGCTTCGAGGTGCAGGCGGCCGACATCCTGAATGCGCGCTACAGCGAGAACTTCGCGAGGCTGATGGCGTTCCAGGCCGACCGCGCCGAAGGCTGCTACGAGCGCGCGTTCGCCGCGCTGCCCGCCGTGGACCGCAAGGCGCAGCGCCCCGGCCTGGTGATGGCGGCGATCTATCGCACGCTGCTCGGCGAGATCCGCGCCGACGGCTTTCGCGTGCTGGACAGGCGCACGTCGCTGACGCCCGTGCGCAAGCTGTGGCTCGCGTGGAAGACGTGGGTCACCGCCTGAAGCCGGCCCGGCGCCGCGCCGACCGCCCATGCACGTCGCCGTCGTAGGCGCCGGCTGGAGCGGCCTCGCAGCCGCGGTCACGCTGGTGGAGCACGGGCATGCCGTGACCGTGTTCGAGGCGGCGCGCACCCCGGGCGGCCGGGCGCGCCGGCTGCGCGTGCGCGAGCTCGATCTCGACAACGGCCAGCACATCCTGCTCGGTGCTTACGCCGAAACGCTGCGCCTGATGCGCACGGTCGACGCCGACCCGGATCGTCTGCTGCTGCGCCTGCCGCTCGAGCTGCAGCTCGCACCGGGGTTCCGATTGCGCGCGCCGCGCCTGCCGGCGCCGCTGCACGCCGCCGCGGCGCTGGCCAGCGCCCGCGGCCTGGCATGGCGGGAGCGGCTCGCGGCGGCGCGCATGGTACGTGCACTGCGGGGTGACGGCTATCGCGTCGACGCGGCGGAGACCGTGACCGGCCTGCTCGACCGCCATGCCCAGCCGCCCGCGGTCCGCGAGTGCCTGTGGGAGCCGTTGTGCATCGCAGCCCTCAACACGCCGCCCGCCCGCGCCTCGGCGCAGGTCTTCGCCAGCGTCCTGCGCGACAGCCTGGGCGCCAGCCGCGCAGCCAGCGACCTGCTGCTGCCGCGCGCGGACCTCGGCGCCCTGTTCCCCGACCCCGCGGTGCGCTGGCTCGAGGGACGCGGCATCGCCGTACGCACGGGTGCCCCCGTGCGCGCGATCACACCGGCGGGCGCGCGGTTCCGGCTCGACGCCGACCCGCAACGCGACTACGACGCCGTGGTGATCGCGGTCGCCCCGCAGCACGCCGCCGCACTGACCAGCGGCTTCCCCGAGCTCGAACCGGTCCGCGCTGCGCTCGCGGCGTTCGGCTTCGAGCCTATCCACACCTGCTACCTGCAGTACGACCGAGCGGCGCTGCCGTTCCCGATGCTCGGCCTGCGCGGCGCCTGGTCGCAGTGGGTGTTCGACCGCGGCCTGCTCGGCGGCGCCCCGGGCCTGCTGGCCGCCGTGGTGAGCGCAGCGGAGCCGCCAGAGGCCATGTCCCACGACGAGGTCGCGGCGCGCATCGACGCGGAGATCCGCGCGCGTGTCCCCGGCATCGGCACGCTGCAGTGGTCGCAGGTGGTGGCCGAGCGGCGCGCCACGTTCCGCTGCACGCCGGCGCTCGCCCGTCCGGCGAACGCCACCCCGCTTGCACGCCTCGTACTGGCCGGCGACTACACCGCGAGCGAGTACCCGGCGACGCTGGAGTCCGCCATCCGCAGCGGCATCGGCGCAGCGCGCGCGCTCGAGACGCGCTAGCGCAGCCGGCCGGTCAGCGCAGTTCCGCCACCGCGTCCGCGACGCGATCGACGCCGACGACCTCCATGCCCTCGATGGCGTGCTTCGGCGCATTGGCACGCGGGATCACCGCCCGGGTGAAGCCGAGCTTCGCCGCCTCGCGCAGCCGTTCCTGGCCGCGCGGCGCCGGACGCACCTCGCCGGAGAGGCCGACCTCGCCGAAGACCACCAGCTTGGACGGCAGCGGCCGGCCGCGGAGGCTGGATACGATCGCGAGCAGCACCGCGAGATCCGCCGCGGGCTCGACGATGCGCACGCCGCCGACCGCGTTCACGAACACGTCCTGGTCGTAGGCCGCGATGCCCGCGTGCCGGTGCAGCACCGCCAGCAGCATCGCGAGCCGGTTCTGCTCGAGTCCGACGGTGAGGCGGCGCGGGCTCATGCCGTGCGCGTCGTCGACCAGGGCCTGCACCTCGACCAGCAGCGGCCGCGTGCCCTCGTTGGTGACCAGGACGCACGAGCCGGGCACCGCCTCGCGATGCTGCGACAGGAACAGCGCGGAAGGGTTGGCCACCCCGCGCAGCCCTTTCTCGGTCATGGCGAACACGCCGAGCTCGTTCACCGGGCCGAAGCGGTTCTTGAACGCGCGGATGAGGCGGAAACTCGAGTGCGGGTCGCCCTCGAAGTACAGCACGGTGTCGACGATGTGCTCGAGCACGCGCGGCCCGGCGAGCGCGCCTTCCTTGGTGACGTGGCCGACGAATACCAGGGTCACGTGATGCTGCTTCGCGAGCCGCGTGAGCTGCGCGGCGCACTCGCGCACCTGCGCCACCGAGCCCGGCGCGGAAGCGAGCGCATCCGAGTAGAGCGTCTGGATCGAATCGATCACCGCGACCTCGGGCCGCTCCGCCTCGAGCGTGGCGGCGATACGCTCGAGCTGGATTTCCGCGAGCAGCGCCACCGCGGCGGTGTCCACCTGCAGCCGCTGGGCGCGCAGCGCGACCTGCTCGGGCGATTCCTCGCCACTCACGTAGATCACCTTGCGCGCCGCGCTCATCCACGCGAGCGCCTGGAGGAGCAGCGTCGACTTGCCGATGCCCGGATCGCCGCCGATCAGGACCACCTGCCCCGGGACCAGCCCGCCGCCGAGCGCGCGGTCGAGCTCGCCCACGCCGGTCGGCATGCGCGCCGATTCCTTCGCGGCGATGCTCGCGAGCGGCGTCAGTGCCGCGGGCTTGGCCGGTCCGGCGTAGCGATGGGCCGCGGGCGGCTCGGCCAGCGTCTCCACCAGCGTGTTCCAGGCGCCGCACTGCGGGCACTGCCCCTGCCACTTGGTGGCGACGCCGCCGCACTCGGTGCAGGCATAGGCCGCCTTGGCGCGCGCCTTGGTCGCCAAGGCCTCAGGCCTCGACCCGCGGCACTCGCGCCGCCAGTGCGCACAAGAGCTCGTATGACACCGTGCCGGCCGCAGCGGCCACCTCGTCCGCGGAAAGGCCTTCCCCCCACAGCACCACCGGCGAGCCGATGCGCGCTTCCGGAATGCCGGAGAGATCCACCGTGATCATGTCCATCGATACGCGCCCCACGACACGCGCGGATTGTCCTTCGACCAGCACCGGGGTGCCGGTCGGCGCGTGCCGCGGATAGCCGTCGGCGTAGCCGCACGCGACCACGCCGATGCGCATGGCCGTGTCGGCGACGAACGTGCCGCCGTAGCCGACGGCGTCACCGGCCTGCAGCGACTGCACGGCGATGAGGGCGCTCTCCAGCGTCATCACCGGCCGCAGCCCCAGCTCGGCCGCGCTGCGCTCGGCGAAAGGCGAGCAGCCGTAGAGCATGATCCCGGGCCGGATCCAGTCGCCATGGGCCTCGGGGAACCGCAGCACCGTCGCGGAGTTGGCGAGCGAGCGCGGCAGCGGCAGCTCCGCCGTCGCGGCCTCGAAGCGGGCAAGCTGGTCGGCCACGCCCCCTGCGCCATCCGCATCGGCGAAGTGGGTCATCAGCGTGATCGGGCCGACCGCCGCCATGCCGGTCAACCGCTTGCACACCGCGCGGTAGCGCTCCGGCGCGAAGCCCAGGCGGTTCATGCCGCTGTTCATCTTGAGGTAGACCGGCACGCGCACCGGCAGTCCGGCGGATTCGAGGAGGTCGATCTGCTCGGCCGTGTGGACCACCATGGACAGGCCGTGCTCGGCCACCACCGCGAGGTCCTCGAGCGCGAACACGCCCTCGAGCAGCAGAATCGACTTGCGCACGCCCGCTTCCCGCAGCCGCACTGCCTCGTCGAGATCGAGGAGCGCGAAGCCGTCCGCCGCGTGCAGCGCCCCGGCGGCGCGCAGCAGGTCGTGCCCGTACGCATTGGCCTTCACCACCGCCCAGGTGCGGGCGCGCGGGGCATGCGCCTTCGCCACCGCCAGGTTGTGGCGCAGCGCCTCGAGGTCGAACCGCGCGCGAATCGGGCGCGGCATCAGCGGCCGCCCTCTGCCGCCGCGACATGGTCGCGATACCGCTCCGCGAACAACGCCTCCAGCGCGTCGATGGTCTCCGGCGCCGGCCGGCCGTCCAGCATATGCGCCGAGACCAGCGCACCGACGGGCTGCATCAGCGTGCGGCGCGCGATCATGGGGTAGCTCTGCTTCAGGCGCCTGACCGCCTGCATCACCGTTTCGCCCTCCGGCCGCAGTGCGACCACCGGTGCGAGCGGGGGCGCGGCTGCGCGCTCGGCGAGAAAGTCGGCGAACGCGGCAAGCACCTCGCGCTCGCGCGGCGGGAGCGCGTCGAAGGTGTTCGCGACTGCCCGCGCTTCCGGACTCACTCCCCCTCCCGCACGGTGCGCAACAGGATGGTCGGCGCCTTGCGCGCCTCGTCCATCAGGCCGAGCGCGGACACCAGCGCCGCCGTCACGCGATGTGTGGTCTGCTGCGTTTCGCCCCAGTTGGCCCGCGCCTCGTCGAGCAGCGCGCCGATGTCGTCGGGCACCGGCCGGTCGTCCTCCATGATCATGTCCTCGATCATGCCGGGCTTGAGCTCGGGCCGGAACAGGAGCGCATAGGTGCGCCTGCTGGGACGCAAGGCGATCCACCGCCCGGCGTCGTCGACCACGAGAGGCTCGACGCCCGCAGGCGCTGCGACGGTGCCGTTCGCCATCACCAGCACCCGGCGCCCGTCCACAGCCTGCGCCACCGGATCGTCACGGCCGGCGTCGGTCGCGTGGGCGACGGTCCAGTAGGCAAGATGCGCCGGCTCGAGCGCGGCCGCGCCGCCATGCGCATGCGCGATCACCTGCGCGCCGAAGCCGAGCCCCACCACGGGGCGCTGCGCACGTTCGAAGGCACGCACCAGCTTCAGCTCGTCGGGGACCCACGGCGCATGCGCGGCATCGGCCACGGGGTAGGCGCCACCGAGCAGCCAGAGGCTGTCGAACTGCAGCGCGTTGGCGAACACGTCCTGACCCGTCACCGGCCGCAGATACGTAAAGGCGATGTCGCGCGCCTCGAACTGCGGCTCGAGCGCGCCGAGGAATTCCGCGAAGGTGTGCTGGACGGCGAGAAACCGGATCATGTGCGGCGCCGATGCTACCACCGCGCACCGCTCTCCTCGCGGCTCCGGCCCGCCGCCGCGTGACAAATTCAAAAGGGGCCCGCAGGCCCCTCTTGCGTGACTGCTTCGCCCTAGGGAAGCTCTGATTCAATCGACGGATGAATCAGAGCCTCCTCTGAATCAGGGGGTCAAAGGGGGATGTTTCCCCCTTTGTTCAGACATTCCCTAGAAGCGATAGCCCACGCCGACCCCGTAGACCCAGGGGTCCACCTTCAGCGTGCTATTGATGCCGAGGCCAGCGGTATCGGTCACCTCGGTCTCGAC
>Ga0209254_10000112_pt1 | contig 51979 bp, 33 predicted proteins | sample FrelakmetDIP11DI_FD_187148 | JGI IMG/M metagenome (GOLD analysis project Ga0209254, IMG submission 187148) | Freshwater lake sediment microbial communities from the University of Notre Dame, USA, for methane emissions studies - DIP11 DI (SPAdes)... | ecosystem: Environmental > Aquatic >...
TGGATCATGGACGCCTCCTGTACCGTCGAGTATGCACCCGTCCTCGGTCAACGGGCCGGGCCTATTTACGCGCGGCGCTCTTTCCCTTCACGGCCGGCGCCGGCATCTCGATAAGCCCCGCCTTCACGAGCACGCCCGCGTAGTCGATGATCTGCTGCAGGTCCGCCTTCATGGGCGCCTGCGCCTCGAGCATCTTCTTGATATCGAGCAGGCTGTGTCGGCCGTTCACGAGGCGGCTCAGTTCGGTGGTATCGAGGCCTCGGAACTTCGCGACGTCGACCCCGGTCATGAACTGCCGGTAGCCCTGATAGCCTTCAGATGTCACCTTCGGCGTCTGCATCGGCACCATCGCGGATGCCGCCCGCTCGAGCTCGGTGGGCGTCAGCACGACGGGCGCCACCTTCAGCCTCGCGGCGACGGCCTTCATCTGGGCGTCAACGGCCGCGAGCTGCGCGGCAGCGGTGAGATCCGCGGCCTTCTGCAGCGCGGCGACGTGGGCGGCCACGCGCGCCTTGTCGGCTGCGAGCTCGTTGACCGTCTCGAGCGTGTCCTTCTCGTTGATGACGGCGGCTTCGATGTGATCGCGGGCGGCCTTGTAGGCGCCGGCCAGCGTGTCCGCCGTGGCGAGCTCCATCTCGGCCAGGCCGCGAGCCAGCTGGTGGCCTATCCGCTGCGCGCCGTTCCCGGCGGTCTCGCTCGCGATCCTGATCGCCATTTCATCGTCCGCCGCCGCGATGGTGTAGGCCGCCGCCGCGCCGATGGCCGCGACGCGCTTGAGCTGCGTCGGATCGGTCTTGTCCACGTGGTCGCCGGAGGTGTGGTACCAGCGGTCGGGCCAGGTGATCATCATGATGCCCGGCACCTGCACGCCCCAGTCGTTGAACACCTCGTGATCGGACGCGCCGTAGTGGGTCTCGATGCTGTAGTAGAACGGCTCGTCTGAGCCCGTCGGCGCGACGATGCGGTTGAGGACCGGGTAGGCCGTGCTGCGGTTCTGGATGCGCTCGCGGTTCCCCTCGCCGACGAAGCGATAGTAGTTCTCCATCACGTCGTTGAGGTAGTGCGGGTTGCCGAACGTCGTCCGCATCATGCACATGAACGACTGGCTCCGGCTGAGCAGCAGGCCGACCATGTCGAGGTTGATGTTGCAGAGCGTCTTCTCCATCAGCGCTTTGTTCGCCTTCACCCAGGGGCCGGTGCCCGAGAACTCGGGGCCGATGAGGAAGCGGATCGTGCGCCTGGGCCGGGGCAGGCGCCCTTCGTTGATCAGCGTGTTGAGCGTGCGGCCGATTTCGACCACGACCGCGCTGCCCGAGATGTTGTCGTTGCCGCCCTGCTTCACGTAGCCCTCGAAGAGATGGGCCGAAAAGATGATCTCGCCCGCGGCGGGATCGGTCCCCGGGATGTGCCACACGATGTCCTGAATCGTGTAGGGGCGCATCGCGGTCTCGACCTTCGCGCTGACCGTGATGGTCTCGCCGGCGAGCAGGCGCCGCTTGAGGAATTCGCCCTCGCGCGGCGGGATCTGGAAGGCGAACTTCGCCGGCTTGTCGGGCGTGCCCCTGACGCTGGCCCACCCGATCTGCATCGGGTCGAAGAGCGGCCGCGTCCCCTGGATCGAGATGACGCCCAGCGCGCCCTTCTCGAGGCACGCCGTCTGGTGCACCGTCCCCGCGCTGCCTTCGGTAACCGCGATCTTCCCGGCCAGGTTCTTGCCGGCGTAGTCGCCTGGCATGCCCCGGCCGACCCAGACCAGTTCGCCCGAGGCCTCGCCCGTCGAGCTGCCCGTCGCGAGCATGGCCGCCATGTCGAGGTACGACGCGAGCTTCTGGCGGATGGGCGTCACCTCCCACAGCTCGCCTCTCACCGCGTCCCACGTCTGGCCGCCGGGAAACGACACGACCTCGGCGCCGGCGAGCCCGTACTGCTTCACCTTGTCGAGGTAGAACTTCGTCTCGTAGAAGAGGCCCGAGAACTCCGCCGGCGTGCGGTCCTTGTCGTACCCGCCGGTTTCCATGATCATCTTCCACGCGTTCTCGCCCGAGGCTTCGCCGACGATCTCCGCCACCTGCGCCTTGGGCAGCAGCGTCCACTGCAGCCACGGAGTCATCTGCGCGGCGACGGCGCCGCCCGCGGCGAGCGCGGCCACGACCGCCACCAGCATTGTCTTGCCTCTCATTCCGCCTCCTTCAAACCGACAATGACCTAGCCGAATCCGGGGCTGCCCATGCCGCTGTTCGTTCCCGTCGCCGCGGGCGCGACGGCGAGGCGTGTCGCGAACCGCTCGGCGCGCCGGACAAACGCGCCTTCGGGGTTCCTTCGGCGGCAGGCGGGGCCCCACTACGTCGCCTGCGCCTGCCGACTCCGTCACCCCACCAGGCTCTCGGCCCCTGCGGTGCGTTTGTCGTGCATGCGTGGTCGGCTTGCTCGCATGGTTCGCCACACGCCCCGCCGCCGCGCCCCAATCCCGTATCCTTCTCTTACTAGCCCCTAGCCCCTAGCCCCTAGCCCCTACATGATCCCCATCACCTTCCAGTATCCCACCGCCACCCACAGCGCGAGAATCGTCACGCCCGCGAAGACGGTCGCCAGGCGGAAGCGATCGCCATCGGTGTAGGCCTGCCGTTTCGTCACGCCCTCGGTGATCACGATCCAGATGTTCTGGTAGCTGAACCAGAACACGTGGAGAGGCAGCAGGATGATGCCGCTCAGCACGAGCGGCGGGAGTCCCCATCCGCTGGCGGTGCCCACGAGCGCGAGGAAGAACGTGGCGATGGTGATGAAGCCGACTGGGTCGATGAACCGCATCGCCATCACCGCGACGCCGATGCCGGCGGCGAGCGCGAACGAACTGCCGGCGAGGGGCGTCAGCATCGGCACCACCAGGCCCGCCACCCACCCGCTGATCTTGTACGTCGTGATGACGGTGCCAAGGCTGAGCATGCCGCCGACAAAGAGCGCGAGCGACCAGGGGATGCCCGTACCGATCTCGACCGCCTGCAGCACGCCCGCCGCGAACAGCGCGGTCAGGGCCACCATGCCGATCGCCTCGGCGGGCGCCCGATGCCACGGCTGCGTGGCCCACGCCAGGATCGACGCCGTGACAACGAGCGCAGTGAGCCGCTCGTGCCGGCTCATGGGCCCGAGTTTCGCCAGCTCGGCGCCGACGACTGCGTGCGTGACGCCGAGGCCGCCTTCGGGGCGCAGCACGATCATGTTCGCGATGAGCACCATGACGCACCAGAGGAGCGTCGGCACGAACATCACCTCCGCGTACTGGAGCCACGCGATCGGGATGCCCTGGTTGGCGAAGAGGCCCGCGAGATATGGCCCCCACAGCGCACCGGTGAGCAGCGCGCACCCGGGAAGCACGGCCATCTCGAACGTGCTCAGGATGATGAGCGCCGACCCCCGCCCCGGCAGCGGCAGGCCGAGGGCCTGCACGAGCGCCCACGCGATCGGCATCAGGATGGCGGTGCGGACGGTCATCGACGGGATGCCGAGCGTCAGGACGAAGCCGATGAGCAGGAAGGCCCCGAGGATGCCGGCGTACGTCGGCGGAAAGGCCAGGAGGATCCGGTACGCGATGCGCCTCGCCAGCCCGGTCCTGTCCATCGCGTAGCCGAAGAACAGGACCGCGACGAGAATCCAGAACCCGGCGGCGGCAAAGCCGGAGAGCGCGACCTGGCCTGGCACGCCGGCGATCATGAGCAACCCCAGCGTCATGATGGCCGTGATGCCCGCGTTGAGCACATCGGCGGCCCAGAAGGCGACGCCGAGGACGATGATCGCCAGTGCGCGGACAGCGACGGGCTCGAGTGCGCCGACACCGGGGAGCATCAGGATGAGGGCGGCGGCCGAGATGCCGCAGGCGGCGCCAATCGCGCGACGGGACATGCCGGTTTCCTCCGACGATGCAGGAGTGTATCATCGCGCGCCATTGACCGGCGCGGCCTCGGCAGGCCGGTGCGCCCGGAAGGGCTCGAGGGGACCGCCACGCCGCGCCGCGCCACAATGGCCGCATAATGGGACGGAATGGCCGCAGGCACCACCGCACCGGATGATCGCGTTCGCATCCTCGTCGTCGAGGACGATGCCGCGGCGCGCGTCGGGTTTCAGCAGTTGCTGACCAGCTGGGGGTACGCCGTCGAGGCGGCCGCCGACGGCGAGGACGCGCTCGCGAAGGTCCCCGACTTCCGGCCGGACATCGTCCTCAGCGATCTCGTCATGCCGAGGCTGGACGGGATCGGCCTGCTCCGCGCCCTGCAGCAGGAAGGCGCCGGCGTCACCACCGTCATCCTGACCGCGCAAGGGACGGTCGACACCGCCGTCGAAGCGCTCAAGCAGGGCGCCTACGACTATCTCGCGAAGCCGGTCGACTTCCAGCGCCTGCGCATCCTCCTCGACAAGATCATCGAGCGCCAGGCGACGCTGCGCGAGGTCAAGGCGCTTCGCCGGCAGCTGCGCGAGCACGGATCATTCGGGTCGATGATCGGCGCGAGCGCCCCGATGCGCGAGGTCTACCGTCTCATCGAGCAGGCGGCGCCGGCCACCGCCTCGGTGCTCATCACCGGCGACTCGGGCACGGGCAAGGAACTGGTCGCGCAGACCATCCACCGCCTGAGCCCGCGGGCCGAGGCGCCGTGGGTGCCGCTCAACTGCGCCGCCATTCCTGAGACGCTGCTCGAGTCGGAGTTGTTCGGTCACGAGCGCGGCGCGTTCACGGGCGCCATCGAGCGCCAGGCAGGCTGCTTCGAGCTCGCGCACAGGGGCACGCTCTTCCTCGACGAAATCGCGGAGATGACGCCGTCGACGCAGGTAAAGCTGCTGCGCGTGCTCCAGGAGCGCTCGTTCCGACGCCTCGGCGGCCGCGTCGAGCAGAGCGTGGACATCCGCGTGATCGCCGCGACCAATGCCGACCCGGCCGCCGCCGTGCGGAAGGGCACGCTGCGCGAGGACCTCTACTACCGCCTCAACGTCGTCGGCATCCACCTGCCGCCGCTGCGCGAGCGCAGGGACGACCTGCCGCTGCTCGTCGAACGGTTCATCCGCGAGTTCAGCGCGCAGAACTCACGGTCCGTGGCGGGCCTCGCGCCCGCCGCGCGGCGCGTGCTCGAGGAGTACGCGTGGCCGGGCAACGTCCGCGAGCTGCGCAACGTGATCGAGCGCGCGACGATCATGGCCGCCGGGCGGCTGATCGAGATCGGCGACCTGCCTCCGCTCGGCCTGGCCCTGCCAGCCGCGGCCGGCGGCGAGCGCCTCGAACCCGGCATGACCGTCGACGACGCCGAGCGGCGGCTGATCATGCTGACCCTCGATCACACCGGTCACAACAAGACGCGCGCGGCCGAACTGCTCGGCATCAGCCTCAAGACGCTCCACAACAAGCTCAACCGCTTCAAGCTCGACGACGGCGAGAGCGGCGCCTAGGCCATGCGCCTCAGCCTCAAGGCCAGGCAGGTGGCCGCGGTCACCTCGATTGTCGGCGCGGCGGTCATCGTGCTCGGCGGCCTCTACGTCACGGGGGTGGCCCGGGTCAGGCTGGACGAGAGCCGGTTGCGGGGCCGCTTCCTGGCGAACGCGATTTACCACCGCACCCGCGAAGTGGCGGCGGCGAGCGCCGACCCGTACGCCGCCCTGCGCGCGGACCCCGGCCTGCGATCGATTCTCGAGTCCTGGGCGTATTCCCCCAACCTCACCTACGCCGCCATCGTGGACGCCACCGACGTGGTCATCGCGCACAGCGACGCGGGGTTTGCCGGCACGCGGCTGCCCGCGCGCCCGAGCCTCGACGCGCTGATTGACGCCGGCCCCTGGCAGCAGCTGCGGGCCATCTACGCCGACGAAGGCCGGACCCTCGAGATCCAGCAGCCGCTGCTCGCCGGCGACGCGCGCTTCGGGACGATTCGCATCGGCGTGGATCTCGATCTCACCCGCGCCGATCTCGACCGGGCGCTGGGGCCCGCGATGATCGCCGCCCTGGGCGCGCTGGTCGCCTCCAGCCTGCTGGCCATGCTGCTCGCCAACTCGCTCCTGCGGCCGATTCACCTCATCAAAGGCGGGTTGTCGCGGCTGGGGCGCGGCGAGTTCGGCGTGAAGCTGGACCTGCCGCGCCAGGACGAACTGGGTGAACTCGGCGGGTTCTTCAACGCCGTCAGCGACCGGCTCTCGGCGGACCGCACGCGGCTGGCGGGCGAGAAGTCGACGCTCGAGTCGGTCGTCGGCCGCCTCGAGGACGCGATCGCGTTTTTCACCCCTGCCGGCGAGCTGCTGTTCGCCAATCCCGCGATGCTGCGCGAGGTGCCGGGCCCGCCGGGCCGGCGGGCGCTCTCGGAGTTGTGGGCCGCCGGTCATCCCTGCAGGGTGCTGGTGGAGCAGACCTGCGCCGACGGCCAGTCGCGCGGACCGCTACAGATGGAGCACGAAGCCGCGGCTGGAGCGCAGGCCGGCGAGGCCGGGCGCGGCGCCAGGCTGGTCGTGACCCACGCCGTGAGCGACGCGTCGGGGAACGTCGTCGGCGTCATGCTGATGTGCCGCGACCTCGGCTACCTGGGTGAAGTGGAGTCGACGCTCCGGTACTCGCACAAGCTCGCGTCGCTCAGCCGCCTGACGGCCGGCGTCGCGCACGAGATCAAGAACTCGCTGCACGCGATGACCATCCACCTCGAGCTGGTGAAGCAGGAGATCAGCGGCGGCGGGCGCGAGAGTGGCCCGGCCGGCGAGAGCGTCGCGATTATCGCCGCCACACTGAGGCGCCTCGACGAGATGCTGCAGGGCCTGCTGAGGTTCACGCGGCCCGAGGAGCTGCAGCTGCAGGCCGTCGCCTTGTGGACGGTCGTCGACGCGATGCTGCCGATTGTGCAGGCCGAGGCGCAGAAGACCGGCGTGGAGGTCCAGGTGGACTGCCCGGCCGACCTCCCGCTGCTGCGCGCCGATCCGGCGATGCTGCAGCAGGCGCTGCAGAACCTCGCGCTCAACGCCTGCCAGGCGCAGCCGGACGGCGGGCGCCTGCGCATCGCGGGCCGGGCGCCGCGCGACCGCTTCGTCGAGGTCGTCGTCGAGGACGCGGGCCCGGGGATTCCGCCCGGCCACCTCGACAAGATCTTCAATCTCTACTTCACCACCCGCTCGGGCGGCAGCGGGATCGGGCTGTCGATGGTCTACCGAACGGTCCAGCTGCACGACGGCGAGATCGAGGTGCAGTCGTCGCCGGGCAAGGGCACCGCATTCCGCCTGACGCTGCCACGGGCGTGATCGACGATAATGGGGGCATGAAACGGGCGCTGTGCCTCTTCGCCGTGGCCCTCGCGATCGCGGCGTCGGCCTGCGTGAGCGCGCAGGCCACGGGAGACCCGGGCGGGCCCGCCCTCGAGCCTCCCGCGCCGCCTCCCCACACGATCATCCCGGTGGAAATCGTGGAGGAGCCGGCCGCTCCGCCCAGCGGTGCCGCCCCCACGCCGGTGATTGTCAGGCCGATGGCTCGCCCGCCCGCGCCGCGGCCCGAGAAGCCCGCGGAAAAACCCGCCGAGAAGCCCGCCGAGAAAACCGAACCCGTCGCCGCGGCGCCCCCGGCCGCTCCGGCGCCCCCGCTCCAGACCACGGCGAACGTGACGGAGGTGGAGCGTGCGATCCGCGCGCGCATGGCGCAGGCCTCTCGGGACCTCGACCGCACCCGCTACGGCGCGCTGACCGCCGAGCGCCGCGCGCAGCATGACACCGCCCAGCGCTTCCTCCAGCAGGCCGAGGACGCCTTGAAGGTGAAAAACCTCGTGTTCGCGGAGCAGTTGGCGGACAAGGCCGCGACGCTCGCTGCGGCCCTCGCGCAGAAGTAGCACGAGGGCCTCAGACCGCGTGCTTGCGCGTCAGCGGCGGAGGCCCAGCTCCTTGATGGCGTTCCACTCGGACTGCATGGCGGCGATGGTCTTGTCGGGATCGGCGGCTGGCGCCATCGTGACCGCGCGCCCCGGGATGACGACCTGCTGCACGAGCCGCTCGAGATCGGCCCGCAGCGTGGCCCGCGGCCCTGGCGCGAGCGGCGCACGGACCCAGGCCGCGATCGCCGCGTGCCACGCGCGCCCGAAATCGTCCATGCCGGCCGCCGCGGCCGCCAACCAGTACATCGCCGCCGCCAGCGGCGCGTCGCCGGCCGCGGCCGGTTCGGCGCGCGTCAGCAGGCGGAGGTAGAGCCGGCGCCGCTCCTCGTCGCCGGAGGCCTGCGCCTCGTGATCGAGCGCCATCGCCCACCAGTCGAACACGACCTCGCGGCTGGCGGCGTCGGCGCCGTCCAGAGCCGAGCCGAACAACTCGGCCGCCGCGCCGTAGTGCCCTTCGAAGTAGAGCAGCACCCCGAGGCCGACGAGCAGTTCGAGGCGGTCGCGCGCCGAGAGGCGGCTCGTGTCGATCGCGACGAGGCTCTCGCGCGCCGCCGCGAGATCGGCCTCGGCTGACGCGCCTCGATAGCGTTCGAGATGCGCGCGGCCCAGCACGACGGCGGCGGAGTCGGCAAGCTCCGGGAGCGCCCTGGCCTCGCGCGCCGCGGCGATGGCGGCGTCGTACTGGTGCTGGTTGTAGAGCTCCCGCGCGCGCACGAGAGGGTTCTGGGGCGCGGCGCCCAACGCCAGCAGGGCGGCGAAGAGGAGTGCGGCGCGCTTCAGGATCATGGGCGCCACCAGAGTAGCGCACATCGCCGCCGCGTCCAAACCCCGCACGCGGCTGGCAGACCGGCGGTCACGATCGCGAATGCGGCGAGCGGCGCGGTGACCCGAGCCGCCGGCAATTCCTCCCGGACCGCCCTCTATCTGTGTAATTTCTACACGGCCCGGCTGGACCTCCAGCCGGGCCGTGCCACGCAAGTCAATTTCTATCAATAACTTCCAGCCTGTCTCGTTCTGCACAGCGCTGGCATAGAGCTTGATACATCATCTCTGCGTGAGGAGTGTCACCACCGGAACGCTGGCGCTGATGCTGGCCGTGCTCTGGTCGACAGGCGACCGGGCACTGGGCCAGCAGTGGCAGCTTCCGGGCGCCGCCCTCCAGTCGCCGGCCGGGAAGGCGACGTTCAGGAGCGGCGTCGACCTGGTCCGCATCACGGCCGTGGTCCAGGACCGCCGCGGACGGCCGGTGCTGGGCCTGCTGCCCTCCGACTTCGAGCTGGACGTGGCCGGCGAGCGCGTCCAGATCGTGGAATTTGGTTCGGAGGCGACCGGCGTCAGCATCGCCCTGCTCATCGACGACAGCGGGAGCATGAGCCTTGCCGGCCGCCGGGAGGCGGCCCAGGACGCCGCCAGGCAGATTGTCGGCTGGCTCGAAGCGAACCGCGACGAGGTGACGCTGCTCGGGTTCGACAAGCGCCTGCGCACGGTGCAGCCATTCACGACGCAGCCGTCGACGGTCCTGGCCGCCCTCGACGAGCTCAAGCCATACGGCCTCACGTCCCTTTACGACGCCATCGCCGAGGCGGCCCGTCCGCTCGCCAGCCGCAGCCGCCCGCGGCGCGCGGTGGTGGTCATCACGGACGGCGTCGATACGGCGAGCGTCATGACGCCGCCCGAAGTGTCGCGCATCGCCAGCGAAATCGATGTGCCGGTTTACGTGGTCGCGATCCGCGTCGGCGTTGATCGGATCGGCGGGATGCCGGATGTTGTCGGCCCCTCCACGGTCGACCCGTCGCAGGCGAGCCTCGACGACCTGGCCAGGTGGACCGGCGGCGCGACCTTCACGGCGGGCACGGCGGCTGAAACGAGCCTGGTGGCGCAGCGCATCCTGACCGAGCTGCGGCATCAGTACTTGATCGCGTTCGAAGCCAGCCCCCGCGCCGGGTGGCACGCGCTGACGGTCGGGGTGCGGAAGAAGAATGTGGTGGTGCGGGCCCGCGGAGGTTACATCGCGGGCAGCAATACGGGAACTCTGTAGCCAAAGGAGCAGGTATGGGTCGCACACAGGTAGCAAGCCTCGCGTTGGTGGGAGCGGTAGTGTTCGCCTTCCCGGCGTGCGCGACGAAGGGGTACGTCAACCAGCAGATCACGGGCGTGAACGGCAAAGTCGAGTCGCTCTCGAAGACGGTCGAGGAGACCCAGGAGCGCACCAAGGCCAATGAAAGCAAGATTGGCGTAGTCGATCAGAAGGTCGGTGCCGCCCAGGGCTCGGCCGACGCGGCGCGCAAGGCCGCGGCCGACGCCGACACGAAGGCCGGCGTCGCCGACACCAAGGCCGGCGCCGTTGACGCGGCGTCGCGCAAGCTGGTTTACAGCGTGACGCTGTCGACCGACTCGGCCGACTTCGGCACGGGCAAGTGGGAGCTGCCGGACGCGGCCAAGGCCAAAATCGACGAGCTCGTGGCGCGCGTCAAGGCCGACGGCCAGAACGTGTTCGTCGAGATCGAAGGGCACACGGACGCAACCGGCCCCAAGGAGCTCAACGACAAGCTTGGGCTCCAGCGCGCGGAAGCGGCGATGCGGTACCTCCGCGATCAGCACCAGATTCCGCTGCACAAAATCAGCGTGATCAGCTACGGGCCGGACAAGCCCGTCGCGCCGAACAAGACGAAGGCCGACCGCGCGCAGAACCGCCGGATCGTCATCAACGTGCTTTCCTAGGACCGGCTTCAGCGCCTGCGTGCGGCGGCCTGTGCCTGCCGCGGGAACGGGTGCTGAAACCGCCTCCTTTTCGAGTCCGTGCAGCCCTTGTCGAGTGGCGCGCGTCGCCGCGGCAAGGGCTTTTTTTTGCCCGCGCCCGGCCGCTAACCCGGATTCCGTCGTCTAATGCTGGCAGGGCGGGTGTTCCCGTCCCGTTCTCCCGGGGAGGCAGATGTGATCAGGATGCTCAGCGCCGGCGTGGCCATCGCCCTCGTCTCTGCCGGTTCGATGGCGGCGGCGCAGGGCCGGGATGTGGACCAGATTCTCGCGGGCGCGCGGACCGCGCTCGGCGGCGACAAGCTGGCCGCGGTGAAGTCGGTGACGGCCGTCGGGCGGACGGTGCGCGCTAATCCCGACGGCACCAGCGCCGAGAACGAGTTCGAGCTGGCGCTCGAGCTGCCCGACAAGTACCTCATGCGCTCGGTCATTGCCGCCATGGGGAACATGAGCGTCTACCGGATGACCGGGTTCAACGGCGGGCAGGTGATCGACGAGATCGACCGGCCGCCGAACCTGAGCGGCGGGATGATCGTCATCCGCATGGCGGGGCCCGGGGGCGCGGTGGACCCGGAAAAGATGACGTCGGAACAGAAGGCCGAATTCGACCAGCAGCGCCTGCTGGCCAACAAGAAGGACTACGCGAAGCTCGCGCTGGGCCTGTTCGCCATGTCGCCGGCGGCGTACCCGCTCGCGCTCGCCGACGGCGGCCAGGCCGAATCGCCGGACGGGAAGGCGGATGTCATCGACGTGACGGGCGAGGGCGGCTTTGCCGCGAAGCTGTTCATCGACGCCCAGACGCACCTGCCGCTCATGCTGAGCTGGATGGACAAAGAGCCCCTGATCATGCGGATGGGGCCCGGCGGCGCCATGATGGGCGGCGGCGGCGCGCGTGTCCTTCAAGGCCCCGGAGGCGGCGGGCACGCGGAGGCGGCGCCGAGCATGACGAAGGAAGATCGCGAGAAGGCCATGGCCGACCTCGACGCGAGGCGGAAAGAGGCCGAGGCCAAGCTCCGCATCGTCGAGTTCCGGATCTACTACGCCGACTACAAGAACGTGGGCGGCGTGCAGTGGCCCCACCGGATCCAGCGCTCGATTGACGGCAAGCCGACCGAGGAACTGGTGTTCGACACCATCAAGGTGAATCCGAAGATCGACGCGAAGAAGTTCCAGGTCGCGAAGTAGATGCGCTGCCTCGCCTGCGTCGTGCTCGCCGCGATCGCCGCGGCCGTCGCGCCGGCGACCGCGCAGACGCAGCCTCGCACCGGCCGCGTCATCGTCACCGTCATTGACCAGTCGGGCTTGGTGGTGCCGAACGCGGCGGTGCGCGTGATGGCCCAGGACGCGCCCCATGACGCACCAGCCGTCGGGAGTGACGTGACGCCCGTCATGACCGGCGGCACCGGCGTCGCCGTCGTCGGCAATCTGCTCGACGGGCGCTACACGATCGAGGTCGAGTTCCCGGGGTTCGAGACCAGTATCGTGCGGGACGTGCGCGTGCGCGGCGGCGACGTCCGCCGCCGTGTCACCTTGCGGATCCAGCGCGTGGAGGAGGGCCTCACCGTCAGCCGCGACCGGCAAAGCTCCGCGCTGGACCCGGGAGGCAGCGCCTTCAGCTCGGTCCTTACCCGCGAGCAGATCGACGCGCTGCCCGACGACCCGGAAGAGATGGAGGCGGTGCTGAAGGCGATGTCGCCGCCCGGGTCCGTCATCCGCGTCGACGGGTTCACCGGCGGGCGGCTGCCGCCGAAGTCCCAGATCCGCTCCATCAGGCTGCCGCGCATGGACATGTTCGCCGCCCAGAACCACGGCGGCATGATGGGCATCATGCACATCGACATCATGACGATGCCGGGGATGGGCCCGCTGCGGGGCAGCGGCGATTTCAACTTCCTCGACGAGTCGCTCAACGCCCGCAACGCGTTCACGCCGGAAAGGGCCGACGAGCAGTTGCGCCAGTACGGGTTTTCGCTGTCGGGGACGATTCGCCCCAACCGGACGTCGTTCTCCATCAACGGCGGCGGCGGCTATCAGTATACGTCGCCGAACCTGCTCGCCGTGCTGCCCGACGGCACCACCGTCACCGACACCCTGCAGCAGCCGCGCGACACCTTCAACATCAGCGCGCGCGTGGATCAGGGCGTCTCGAAGGACCACGCCGTGCGGCTCAGCGTCGATGTCGACACCAGCAGGACGCGCAACCTCGGCATCGGGGGATTCAACCTGTTCAGCCGCGCGTACACCGGCGAGACGACCAACGTGATGGTCCGCATGTCGGAGAACGGGCCCATCGGGCGGCGGATGTTCTCGGAAACCAGGCTCCAGCTCCGGTCCACCGACAACCAGAACCAATCGGCGGAAGAGGCGCCGACCATCCGCGTGAACGACGCCTTCACCGGCGGCGGCGCGCAGATGCGCGGAGGCCAGAGAGGGTTTACCTTCGAGCTCGCCTCCGACCTCGACTACGTGCGCGGCGCTCACTCGTGGCGGACCGGCGCGCTCATCGAGGGCGGGTCGTTCACCTCCGACGACATCAGCAACTACCTCGGCACCTTCACCTTCGCCAGCCTCGCCGACTACAACGCGAGCAGGCCGGCGACGTTCAGCCGCCGGGTGGGTGATCCGAACCTGACGTACTCGACGCTGCAGGCGGCCGTCTACGTGCAGGACGACTGGCGGATCGCCCGCAGCCTGCTCGTGTCGGCCGGGGTCCGTTATGGCGTGCAGGGCCACGTGGACGATCCGTGGAACCTGTCGCCGAGGGCGACGTTCGCATGGTCGCCCCTTCGCAACGGCAGCCTGACCATCCGGGGCAGTTACGGCTACTTCTACGAATGGATCGCCGGCGATCTCTACAAGCAGACGCTCCTGATCGACGGAGTGCGGCAGCGCGACACCAACATCGTGGATCCGTCGTACCCGATTCCCGGCGAAGCGGGCGTCACGCCGCCGACCAACCGGTACCTCTGGTCGGACGACCTCGTCCTGCCGACCGCCCATCGGATGAATGCGGGCGTCGAACGGACCCTGACCAAGAACAGCCGCCTCAACGTGACCTATTCCGCCGGCTGGGGCCGCAACCTGTTGCGCGGCCAGAACCTGAACTACCCGGTTGGCGGCGTGCGCCCGAACCCCGAGCTGGCGAACGACGTGGCTCTCGCCGCCGACGCCTCCTCGAAGGCGCAGTCTGTCAGCGTCATGTTCAGCCTCGTGCGGATGGACTGGAAGCGCACGTTCTTCAACCTGAACTACACGTGGGCCACCAGCGAGACGAACACCGGCGGCGGATTCGCGATTCCCGCGAACCGCGACAGGCTGGACGCGGATTGGGGGCCCGGCCCCGGCGACATCCGGCATCGCCTGGGCGGGTCGTTCAGCATGCAGCCCTTGCGGAACATGACGCTGGGCCTCAACGTGCGAGCCCTGAGCGGCATGCCGTTCAACGTCACGACCGGCCGCGACGACAATGCCGACGGCGTGTTCAACGATCGGCCGCTGGGGACCACGCGCAACTCCGCGCGCGGGGAGGCGCAGGTCGACCTCGGCGGCCGGCTGTCCTATGCGTGGGGATTCGGCAAGCCGCGCCAGGCGGGAGGCCCCGGGGGCACGACGGTCATGATCAGCACGGGCGGCGGCGGGGGCCTCGCGCCCGGGTTCGGTGGCGGCGCCGAGGACAAGCGCTACCGTCTCGAGGTGTACATCTCGGGCCAGAACCTGCTGAACCGCGTCAATTTCACGGCCTACAGCTTCGTGGTGACGTCACCATTCTTCGGCCAGCCCGTGGCCGCGGCCCAGCCCCGCAAGCTCCAGGTCGGCGTCCGATTGGGTTTCTGACGCCGCGTCAGACAGGTGCCGAATCCTCGGGTAGGGCGCCCTGCATGATCACGTCGATGACATCCGCCGCCGTGTAGCGCGTCGATCCGTGGCGCATGAAGCGGCCGATCCCGACAAGATCGTCCCCCGCGGTGATGATCCCGGCTTCGATCAGCCGGCCCTTCGACCGCACCTGCGGGGCGCCGGCCGTGGCGACGAGCGCGTTGCAGATGCACTTCCGTCCCACCGCGTCTTCTTCACGCCCGCCCTTCGAGACGTAGACCGAGAGCGGCTCGGAGGGGCAACGGAAATCGACCCGGCCGTCGGGCGTGCGATAGGCCTCCCGCAGATAGCCGAGATCGCAGACGCGCGGCCGGGCGTCGTACACCGACGCATCCGACGCCGTTCCATCGAGCTGGACGACCTTGAACGGGAACCCTGACGGCGAGGCGACCGGGTCCGTGCGCACCTGGGCCTGGCCTTCGGCGACCAGGCGAAGCACTGCTTGCTTGTAGTCGTCGCGCATGCCCGACTCCTCGCAGTAGGCGAAGGCCGTCCCCACCTGCACGCCAGCCGCCCCTTCCTCGAGCGCCTGCCGCAGCACATCGGGGCCGCCGAACCCTCCTGCCAGCCAGAACGGCACGCCGAGCGCGCGCATGGTTTCCAGATTCACCCGGTCGCGCTCACCGTAGACCGGCTCGCCCTGATCGTTGAACGTCGGCCTGCCGCGCGGCGGCGCATTGTGCCCGCCGGCCGTCGGGCCCTCGATGATGAACCCGTCCACCCGGCCGTTGGCCTTCTTCAGCAGCGTGGCCGCGAGGACGTTCGACGCGATGATCGGCAGGAACCGGGGCCGCTCGAGGGGCGGCAGTTCGCATTCCATGAAATCGCGCGGCCTGAAGTGCATCGTCGTGTCGTCGCCGTCCACCGCTCCGGAGACGTACAGGGGATACGTCGCGGGTTCGTGGTTGACGTAGGCGTCGAGGACGCCGGGGATCTTCAACGGGATGCCGGCGCCCATGAGGATGTAGCCGACGCCCGCGAGCATCGCGCCGTAAATCGAGACCAGATGGGGCGTCTGGATCTTCTCGAGGTAGTTGATGCCGACCGGGTTGGCGTGGCCTTCGCGGGCGAGGAAGACCTCCACGAAGTTCCCAAGCAGGCAATCTTCGGCGAGCGGGCGAGGGAGGGCCAGGCCGTGGAACGGGAGCCGTATGTAGGGCGAGTCCGGGGCCTTGCCGCCGGGAATGTAGTAGCGCGACCACACGCGCTCGGCTATGCCAGGGAATGGAAACGCGTCGAAGGCGCGGCGGCAGTGGCCGCCCGGGTCACCGTCCTCGAGCCGGCGGGCGAGCACCTGGTCGAGCGCGGTCCCGGCGACAACGCCGAGGTGGCCGAGGCGGGAAACGGTCTGCGCGAGCCGCCAACCGGAGATGGCCACGCCCATCCCGCCCTGGATGACTTTCGGGTATCCGTCCATGCCTTTCTATCATCGCACGCCACGGCGCTCCCGCCTCTGGATGGCGTCGATCTCGCCGAGAAACCGGAGGGCGTCCACGTCGCCCGGCCTGAGGGCCAGCGCCGCGTTGAACTGGGCCGCAGCCTGCTCGTACCTGGATTGCTGCGCGAGCACCGACCCGAGCCTCACGCGAGCGGTCGGGTCGCCCGGCGCGAGCTCGACGGCCCGCCAGAGCTGGGTTTCGGCTTCCGACACGCGGCCGGCTCTGGCCAGCGCTTCGGCATACGCCACCCGCGGGCGCGGATCCTCCGGCCGCTTGGCCACCGTGTCCGCCCACAGGCCCTCGGCGCTCGCGTAGACGGCGTTCCGCGCGAACGTGACGGCGCCGAGAGTGCCCGCCGCGACGATGAGCGCCACGGCCGCCGCGCCAGCCGCGGCCCGCGTCCAACGTCCCATGAACCGCGTCACACCCAGATGAAAACCGATGACGACGGAGGCAACAACCGCGGCGAGGGGCAGGTACATCCGGTGTTCGGCGGCGACTTCCGTCACAATTGGCAGCACGCTCGACGAGGACGCCAGGATGAGGAAGAACCACGCGCCGAGAAAGGCCGCAGGCTGGCGCGTCCGGATGCCAGCGGCGGTGAGGGCGACCAGCGCGGTCAGCAGCGCCGCCTGCCACGCCATCCAGATGGGAGCCGGCACGAGCGGCCAGTCGTAGAAGAAGACCAGCGGCGACGGATAGAACGCGAGCCGCAGGTAGTGCACGATCACTTCGGCCTGCGTTCGCAGGTACAGCCAGATCGTTCCGGGCGACAGATCCACCGACGGACCGCGAAACTCCCGCGACACCAGAAAGGCCAGCAGGAGCCATGTCGCGGCCAACGCGCCAACGAGCCGCCAGCGAATTTTCGTCGGCCGGCCTTTCTCCGACCCGCCGAACAGGTAGTCCCATAGCGCCACCATCAGGGGCGCTGTCACCATGGTTTCCTTCGTCCCCATTCCCGCCGCGCACGCCGCCACGGCGGCCGCTGCCGCCCAGACTCGTCCAGGGCCCTCGGAAGCCCGGATGGCGCAGTAGAGCGTGAGCAGGTAGAAGAGCCCCATCAGCGATTCCACGCGCTGGACGATGTAGGTGATGGCCGAGGTGTGGAGCGGGTGAACGACCCAGAGAAGGGCGACCGCGAACGCCAGCCACGGAGCGGCGGCCTCGAACCGATCACGTAACCGAGGGCTCAGGAGCGTCTGCCTGACGACGCCGAACAGGGCCAGCGCGGCGGCGAGGTGAATCAGGAGATTGCCGGCGTGGAACGGGGCCGAATCGAGGGCGGCGAGCTGGCCCGGAGCCCCGCCGCGCGCAGGTGCCGCCGCCGCCGGCTCGTCTGCCAGCGCGGCGCTGAGGGCGAACGACAGGTTGGCGACGGGCCGGCCCGAGACGGTCGACTCTGAAGGCGGCGAGAGTGGAACGGAGAGCGGCCAGAGCGTCCGAATCGTCGTATTCCGCACGATCGCCCTGACATCGTCGAGGACGAACACGCCGCCGAAGCTGTTGGAGTAGGCCCAGGCGCCGGCCGCGATGATGACGGCCGCCAGGGCGAGCACGCGAAAGTTCGGCTGCGGCGGCCTCGGGGCGCCCGTAGTGGAAGTCGCGGCCGGGCTGGTCTTGCGTGCCCTGGGGGCACGCCTGGTGGCGCTCACGGGCAAGGTCTCAAAAAGAAGCCCCGCACGCCGTGAAGCGTGCGGGGCCTGAGATGACCGAGGGGGATACGCCCCCGGCGGCGCAACTCTAGAAGATGAATTTCACGCCGAAGCGGCCAACGAGCTTGCCCTGGAATCCGCTGTCCTTCAGGAACAGCGGGCTCTTGACGATGCCCTGGTCCTTGATGAGCTGTTCGACGTTGACCCCGTTCGCGTAGAAGGACTTCTCGTCGAAGAGCACGCCGTTCGCATCGTTGTAACCGATGTTACGGTTGGTGGCCGTCTCCTGGTTGAACAGGTTCAGCACGTTCAGGCTCACCTGGAGGCGCTTGCCGCCGCCCATCCGGAACTCGTGCTGGACGAAGATGTCGGTCTGCGAGTAGACCGGCATGCGGCCGTCGCTCAGGCGTCCCTGGTATTGCATCGGGAAGTTGTTCGGCGGAATGACCGAGATTTCCCGCGTCACAGGGATGCCGCTCGACACGTTAAGGTTGGCGCCGACGCTCGTGCCGAAGGGGAAGATGTACAACCCCTGGGCCTTGAACTGATGCGGCCGGTCCGTCCCGAGCGGGCCGAACTCCGCTTCACCGCTCTGATTGAACATCATGAGCGGATAGTCGAACGCGCGGCCGACGTTCGGGCTGGTGCGGCCGTTCTCGTCCGACTGCGACAAGCCGGAGTAGTTGCCGTAGAGCCGGCTCCACATGTAGCTCGTGCGCAGCGACCAGTTGTTCGCGAGCAGCTTGTTCCAGACGAACTCGAGGCTGTCGTAGTCGCGGACGGCCTCCGGATACGCCGGAGTGGTGTAGGTGTTGCCGTTGACGTCGTACACGGTGCTCGCGATGCCGAAGCCAGGGTTGGCGATGAGGTAAATCTCGTTCTGGTCGGCGTCGAGCTGGCCCACGTCCTCGATCCCGTAGTCGAGCTGCTTGTGGACGTAGCGCACGCCCACGGCCATCGTCGCGTTCAGCTGGTGGTCGAAGCCAAACGAGAACTCCTGGCTCTTCATCGGCTCGAGATCAGGCTCGATGTAGCCCGCCAGGCTGACGTGACGGAAGTCGATCGGTCCGCGGATGAGCGTGCCGGCGCACTTGCGCGACGGCGTCGGGCCGCCCGCGCACGGTGCCATCAGCGTGTTGTAGTCGTAGGTGTCGAGCGTGTAGTAGTACTCGAGCCACTTGTCGCCGCCCCACGAGCCGCGCGGCAGCTGCAACTTGAAGATGTCGTAGAAGATGCCCCACGAACCGTAGGCCTTCCACCTGCCGTCGCCCTTGATGTCGTAGGCGAAGCCCAGCCGCGGCGCGAGCTTCTTGCCGAAGCCCCACTCGATGCCGTACTCGGGAATCGTCGGGTCGCCGGTGGCGTAGGTCGGGACCTTTTCCTGCTCGGTGCGGATGCCGGCGTTGATGGTCAGCTTGTTGTTGACCGTCCACGCGTCCTGGAAGAAGAGCCCGACGTTGTTCGTGGAGACATTCCCCTCAGTCAGGAATCCCTTGGAAGGATCCGCACCGTTGCTCCGAACCTGGTAGTAGCCGTAGGCGCCGCGCTGGCCGCTGAGGGCGATGTCCCACTGCAGGCGGACCAGGTTCTTCTGTTCGCCAATCAGCACGTCGTTGCCGACGCGGTCGACCTGAACACCGCCCTTGAACGTGTGCTGGCCGGCAGCGTTCACGTAGAAGGTGGCGTCCGTCTGGAAGAACGCGCGGGTCTGCGCGTCGCGCGCAGTCGAATTGTTCGTGAACACGTTGCTGAAGCCGGAGGCCGCCTGGAAGTTCGAAGGCACGCCGGCCTGGCCCACGTTGCCGCGGCTGTAGAGATAGCGGATGGTGTCGGGCACGCCGTCGTTGTAGATGTCCGACTTGTAGTAGCCCCCGCGGAACCCGAAATACAGGCTCGGCGTGGCGACCCAGTCGAGGTTGGCCGACAGGGCCCAGTTCGGGTTCGTGTCGTCGATGGAGAGCAGCGCCAGCTGCGACGTGGTGCCAGCCTGATTGGGCAGCCGGCCCGTCGTCTTGTTCCAGCTGTTGTTGTACGACACGCGGGTGCGGATGCTGTTGCCGATCTGCGCCGTCGAGTTGGCGGAGATGTACTGGGTGTTATCCTTCGACTCCACATCGCTCCAGATGGTGGAGTTCGGGTTGCCCGACGTCTGCTTGTCGACCGTCCGCGTGGTGGTCGTCAGCGCCGGCTGGTAGGCGCCGAAGAACCACATCTTGTCCCGCACGATCGGGCCGCCCAGCGCGACACCCGGCTCGAACCGGTTGTAGGAGTCTTCGGGGTAGGTCTGGTACTCCGCCTTCGAGTTGTCGAGCACGCCGCGCCGAAGAACCGGCCGGTTGCTGGACTCGAGGCTGTCGCTCATCCAGTTGAAGAGCGCGTTGCCGCGGATGTTGTTCGATCCGCTCTTCGTGACGACGTTGATGACGCCGCCCGTGGCGCCGCCGTACTCGGCGGTGTAGCCCGACGACTTCACCTGGATCTCTTCGACGAAGTCGGCAATCACGTTCTTGCCCTGCACGCCGGTATTCAGGTTCGTCGTCTCGATGCCGTCGATGATGAAGCGGTTCTCGCCGGCGCTCGCGCCGTCAATCGAGAGGCCGCCCAGCTTGGCCGACTCGTTGTTGGCGCCCGGCGCCTGCGTGACCAGCGTGGAGAAGTCGCGGCCCCTCGGCAGCAGGTCGATCTGTTCGTTGCGGATGCTCGTGCTCCGCGCGCTCTGCCTGACGTCCACCAGCGGCGATTCCGCCGTCACCTGGACGCTCTCGGCCACGCCGGCGACGGCCAGCGCGAAATCGACTTTCTTGATCTGGCCCAGCGACAGCGGCACGTCAGGCGTGCTCGCCGTATTGAACCCCGCCAGCGTCGCCGTCACGTCCCAGATTCCGGACGCGAGCGACGGAAACCGGTACACGCCGTTCGCGTCGGTCACGGCCGACACCACCACGCCCGTCGATTCGTTCTTGACCTCGACGGTGACGCCCGGCATCACGGCGCCGGTGGCGTCTCTGACGACGCCCTCGATCGACGCGCGCTGCTCCTGTGCGAACGCCGGCATCGCCAGCGCGAGCATCAGGAACGCGAGCGCGATGTTCCTAAAACGCATATCCTGTCCTCCTCATTGAATGACCACCGACATCTCGTACAGGCCCACGGGCGTGAAGGCCGGTGCCCGACCTGTACCAGACTCTCTATAAGCACGCGGGGTGCCAACATGGGAGTATTCGTTAAGTCGTTAGCGAGTGTCAACTTGCTGCCTTTGGTTTCGCACGGATGGCGGCTGAATCCACCGACTTGGACGATTACGATCCAATCCAATGGATATCGGGTCGGACGGTGGTGGTTTTGTCGAATGACCTAGAACCATTATTCATGCGTTCTATAGCCACGCCGCGTGGCCGCCCGGTCGCTCGAAACGGGAGGCGGTGTTAGACTCGTAAACCGATGTTCTCAATCTCGAAACGGTGGGCCGCTGGCCTGTTCGCCGCGGCGGCGGTCGGAGCCACGATTGTCTATTTCCTCCTGCCCCGCCTCGTCCAGCCGGCGGCCGGCCGCGTGATTGTCGTCGGCCTCGACGCGGCCGACTGGCAGCTGCTCGACGGCTACTGCGCCGACGGCACGATGCCCAACCTCGCGCGGTTGGTGCGGGAGGGCCGCTCGGGCATCCTGCGCTCGTTCGAGCCTCGGATTTCGCCGCTCATCTGGACCACCATGATGACCGGCACAAGCCCCTTGCAGCACCGGATCCTCGACTTCACGAGGTTCAACCCGGTGACGGGCGTCCGCGAGCCGATCACCTCCGACGAGCGGCTCGAGAAAGCCGTCTGGGAGATGGCCGGCGACAACGGCCGCGATGTCGCCGTGCTGGGCATGTGGGCGACGCACCCGGCCGAACCAGTGCGCGGCCTGATGGTGTCCGAGCGCCTGTTCGCAATCCTCGACCGCGAAGACACACCGGCCGGCGTCGTGTCACCCGCGGAAGAACAGCGGCGGGTGGTCGCCGAGCGCGCGAGAGTCGAAGACGAAGTCGCGCTTGCCGAAATGCAGGCGTATCTGCCGTGGCTGACGAAGGCCGAGTTCGAGTATCTCGAACGAGGCGGCGATCCCTACCTGCACCCGGTGACCATGCTCCGGCGCATCCTCGTGGAAACGCGGCTCTACCACCGGCTCGCGCTCGACTGGGCCCGGCGAAAAAGCCCCGCGCTGACGATCGTGTACTTTGAGGGGACAGACACAATCGGGCACGTCTTCGCGCCCTTCACGCCGCCGCAGCTGCCGGGCATCGATTCGAAGGACTTCCAACGCTACCAGGACGTGCCGCGGCGCTATTTCAAGGAAGTCGACGGCATGCTCGGCGACTACCGTACGCTGGCGGAGGAGACCGGGGCGGCCCTGCTCATCGTGTCGGACCACGGGTTCCTGTGGCACGAAGGGCGCCCGCGCGTCAGCGGCATCGCCGGGGCGACCGCCGCGCTCTGGCATCGCGAGGAAGGGCTCTACGCGCTGTGGGGCGAGGGTATCGAGCCTGTCCCCGGTAAGGGCGAGGGGAACGTCGGGCAGGTGGCGGCGACCATCATGGCCCTGCTGCGTGTCCCGCGGGCGGCGGGCACCGAGGGCCCGGCCCTGGCGGGCGTCGACGAGGTACTGCCGGCGCGCAATTACGGGCCCCGTTCCGCCCAGCTTCTGGCTGCGACCGACAGCGGGCCCGCCGGCGATGCCGTCGAACGCCTCAAGGCTCTCGGATACGTCGGGAGCAGCGAGCCGGCCGCGCGTCCCACCGGCGCCGGATCGAGCACCCGCACAGCCGGGTCGTTCTTGAACGAGGGTTTGCTGCTGCTCGGCGGAGGCAAGACCGCCGAGGCCAAAGCGGCGTTCGAACAGGCGCTGGTCCTCGACCCGAAAAGCGCCGCCTCGAAGTACGCCCTGGCCTCGCTGCTCGAGAAGGAGGGGCGCTCCGCGGAGGCCGACGTCCTCCTGCTCGGCGCCCTCGCCGACGGCCTCGCAGAGGGGCCGGAGAAGGTGGAGGAGATCGCCGTCGCGGCCTGGCGCCAGGGCGATCTGCCGCGCGCCTTGCGGCTGATGGACGGCGTGCTCGCCGGGCGTCCGGACGATCCGCGCTTCCGCCTCACGCGCGGGCGCGTCCGCATCCAGAATCGCGACTGCCAGGGAGCGCTCGACGACTTCGATGCCGCGCGCCTTGCCGCCCCCGGCTCCGCCATGGCGCATGGTCTCGCGGGGTCGGCCCTCATGTGCCTCGGCCGCCCGGCCGACGCCCGCCGCGCGTTCGAGCAGTCGCTGGCGCTGGACCCCAGCCAGACGCGCCTGCGCGAGCTCCTCGCCCGCGACCGCTGAGGGTTCGTCGGCCGCAGGTTCTGGGCAAATGGAAAGCGCCTCGGCCACCCACGCCCGACGAACCCGAATCCCGAATCCCGCTCGTCACGCCGAAGCCGGCCGGCCGGCCGTTCGGCGAAGGCGGAAATCCCGACCGTCGGCTATCATTCCCCGCATGTACCCACTGGTGAGTCGGCGTCTTGTCGCTGCGGCGGCGGTGGTCGTCCTCGTTCTCTGCGCCGCCCCCGCGGCGGCGCAACTTTCGGCGAACATGCAGGACATCCTGCGCCGGATTCACACCACGCAGGAATTCGGCGCCGGCGGGCGCGGGGCGGGGGCCGGCGGCCGATGGGTGGAGGATGGCGCCGGCTATGCCGCCGTGGAGCGGGCGCCTGACGGCGCAGCGGAACTCGTACGCTACGACACCGCCACCGGCCGCCGCGACGTCCTGATGACGGCGGCGCAGTTGACGCCGCCCGCCCTCGGCAAGCCGCTCCAGGTCGGCGACTATGCCGTGTCGGCCGACGGCCGGCGGATGCTGTTTGCCACGGGCGGGCGCCAGACGATGATCAGGAAGACCGCGTACGACTACTGGACCCTCGACAAGACCAGCGGCGAGTGGCGCAGGCTCGGCGGCGGCATCGCCGCGGATCCGCCGGGTCTAAAGACCCGGCCTCCATCCGGAGAGGCCCCGCACTCCGACGGATTGCTGTACGCGAAGTTGTCGCCCGACGGGTTGCGCGCGGCCTACGTTCGCGGCAACAACCTGTTTGTGGAGGACCTGCGCACCGGCGCGACCACCGCCCTCACGAGCGACGGGTCGCCGATGATCATCAACGGCACCTCCGACTGGGTCTATGAAGAGGAACTGGGCCTGCGTGACGCGTTCGAGTGGAGCCCCGATGGCCGGCGCATCGCCTACTACCAGTTCGACCAGACGGGCGTGCCGGAGTTCGCGCTGGTCAACTACACCGACGCGCTGTATCCGTCCATCACCAGGTACCCGTATCCGAAGGCGGGCCAGACGAATGCGTCGGTGCGCATCGGCGTGGTGGACGCGGCGGGCGGGCCAACCCGTTGGATGAGAATCCCCGGCGACCCGCGCAACACCTACGTCGCTCGCATGGACTGGGCGGCAAGCGCCGACGAACTCGTGCTGCAGCACCTGAACAGGCTGCAGAACACGAACACCATCCTTCTCGCCAGCGCCGCGACCGGCGAGGTGAAGACGATGTTCGTCGATCACGACGCGGCGTGGGTGGACTACAACGAGACGTTCAGGTGGATCGAGCAGGGGCGCCGGCTGCTCGTCGAGAGCGAGCGCGATGGCTGGCGGCACGCGTACGCCGTGTCGCGCGACGGCGATGCGCGGCTCATCACCACGGGCGCGTTCGACATCCTCTCGATCGCGGGCATAGACGAGGCGGGCGGCTGGCTCTACTACATCGCCTCGCCGGCGAACGCCACGCAGCGGTACCTCTATCGCTCGCGGCTCGACGGGAGCGGCCAGGCCCAGCGCGTGACGCCGGCGGCGGCGAGCGGCACGCACACCTACAACCTGTCGCCCGATTGCCGCTGGGCGTTTCACAGCGACTCGCGCTTCGACCTGCCCGGCCAGTCGGATCTGATTCGCCTGCCCGACCACGCCGTCGTCCGCGTCTTCTCCGACAACGCGGCGCTCAAGGCGAAGGTGGGCCCCATGCTCGCCGGCCGCACCGAGATGCTGCAGGTGGACCTCGGCGGGGGAGTCGTCCTCGACGGCTGGCTCATCAAGCCTCGCGGGTTCGACCCGTCGAAGACGTACCCAATCGTGGTGTACGTGTACGGCGAGCCCGCCGGCACGACGGTTACCGACAGCTGGGGCGGCAGCAACCGCGTGCTCCTCGCCGCCCTGGCGGATGAGGGGTACCTTGTCGCGAGCTTCGACAACCGCGGCACACCCTCGCTGAAGGGGCGCGCGTGGCGGAAGGTGATCTACGGCGCGGTGGGCGTGCTGGCGTCGCAGGAGCAGGCGGCCGCCCTTCGCGCGCTGGCGGCGTCACGGCCGTACGTCGACCTGTCGCGCGTGGCGGTGTACGGGTGGAGCGGCGGCGGGTCGATGACGCTCAACCTGATGTTCCGCTCGCCCGAGCTCTACAAGGTCGGCGTCGCGGGCGCGCCGGTGCCCGACCAGACGCTCTACGACTCGATCTACCAGGAACGCTACATGGGCCTGCCGCAGCAGAACGCCGAGGGCTATCGCACCGGCTCGCCCATCACGTACGCCCAAGGGCTCCAGGGCAGACTGCTCGTCATCCACGGCACCGGCGACGACAACGTCCATTTCCAGGGCACACAGCGCCTGCTCAACCGCCTGATCGAACTGAACAAGCAGTTCAGCTTCATGGAGTACCCGAACCGCCGCCACGGCATCTCGGGCCTCCACATCGACACGCTGCGCTGGAGCTTCATCACGGAGCACCTGCCGGCCGGGCCGCGCTAGGGCCAGGGGCTAGGGACTAGGCGCTGGGCGCTAGTCAACCCGCTGCGGCCGGGACTCGGGACTCGGGACTCGGGACTCGAAATCAGCTTTTGAGCCGCCGCTGTCGCGGCTCGGGCCCGCCGGCTCCCGAGCCGGACTCCGCAGGCCGGGAACCCTCCTCGGCTTAGCGTCGGGTTCCGGCCGTCTTCGCGGGCTCGCGCTATTCGCGCTGGCTCGACCGCTACGCGCCGCGCCCGGGAACCCTCCTCCCGCTCGTCGAGTTCCGGCGATCGTGCGCGGCCTGCTCCGTACGGCTCGTCCGCCGCCAGGCTCGACCCGCCCCGCGGCGATCCCGCATCGCGGCCCCTCACTAGGGGCATGGCCTGCCGCGACGAAGCCGACGGACGAAGGTGTCCAACCGGACGGAGGCGGAGTCGGGGACTCGGGACTCGCCCTTCGACTCGCCGCCGTCGCGGCTCGCTCAGGGCGAATCGGGACGGTCGTTGACCGATTCGGGGGCCGGGCGCTGGTCGGATGGAGGACACCGCGCAGGCGTGATGGCGGGGCGTGTGGCGAACCATGCGAGCAAGCCGATCACGGATGTACGACAAACGCACCGCAAGGGCCGAAAACCACGTGGGGTGTCTGGGGCCCCACGTGCTGCCAACAGCACCCTGAAGGTGCGTTTGTCCGGCGCGCCGAGCGGTTCGCGACTCGCCCTGCCGTCACGCCGCCGTCAGCGGTTCTTCTTGAGGCCTTCCCGCACGAGCGCGAGCACTTCGTCGATCTCCTTGGGCACGCCCGGCGTGAGGATCTCCGGCCCCTGCTCGGTGATGAGCACGGTGTCTTCGATCCGCACGTGCAACTGCTTCGACGCGTCCTCGATGATCGGCTCGACCGCGATGACCATGCCCGGCTGGAAGGGCAGGCTGCCGTCGCCGACATCGTGCACGCTCATGCCCACGTAGTGGCCGGCGCTGGCCCCGCCCTCGAAGCCGTGCTTCTTGTAGATGGCCTCGCCGATCGCGCGCGTCTCGGCGCGTGTGGCGCCGACCGTCATCGCCGCGATGATGGCCTTCTGCGCCTCGAGGGCGCACGCGTAGGCCTTCAGCTGGTCCGGCGTGAACTGGCCCGAGACGGGCCACGTGCGTGTGATGTCGACGCCCAGGTAGTCGAGCGCGCCGCCGTAGTCCATCACCACCAGGTCGCCGTCCTTGTACTGGCGGCCGTTCGCCTGGTAGTGCCAGATGTTCACGTTCGGACCGGAGCCGACAATCGGCGGGAACGAGTTCCCCTGCACGCCATTGCGGAACATCCAGTACGTGGCCTCGGCCTCGATCTCGTACTCGAAGCCGTTCGGGCGCGTCGCCAGGATCGCCCGGCGGATGGCCTCGGCGCTGATGCGACCGTTGGCCCGCAGGATTTCAATCTCCCGCGCGCTCTTGATCGTCCGCAACGTGTCGATGAACGGCGTGACGTCGGAGACCTGGAGGGAGGGGAAGTGCGCGCGGAAGTAGGCGGCGCGGCTCGCGTCCTCGGTGAGGTGCGTGCCGCCGACGTTCACCAGCCGGCGTGACAGGTCGGTCGCGTGCTCGCCGCGGTTGATATCCGCCTCGTCGCCGGGCTGGAGCCGCAGCCAGAGCCGCGGCTCGGCCGAGGTGGAAACGCGCGCGAGCACCGCCGGCAGTTCGCCGAGCGGCCGGATCGCCTCGAAGCCCCAGGGCCTGCCGCGCTCGGGATCGCTCAGCCAGTTTCTGCCGAGCGCCCGGATCTCGCGGGCCGTTTGCGGAGGAAGGAACAGCGTGGCCGCGCCCGTTCCCGCGTCGAGCACCATCGCCGCGTTCAGATCCTCGTTGCCGGTGAAGTAGTAGAAGTCATTGTCCTGCCGGAACCGGACCCCCGCCTGAGGCGCCGTGCGGCCGAACAGCACGACGGTCCCCTTGCCGGCGGCTTTCGCCAGCGCCGCCCGTCTGGCCACAAACTCCGCCGGCGGATACCCCATCCGCTCCGCCCGCAGGCTCACCGCGAACCCCGCCGCCAGCACCAACCCCACCGCCATCACCCGCCGCAGCGTCGTCACCGTGACCTCCTCCACAAAAAGGGGCCTGTTCCCTTTTCGGAACTCACCGCAGATTGATCAGCCGCGCCTCGTCGAGCAGCCAGCACCCGCCGGCAAGTCCGCACGCCGCCACCTGCGCCCGAAGGGCAGGGATGGCCGCGGCGCGGTCGTAGCGAATCGAGAGGTGGTGCAGCACGAGGCAGCCGACGCCGGCCGCCCGCCCCACCTCGAGGGCCTCGGCCGTGGTCGCGTGGATGTCCCGCTTCCGGTCGTCGCCATCGAGAAACGTGGCGTCGTGCACCAGGATGTCGGCGCCGGCGACCAGCGCCGGGTCGATGGGCATCGCGTCGCCGGTGTGCGCGAAGCGGACGTGGCGGTAGGCTTCCATCAGCGCGTCGCTGCCGCCCTGCCGCGCGAGGTCGCGAATCTCGCGCTCGGGCCGGCCCGCGAACTCCGCCTTCAGCCGCCGGCGCTCCTCGAGTACCGCATAGCCGAGCGTCGGCTCCGAGCCGCCGTGCGCGGTCGCGAACGCCCGCAGGACGCGCGTCTTTCCCAGCCGGAACTCGCCCTCGGCCCGGACCGGCACCCAGGTCACCGGGAACTCCGTGAAGGACCACATCCGGGCCAGCAGGTCGCGCACCGCGAGGACGCCGCTGTTGCCGTCGGGAAACACCACTGTGAGCGGCTTCTCCTGCGCGCCCTTCGCGAACCTGCGCGACGCGATGAGCCCGGGAAGCCCGAGCACGTGGTCCGAATGGCCGTGGGTGATCGCCACCACCTCGGGCGCCCAGATCTTCTGGCCGAGCGCGAGTTGGAGGCCCTCACCGGCGTCGATCAGGAGTTCGAACGGCTCGTGCCAGCACCAGTTGCTGAACATGGCGCGCGAGAAGCCGGAGATGTCGCGCATCGGCGAGGCCACCCGGATATGTTACACGCGGAGTTCCGGACAGCGGGCACTGACGGTTCGGCGTCCCATCTGCCTACCTCCGGGCGCCGGGCGCTCCCGGCCCGCTGAAGAACTCCCTCTGGAGCCGCAGCAGAAGTGGAATGGACATCAGCACCCCAATGAGGTTCGGGATGGCCATCAGGCCGTTCAGCGTGTCGGCGACGTCCCAGACCAGGTGCAGCGACCCGGTCGCGCCGAGATACACGAACACCAGCCACAGCACGCGGTAGGGAAGCGCCGCCCGCGTGCCGAGCAGATAGACGATGCCGGTCTCGCCGTAGTAGCTCCAGCCGATCAGTGTCGAGAACGCGAACATCAGCAGGCCGCCGGTGACGACCACGCTGCCGAAGGTGCCGGGCAGGCCCGTCTCGAAGGCCTTCGCCGAGAGGGCCGCGCCGGTCAGACCGCTGTCCCACACTCCTGTCACCATGATCACCAGCGCGGTGGTCGAGCAGATCAGAATGGTGTCGACGAACACCTCGAAGATGCCGTACATCCCCTGGCGCACCGGGTGATCCGTGTCGGCCGCGGCGTGCACCATGGGCGCGCTGCCAAGCCCGGCTTCGTTCGAGAACAGGCCGCGCGCGATCCCGTACCGCATCGCCATCATGATCGTGCTGCCGGCGAATCCGCCCGCGGCGGCCGATCCCGAGAACGCGCCGTCGATGATGAGGCGCAGCGCGTGCGGCAGCTCGCCCGCGTACATCACGAGCACGATCAGCCCGCCGCCGAGGTAGAGGATCGCCATGAACGGCACGAGCCACTCGGTGACCCGCGCGATCGACTTGATGCCGCCGAGGATAACGATGGCCGTGAGCACCACGAGGCCGACGCCCGTCACGCTGGTCGAGATGCCGAAGGTCGCGCGCAGCGCGTCGGCCACCGAGTTGGCCTGCACCATGTTGCCGATGCCGAAGGCGGCCACCGACGTCAGCAGCGCGAAGACGGCGCCGAGCCACGGCAGGCCCAGGCCCTTCTTCAGCACGTACATCGCTCCGCCGCGCATGGTGCCCGAGTCATCGGGCTCGCGGTAGTGGAGCGCCACCACGATCTCGGCGAACTTGGTCGCCATGCCGAACAGGCCCGACAGCCACAGCCAGAACACCGACCCCGGCCCGCCGATGGCAATCGCGGTGGCGACGCCGGCGATGTTGCCGACACCCACGGTCGACGCGAGCGCGGTCGCCACCGCCTGGAACGGCCTCACGGTGCCCGTCCCGCCCCCGTGCTTCGTGAGTTTTCCCAGCACCTCCGTCAGGGCGAAGCCGAGGCGGCGGACCTGCACGAACCCGGTCAGGATAGTCAGCAGGAGGCCCGTGCCCATCAGGAGCACGATCATCGGCCAGCCCCAGACGTACCCGTTCACGACAGCATTCAGGCGTTGGATGGTCTCAATCATGGCGTATCCGGCTGACTCTATCCCAATCTCGTCGGTCGAGGGTGCGGCGACTACTTCGCCCCTCCGAGGTGGCGCCTGAGAAAGGCGTCCATCCGCTCGAACGTGTAGATCCACCGCCTGTGCAGCAGCGAGTCGTGCACGTCGTCGGGAAACACGACGACCTCGTGCGGCACGTTGCGGGCGCGGAGCAGCTGCACCAGGCCCACCGTCTGCGAAAACGCCACGTTGCGGTCGTCGTCGCCGTGGAAGAGCAGCACGGGCGAGGTCCACCCGTCGATCTGTGAAATCGCGGAGGAGGTGTACGACACACTCTGCGGATCGAGCAAGCTGCCGAAGAGGTGGACGCCCGCCAGATCAACGCCCGCCGCGAAGATGTCGGAGTTGCGGGCCAGCGCCTGGGCCGTCAGCAGGCCCCCGTACGAGAGACCCCAGATGGCGACGCGCTTCGGGTCGACGTCGGGTCTTCCCTGCAGGTAGCGCGCGGCGGCGACCACGTCCTGGTACTCGGCGTTGCCGCGGCCGCCGGTGTCGGGCGCGGTCCTGAACGACTTGCCGTAGCCGATCCCGCTGCGGAAGTTCACCGACAGCACGATGTAGCCGCTGGCGGCGAGCCACTGGTTCACGCCGTAGAAGAGGTGATAGACGTGGCGGTAGTGGTAGCCGAGCAGCATCTGCCGCATGGGGCCGCCGTGCACGAAGACGATCGCCGGGCGCCTCTCGCCGGCCTCGAGGCCCTTCGGCAGGAACAGCTGGTTGTTGAACTGGAGTCCGTCTGCGGCCTTGAGCGTGACGTTCTGCGGCACGACGTGCCGGTCCAGCGGGAAGTCCGTCGGGAGCGCGGGAAAGATGACCTTGACCGCCCCGCCTGACGCGGGGGCGAGGCCCACCGACTGCGGCCGCTGCCAGCTGGCGCTGAGCACGGCCACCTGCGCGCCCGATGCGAGAGCGGCGGGGTAGGTGTCGATCTCCTCGCCCCTGGTCACCTGCACGGCCTCGCCGCCGGCGGTCGGCACCCTCCACACGTGGCGCCGGTCGATGTCGCCGGCGTTGCTGCAGTAGAACAACGTGCGCCCGTCTTTCGACAGGGCGACATTCTCCACCATGCCGTCACCCGGCGTCAGGACGACGGGCGCCGCGGCCCCGCCGGCCACGCTCACGGAGTAGTAGCGAATCCATTCCTCCGGCTCGGCCTGAAAGACGACGTGATCGCCGGCCCACTCGATGGCGCTGATGTTCGGGAACACGCGGTCGTCGGGCTGGTTGTGCCAGAACTCGCGCGCCTCGCCGGTGGCGACATCCGCCACCTGGAACGCGAGCGTGTAGCCGCCGGCGAATGTCGACCTGTAGAGGCCGGGCACTCCGGCCAGGCCGGCCTGCGCGGGCCCGGCCAGGGCGCCGCGCTGGCCCCCGGCCTGCTGGCCGCGCCCCGCCCCTCCGGCGGCCGCCGCGGGCCCCGGCGGGTTGCCGATGCCCGCGTTGCCCTGCTGCGACTGCGCGCCGAAGGGCGTGCCAGGCCGCCTGAGGAACGCGATCCGCCGGCCGTCGGGTGACCATGTGGGGCTCGTGTCGCGGTCCACGCCCGGTGCCATGTAGGTGACGGTGCGCGCCTTGACGTCGTAGACGCCGATGAAACTGTGATCGCCGCGCTCGCTGACGAACGCGATGTTCGAGCCATCGGGCGACCAGCGCGGCGCGCCGTTCGTGCCCCACACCCTGACCAGCGGCACCTCGCCTCTATCCATCGGCGAGAGCGCCGCCTGCGCTCGTGTCACGCGAACCCTGTAGATCTGCCCGTCCTTCGCGTAGGCCGCATAGCGCCCGTCCGGCGACACGACGGGCGAGGTGCCCTCGGCGATCCGCCACGCGGGACCGCCCGCCGTGCGGGCGGCCCACACGGCCCGTTCCGCGCCGGCGGGATCGCTCGCGACGTTGGCCACCCACCCCGTGCGGTTGGCCTCGTGGCCGCGCACGAACACCACCACCGACCCGTCCGCCGAGATGCTCAGCGTCGTCAGATCGATGCCATCGTCCTCGAGAAAGCGCGTGAGGCGGACCGGGCGGAAGTCCGGCGCTGCCGCCGTGTAGACGTTGCGCTGGCCCCGCTCGTAGGCGAGCCAGCCGATGCGGTCGGCGGCTGCCGCCGAGACGAGTTCGTAGGGATAGGCCGGGCCGAGGTAGCGGCCGATCGCCGGGGCGTCCTGGGCCGCCGCGGGCGCGGCGAGGCAGCACGCCAGCAGTACGGCGGGAATCCATCGGTGCATGTCGTCCTCCAGGTCCGGCTGCCGGCCGGCCGGGCGATCATACGCCAGCCGGGCTGCCGCTGGCCGGGTGGAACCGATGTAGACTGCACAATTGCCGCCGCTGACGGCAGGCGCGTGCCCGCTGGCCACCCTATGAGACTTCTCGTTGACAGCCCCGCGTTCATGGCCCAACTCGAGCAAGACGTGGCCGCCGCCAGCCGCTCGATTCACGCCCAGGTGATGTCGTTCGAGGGCGACGAGGCGGGCAAGCACTTCGCGTCGCTGCTGACGGGCAGGAGCGACCTCGAGCGGACGCTCATCATCGACCGGTACTCGCGCTTCCACATCAGCGACCGGTTCCTCCCGAGCCCGAGGAACATTCTGAAGGCCAGCCTCTGGCGGGAGCGGCGCGAGACCCTGCGCGTGGCCGGGGCGCTCGCCGCCGACGGCGTGCGGGTGCACTGGACGAACCCAGTCGGCCCCTGCTTCCTCGAGTTCGTCTCGCGCAACCACAAGAAGTCGGTTGTCATCGACGACCGCATCGTCTACCTCGGCGGCATCAACGTGTGCGATCACAACTTCGCCTGGCACGACTTCATGCTGCGCATCGAGGACGAGCGCGCCGGCGCGTTCATGCGCGACGACATACGCGCGACGCTGCGCGGGGAGAACCTGTCGAGCCGGAGAGACTTCGGGAGCTTCGAGATCGCGCTGCTCGACGGCGAGCGGAACCCGCAGTTGATGGAGCCCGTCCTGCGGCTTGTCCGCGAAGCCCGCAGGTCGATCGTCGTCCAGAGCGCGTACCTCTCGTTTCCGTTCTTCGATCATCTCGCCGATGCCGCGGGCCGGGGCGTGGCGGTGACGCTGGTGACGCCGAAGCACAACAACATGCGCGGGATGCCGGCGTACGAGGAGTGGGCCGCCGCGCGGGCCGGCGTGACGGTGCGGTTCTACGACCCCCGCATGAGCCACATCAAGGCCATGCTGGTCGACGACGAGGCGCTCGTCGTCGGGTCGTCGAACTTCGATTTTTTCAGCTTTCACACCTATCAGGAAGTGGTGGCGATTGTCCGCGACCCCGGCGTCATCGCCCGATACGCGCGCGACGTGCTGCAGCCGGATCTCGCGCGGAGTGTGGCCCCGGCCGGCGAGTACTCGCTTCTCTGGCAGGCGTGCCGGGAGAGGGCTGGCCGGCTGGCTGGCCGGGCGGCCGTGGAGATCAGTCAGTGGTTGAGGGGCCGGCGATCCGGCCGGGAGCGCCCGGCCCCGGTCGCGCCGGCGCAGGCCGAGCCGGGCGTCAGCTCGCCGGAGTAGCCCGCCCGGCGTCGGCGTTCAGGGCGGTCCGCAGGTACACCTCGAGGCTGCGGTTCTGGCTGCCGGTGCCGTCGTAGAACAGGTTCACGATCGGCGTCCCCGTTTCGGCGCTCACCTGGCGGAAGAGCGCCGTGGTGACCGTTCCCGGCATGCAGCTGAACGGCGCGACGTTGACCACCATGGCCACCTTCTGCTTCACGAACTCGAGGGCGCGGCCCACCGTGATGATCGCTTCGCCGCCGATGCTGTCGGGCAGTTTCGTCATCGCCGAGGCCAGTACGTCGTCGAGCGCCGGCTCGTGCCGATCGTCGAGCAGCGGGCCGGCCGCGCCGTAGAGCTTCCGTTCCCAGTGGCGCAGCCACTGCCACTGCATCCAGCCCCCTACCAGCTTCCTCGAGAACTTCTGGTCCAGGTTCTGGCGCAGGTTCCACATCGAGGAGGTGAAGAGCACCCACTCGGTCAGGGGCACCATCCATGCCTCCGCGCCGAGTTTCTCGATCGAGCGCACGACGTTTTCGTTCGCGAAGACGTTGTTGCGGACGTAGACCTCGCCGACGATGCCCACCAGGGGCTTCCTGGGGCCGCCGGTCGCGGGGGCCGAGGCGATGCGGCGGACCGACTCGCCAACCGCTTTCGTCACGTCGCCGCCGCTCTCGAAGACCGACGCCAGGCGCGCCATCTCCTGCTCGAGGCGGTAGTTGGTCTCGCCCGTCTCGCGTTCGTACGGCCGGACCTTGCACCCGGCCTTCATCAGGATGTCGCCTACGAGCATCGCCTTGAAGATCTGGCGCCTGATGGGCTCGTCAAGGCCCGCGTAGCCCATGTAGCTCGACGGCGCCAGGATGGGCACGTCGGGGAAGCCTTCGCGGTCGAGAATCTGCCGGTGCAGCGTGACGTATTGGCCGAACCGGCAGGGGCCCTGCGCCGACGCCATGAAGTAGGCGTGCTGCTGCTCCGGGGGTGACGACCGCATCGCCGCCAGCAGGCTGCCGATCGTGAGCGCCGTCGGCAGGCATTCCGAGCCGCGCGTGACGGAGCGGCCGAGCTCGAAAGTCTGCTCGGTTTCAGGCGGCAGCGCCCGCGCGTCGAATCCGCTCCCGCGCATCGCCGCCGCGGCGAGCTCGGTGCCGTACGGGTGCATGTCCGGGATCCAGAGGCGCCGGCCGTTGATCTCCGTCGGGGGGGCCACAAACGGGAGCCGCGCCGCGTTGCGCTTGCGCGGACGGCGGAGCACGTCGAAGAACGCTTCGATGCGCGTCAGGTAGCCAGTGTCGGACCCGTGCTCGTCGAGCTCCAGCGCGAGGTAGGGCTTGCTGCCCATGATCTCGGAGGCGTAGGTCAGCAGGAAACTGTCGGGCCCGCAGCTGAAGTTCGTGAAGTAGACCGCGTCGAGGAGATCGTTGTGCGCCACGTCCTCCAGCGCCGCGAGGATCTTCTGCCCGTAGCCCCAGTAGGTGTTCCTGTAGCGCTCGCCCAGCCGGGCGAGGTCGAGCGTGAGGAAGTCGATCGGGAGGACCGTCCGTCCCTGCTCGGCGAGTTTCTCCGGCAGGTCCAGGTTCAGCCCGCTGTCGTAGATGTTGTAGGACCGGCCGACGATCACGAGGAGCCGCTCGCCGGAGGCGCGGGCCTCGTCGATGGCTTTCGTGCCCTCGGCTCGCAGCCGCTGGTCGAACTCCCTCTGCACCGCGTAGGCGTCGCGCCACGCGTCCTCGATCTGGCGGGGCGAGCGATCCAGCGCCGGCCCGAGCTGCGACGCCAGACGCTTCATCAGCGCGCGATCCTCGAGGCGGAGGTCGATGATGGGCGAGAGCAGCCGGACGCTTTCGAGGGAGTTCAGCGCGAGAGCCGCGCGGGCGTAGGACGGTGAGGCCTGCACGTACGGACAGAACGTCGACGTCGTGACGTGCTCGTTCGGCACCTCGTTTTTCATCTCCGGCAGGAACACGAAGTCCACGCCCTCCCTCGACGCGAGCGCCGCGACGTGGCCGAGGAACCCCTTGGCGGGGAAGCAGAACTCCGCCCCGCTCATCCGGCTGCCCAGGTCCCGGATCGTCTGCGTCGTGCCGCCCGAGAGCAGGATGTTGTACCCGAGCCGGTTGAAGAACCGGCGCCAGAGGGGCAGGTACGTGTAGATGCTCAGCGCCTGCGGAATGCCCACCACCGGCGCGTCCTCGGGGACGTCGACGCCGCGGCCGGCTTCGAGCCAGAGCTTCCTGCGCCGCCGCAGCAGGCGGCTGTGGGGCGACACGCGCATGCGGGCCTCGCCCGGCTCGCGGCCGCACATGTAGCCCCACGACGGGCCCTCGTCGCCGTCGACGTAGGTGCGGGTGATGGCGCAGTGGTTCTGGCAGAGCTCGCAGGTCTCTTTCGAGAACGAGATGTCGCGCGCGTCGAGATCGAGGCCGCGGAACGCGCTGGCGGCCAGGCCCTGCTCCCGCATCACGCGGCGCGTGAGCAGCGCCACGCCGTACGCGCCCATCACGTGGCAGTACGGCGACACCACGATCTCCACGTCCAGCAGCCGCTCGAACGCCGCCACCAGGGCGGGGTTCCGCGCCGTCGCGCCCTGGAAGAAAATCTTGTCGCGGCTGCGGTAGCGGTTGCCGACCACCTTGTTGAGGTAGTTCTTCACCACCGCCACCATGACCGCGGCAAACGCCTCCTGCGGCGTGGACCCCGTGCGGATGAGCCTGGCGAGATCCTGCTCCATGAACACCGTGCAGCGGTCCGTCGCGCGCGGCGGATGCAGGCCCAGCACGGCCGGCCCGGCCTCCGACACCGAGTAGCCGAGCCTGAGCGCCTGCTCCTCCACGAAGGAACCCGTGCCGGCCGCGCACACGTAGTTCATGTTCGCGTCGCGGATGTGGCCGTCCACCAGGTGCATGTACTTGGCGTCCTGCCCGCCGATCTCGAAGATCGTGTCGACGGACGGATCAACCTGCGCGGCGCCCGCCACGTGCGCGGAAATTTCGTTGATGATCGCGTCGGCGCCGATGACATGGCCCACGATCTTCCGGCCGCTCCCGGTCGTGCCTACGCCCGCGATGTCGAGCGTGGAGCGCCTGTCGCCGGCGAGCGTCCGGATCGCGCGGAAGAGGCGCTTGGTCGCGTCGACCGGATCGCCAGCCGTCTTCCGGTAGACATCGGCGATGACATCGCCGGCCTCGTCTATCAGGATCGCCTTGGTGCTGGTCGAGCCGATGTCGATGCCGACGTAGGCGCGCATCGTCCCGCCCTCGGGCCAGCGCGTGACGCGCACCTCGTTGCCATCGGCGTCCTCGTAGTCCTGCTGGGTGGCGAACGACGGGTGCGTCGACTTTTCGAGCGTGAGCGGCCACGGAAAGCGGCCGTTCCCGTTCGGGCTCGCCGCCTCGCTCCTGGCCGCGAGCGCCAGGCCGTTCGGGGCCGGCATGGCCGAGAGCGCCGCCCCGCACGCCGCGACGAGGTGGGGCTGCTCGGGCACGTCGATGAGCCCGGGGCAGTCGGTCCGGAGCCAGCTCACCACCTCCTGGTTCAGCGCAACTCCGCCGACGAGGATGGTCTTGCCTTCGAGCGGCCGCCCGCTGAGCAGCGTGCCGAGCACGGTCCGCGTCATGCCGCGGCACAGGCCCGACCACATGTCCATCCGGCTGCAGCCCTCCTGCTGGCGGTGGATGAGGTCGCTCTTCGCGAACACCGTGCAGCGCGTGGCGATGGTCGGCGGATCGGGGTTGTGCAGGAAGCCCCGGGCGTCTTCATAGGAAATGCCCAGCCGGCCCGCCTGCTCATCGAGGAACGACCCGGTGCCCGCGGCGCAGAGCGAATTGGTCGAGTACCCCTCGAACTTGCCCTTGCCGTCGAGCTGGATGAGCGTGGCCGACCCGCCGCCGATGTCCATCACGGCGAACGCGTCGGGCGCCATCCGGCGGACGGCGTCAATCTGGCACAGCGTCACGTCGCGGTAGGGCACGTGGAGCTGCAACGCGAACGCTTCGGCATTGCAGCCGGTCATCCCCACCGGCTCGTCGGGCTGGACGGCCAGCCGGTCGATCGCCTCGGCCAGCACGTCGGCGGGCTCGCCGCGGTGGCGCTCGTACACGCTTGCCGTGATCCGGCCCTCGGCGTCCACCCGGACGGCCTTCAAATACAGCGCACCGATGTCGACGCCGATCCTCGTCATAAGGCGATGGGTTGAGCTGCGGGAAATCCTTCAGGAGCATACCGTCTGGACTCGTTCGCCGCAACCCGCGGACCAACGGCCTGCGCAAACCAACGGCCATGCCCCGTCCCATGATCGAGTCTACGGTCCGGTCGCGCCGAAATCCACCATGCCGGCGTGAAATGTCCTGAACGATCGATGAGCGCCGCCCGGTGGACCGGGCCGACCCGGGTCTGACCCCAATCGGCCCCGCAGTCCGGTAGAATGGCGGCCCCAGGGAGGATTTCAGCATGCGCAACCGGTTGCCGAGGGCGTTGGTCCCAACCATCCTCGCGGGTCTGCTGCTCGCGCTCGGGCCTGCGTCGGCGCAGCAGCCGGCAGGCATCCATCTGCCGCCGGATGCGCGGCGGACGTTCGCCGCACCAGCGGCCTACGTGCCCGACCTGCCGACGCTCGTAGCGGCCACGAGCGAGTTGCGGGACGTCGTGCAGCGCTTTTCGACCGATCGCCAGGGCCTGCAGCGTTTCTATACGGTGCCGGGCTCCGTCGAACGGCGCACCCGGCTGCGCGCCTTCCAGGAGGCGTGGCTGAAGGCGCTCCCTGCCATCGACTTCGCGAAACTGTCACAGGAGGGCAAGGCGGACTACGTCCTGCTCAGGACGCACCTCGAGTACCAGCAGGCGCTCATCGGGCGCGAGGAGCGGAATGAGCGCGAGATCGCGCCGCTCGTGCCGTTCGCGCAGACCATCACCCGTCTGGTCGAAGACAGGCAGAAGCTCGAGTTCATCACGGCGGACGCGGCGCTGGCGGCCGTGCAGGCGCTCGGGACCGACGTCGGGCAGGCCCGGGCCGCGCTCGATGCGATGCTGGCGGGCGGGGCCCGGCCAGCGGGGCTGACGCCCGCCGTGGGCGTGCGCGCTTCCCAGCGCGTGGACGCCCTTCGCAGCGCGCTCCAGCAGTGGTTCGCGTTCTACAACGGCTACGACCCGGAGTTCACCGGGAAGGTCCCCGCCGCCTTTCAGGACGTCGCGAAGGCGCTTACCGCGTATTCGACGCTCATCCGCCAGAAGATCGGCGGACTCGCGGGCGCGGCGCCCGCCATGGCGGCCGGCCCGGGCATGGGCGGCGGCCGGGGCGGGGGGCGCGGAGGCCAGGCCCCTGAACCGGCGGCGGCCGACGACGAGATCGTGGGGGACCCGATTGGGCGCGAAGGCCTCCTGGAGGACCTCGCGGGGGAGATGATCCCGTACACGCCGGAGCAGTTGATCGAGATCGGCAACCGCGAGTACGCGTGGTGCGAAGGGGAAATGAAGAAGGCGTCGCGCGAGCTGGGGTTCGGCGACGACTGGCTGAGGGCGCTCGAGGCGGTCAAGAACAAATACGTCCCGGCCGGCGGCCAGCCCGCCCTGATTCGGAATCTCGCGCTCGAGGCCGGGGCGTTCCTGACGCAACACGACATGGTCACCGTCCCGCCGCTCGCTTCCGACATCTGGCGGATGCAGATGATGTCGCCCGAGCGCCAGCGCGTGAACCCGTTCTTCACCGGCGGCGAGACGATCAGCGTGTCGTATCCCACGAACACGATGACCGAGGAGGAGCGGCTGATGAGCATGCGCGGCAACGGCGTGCACGTGTCGCGCGCCACCGTGCAGCACGAACTCATTCCCGGCCATCACCTTCAGGGGTTCATGGCCGAGCGCACGAACACCCACCGGGCGCTGTTCGGCACGCCGTTCTATACCGAGGGGTGGGCGCTCTACTGGGAATTCGCCCTGTGGGACAAGGGATTCCCGCGCTCGGCCGAGGACCGCATTGGGATGCTGTGGTGGCGCATGCACCGCGCCACGCGGATCATCTTTTCGCTCAACTTCCACCTTGGCAGGTGGACGCCGGCGCAGTGCATCGACTTCCTCGTCACGCGCGGGGGCCACGAGCGGTTCACCGCCACCGGAGAAGTGCGCCGATCGTTCGCCGGCAGCTACTCGCCGCTCTACCAGGCGGCGTACATGCTCGGCGGACTGCAACTGCGCGCCCTGGCGAAAGAGGTCGTGCCTGCGAAGCTGCCTGCCGCCAAGGCGTTCGCCGACGCGGTGCTGTGGGAAGGGCGGATGCCAATCGAAATGCTCCGCGCCGTGCTCGGCGGGCGCCCGCTGACCCGCGATTACCGCGCGCAGTGGGCGTTCTACGGGGACGTGCCGGCCGCGAAATGATAATGCCGGCTACGCCCGCAGGGCCGCTCGCTCCTGCAAGAATCTTCGCCGCCGTCGTTCTCCATGCTGGAGGACGATATGCCGTATCGATTCACGCTTCTCGCGCTCTCCTGCCTGCTCCTCGCCGCCAGCCCCGCGACGCCGGGTCCAGCGTCTGGCCCGGGGCCGAGGCCCACTGTGGAGGTTGTCGTCGGGGGCAGTCGGTTGCCCTCGTACCCCGCTCGCGGCACCGTGTACATCGAGGCCCTGAAGGGGCGCGAGTACGAAATCCGACTCCGCAACCCATATCCCGTCCGTGTGGCCGTCGCACTGTCGGTCGACGGGCTGAACACCATCGACGCGCGGCACACCACGGCGGCCGAGGCGCGCAAGTGGGTGATCGAGCCGTACGGCACGATCACCATCAGCGGGTGGCAGACCAGCATGAGCCACGCGCGGAGGTTCGAGTTCACGACGGAGAAGCAGTCATACGGGGCGTGGCTGGGAAAGACGGCCGACCTCGGCGTCATCAGCGCCGTGTTCTTCCGCGAACGCGCGCCCGCGCTGGTGCCGGTGGCGCAAGACCGGGAGCCGCGGGCCGAGGCGCCGTCGCCGGCCGGCCGGTCCGACGCGAAGGCGGTTCCCGTCGGTGAAGCCCCGGCCGCCAGGGCCGCTGCGGTTGAGGAGTACGCCGCCACGGGCATCGGGCGGCGCACCGACCATGCCGTGCGCCAGGTCCACCTCGACCTCGAGTCGACGCCGGCGGCGTCCATCAGCCTGCGCTACGAATTTCGGGAGCAACTGGTCAGGCTGGGAGTCCTGCCCGACATGGCCGACCCGCTGGACCGCCGTGAGCGCGCCCGCGGCTTCGACGCGTTCTGCCCCGAGCCGAAGCGGTGACCGTGCGACGGACCGGGGTCAGACCCGGGTCTGCCCCCGGTTCGCTCACTTCAGCAGTTCGACGCGCGTCCGGCCGGCGGCGCGCGCCAGCTTGCCGTCGCGCGTGAGCAGCGTCGCGTCGAGGGCGTCGGCGAGCGCCACGTAAGCCGCGTCGTACGCCGTGAGGTTGCGGCGGAGCTGCCAGATGCGCGGCAGAAGCATGGCGTGCTCGTGCCTCGTGATCGGCAGGTCCCGGAGGTCCTCGACAGCCTCCGCCGCCCGGGCCGGCGCCAGTTCGCCCGCCGCCGCGTAGCGGCGCAGCACGTGCGCCACCTCGATATCGACGAGATGAGGCGCGTGCAGCGCGGCGCGCGGGTCGAACAGCCGGCCCTCGACGGCGCGGCCTGCCGCCGTGCCAAGCAGCACCTCGATCACCACCGACGCATCGACGACGATCATCGGGCGTCCCGCGCGGCCCGCACGGCCGCGGCAGGGGAGACGCGGGGTTCGATGGAGGCGCGGGCGTGCAGCCGTTCCCGCATCTCACGCGGGGTCGGCCGCTCGGCGACGCGCGACACCTCGGCGATCAGGTAGTCGGACAACGTCATTCCCTCCATCGCGGCGCGCGCTTTCAGGCGGTGGTGCAGGGCATCCGGCACGTTTCTCAGCTGAATCATGACTGGCATGTTAAAAGCATGCTCGCATGTGGCAGACATGTCAATACCTTTCTCCGGCGGCGTCCCGGTCCGCGGGGCCGGCTCCGGCGTCGCTCCTTCCGAACGCAAGCCGGATGCCGGACGCCGTGATTGAGAAGTCCTTGCTACGGAAAGATTTCCTGCGATGCCGCGGGGCTGGATAGCAGGATGTGCCATGCGGCCGGCCCTCCGGCGTTGCAGGAATTGACACGCGCGCGGGGGGAGGGGCGAGTGGCACGATTGATACAGGAGATCTGTTCCCGCCACGAAGAGGAAGCGCATCGCCCCCCGACCTGATCAAGAATGCCCGCATGTCTTGCCGCTCTCTGCAGGCGACGGCGGCGATCGCCGTCGCGATCGCGGGTCTCGCGCAGGCCCAGGAGCCGCCGCTTCCGGATGCGAAACAGTTCCTCGCCGAGTCGATGAGGCGACTGCGCAGCAACGACCTGCTGCGGAGCCGCTACACGTTCACCGAAGAAGAAACCCGCTACACCTACGACGCGTCCGGGCGTGTCGTGAAGACGCAGCATCGCGTATACGACATCCAACCGTCGTTCGAGCCGGAGTTGACCTACCGCCGCCTGGTCAGCGTCAACCTCGTCCCGCAGCACGATCTGGCGAAGCGCGACGCCGAGCACCAGAAGAAGGTGCAGGAATGGACCGCCGCGCGAGAAAGAGAGAGGCAGAACGCCCGCGAGGCACGCCTGCGCAGGGAGGCCGACGAAGACAGAGCCGAGCAGGCGGTGGTCGACGAACTGACGGAAATCTACGACTTCCGCATGACGGGCCGCGAGACCATCGACGGGCGGCCCGCGATCGTCTTCGTGCTCGAGCCGAGGCCGGCGTACAGCCCGCGAACGCCGCAGGGCCGGATCATCAAGAGCTTCCGCGGGCGGGCATGGGTCGACGAGCAGGACCGCGAACTGGTGCGGCTGAAGACGGACGTTCTCGAGACGGTGTCCGTGAAGTTCGGGTTCATCTTTCGCCTGCTGAAGGGCAGCCGGGGCACCATGGAGCGGCGGAAGGTCGACGGCGAGACGTGGCTGCCCACCTACACGCGCTTCACCGGCGCCGGCCGGGTGTTTTTCATCTGGCGCGTCGATCTCGATCAGGAGACGTACTTCACCTCCTACCGGAAGCGAGACCCGACGGGTTGAGCCCGCGCCTTTGAAGGCGGTATGATCCGGCCCGCGCCCCGCCTCGCGCCAGCCCATCAGCCCCGGGAGAACGCCGTGTCCGACCCGCACGAATTCGCACAGGCCACGCTCGATCAGTGGGCCGCCGCCGCCGCCAAGTCGGCGCCGGGTGGCCGCGTGGACGCGCTCAACTGGATTACGCCCGACGGGCTCACCGTCAAGACGCTGTACACCGCCGCCGACACCAGCAGCCTTCCGCATGCCGACACGCTGCCGGGCTTCGAGCCCTTTCTCCGCGGCCCGCAGGCTACGATGTATGCCGTCCGGCCGTGGACGATCCGCCAGTACGCCGGCTTCTCGACCGCCGAAGATTCCAACGCGTTCTACCGAGCGGCGCTCGCCGCCGGCGGCCAGGGCATCAGCGTGGCGTTCGACCTGGCCACGCACCGGGGCTACGACAGCGACCACCCTCGCGTCACGGGCGACGTCGGCAAGGCCGGCGTGGCCATCGACTCCGTCGAGGACATGAAGATCCTCTTCGACGGCATCCCGCTCGACCGGGTCAGCGTGTCGATGACGATGAACGGGGCCGTGCTGCCGGTGCTGGCGGGCTACGTCGTCGCCGCGGAAGAGCAGGGCGTGGACGAGGCCCGGCTCGCGGGGACCATTCAGAACGACATCCTCAAGGAGTTCATGGTCCGCAACACGTACATCTATCCGCCCGAACCCTCGATGCGCATCGTCGCCGACATCGTCGAGTACACGGCGCGGCACATGCCGAAGTTCAACTCGATCAGCATCTCCGGCTACCACATGCAGGAGGCCGGGGCGAGCCAGGCGCTGGAGCTCGCCTTCACGCTGGCCGACGGCAAGGAGTACGTGAAGACGGCGCTCGATCGCGGCCTCGACGTCGACGACTTCGCCGGGCGGCTGAGCTTCTTCTGGGGCATCGGGATGAACTTCTATCTCGAGATCGCCAAGATGCGCGCCGCCCGCCTGCTCTGGGCGCGCATCATGAAGGGCTTCGGCGCGAAGAAGCCCAAGAGCCTGATGCTGCGCACGCACTGCCAGACCTCCGGGTGGAGCCTGACCGAGCAGGACCCCTACAACAACATCGTCCGCACGACCATCGAGGCGATGGCCGCCGTGTTCGGGGGCACGCAGAGCCTGCACACGAACAGTTTCGACGAGGCCATCGCGCTGCCCACCGAGTTCAGCGCGCGCATCGCGCGGAACACGCAGCTCATCATCCAGGAAGAAACGCACATCACGAAGGTCGTCGACCCGTGGGCGGGCAGCTACATGATGGAGACGCTCACCGGCCAGATGGCCGACGCGGCCTGGGCGATTATCGGCGAAGTCGAGGCGAAGGGCGGGATGACACGGGCGGTGGACTCGGGCTGGGCCAAGCTGAAGATCGAGGCGGCCGCGGCGGAAACGCAGGCCCGCATCGACTCGGGCCGCGACGTCATCGTGGGCGTGAACAGGTACACGCTGACAGACGAGCCGCCGGTCGAGGCGCGGGACGTGGACAACGTCAAGGTGCGCGCGGGCCAGATCGCGCGGCTCGAGCGAGTGAAGGCGTCGCGTGACGGCGCCGCGGTCGCCGCCGCGCTCGGCGCGCTGACCGAGGCCGCGCGCAGCGGAGGCAACCTGCTCGATCTGAGCATCCGCGCGATGCGCCTGCGCGCGACGGTGGGGGAGGTGAGCGATGCGCTCGAGGTGGTGTTCGGCCGGCACCGCGCGGACACGCACAAGGTGACCGGCGTGTACGCGGCGGCGTTCGACGCGGCGCCGGGATGGGCGGAACTAAGGGCCGAGATCGCGGCCTTCGCGGAGTCCCACGGCCGGCGCCCCCGGGTGATGATGGCCAAACTCGGCCAGGACGGCCACGACCGCGGCGCGAAAGTCGTCGCCTCGGCGTTCGCCGATCTGGGCTTCGACGTGGACATCGGCCCGCTCTTCCAGACCCCCGAGGAGTGCGCGCGCCAGGCCATCGAGAACGACGTCCACGCCGTCGGCGTGAGCACACTGGCGGCGGGGCACAAAACGCTCGTGCCGGCGGTCATCGCCGAGTTGCGGCGGCTCGGCGGCGAGGACATCTGCGTGTTTGTCGGCGGCGTCATCCCGCGCCAGGACTACGACGCGCTGCGCGAGGCGGGCGTCAAGGGCATCTACGGCCCCGGCACGCCCGTCCCGGTGAGCGCGCGAGACGTGCTCGACCACATTCGCCGGGCCCAGTCCGGCGCGTGATCCAGGGCCCACGCCCATGCTGACGCCGGCCGACCGCGCGATGGTGGACGAGGTGGCGGGCCCGCCGGGGCCCCGGCAGCGCCGCGCCATCGCCAAGGCCATCACCCTGCTCGAGTCGACGCGCGCCGACCACCGGCCGCGTGCCGACGAGGTGCTCTCGGCGCTGCTGCCGCACAGCGGCCGGTCGTTCCGCCTCGGCGTCTCCGGCGTGCCCGGCGTCGGCAAGAGTACGTTCATCGAGACGCTCGGCCTGCAACTCATCGACCGGGGGCCTCGCGTGGCCGTACTCGCGGTGGACCCGTCGAGCTCGGTGTCGGGCGGGTCCATCCTCGGCGACAAGACCCGGATGGCGCGGCTCTCGGCCGACGACCGCGCCTTCGTCCGCCCGAGCCCCTCGTCGGGCACGCTGGGCGGCGTGGCCGAGAAGACGCGGGAGTCGATGCTCGTCCTCGAGGCCGCCGGCTACGACGTCGTGATTGTCGAAACCGTCGGCGTTGGCCAGAGCGAGACGGCGGTGGCGGGCATGACCGACATGTTCGCCCTGCTCCAACTGCCGAACGCGGGTGACGACCTGCAAGCCCTCAAGAAGGGCATCACCGAGCTTGCCGACATCATCGTCGTCAACAAGGCGGACCTCGACGAGGATGCCGCCACCCGGGCACGGGCCGAGATCGCCTCGTCGCTCCGCCTGCTCGGCCTGCATGGCAGATCCGAGGAGGCGCCCGAGGGTGCGGCCGAGTGGCGCCCGACCGTGCTGCAGGTCAGTGCGCTCACCGGTCAGGGGATGGCCGCGTTCTGGGACGAGGTATCGCGCTTCCGCGGGATGCAGTCGGCCGATGGCCGCTTCGCGCGCCGCCGCGAGCGGCAGAACGAGGCGTGGATGCGCGAGCGCCTCGAGGCCGGGTTGCGAGAACGGTTCCGGGCCAACCCCGCCGTGAAGGCCGCGTGGCCGGGCGTGCTCGAGGACGTGCGCGCCGGCCGCCTTCCCGCCTCGGTCGCCGCCCGGCGGCTGCTGGACCTGCTGGACTGACTCCCGCGGCCCTGATTCCGGAGCTCACTTCGGTTGAGCCCGTTCCCTCCGGGCTCACGCAGGCTGAAGCCTGCGGGCTCCATCCGGCGCACAGTCACTTCAAGTGAGCGCCGGTGTAAAGTCTCACGCTCGTCGAGCCGATAGCACGACGAATCAGCCGAAAGGACCGACCGTGGCAAAACGCCGGAACCCTGTTTCCGATGGGCGTCGCACACCTTCTTCCGGAGACTCGTCCGTCCCGCTCGAACACGTGCAGGCCGTCCTGAACGGCCTTGCCGATGCCGTCATCGTGACCGACGGCGAGGGGAAACTGCAGCAGTTCAACCGGGCTGCCGATCGCCTCCTGCCTCTCGGGATGATGGAGATTCCGCTCTCCGAGTGGAGCGCATACGGCGGGTTCCTCGGACCGGACATGCAAACCCCGTTGCCGGCGGACGAGTTGCCCACGTTGCGTGCGCTTCACGGGGAGGTCATCGACGACGCCGAGATCTACCTCCCCGGGACACGCGGCCCCGAGGGCCGGTGGATCAGCGTCACCAGCCGGCCCATGATGGACGGCCGTGGGCGCATCAGGGGCAGCGTCACGACGGTCCGCGACATCACCGCCCGCAAACAGCAACTCGAACGCCATCACCTGCTGTCGAGCATCGTCGAGGAGACCGCCGACGCCGTGCTCGTCACCAATAGTCTGGGGCACATCGTCTACGTCAACGCGGCGTTCGAGCGGACGACCGGGTTCAACCGGGCCGACGTGCTTGGCGAGAACCCGAGGATGCTCAAGTCCGGGATGCACTCGCGCAACTTCTACGAGGATCTCTGGACGAGGCTGCTTCGCGGCGAAGTGTACCGAGGGACGCTCATCGACCGCCGGAAGAGCGGGGAGGTGTACCTGTCGAGCCAGACCATCACTCCCCTTCGCACTCCTGATGGCGCGATTTCACACATGGTGTCCATCGCGCGGGACCTCACCGGCCGGCGGAACGACGCCGACCGCGGGGACGATCTGCGGCTTGCGCGGTCCGTCGCGAGCCAGTTGTTCCCGACGCCCCCGGGGCGCGACGATGATTCGGACGCGTGAGACGGCAGGCGGCACCGAAAGATGACCGTCAGGGAACCTGACGCCGGCCGCCGCCGTCAACTGTACTGACCCGACGGACACAGTGAAGCTGGCGGCCGGAGCGATGCTCCAGGCGGTCGGCTCTTATTCGATTTCAGACAGATTCGCGTCGGCGACCGTGCCAGGAGACCCCCAATGGCGCAGCGTCCCCGTCTCGCGTCGTACTCGCGTCACTCCAGACCGCAGCTGTCCGCGCAACTCCCACAGGGTTCCACGCTCCTCGCTTCCGCCACGGACGCGCTCACCGGCCACCTGTCGGTTTCGTCCAGTCTCTTGCGGCTCGTGGTCGACAGCCTCGCCGAGGGCGTCGTGGTTGCCAACATGGAGGGGCGGTTCGTGCTGTTCAATCCAGCCGCCGAACGCATCCTGTCGCTCGGGTTCAGGGACGTGCCGATCCAGGAATGGAGTTCGGTCTACGGCACCTACAGGCCCGACATGGTCAGCCCGTTTCCAGCCGAAGAGCTGCCGCTGGCACGATCGCTGCGCGGCGAGGTGGTGGATGACTGCGAGATCTTCATCCGCAGGAACGGCGGCCCCGTGGGCGGCTGGATCAGCGTCAGCAGCCGGCCGATCGCGGACCGCGACGGCCGCACCCTGGGCGGCGTCGTGACGTTCCGCGACATCACGGCCTTGAAGCGCCAGCTCGAGCGCCACCAGCTCCTCTCGAAGATCGTCGAGGATACGGCCGACGCGGTCCTCGTCGCCGACAGTGCGGGGAACATCGAGTACGTCAACGCCGCGTTCGAAGAGATGACGGGATTCACCAGGGCAGAGGTGCTGGGCAAGAACCCCAGGCTCTTGAAGTCGGGCCATCATTCACGGAGCTTCTACGAGGATCTCTGGGAGAAGCTGCTCCGGGGCGAAGTCTTCCGCGACACGATTACCGACCGCCGGAAGAGCGGTGAGTTCTACCTGTCGAGCCAGACGATCACGCCCCTGAAAGCGCCCGACGGGACGATCTCCCACCTGGTCTCCATCGCCACGGACGTGACCGAGCGCCGAAAGGCCATGGACCTCGAAAACGATCTGCGCCTCGCCCGGCAGGTCCAGCAACGCCTCTTTCCGCCGGCGCCGCCAAGCGTTCCCGGCCTCGACGCGTGGGGTGTGTCGATTCCCGCGCACGCAACCGGCGGCGACTACTTCGATTTCCTGACACTGCCGGGTGGCGCGCTCGGTCTGGTCATCGGCGATGTCAGCGGCCACGGCTTCGACTCGGCCATCCTGATGGCGCAGGTGCGCGCGCTGGTGCGGGCCGCCGCGCGCCGCGAATCCGACCCGGCCAGGATCCTGTCCGAGGTGAACGCGCTGCTCGTGCCCGACCTCGGCGAGAACCGGTTCATCGGCATGATCGTCGTGGCGATCGAGCCGCACACCCGAAGCGTCACGTACGCCAATGCCGGGCACACGCCCGGCTACATCCTCGACCAGGAGGGACACGTCAGGATGGAGCTGACGTCGACGGGCCTGGTGCTCGGCCTCTTCTGCGATGCGACGTTCGTCACCGAGCAGGGACCGGCGCTCGACCCCGGCGACCTGCTCGTGCTGTTCACCGACGGCGTGACGGAGGCCGCCACCGCGGATGGCAGGATCTGCGGCCCAGAGTGGGCGTTGAACGTCGTGCGCGCGCGCGCGCACCTCGCCTCGGCCGAGATCCTCGACGCGCTCTGCGAAGCTGTCCGGTCCGTTACGGGCGATTCCGCGCAGCAGGACGACGTCACGGCCATTATCTGCAGGGTCGGGGAGCGCTCGAGTTAGGCGATGCCGGAATGGCGCCGGGCGGGTCGGCGAGTGAGATAATACGGATCGGGATTACTTAACGCAGCAGGTCTCCGCCGCTCACGGAATTGGCGGCGCATGGGGTTGCGCACTCGAAAGGGAAGCTTGGGATGAGGAACGTACTGCTGACGATCGCCGTGACGTTGACGTTGGCTGTGGTGTTCGCGGCGCCTGGCGCCCTTCTCGCGCAGGCGGGCAAGGACCAGGCAAAGCCCCTGCAGGTGGTGAAGCTCTCGTTCGACGACAAAGGCTACGTGGTGACCCCGTCGTCGGTGACCAAGGGCGTGCCGGTCAGGATGGACGTCGATCTCGACACCGTCAAGGGCTGCATGCGCACGGTCGTCATCGACGCCTTCAACGTGAAGCAGACCGTAAAGGCCGGCGCGACGACCATCGAGTTCACGCCGACCAAGTCCGGTCCGATTCAGATTGTCTGCGGCATGAACATGGGGAAGGGCCAGTTCACGGTCGTCGAGCCCGCCGCGAAGTAGCGCCGCGCGCGTCGGCCGCCCCCGCGAGAGGGTCAGTGCACCGTGTAGGGCTCGCTGAGCGTGAACGGGGCGATCCGGGCGTCGAACGGGTCGCCCCCGTCCGTCACCATCCCATAGGTCCCCTCCATCATCCCGAACGGCGTCGGCAGCGGGCAGCCCGACGTGTAGGTGTACGACTCGCCCGGGTGCAGTACCGGCTGTTCGCTGACCACGCCCGGCCCGTTCACCTCCTCCACGCGATTGTTCCCGTCGGTGATGATCCAGTGGCGCGTCATGAGCTGGACGGCGTCGTCGCCCTCGTTCGAGATTGTCACGGTGTACAGAAAGAACCAGTGCTCCGATTTGGGGTTGGAGCGCTCGGGGGAGTACTCGGCCTCGACCCGGACGCGGACGTTGCGCGTGACGGCTTCGGATGTGGACATCGTCTGTCCATGGTGAACGAAGCGGCGATGCCCGCGCAAGTGGCCGTATCGCGCCGTCTCGCGTCACTGAGGCCGCCCCTGCCCTCAGCAGGCGAGCAGCCCGGAGGATCGCAGCCACCGCCGCGCCTCGGCGTGGTGGGGGCAGATGCGCGCGAGCTCGCGCCAGAACCGCGGCGAGTGGTCGAGGTGGCGCAGGTGCGTCAGCTCGTGCAGCAGCACGTAGTCGCGCACCTCGGGGGGCACCTGGACCAGGCGCCAGTTGAGCGAGATGCGCCCCGACGGCGAGCACGATCCCCAGCGGGTGCGCTGGTTCCTGATGGTCACCGCCGAGACCGCGAGGCCGTGGATGCGCGCGAGCTCGAGGAGGCGCGCGGGAAGCGCGTGCGCGGCGAGGGTGCGGAGGCGCGCTTCGGCCTCCGGCGCCAGGCGCGCGGCCTCGAGGGCGATGGCCCGGCGATGGCGCTGACGATCGATCCACGCGCGGCGGGCCAGGAGGAACCGCTCCGCCTCGGCGCGCGACCCGTGCCACGGCACCGTGACGCGCACCACCCCGTCGGCGCGCAGCCGCAGGATGTAGTGGCGCGCGCGTCGCTGGCGGACGAACACGACGGCGGCGGCGACGCCCGGCACCGGCACGCCGGCGCCGCCCGCGCGCGGCGCGGCGCGGTAGGGAAGCGGCAGCTGCGTTCCGGGAGTCCGGTGGTGCCCCATCGAGCCATCATGTCACGCTGCGGCCGGGCGCCGTGTTTCGTCCGTCGGGTCGTGCCGCCTCCCGGAGTAGAATCCACAGACGCATCCACGAGACTCTGGCAACGGCATGGAACGCACCACCTGGGGCACGATCAACGAACTGTTTGAGGCCGCGCGCCGCGTTCCCGCTGAGGAGCGCGAGGCTTGGGTGCGCGCGGCGACGGCCGACGAGTATGTGCGGGCGGAGGTGCTCTCGCTGCTGCACGCGCACGAGGACGATCCGTGGTTCGTCGATCAGCCGGGCGGAACCCGGCCGCCGGGCCGCCTCACGCCGGCCGGGGCATGGCCGGAAAACCCCACGCCGACTCCTCGGGTCGGGCCTGGCGCCGCGCCGGCGGCTGCGGGGCGGCAGCCGCCCGCCTCCACGCGCCTCCGGCGTGAGCAGCCCAGGGCCGGAGCGAGCTTCGCGGCGCATCGCCTCATCCGTGAGATCGCCCGCGACCCGACGCGCGTCGTCTTCGAAGCCGTGGCCACCGGCGGCAGCCCGCACGCGCGGGTCGCGCTGCACGTGCTCGCCGCGGACGCGAGCGACCCGGTGGTGGCGGCGCGGCTGCACGCCCAGGGTGAGCTTCTGGCGCACCTGGATCACCCCGCCATCCCCCGCCTGCTGCATGGGGGCGTGACGGCGGACGGGGCGGTCTACCTCGCCTTCGAGTACGCCACCGGTGACCCGCTCGACGAGTGGTGCCGCGCGCGCGGCCTTGCGGTGCGCGAGCGCGTGGACCGGATCGTGGCCGTGTGCGACGCCGTCCAGCACGCGCACGAGCACCTGGTCGCCCACGGCGATCTCAGGCCGTCGAACATCCTCGTGCCGGGCGACGCGTCGCTGAAACTCCTCGACTGCGGCATGGCGGCGCTGCTGCGTTCCGAGACGGGGCCCGGCGAGACCGCGGCGGCCGTGCACCCGTCCATGAGTCCGGAGCAGGCGCGCGGCGAGGCGCTGACCACCGCCAGTGACGTGTACGGGCTCGGCATCCTGCTCTACACGCTGCTCACGGGACACCCGCCCTACGAGATCGGCGGACAGACGCCCGCGCGCGCCCGCCAGATGATCTGCGACACCGAGCCCGACGTGCCCAGCACGATTGTGGGCGGCGGTGATCGGCGCACGCTGGCAGGCGCCCTCGATCGCATCATGCTGAAGGCGCTCAGCAAGAACCCGCGCAAGCGGTACGCGACCGCCGCCGGCCTTGCCGCCGATCTTCGCGCGTGGCTCGACGGCCGGCGCGTGTCGGTGGCGCAGTCCCCGGCCTGGTCTCTCGCCGGGGCGGGCGCCGCTGCGGCGCGGCGCGGCACGGGTGCCGCGGTGATGCTCGCGCTCGCAGCCGGAGCGGGCGTCCTCGGGTGGCAGGCGACCGAGATGCGCGGCGAGCGCGACCAGGCCCGCGCGAGCCTGGCCGACGCCGAGCGGGCGCAACAGGCCGTCGAGGAGCGCATGGCCCGGACCACCGGGACGGACCTGCGACTCAGAGTCGCCGGGGCGGCAAGCGATCTGGCAATCGCTGAGCGCCGCGGCGGCGACCTCGCGAAGGCCGAGGCCCTGTGGGAGCAGTCGCTCGCCGACGTGCGGCCCGCGCTCGACGCCGAGCCTGGCGACGCGCGCGTCCTCGAGCACGCCGCCATCGTGCGGGCGTTCCTGGCGTCGCTCTGCCGCTCGCAGCGCCGCTTCGACGATGCGCTCGGGCACTACCGCGCGGCGCTCCTCGCGCGCGAACGCGGGGCCGCGCTGAAGGACGCGCCGCCATCGGCCCTACC
>Ga0209254_10000113_pt1 | contig 51956 bp, 49 predicted proteins | sample FrelakmetDIP11DI_FD_187148 | JGI IMG/M metagenome (GOLD analysis project Ga0209254, IMG submission 187148) | Freshwater lake sediment microbial communities from the University of Notre Dame, USA, for methane emissions studies - DIP11 DI (SPAdes)... | ecosystem: Environmental > Aquatic >...
GCAGCACCGCTTCCCGGTGGAGGACAAGAAGGACATCCTCTGGAACCTCACCATGGCCGAGGGCCTCGAGCGCTACCTCGCGACGCGCTACCCGGCCCAGAAGCGCTTCTCGCTCGAGGGCGGCGACAGCCTGATCCCGCTGCTCGAGGACCTGATCCAGACCGGCGGCTGGGTGCACGGGCTCGAGGACATCGTCATCGGCATGGCGCACCGCGGGCGCCTCAGCGTGCTGGTGAACGTGCTCGGCAAGTCGCCCGCGGAGCTGTTCTCGGAGTTCGAGGGCAACTACGACCTGAAGAAGCTGAAGGGCTCGGGCGACGTCAAGTACCACAAGGGCTTCTCCTGCGACGTGAGCACGCCGGGCGGCAACGTGCACGTGGCGCTCGCGTTCAACCCCTCGCACCTCGAGGTCGTCAACCCCGTGGTCGAGGGCTCGGTGCGGGCGCGCCAGGAGCGGCGCGGGGACGGGCCCGGCGACAAGGTCATGGCGGTGCTGATCCACGGCGACTCGGCCTTTGCGGGGCAGGGGGTCATCCAGGAGACGCTGCAGCTCTCGCAGGCGCGCGCCTTCTACACGGGCGGTACCGTCCACCTGATCATCAACAACCAGGTCGGCTTCACGACGCACGACCCGCGCGACACGCGCTCGACGCTGTACTGCAGCGACGTGGCCAAGATGATCGAGGCGCCGATCCTGCACGTGAACGGCGACGACCCCGAGGCCGTGGTGTTCGCGGCGCGGCTGGCGCTCGACTACCGGATGAAGTTCCACAAGGACGTGGTGATCGACCTGGTGTGCTACCGGCGCCTGGGCCACAACGAGGCCGACGAGCCGGCCGCCACGCAGCCGGTGATGTACGCGGCGATCCGCCGCAAGCCGACGACGCGACAGCTCTACGCCGAGCAGCTCGTGAAGGACGGCGTGATCGAGGCGACGGACGTCGACGCCATGGCGGATCGCTACCGTCGCGGTCTCGACGAGGGCAAGCCGCAGGCCCACCAGGTGCTCGGCCTGATCGGCAACGTCCACACCGTGGACTGGACGCGCTACCACGACGTGGACTGGAACGAGCAGGTGCCCACCGGCGTCAAGGCCGAGGTGCTGCGTGAACTCGGACTCAAGGCCACGGCCTACCCGGCGGGCTTCACGCTGCACCGGCAGGTGCAGAAGATCGTCGAGGACCGGCGCAGGATGGCGGCCGGCCAGATGATGCTCGACTGGGGCTTCGCCGAGACGCTCGCCTACGCGACGCTGCTCGACCAGGGCTACGGGATCCGGCTCACCGGCCAGGACAGCGGGCGTGGCACCTTCTTCCATCGCCATGCCGTGGGACACGACCAGGCGACCGGCGCGAGCTACATCCCGCTCAGGAACCTGAAGCCCGGCCAGCCGCGGTTCCGGGTCACCGACTCGCTGCTCTCCGAGGAGGCGGTGCTCGGCTTCGAGTACGGCTACGCCACCACGGACCCGAACTGCCTCGTGATCTGGGAGGGACAGTTCGGCGACTTCGTGAACGGCGCGCAGGTCATCATCGACCAGTTCATCAGCTCGGGCGAGGCCAAGTGGGGCCGCTGCTGCGGGCTCACGCTGTTCCTGCCACACGGCTTCGAGGGCCAGGGCCCGGAGCACTCCTCGGCACGGCTCGAGCGCTTCCTGCAGCTGTCCGCGGAGAACAACATGTCGGTGTGCGTGCCCTCGACGCCCGCGCAGATGTTCCACATGCTGCGCCGGCAGATGCTGCGGGACTTCCGCAAGCCGCTGATCGTGATGACGCCGAAGAGCCTGCTCCGGCACAAGCTCTCCGTCTCCGCACTCGAGGACTTGAGCCACGGCTTCTTCCAGGAGGTCATCGGCGAGATCGACGACATCCCGGCGGCCGGCGTGCGACGCGTGGTGTTCTGCTCGGGCAAGGTCTATTTCGACCTGCTGGAGGCGCGGCGGGCCGGCGAAGTGCGGGATGTGGCGATCGTGCGCCTCGAGCAGATCTATCCCTTCCCGAGCGAGGACTACGCGGCGGCGATCCGCCGCTACCCGAACGCCCGCGAGATCGTCTGGTGCCAGGAGGAGCCGCAGAACCAGGGCGCCTGGTACCAGATCCGCCACCGGCTGCAGGAGCCGCTGTCGCACAAGCAGGACTTGCTCTACTCGGGCCGTGCCCCGGCGGCGGCGCCGGCGGCCGGCATCCTCCAGCTCCACACGATCCAGCAGACCGGCCTCGTGGCCGCGGCGATCAAGGCCTCCGTCAAGGAAGAGTCGGCCCGTTCGACCGCGCGCCTGCGCGCCACCGCCAGCAGGAAGAATCCATGACCATCGAAGTGCGCGTCCCCCAGCTTCCCGAGTCGGTCGCCGACGCGACCCTGGTCGCCTGGCACAAGCAGCCCGGGGACGCAGTGCGCCGCGACGAGAATCTCGTGGACCTCGAGACCGACAAGGTCGTGCTCGAGGTGCCGGCGCCGGCGGCGGGTGTGATCAGGGAACTCAAGGTGCAGAACGGCGCCACGGTCACCAGCGGCCAGGTGCTCGCGCTGCTCGAGGAGGGTGCCGCCGCCACGGCGGGACCGGTGCCCGAAGGCGGGCCCGCTGCGGAGGCGAAGGGTGGCGCGGCCGCCGAGAAGCTCGCGCCCTCAGTGCGCCGCCTGGTCGAGGAACACAAGCTCGATGCCGGCGCGATCCCCGGCAGCGGGCGCGACGGGCGCGTCACCAAGGGCGACGTGCTGGCCCACGTGGCGGCGCAGCCCTCCGGCGGCGTGTCCGCGACGGCCGGCAAGGCTGCGCCGGCGACGGCCGCCGTCGCGGCGTCTGGACGCGGCGAGCGGCGGGTCCCCATGACCCGGCTGCGCGCGCGCATCGCCGAGCGGCTGGTGCAGGCGCAGTCCACCGCCGCCATGCTCACCACGTTCAACGAGGTGGACCTCAAGGCGGTCAACGAGCTGCGTGCGCGATACAGGGAACGCTTCGAGAAGGAGCACGGCGCGCGCCTGGGGTTCATGTCGTTCTTCGTCAAGGCCTGCATCGAGGCCCTGCGCCGCTACCCGGTGGTGAACGCCTCGGTGGACGGCAGCGACATCGTCTACCACGAGTACTACGACATCGGCGTGGCGGTTTCGACCGACCGCGGCCTGATCGTGCCGGTGCTGCGCGACGCCGACGCGCTCGGCTTCGGCGAGATCGAGAAGGCCGTGGTGGGCTACGCCAACCGCGCGCGCGAGGGCTCGCTCACGCTCGAGGAACTCACCGGCGGCACGTTCACCATCACCAACGGCGGCGTGTTCGGCTCGCTGCTGTCGACGCCGATCCTGAACATGCCGCAGAGCGCCATCCTCGGCATGCACAAGATCCAGGATCGCCCGGTGGCCGTGAACGGCGAGGTCGTGGTGCGCCCGATGATGTACCTGGCGCTCACCTACGACCACCGCATCGTCGACGGCCGCGAGGCCGTGCAGTTCCTGGTTGGAGTCAAGGACGCGCTGGAGGATCCGGCGCGGCTGTTGCTGCAGATCTGAGCCGGAGGGCACATGTCCGAATCCTACGACGTCATCGTCATCGGCGCCGGTCCGGCCGGTTATCCCTGCGCGATCCGCGCCGGGCAGAACGGGCTCAAGGCGGCCTGCATCGACGAGTGGAAGAACTACGACGGCACGCACGCCTTCGGCGGCACCTGCCTGAACGCGGGCTGCATCCCCTCGAAGGCGCTGCTCGAGTCCTCGGAGCTCTACCACCGGGCGCAGGTGGAGTTCGGGGCCCACGGCATCAAGGTGGGCGGCCTCGAGTTCGACCTCGCGACCATGCAGAAGCGCAAGGCGAAGATCGTCAAGGGCTCGACCCAGGGAATCACGGGGCTCTTCAAGTCCGCGGGCGTCACCGGGCTGCAGGGTCACGGCAAGCTGCTCGCCGGGAACCGCGTGGAGTTCACCGCGCTCGACGGTACGAAGCAGGAACTCACCGCGAAGCACGTGGTACTCGCGAGCGGCTCGGTGCCCATGGAACTGAAGTCCATGCCGTTCGACGGCAAGGCCGTCGTGGACTCCTGGGGCGCGCTCGAGTTCGACGCGGTACCGGGGCGCCTCGGCGTCATCGGCGCGGGCGTGATCGGCCTCGAACTCGGCAGCGTCTGGCGGCGGCTCGGCGCCGAAGTCGTGGTGCTCGAGGCCATGGAGCAGTTCCTCTGGATGGCCGACCAGCAGGTCGCCAGGGAAGCGCTCAAGCATTTCAGGAAGCAGGGACTCGACATCCGCCTCGGCGCCAAGGTGAGCGGTGCGAAGCAGGGCAAGGACGGCGTCACGCTCGAGTACGCCGACGCCTCGGGTGCGCAGACCGTCACCGTGGACAAGGTGGTGGTCGCGATCGGCCGCCGCCCGTTCACCGGCGGACTGCTCGGCGAGGGAACCGGCGTCGAGCTCGACGAGCGCGGTTTCATCAAGGTGGACCACGAGTGCCGCACCGGCGCCGCGAATGTCTGGGCGGTGGGCGACGTGGTGCGCGGCCCGATGCTCGCGCACAAGGGCAAGGAAGAGGGCGTGATGGTGGGCGACCTGATCGCGGGCCTCGTCTCCGAGGTGAACTACAAGGCGATCCCATCCGTCATCTATACCGCGCCCGAGATCGCCTGGGTGGGGCTGACGGAGGAAGAGGTCAAGAAGACCGGCCGTCCGTACAAGGTCGGCAGCTTCCCGTTCATGGCCAGCGGCCGCGCCCGCGCGATGGAAGCGACCGCGGGCTTCGCGAAGGTGATTGCCGCGCAGGACGACGACGAGATCCTGGGCGTGCACATCATCGGGCCGATGGCGGGCGAACTGATCGCCGAGGCCGTGCTGGCGCTCGAATACTCCGCGAGCGCCGAGGACCTGCAGCGCACCATGCACGCCCACCCGACGCTGAGCGAGGCGCTGCACGAGGCGGCGCTCGGCGCGGACAAGCGGGCGATCGATTTCCCGAACCGCTGAGCGCGCCGCGGGCTCAGGCGCTCAGGAACGCCCGGAACGGCACGCCGCGCCGCTCCCAGGCGGCCGCGGCGTCCCCGAGGATCGAGACCGCGGTGTCGAGCGCCTCGGGGGCGTCGCGCCGCATGTCCTCGGCATGCTCGAAGACGAGCACGTGCCCGCCGCCGGGCCGCCAGGCGAGGTCCGCCAGGCAGTCGTGCAACGCGTCCCAGTTGCCGCCGAACCAGGCCGGGAACGACAGGGCCGCGGCGGTGCGCTCGAGAAACGTCTCCTTGTCCCGGCAACCGGCCAGGTCGATCCGTGCGGCCTGCAGTCCGAGCGAGCTCGCGAGACTGCACAGGGCCGCGGCCGCCGCGTCGTCGAGCGGCAGGACCTGTACGGGGGCGGGGTGGTCCGGCCGGCGGTCTTCGTCGCTGCTCACCGCTGCACCTCCACCCGGCGGAACGTCCGGTAATGATCGTCCGTGTAGTAGAAGACCTCGGGCGGGTCCCCGCCCGCCACGATGCGCCGTGCCCCGCGATCCGGTGAGCGCGGAGTCTCGACGGTGTACTCGCGATAATAGCCGCGGGGCTGGTCTGGCAGCCGGCGCTCCCGGTTCTGGAACACGCTGCCGTCGCGGTCGTAGGAATACGGACCGCCGCGCTCGATGGCCTCGAGCGTGGCGACGGCCTCGGGGGGCAGAAACGCGGGGAAGCGCGCGTCGCCGGCCGGTGCCCGGGCCGTCGCGCCGGACGTGGCCGGGCCACCGGGCGCGTGCTCGGGCTCGAGTCCGGACCACCAGTGGAACGCCGCGAACCCTGCGACCAGCAGGAGCACGAGCCTGACCCAGCGCCGCATCCGGCAATCCTCCTTCAGCCGCGCCGCCGTGCGCCGATCACGTTCGGCAGGCCGGCGAACCGGCTCAGCAGCCGGCTGAGTTCATCGAGGCCGTGCACCGTCACCGTGAGGTCCACCTGGGCGGTGTTCTCGGCGGGATTGGTCACGACGTTCATGGCCGCGATGCTGATGTGCTCGTCGGCGAGCACCGCGGACACGTCGCGGGCGAGTCCCTTGCGGTCGAACGCCTGGATGACCACCGCGACGGGGAACTTCCGCTCGGGCGAGGGCCGGCCCCAGTCCACCGCCAGCACGCGCTGCGGCTGCGCGTCGCGCAGGCGCAGCAGGTTGGCGCAGTCGGCCCGGTGGATGCTGACGCCGCGGCCGAGGGTGATGTAGCCGGCGATGGACTCGGGCGGCACGGGCCGGCAGCAGCGCGCGAACGAGCTCAGCAGGTCGCCGACGCCGTCGATCACCATCCCGGTGGTGCCGCTCCCGGCCACCGGCTTCAGGGCCCGCGGCTTCGGCGGCGCTTGCTCGTGCAGCCGCCGGTGCACGGCGCCGGCCACCTGGGCGAGCGTGAACTCGCCCTCGCCGAGGCCGAGGTAAAGGGCGTCGAGGTTCGGCAGGCCGAGCTCGCCGAGGATCTCCGGCATGGGCGGCGCCCGCACCCCGAGGCGGTCGAGCTCGCGCTCGAGCATCTGCCGGCCCTGCTCGCGATTCTGGCCCTCGTCGAGCTTGCGGAAAAAGCCGCGCACCTTGGCGCGGTTGCGCGCCGAGGCGAGGTAGCCGAGCGCGGGCACCAGCCAGTCGCGGCTCGGGTTCGGCTGCTTGCCGGTGATGATCTCGACGCTGTCGCCGTTCGCGAGCCGGCGGTCGAGCGGCACCATGCGGCCGTTCACCCGGGCCCCGCGGCAGCGGTGCCCGAGGCTCGTGTGCACGTGGTACGCGAAGTCGAGCGGCGTGGCGCCGCGCGGCAGGTCCACGACCTCGCCGCGCGGGCTCAGCGCGTAGACGCGGTCCTCGAAGATCTCGGCCTGCAGGCCGGCGAGCAGGTCCGGCTCGGCACCGGCGCGGGCGGCGGGCTCGAGCAGCTGGCGCAGCCAGACGATCTTCTGCTGGAAGCCGCCCGCCGCCTTGCGGCCCTCCTTGTACTGCCAGTGCGCCGCCACGCCGAGCTCGGCGTGCTCGTGCATCTCGCGGGTGCGGACCTGCACCTCGAGCGGCAGCCTGCCCGGGCCCACTACCGAGGTGTGCAGCGAGCGGTAGTTGTTCTCCTTGGGCGTGGCGATGTAGTCGTCGAACTCGCCCGGGATGTACGGCCACAGGCCGTGCACGACGCCGAGCACCGCGTAGCATTCGGCGATGGTGTCGACCTGCACGCGCACCGCGAGCACGTCCATCACCTGCTCGAAGGCCACGCCCTTGCGCTGCATCTTGCGCCAGATGCTGTAGATGTGTTTAGGCCGGCCGCTGATCTCCGCCGCGACGCCCACCGCCTCGAGTTCGCCCGCGAGCAGGCGGCGCACGTCCTCGATGTAGCCCTCGCGCTCCGCGCGCTTCGAGCGCAGCCAGCCGGCAATGCGCTTGTAGTCCTCGGGCTGGCTGTAGCGGAAGGCGAGATCCTCGAGTTCCCACTTGACGTGCCAGATGCCGAGACGATTGGCGAGCGGCGCGTAGATCTCGCGCGTCTCGAGCGCGGCGCGCTGCTGTTCCTCGTGCGGCGCGGACTTGAGGTGACGCAGCCGCACCAGCTCCAGCCCGAGGCGGATCAGCACCAGCCGGACGTCGGAGGCGAGCGACAGCAGCAGCTTGCGCAGCCCCTCGGCCTGCTCGGGCCGCAGCGACTGCCCGGGGTTCCAGCCGGCGGGGATCCCGCTGTCGGCCACCCGCTCGAGTTCCCGTGCGAGCCGCAACGCGGGTTCGCCGATCAGCTCGGGCAGGCGGGCGTCCGGATCGGGGCCGTGCCCGAGGCAGGGCACGAGCAGGCCCGCGAGCAGGATGTCCTCGTCGGCCTGCAGCTGCTCGAGCACCCCGGCGAGTTCGCGGCCACGGGCGCTCGCCTCGGGCGTCGCGGCCTCGCGCAGGTAATCCGCGGCGGCCTGAACCCGGGGCGACTGGCGGCCGATGTCCAATTCGGCGTGCTTCACGGTGTCGGGTATGATACCGCGACGTTTCAAGGACTCCGTGGGTGGACGCGTGCCCAGGCTCAATCGCAGCGGCCGGCGCTGGGCGCTCGTGCCGCAGCCCCCGGGAACGCGCACCGGCGACGTGCGCATCCTCGGCCTCGACCCCGGCTCGCAGGTGACCGGTTTCGGCGTGATCGACTGGATCGAGGGAGACGCGCGCTACGTGGCGAGCGGCGCCATCCGCACGAGCGGCGCGGCATTCCCCCCGCGGCTGCGGCAGATCTTCGAGGGCGTACTGGGGCTGATGCGCGAGTATGCGCCGCGCGAGGTCGCCATCGAGCGCGTGTTCATGCACCGCAACCCCGACAGCGCGCTCAAGCTCGGGCAGGCGCGGGGGGCCGCGCTGTGCGCGGCCTTCGCGGGCGATCCCGAGGTGTTCGAGTACGCGCCGCGCGCGGTGAAGCTCGCGGTCGTGGGGCAGGGCGGGGCACAGAAGGAGCAGGTGCAGCTGATGGTCAGGACGCTGCTCAGGTTGCAGGGCGAACTCGGCGCGGACGCTGCCGATGCGATCGGCATCGCGCTGTGCCACGCGTACTCGCGCGAGGCGCGGCTCGCGGTGGGCCGCGGCGCCCCCCCGGGGGCGCGGGCATGATCGGGTACCTCCGCGGCCGGCTCGCCGCGAAGCACCCGCCGCAGCTCGTCGTGGACGTGGGCGGCATCGGCTACGAGCTCGAGGCGCCCATGTCGACCTTCTACGTCCTGCCGGCTGCGGGCGCCGAGGTCCAGCTGCACACGCACCTCGTGGTACGCGAAGACGCCCACGTGCTGTACGGCTTCGGCACGGAGCGCGAGCGCAGCCTGTTCCGCGAGCTGATCAAGGTCTCGGGCGTCGGCCCGCGCATCGCGCTCGCCATCCTCTCCGGCGTGACCGTGGACGAGTTCCACCGCTGCGTCGAGGGCCAGGACGTGGCCTCGCTGGTGCGCGTGCCGGGCATCGGTCGCAAGACGGCCGAGCGGCTGGTGATCGAGATGCGCGACCGCCTGAAGGGGCTCGCCGGGCCCGCTTTCCTGCCGGGCGCAGGCGCCTCCGGCGGGCGCGGCGGCGCGCAGGCGGAGGCCTACGCCGCGCTGGTCGCCCTGGGCTACAAGCCGCCCGAGGTGACCCGCCTGCTGCAGAAGGTGGATCCTGCGGTCACGGCCACCGAGGAACTCATCCGGCACGCGCTGCGTGCGGCGGCCACGTGAGGCGGCGGAGCGTCGCATGATCGAGCAGGACCGCGTGGTCTCGACGGGCAACCAGCGCGACGACGAGGTCTACGACCGCGCCGTGCGCCCGAAGACGCTCGCCGACTACGTGGGGCAGCCCGCGGTCAAGGCGCAGATGGAGATCTTCATCGCCGCGGCCCGCCAGCGCCGCGAGGCGCTCGACCACGTGCTGATCTTCGGGCCGCCGGGGCTCGGCAAGACCACGCTCGCCCACGTCATCGCGAACGAGCTGGGCGCGGGCTTCAAGCAGACCTCGGGCCCGGTGCTCGAGCGACCCGGCGACCTCGCCGCGCTGCTCACCAACCTGCAGGCCAACGAGGTCCTGTTTGTGGACGAGATCCACCGGCTGAGCCCGGTGGTCGAGGAGATCCTCTATCCCGCGATGGAGGATTTTCAGCTCGACATCATGATCGGCGAGGGCCCGGGCGCCCGCTCGATCAAGATCGACCTGCCGCCGTTCACCCTGGTGGGCGCGACCACCCGCGCCGGGCTCCTGACCTCGCCGCTGCGCGACCGCTTCGGCATCGTCCAGCGCCTCGAGTTCTACGGCCGCGCGGACCTGCAGCGCATCGTGGAGCGCTCGGCCGGCATTCTCGGCGTGCCGACGGACACGGAGGGTGCCGCGCGCATCGCGGAGCGCTCGCGCGGGACGCCGCGCATCGCCAACCGCCTGCTGCGGCGGGCGCGCGACTACGCCGAGGTGAAGGCCCAGGGGCGGATCACGGAAGTCGTGGCGCAGGCGGCCCTCGACCTGCTGGACGTCGACCCGCAGGGCTTCGACCCGATGGACCGGCGGCTCATGCTCACCATCATCGAGAAGTTCGACGGCGGGCCGGTGGGCGTGGACAGCCTCGCGGCAGCGCTCGGCGAGGAGCGTGGCACGATCGAGGACGTGATCGAGCCGTTCCTGATCCAGCAGGGATTCATCATGCGTACCGCGCGCGGCCGGGTGGCGGCGCGCAATGCCTATCTCCACTTCGGCCTCGCACCACCCGTCGTCGAGCGCGGCGGCGGCACGCTGGGGCTGTTCGACACCTGAGGACCACGGATGATCGGTGACCACTCGGCCCTCGACCTGATCCTGCAGGCGAGCCTGATCGTGCAGTTCGTCATGGCGCTGCTGGTCGGCGCGTCGGTGGTCTCCTGGGCGATCATCCTGCGCAAGCACCAGCTGCTGAAGACCGAGCGCGTCGCCGCCGACCGCTTCGAGGAGCAGTTCTGGTCGGGGGGCGACCTCTCCGCCCTGTACAAGTCGCTCGAGCCCGGCTCGCCCACGGGCATGGCGGGCGTCTTCGTGGCCGGCTTCCGCGAGTTCTCGCGGCTGCGCAAGCAGGCCGGCACGAGCGCCGGGGAGCTGCTCGAGGGCAGCCGGCGTGCGATGCGGGTGGCGCAGCTGCGCGAGACCGACCGCCTCGAGCAGAACCTCTCGACCCTGGCCACGATCGGCTCGACCAGCCCTTACGTGGGCCTGTTCGGAACCGTGTGGGGGATCATGAGTGCCTTCCAGGGCCTCGGCAACGTGCAGCAGGCCACGCTCGCCATGGTGGCGCCCGGCATCGCCGAGGCGCTGATCGCCACGGCCATGGGCCTCTTCGCCGCGATCCCGGCCGTGGTCGCCTACAACCGCTATGCGGACCAGGTCGGGCGCCTCGAGCTGCGCTACGACGCGTTCATGGAGGAGTTCTCGACCATCCTCCAGCGCCACGCCGGCGCGCAGGGCTGAGCCATGGCGCTGGCGACGCGCAATCGGGGGCGAAGGCTCATGGGCGAGATCAACGTCGTGCCCTACATCGACGTGATGCTGGTGTTGCTCATCATCTTCATGGTGACGGCACCGATGCTGAGCCAGGGCATCAAGGTGGACCTGCCCAGGGCGGCGGCCGAGCCCATGCCGCCGGACACCGAGCCGCTGGTGCTCAGCATCGATGCCGCGGGCGCCATGTACCTCAACCTCGGCGACCCCCAGGCGCCGCAGGATGCCGGGCGGGTGCTCGAAATCGTGTCCGCGGCACTGCGTCGGGAACCTGGGCGCCCCGTGCTGGTCAAGGCTGACAGGACCGTGCAGTACGGGCGCGTGGTGGAAGCCATGGCATTGCTCCAGCAGGCAGGGGCGCAGAAGATCGGTTTCGCCACGGAGTCGCCGGCGTTGCCCGCGCGCAAGAGCGGGACTCGCTGAGGAATGCCGGGCTTCCTGCAAGAGCACCTGCGGCCGCTGGCGGGCTCCGCCGGGCTGCACCTGGCGCTGCTTGCACTGCTCGCGGGCGCGGCGCTGCGCTGGACTTCGTCGCAGCCGCCGGTCGAGCTGGCGATCGAGGGCTACGTCGTCGATGGGCCCGTCAGGGTCAAGCCCCTGCCGCAGCCCCGCAGCACGTCGCCCGCGGCCGTGCCGCCGCGGCAGGAAGAGGTCCAGCCGAAGCCCGAGCCCGCCGCCGACCCCGTGCAGCAGCAGCGGGTGGAGGAGGCGGTTGCCGCCGAGCGCGCCGCGCAGGCGGATCGCGAACGACGCCAGGTCGAGGAACGCGCCGCCCAGGCGCGCGAGTCCGAACTCGCGCGCGAGCAGGCGGCTGCGGAGCAGCGCAGCGCCGAGGAGGCCCAGGCGCAACGCAAGGCCGCGGAGGCGAAGCGAAAGACCGAGGAGCAGGCGCAGGCCGAGCGGGATGCCGAGGTCCGCGCCGAGCGCGAGGCGGACCTGCAGCGCCGCCTCGCCGCCGAGGAGGAGGCCGACGCCGTCGCCCGCTCGGGCGTGATGGACGAGTACCGTGCGCTGCTCGTGCAGACCATCGAGCGCAACTGGATCCGGCCGCCCTCGGCACGCGCCGGGCTGCAGTGCACGCTGCATGTCACGCAGGCCCCGGGCGGCACCGTGGTGGACGTGAAGCTCGGCGCCTGCAACGGCGACCAGGCAGTGCGCGAGTCCATCGCCAACGCCGTGTTCCGGGCCTCGCCGCTGCCGGCGCCGCGCGACCCGCGGGCCTTTGAGCGACGCCTCGAGATCGTCTTCAAGCCGACGGAGTAGAGCCAGTGATGCGGTCGACCAACACAGCCCTGTCGCGCCGCGGCGCGGTCCTGGCCCTCGCGACGGTGCTGCTCCTCGCAGCACTGCCGAGCCGGGCGCAGCTGCGCCTCGACATCACCCAGGGGGTGCGCGACGCCGTGCCGATCGCCGTCGTGCCGTTCGGGGGCCAGGCCGAGGGCGCCGCCACCGACGTTGCGGCGGTCATCGACAACGACCTGCGCATGAGCGGTCGTTTCGCGCCGCTGGAGCGCCGCGACATGGTCGCGCGACCCACCGCCGGCGCGCAGATCCGCTTCGAGGACTGGCGGCTGCTGCGCTCCGATTTCATCGTGGTCGGTCGCGTGGAGCCCGACGCGTCGGGACTCGCCGTGAGCTTCGAGCTCTTCAACGTGCGCACCGGCGCCTCGCTGCTCGCGCAGCGCCTGCCCTCCACCGAGCGCGGACTGCGCGCTACGGGGCACCGCGTCGCGGACCTCGTGTTCGAGCGCCTCACCGGGATCCCCGGCGCCTTCTCCACCCGAATCGCCTACGTGGCGGTGGACGGCAAGCCGCCGACCCAGCGCTATCGCCTGATCGTGGCGGACGCCGACGGCTACAACCCGCGCACGGTCGCCGACTCCACCGAGCCCATCATGTCCCCCGCCTGGTCGCCGGACGGCCGCCGCCTCGCCTACGTCTCCTTCGAGGGCAAGGCATCGGCGATCTACGTGCAGCAGCTGGCGACCGGCGAGCGCACCCGCGTGTCGGCTCGCACGGGGATCAACGGCGCGCCGGCATGGTCGCCCGACGGTAACCGGCTGGCGCTCACGCTGTCGCGCGATGGCAACCTGGACATCTATACGCTGGAACTCGCCACCCAGACGCTCGCGAGGATCACGACCGACGACGCGATCGACACGGAACCGGAGTGGTCGCGCGATGGTCAGACCCTGTACTTCACCTCCGATCGCGCCGGCAACGCCCAGGTCTACCAGGTCGCGCTCGGCGGCGAGCGGCGCGCGGAGCGGCTGACGTTCGCCAACGGCTACAACGCCCGTCCGCGGCTGTCGCCCGACGGCAAGGAGCTGGCGCTGGTGACGCTGGACCGCGGCGGCTACCGGATTGCGGTGCTGGAGCTGGCCTCGCGCAACCTGCGCGTGCTGACCGACGCGCGCCAGGACGAGTCGCCGAGCTTCGCGCCGAACGGCGCCATGCTGATCTACGCGACGCGCGACCGGGGCCGCGGCGCACTCGCCATCGCCTCCTCCGACGGCGCGTTCCGGCAGCGCCTCAGCTCGGACCAGGGGGACGTCCGCGACCCCGCGTGGTCGCCGTTCCCGCCGCGCGGGTGAACGTGGGCCTTGGTTGTGGTACAAGGCGCGCAGTTTTTTCGGGCGCGCCTGCCGGATGACACGCTTTCGAGAAGGAGTACCGACCGTCATGAAGCCGATCCACCTGCTGGCCGTCGCCATCGCGTCGCTGGGACTCCTCGCCTGCCAGAAGCCGACGCAGACCAGGCCGGACGAGGCCGCGGTCACGCCGACCGATACGGCTGGCGCTGCGACCAGTGGACTCGGCGCCGGGAGTGCCGCTCCAGCCGCAACCACGCTCACGCCGCAGCAGCAGGCGCTGGCTGCTCTCGGTCAGAAGAACATCGTCTACTTCGACTACGACAGCAGCGAGATCAGCACGGAGTTCGTGCCGGTGGTCGCCTCGCACGCGGCCTACCTCGTGAAGTACCCGACCGCGCGGGTGAGGCTCGAGGGCCACACCGACGAACGCGGCTCGCGCGAGTACAACATCGGCCTCGGCGAGCGCCGCGCGCAGGCCGTGCGCCGTGCGCTGCTGGCGCAGGGCGTGGCCGACGCCCAGATCGCCACTGTGAGCTACGGCGAGGAACGCCCGGCCGTCGAGGGCTCGGACGATGCCGCCTTCGCGCAGAACCGGCGCGTCGAACTCGTCCACGCGCCGTGATCCGGACATGAGCCTGCGACGGCTGCCCGCGCTACTGGTTCCGGTCCTGCTGCTGGCGGGCTCGCCCGCCCGAGGTACGGCCAACAACAAGGAACTGGAGGCGCGTGCCAACGAGATGGACGCGAGGCTCGCCACGGTCGAGCGCGCCAATCGGACCCTGGTGCCGATGCAGCAGCAGATCGAAGCCGCGCGCGCGGAGCTGCGCACCGTGCGGGGCCAGATCGACGAAGCGCGGCACGAGCTCGGGCTGCTCCGCCAGCAGCAGCGCGACCTGTACGCCGACCTGGATCGTCGGTTGCTGCTGATCGAGAACGGCGCCTCGGGGCAGCCGCAGGGCGGCGGGGCTGCACCCTCCGAGGAAGCGATTCGCGACTCCGACGAGGCCGCCGTGTACGGCGACGCCTTCTCGGCGCTCAAGGCGGGGCGCTATCCGGACGCGAGCCGCGGTTTCCAGCTCTACCTCACGAAGTACCCCTCCGGCCCGCGCGCGGACAACGCCGCGTACTGGCTGGGGGAGTCCTACTACCTGCAGAAGGACTGCAACTCGGCGCTCAGGACGTTCCAGGACCTGCTGATCCGGCGCCCCGATACGCCCAAGGCGCCCGACGCGCTGCTGATGGTGGGATTCTGCCAGTACGAGCTCAAGGCGTTCCGCAACGCACGTGCCACGCTGACCCGCGTGACGACCGCCTACCCGGACACCGAGGCCGCTCGTCGCGCCGCCGAGCGGCTCGCGAGGATGGACGTCGAGAAGCGGTGAGTCGGGTCAAGCTCACCGAGACCTTCGTCTCGATCCAGGGGGAGGCGGATGCGGTCGGCTGGCCGACGCTCTTCATACGCCTCACCGGCTGTCCGCTGCGCTGCGTGTACTGCGACACGCAGTACGCCTTCCATGGCGGCGAGTGGCGCACGGTGGCCGAACTCGTCGAGCTGGCCCGCGGCAGCGGGGTGCGCCATGTGTGCGTGACGGGCGGCGAGCCGCTGGCCCAGAAGGCTTGCCTCGAACTGCTCGGCGCGCTGTGCGATGCCGGGTTCGCCGTCTCGCTCGAGACCAGCGGGGCCATCGATGTCGCACCGGTGGATCCGCGCGTGGGCCGGGTCGTGGACCTGAAGACGCCGGGCTCCGGCGAGGCGGCCGGCAACCGGCTCGACAACCTCGACGCGCTGGTCGCGCGCGACCAGCTGAAGGTCGTCGTGTGCTCGCGGGCGGACTACGAGTGGGCCCGCGACCTGCTGCGCGGGCGCGGTCCGCTGCCATGCCAGGTGCTGATGTCGCCGAGCTGGGGCCAGGTCGAGCCGCGCGACCTGGCCGAGTGGATCCTGGCCGATCGACTCGACGTGCGACTGCAGGTGCAGCTGCACAAGATCCTCTGGGGCGAGCAGCCGGGACGATGAGCGCCGCGCAGACCAGTGCGCCGACCGCAGCGGGTCGCCGTCCGGCAGTGGTGCTCTTGTCGGGCGGTCTCGATTCCGCGACCTGCCTCGCGATCGCGCGCGCGGCGGGTCACGACTGCCACGCGCTGAGTTTCGGCTACGGGCAGCGCCACCAGGCCGAGCTCGCGGCCGCGCGGCGGGTCGCGGCGGCGCTCGGCGCGGTCGAGCACCGGGTGATGCAGATCGACCTCGCGGCCTTCGGGGGCTCGGCGTTGACCGATCCCGCCATCGAGGTTCCGGAGGCGCCGTCGACCGGCATTCCCGTGACCTACGTCCCGGCGCGCAACACGGTCTTCCTCTCGCTGGCGCTCGCCTGGTGCGAGGTGCTCGGCGCGCGCGACATCTACATCGGCGTGAACGCCGTCGACTACTCGGGGTATCCGGACTGCCGGCCTGCGTTCATCGAGGCGTTCGAGCACTTGGCGAACCTCGCGACGCGGGCGGGCGTCGAGGGAGGCGGGCGACTGCGCATCTGTGCGCCGCTGATCGCGCTCAGCAAGGCGGAGATCGTCCGCCGGGGCAGGGAACTGGGCGTGGATTACGCGGTCACAGTGTCTTGCTACCAGGCCGATGCGGAGGGCCGGGCCTGCGGCCGATGCGATTCCTGCCGCCTCCGACGCGACGGGTTCGCGGCGGCCGGCGTGCCCGACCCGACGCGCTACCGATGATCCCGCCCGGACGATCCGGTATCATAGCAAGGCTTTCCGCGAGGGCCGTTAGCTCAGTCGGTAGAGCAGCTGGCTTTTAACCAGTTGGTCGCTGGTTCGATTCCAGCACGGCCCACCAGAGTCGGAGACGCCGGCGCGGGGCGCTGTTTCATTCAATCACTAGGAGCATCTGCATGAAGATCAGGATTCTCGGCTTGCTGGCGGCGACGATGGTCGCGTTCGCGGGCCCGACGTTCGCCGCCAAGACGACCGGTGAACACGTGGACGACGGCAACATCACGACCCAGGTCAAGGCCGGCCTCGCCACGGAAAAAGGCGTCCCGAGCACCGACATCAACGTCGAGACCTACAAGGGCGTCGTGCTGCTGAGCGGCTTCGTCAAGGAGCAGGCGGCGAAGGATGCCGCCGGCCGCGTGGCCGGTGGCGTCAAGGGCGTCACCAAGGTGCACAACGCGGTCACCGTGCATCCGGCGACTTCCATGGGGTCGAAAATGGACGACACGATGCTCGTGGGCAAGGTCAAGGCGGCGCTGGTCGACGAGAAGTCGGTCGAGGCGGGCCAGATCAACCTTGAGGCCCGGGACAGCGTCGTCCAGCTGGCGGGCTTCGTGACCAACAAGGCCATGAAGGACAAAGCGCTCGCGGTGGCCAAGGGCGTCAAGGGCGTCAAGGGCGTCGAGGATGCGCTGTACGTAAAGCCGTAACGACGACGGCCGGCTGACGACGGGGGTCTCGCGGTCGCGGGACCCCCGTTGCTTTTCCGGCACCGTCCCGCGGCATTGGCCGGCCGCCGCCCGGCTGGAATATCATCCGGCCCACAAAACTCCAGATCAATCGAATCAGCCAGGGGGGAGAAACCATGGCGGACCTGTTCGACAACCCGATGGGCACGGACGGCTTCGAGTTCGTGGAATACACCGCGCCCGATCCCGAGCTGCTGCGGACGCTGTTCGAGCGCATGGGGTTCCCGGCGGTGGCCCGTCACCGCAGCAAGAACGTCACGCTGCACCAGCAGGGCGACATCAACTTCGTCATCAACGCCGAGCCGGACGGCTTCGGCCAGCGCTTCGCGCAGGAGCACGGTCCCTCCGCCTGTGCGATGGCGTTCCGGGTCCGCGATGCCGCGGCGGCCTTCAAGCGAGCGGTCGAGCTCGGCGCCACGCCGGTGGCAACGCCCGTGGGCCCGATGGAGCTCAACATCCCCGCGATCGAGGGGATCGGCGGCAGCATCATCTACCTTGTCGACCGCTACGGCGACCACACCATCTACGACGTGGACTTCGTGCCGGTGCCGGCGGGGTCCCCGAGCCGGGCGGCGGGACTCGCGCTCATCGACCACCTGACCCACAACGTCCAGCGCGGCAACATGGACAAATGGTCGCGGTTCTACGAGCGGCTGTTCAATTTCCGCGAGATCCGCTACTTCGACATCGAGGGGAAGAAGACGGGCCTCTTCAGCCGCGCGCTGACCAGTCCCTGCGGGCGGATCCGCATCCCGATCAACGAGTCGCAGGACGACAAGTCGCAGATCGAGGAATACCTGCGCGAGTACCGGGGCGAGGGCATCCAGCACATCGCGCTCTCGACGGAGGACATCTACGCGACCGTGGACCAGCTGCGGCGCAACGGCATCGAGTTCCAGGACACGCCCGACACCTACTACGACGGCGTCGACGCCCGGGTCCGCGGCCACCGCGAGCCGCTCGCCGGGTTGCAGGGCCGGCGCATCCTGATCGACGGCAGCGCACAGGACGGCGTCCTGCTGCAGATCTTCACGAAGAACGTCATCGGCCCGATCTTCTTCGAGGTCATCCAGCGCAAGGGCAACCAGGGGTTCGGCGAGGGCAATTTCCGCGCGCTGTTCGAATCCATCGAGCTCGACCAGGAGCGGCGCGGCGTCATTTGAGGCGTCCGGCTGCAGCCGGGGAGCGGTTGTCGAGGAGGGTGCGGCGATGAAGCGATACATCCCGGTGTCGAGGGTCGAGGGCATGGCGTCCCGGCAGGCACACTGCGACCTGCCCGAGGGGACCTACGAGCGCGAGATGAGCAAGGAGGGCTTCTTCGGGCCGGCGGCGTTCTTTCACCATCGCCACCCGCCGACCGGCTGGGTGGAATTCAGCGGTCCGCTGCAGCCGCGCGCCTTCGACCTCGCGCAGCTGCCGGCGGGGCCGGCGAGCCCGTGGGCCGCGCCCGAGGTGCTGGTCAATGCCCACTGCCGCATCCGCTACTGGCGGCTGCCGGCGAGCATGCCGCGCCTCGCGCGCAACGCCGACGGCGACGAGCTGCTGTTCGTCCACGGCGGCGCCGGCGACCTCTACTGCGACTTCGGGCGACTGGCGCTGGAGCCGGGGGACTACGTGGTGCTGCCCCGCGGCACGATGTGGCGCATCGAGGCGCCGGCGCCGCTCGAGGTGCTGATGATCGAGGCCACCAACTCGAGCTACCAGCTGCCGGACAAGGGGCTCGTGGGGAACCACGCGATCTTCGATCCCGCCGTGCTCGACACGCCGCGGATCGATGCCGCATTCCTCGCGCAGCAGTCCGATGACGCGCGGTGGCAGGTGGAGGTCAAGCGTCGCAACGCGCTGTCCCTGATCACCTATCCGTTCAACCCGCTCGACGCCGTTGGCTGGCACGGCGAGCTGTCCGTGGTCCGCCTCAACGTGCGCGACCTGCGGCCGCTCATGAGTCACCGCTACCACCTGCCTCCCTCGGCGCACACGACCTTCCTCGCGAGCCGCTTCGTCGTCTGCACCTTCGCGCCGCGCCCCTTCGAGACCGACCCGGGCGCGCTCAAGGTGCCGTTCTTCCACAACAACGACGACTACGACGAGGTGCTCTTCTATCACGCGGGCGATTTCTTCAGCCGCGACAACATCCACCCGGGGATGATGACCTTCCACCCGGGCGGCTTCACGCACGGGCCGCACCCGAAGGCGCTGACCCGCATGTTCCAGCAGCCGAAGCCCGCCACGGACGAATACGCGGTGATGGTGGACACGCGCGACGCGCTCGAGGTCGGCGCGGGCGCGGCGTCGGTCGAGTGGGCGGGCTACGTGGACAGCTGGAAGGCACGGCCGTGAAGCTCGCCACGCTGCGCGACGGCACGCGCGACGGACGGCTGCTGGTCGTGAGCCGGGACCTCCTGCGGGCCGTGCCGGCGCCGGAGGGCGCGCCGACGCTGCAGGCAGCGCTCGACGACTGGGCTCGCATGCTGGCGCGACTCGAGGCCCTCGCGCTCGATCTCGAGGACGGAAGGGCCCGCGGCAGCTTTCCGTTCCAGGCCACCGAGGTGCTGGCGCCGCTGCCGCGGGCGCACCACTGGGTGGACGGCTCGGCCTACGTGAACCACGTCGAGCTCGTGCGCAAGGCGCGCGGCGCCGAGATGCCGCCCAGCTTCTGGACGGATCCGCTCGTCTACCAGGGCGGCTCGGACGACTTCCTGGCGCCGACGGCCGACGCGCCGGTGCCGAGCGAGGATTTCGGCATCGATCTCGAGGCCGAGGTGGCGGTGGTCACCGATGACGTGCCGATGGGCACCACCGCGGCCGGGGCCCGCGGTCACATCCGGCTCCTGATGCTGGTCAACGACTGGTCGCTGCGCAACCTGATCCCGGAGGAAATCGCCAAGGGCTTCGGCTTCTACCAGTCGAAGCCCGCGACCGCCTTCTCGCCGGTCGCGGTCACGCCCGACGAACTCGGCGATGCCTGGGACGGCGGCAGGGTGCTGCTGCCGCTCGTGTCGCACGTCAACGGCGAACTGCTCGGGCGCCCGGAGGCCGGCGTGGACATGACCTTCGACTTTCCGCGGCTGATCGAGCATGTCACGCGCACGCGCCGGCTCGGGGCCGGCGCAATCGTGGGGTCGGGCACCGTTTCCAACTATGATCGGTCGCGCGGCTCGTCGTGCCTCGCGGAGCGCCGCATGCTGGAGCAGATCGAGCGGGGCCGGGCGACGACGCCGTTCCTCAGCTTCGGGGACCGCGTGCGCGTGGAAATGTTCGATCGCGACGGCCGCAGCATCTTCGGGGCGATCGACCAGAAGGTCGTGCCGGCGCGCTGACGCGCGCCCGACAGGACGGCAGGCCACATGTTCGGCAACCTCGAGATTCTCGCTCCCGACCCGATCCTGGGCGTGACCGCCGCGTTCCGTCGCGACCCCGACCCCGGCAAGGTGGACCTCGGCGTGGGCGTCTACCGCGACGAGCTCGGCAACACCCCGGTGCCCGCCGCGGTCCGGGAGGCCGAGCGGCAAATGCTCGCGGGCCAGGCGAGCAAGACCTACGTCGGGCCGGCGGGCAATGCCGAATTCAACGAACGGATCCTGGCGCTCGCGCTCGGCCCGCAGGCGGCGCGGCTGCAGGAGCGGACCGCCACCATCCAGACGGTCGGCGGCTGCGGCGCGCTGCGCCTCGGGGCGGAACTCGTGCGCGCCTCGGCACCCGATGCGGTCATTCACGTGAGCGACCCGACCTGGGCCAACCACGAGCCGCTGGTCGGCACCTGCGGGCTCACGCTGCGGCGCTACCCGTACTACGACCCCACGACGCGCGAGGTGGCGTTCGACCGCATGATCGACCGCCTCGGGCGACTGCCGGCGGGCGAGCTCGTGCTGCTGCACGTGTGCTGCCACAACCCGACCGGTGCGGACCTTGGCCTGGAGCAGTGGTCCGCGGTCGCCGATGTCATGGAGCGGCGCGGCCTCGTGCCGTACCTGGACCTCGCTTACCAGGGCTTCGGCGACGACCTCGAATCGGACGTCGCGGGGCTGCGGCTGCTCGCGGCACGCCTGCCCACGCTGCTGCTCGCGATCTCGTGCTCGAAGAACTTCGGCCTGTACCGGGAGCGGGCCGGTGCGCTGGCGGTCGTGGCCGAGAACGCCGCGACGGCGCGCGCGATCGCGACGCACCAGGCGCGCACCGCGCGCCGCATGTACTCCATGCCGCCCGACCATGGCGCCGCGATCGCCGCGCGGGTGCTGGCCGACGAGCCGTTGCGGCAGGCGTGGCGGCAGGAGCTGGCCGCCATGGTGGACCGGATGAAGGCGTTGCGCGCGCTGCTCGCCGCGCGGCTCGCGGCCCGCCGGCCCGACCTCGACTTCTCCTGGCTCGAGCGGCATCGCGGCATGTTCTCGTTGCTCGGCCTCGACGCGGCCGGCCTCGCCGCGCTGCGCGACGAGGAGCACGTGTACGTGCCGCCCGACGGACGGATCAACATCGCGGGCGTGAGCGAGTCCAACGTGGACCGCGTCGCCGACAGTCTCGTGCGCGTGGTCGACCGGCGATGAAGCTCTGCCCGAAGCTGATCCTCGAAGGCACCCGCCTGACGCACAAGACGGACATCGCCTTCGCGCTCAATGAGCACCCGCGCGTCGTCGGCCCGCGCAAGTACCGCTACCACTCCCCCGTGATCTCGGCCGAATGGTGCGCATTCACCAACGTCCCCTGGGGCCGCGGTCTGATCAACTTCGAGCCGCAGGAGGAGGCGCTGGCGATGGAGACCTACGCCACGTGGGCACGGCTCTTCGAACTGCAGCGCTACTACTCGTGGATCGTGGACCGCTTCCACGTCTCGACGATCGTGCACCAGCGACGGGCCCGGGGTCGCGAACTCGACTTCCGCTGGCTCGAGGAGCGCCTGCTGCCGCTCGGGTTCCGCCTCATCCTCTGCACCCGCAGCCCGGAATCGTTCGCCCGGGCGCGGCAGGAGCGGCTGAAGGTGTCGGGCAACCCTTCACAGTACGGCGACCTCGGCCGGTTCGTCGCCGAGCAGGAGGAGATGCGCTTCGAGGTCGGGCGCTCGCTGCTGCCGTCGTTCGAGGTGGACGTCTCCGACGACGACGTCGCGGGCGCGACCGACCGGATTGCGACGTGGCTCGAGTCCACGGGCGGGCTGACGCTCGCCTGACCGGCGGAGTTCGGCTGCAGGCGTTCGGGCGCCGGCGGCGGGCGGGACGGCCTCCTCAGCACCCCGCGCCGACCCGTCCGTGCCCTCAATTCACCCGTTCAGGTGATATCGCGCCAGTCTCGACGATGATACAAGAGCTCTCGATCGACTGTTCTGGGAGATCACATGGCAAGTGCAACCAATCGGGCAAAAGCGCTCAATCCACACACGCCGGTTTCCAACGAGGCCGAGACAAGGGAGGCCGCCGTCAAGAGGGCTGTATCGAAGCCGCCCTCGGAAGGCACCGACCCGAAGATCATCAAGCCGCGGCCGGACGGATCGGAAGCGGTCGGCGACTTCAAACTTCCAAAGGAACTCGCCGCTCGGGCGCTGGCGGAGGTTTACACCGCACCGCAGAAGACCGATCTGCGCGACATCGCCGAAGCCACTTACGGGCCGCCGCCGGCGCGCAAAGAGACGGTGCACGGGCCCGACAACCGCGTGCGGATCAACAACACCAATGTCTACCCGTGGCGCGCGCATGCGTCGCTGCTGATCACGGCCGCGGACAACAGCCAGTGGATCGGTACCGGGTGGTTCATCGGACCTCATACGCTGATGACGGCGGGGCATGTCGTCAACATCCGGGGCAGCGGCGTACCCGGTCGTGACGGCTGGGTCAGGCGCATTCAGGTCATGCCGGGGCGTAATGCATCGTCGTTGCCTTACGGATCCGTGACGAGCACGAGTTTCCGATCGGTGACAGGCTGGACCAACAGCGCCAGCGGCGACGAGAACTTTGACTACGGCGCCATCATTCTGCCGACCAACCTGGGCAACACGACCGGCTGGCTTGGGTTCGGTGTTTACGCCGATGCAGATCTGCGGAGCAGCGTCGGCAACATTTCCGGGTACCCCGGTGACAAGCCGGCCGGCACGCAGTGGTACGATGCGCGGCGCATCGATTCCGTCAACAGCCGCAAGGTGTATTACGACATCGACACCGCCGGCGGCCAGAGCGGAAGCGCGGTCTACCGCGTCATCAGCGGTCAACGCTACGCGTTCGCGATCCACGCCTACGGCGGCGCCACCACCAACTCGGGCACGCGCATCATCACGCCCGTGTATAACAACATGGTCGCCTGGAAGGCATAGCGAAGTCATGCCTGGACCTGCCCGCACCATTGCGGGGACCGTGCTTGATGCCACCGGGAAACCGGTGGCGCAAGCGCGGGTGTACTTCACATCCGCGCCGGTGTCGGTCCCCGACATCGCGGCGATGACTGGCGCTGACGGCCATTTTGTACTCAGCGCCTCGCGACCTGGGACGTACCGGATTGCGGCAAGCAGCGATGCGCACGGCTCCGGTGAGGCGGTGGCGGTCGTGGCTTCGAAAGACGTCACGGTTCAGATCCGGCTGGGGCGCTGATCTGCCCGCCGGCTCCATCGGTCCGATACCCCTCAATACGACGCCAGCGCTTCGCCATCGTGACACCTCGTTGTGCCGCGATCAGGTATCTGCGAGGGCGCGTCAGTCTCAGTCGGCGAAGTGCTGGGCGTACCCGAGGGTCCTGAGACGTCCGCAGGGCACGGCCTTTGCGACCAATGGCCGCAGAATCACCCGAACGGGTGATGTTGTGGGCGGCGCCATCAAGGCAGCGTTGCAGTCAGGCAGGCACGGCGTGGTTGCGACAGACCGGGAGATCAGCGCATGAAACTTGAGTCTGCGCGGAGCCTGAAGCTCGAGCTTCTTTCGGAGGTTGTCGAGCCGGCCGTGTCGCGGGCTATCAGTGCCGGCGCCTTCGCGGTCGCCGCACGCCCGATGGCAAACATGAACATGCCTCGGTCCCTGGCCCTCGGCGTCGCACGGGGTACTGGGAAGGGTGATTTCCGGCTGGCGGTTCGCGTTCAGCGCGGGGAGGCGTGGGAACTCTCCGAGATCCGGAAGCAGATCGAAAAGCGCGGGAAGAAGGAAGTCGACGTGCGTGACGTCGGCCGAATCTCCAAAGCGGCCGTGACCTGGGAGCAGCGGCGACATCGGCCCTTGAGAATCGGCACCTCAGTGGGGCACTACAAGATCACCTGCGGGACGCTAGGCTGCTTCGTCCTCGACAGCCAGGATCGGCTGGGACTGCTCAGCAATAACCACGTGCTGGCCAACGAGAATTCCGCCAGGAGGGGGGACAGGATCCTCCAGCCCGGAGCCTACGACGGCGGCAGCAGCGGGGACGTCGTCGGACGGCTGGAACGCTTTGTTCGGATCCGACGCGACAGGCCCAATCAGGCCGACGCGGCGTTCGCACTGCTGGCTGAGTCCGTGGAGGCCAAGGCACGAACGCTCCAGGGGATCGGCACCCTCGCGGGGGTGCTTCAAGATCCCCTTCTTCCGGGAGACACGGTCTTCAAGCTAGGTCGGACAACCGGCCTGCGCAAGGGCAGAGTGACGGCGATCGAACTCGACCGGGTGGTGATCGAGTACGACTTCGGCAACGCGCGCTTCGACGACCAGATCGAAATCGAGGGGACCAGCGGTCAGGCATTTAGCGCCGGTGGTGACTCCGGGTCTCTGGTTGTCGATTCCGCCAAGGGGGGGGTTGCGCTGTTGTTCGCGGGAAGCCAGAAGGGCGGCAGCAATGGAAAGGGATTGACGTACGCCAATCCGATCGGCACCGTGCTCAAGGCTCTGAAGTTGAAGCTCGCCTGATGGCCGGTGATCGATTCCGATGGCGGATCCCGACAACTCGAGCAACTCCCTGGCACGCGTCCGCGCTGCCAAGATGCAGCTCAGTCGCGAGCTCGCGAAGACCCCCGGAGTCGTGGGCATCGGGATCGGTCGTGGCGGGGAGGGGCTGGTCCTTCAGGTCAATGTCGCTTCCGCCAAGGACGCCAAGGGCATCCCCGGGAGCGTCGACGGTGTTCCGGTCCAGGTCGAGGTCGTAGGTCGGATCAGGCCAAAATAGACATTCGAGCCGGGCCTCGGCAGGACTGGCAGCGCACGCGGGCCGAGTGGGATGGTCAGGCTGCCGCGGAAATGTCGAAGTGCGGATAACGACCGAGCGTGAGCAGCGCGAGCGCGCCGAGCACGAACAGCCCCGCCGGAACTCGACAGAGGTCAGATTCATGTTGCGGCCCCAGCGGCGTCGCGCCCCGACAGCGTCGCGCCCGCCACTCCAGGCAGTTCCCGACCAGACTGCACGGCGCGGCCCGATCCTCGGCCGGACTAGCCGGATCCTGCCCCATGCGATAGAATCCGCGCCTCGGGAAACCGCCGAACGACGGTAAGTCGTTGATTCGACGGATTCCTGGCCGAGCGGGGCGGTCCCTGGCAGGGGGCTGGCCGGTGCGGCGGGAGATTCGCCAGAGAAATCCCCCGAGCGGGGATTTTTCATTTGCGGGGCGCCCTCGACGGGCGCTGACCGCGATGGAACGAATGGGCCGCCGGCCCATTTTTTTTTCCGGACAGTGCCGGGGCGGGCCGATGCAGAGGGACACCCTGGCCGCAATGCTGCGGCCGCTGGTCGATGGCCTGGGGTACGAGCTCTGGGAGCTCGAGTATTCGCCGGGGCGCGGCAACGGGCTGCTGCGCCTCTACATCGACGCGGCGGCCGGCATCACGGTCGACGACTGCGAGATCGTGAGCCGTGCCGTCGGCGAGTGGCTCGACGCGGAGGACCCGGTGCCCGGGCACTACACGCTCGAGGTGTCCTCCCCGGGCATCGAACGCCCGCTGCGGACGGCCGCGCAGTTCGCGCGCTACGTGGGCGAGCAGGTGCTCGTCGAGCTCGCGCAGCCGCTCGAGGGCCGGCGACGCTTCAAGGGTACGCTCGCCGCGGTGGCTGCGGAGACGATCGAGGTGGATATGGACGGCCGGCGCCATGCGCTGCCGGTCGGTGGGATTCGGAGGGCGCACCTGGCGCCGGACGCTTGAAACCCGCACGGCGGGAGGACTGGGGATGAACAAAGAAATCCTGATGGTCGTGGACGCGGTCTCGAACGAGAAGGGCGTCGACAAGGAAATCATCTTCGAGGCGCTCGAAGCCGCGCTCGCATCCGCCACCCGCAAGAAGTACGGCGAGGAGATCGACGTCCGCGTCGCGATCAACCGCAAGACGGGCGACTACGAGACGTTCCGGCGCTGGAAGGTGTTCGCGGACGACTCGACGGAGCTCGAGTTCCCCGACAAGGAGCTGCGCTTCGAGGACGCCCTCGACATGGACCCGTCGGCCGTCGTGGACGGCTATGTCGAGACGCCGCTCGAGTCGGTGGCCTTCGGCCGCATTGCCGCGCAGACCGCCAAGCAGGTCATCGTGCAGAAGGTACGCGAGGCCGAGCGCGCCCAGGTCGTCGAGCAGTACAAGGGACGGATCGGGCAGCTGGTCTCGGGTCTGGTGAAGCGCGTCGACCGCAACGGCATCTTCGTGGACCTCGGCGGCAACGCTGAGGGCTTCATCTCGCGCGACCAGATGATCCCCCGCGAGCCGGTCCGGACCCAGGACCGCATCAAGGCCTTCCTCAAGGACGTGCGCACCGAGCCGCGCGGTCCGCAGCTGTTCCTGAGCCGCACCGCGCCCGATTTCCTGATCGAGCTGTTCAAGCTCGAGGTGCCGGAAGTCGGCCAGGGCCTGATCAACATCCTGGGCGCTGCGCGCGACGCCGGCGCCCGGGCCAAGATCGCGGTACGCAGCAACGATCCGCGCATCGACCCAGTCGGCGCCTGCGTGGGCATGCGCGGTTCCCGCGTCCAGGCCGTGTCGAACGAGATCGCAGGCGAGCGCGTGGACATCATCCCCTACGACGACAACCAGGCGCAGTTCGTCATCAACGCCATGGCGCCGGCCGAGGTCAGCTCGATCGTCGTGGACGAGGACTCCCACAGCATGGACATCGCGGTGGCCGAGGAGAAGCTGTCGCAGGCGATCGGCCGCGGCGGCCAGAACATCCGCCTCGCGAGCGAGCTCACCGGCTGGCGCCTCAACATCATGAGCGAGCAGGCCGCCGAGGAGCGGAGCGAGTCGGAGCAGCGCGAGCTGCGCGCGCTGTTCATGAAGCAGCTCGACGTGGACGAGGACGTGGCGGGCATCCTGGTGGGCGAGGGTTTCTCCAGCATCGAGGAGATCGCCTACGTGCCGCAGTCCGAGCTCGCGGCCATCGAGGAATTCGAGGAGGACATCGTCCAGGAGCTGCGCAACCGCGCGCGCGACGTGCTGCTCACGCAGGCGATCGCGAGCGAGGAGACGATCGAAGGCGCCGCTCCGGCCGCCGACCTGCTCGAGATCGAGGGCATGAGCGACGAGCTCGCCGCCGAGCTCGCGCGGCACGGCATCTTGACGCGCGAGGATCTGGCCGAGCAGGCGGTCGACGAACTGGCCGACATTCCCGGCCTCGACCCCGCGCGCGCCGGCGAACTCATCCTGGCCGCGCGGCAGCACTGGTTCGATCAGGCCGGGCAGGCCTGAGCGGAGGATCACCCATGGCGGAAGTGACGGTCAGCCAGTTTGCCGAGGCGCTCAAGGTGCCGGTCGATCGGCTGCTCACGCAGCTCGACGAGGCCGGCATCAGGGTCGCCGGCGCGGACGACATCATCAGCGACGAGGCCAAGATGGAGCTCCTCACGCACCTGCGCCGCACGCACGGGAGCCAGGAGGACGCTGCCGCCCCTCGCAAGATCACGCTCCAGCGCAAGTCGCAGCAGGAGATCAAGCTCGCCTCGCCGCAGGGGCGGGCGCGCACGGTCAACGTCGAGGTCAGGGTCAAGAAGACCTACCTCAACCGCACCGTGCTCGAGGAGGAGCAGCGGCACCGGCAGGAGGAGATCGACCGGCAGCGCCAGGCCGAGGAGGCGCTGCGGCGCGACGCCGAGCACCGCGAGGCAGAGGCGCGCGACGCCGAGCACCGCGAGCGCGAACGCCTCGAGGCCGAGGCCCGCCGCCGGGTCGACGAGGAGGCGCAGGCGCGCGCGGACGAGGAGGCTCGCCGCCAGGCCGAGTCCCGGCAGCGCGAGAACGCCGAGCGCGAACGCGCCGAGACCGAGCGCCGCGCCGCGGAGCCGTCGCGGCCCGCGCAGGCGCCGCCGAAGCCACGCGCGCCCGAGCCGGTTGACGAGTCCAAGGGTACCAAGTACGGCCGTCGTGAACTGCACGTCACCACGGACGCCAGCGCGCGCTTCAAGAAGAAGCAGCTCGCGAGCCGTTCACGCCGCCAGGTGCACGTCAGCGTCGAGGCGCGCGGCGGCGAGTTCGCGCAGCCGACCGCCCCGGTCAAGCGCGACGTCCAGATCCCGGAGACCATCACGGTCGGCGAGCTGGCGAACCGCATGGCCGTCAAGGCCAACGAAGTCATCAAGACGATGATGAAGATGGGCGTGATGGCCACCATCAACCAGCCCATCGATCAGGACACCGCCCAGCTGGTGGTCGAGGAGTTCGGTCACACCGCGGTGCGCCTGCGGGAGGACGCGCTCGAGGACCAGCTCAAGACCCAGGCCGGCGAGGTCGAGGCGCTGCCGCGGCCCCCGGTGGTCACGATCATGGGCCACGTGGACCACGGCAAGACGTCGCTGCTCGATTACATCCGCCGCACCAAGGTCGCGGCCGGCGAGGCGGGCGGCATCACCCAGCACATCGGCGCCTACCAGGTGGAGACGCCGAAGGGCCTGATCACCTTCATCGACACGCCGGGTCATGCGGCGTTCACCGCGATGCGCGCCCGCGGCGCCCACGTCACCGACATCGTGGTGCTGGTGGTGGCGGCCGACGACGGCGTCATGCCGCAGACGATCGAGGCCGTCCAGCACGCCCGGGCCGCCAACGTGGCGCTGGTGGTCGCGGTCAACAAGATGGACAAGGGCGACGCCGATCCGGACCGGGTGCGCAACGACCTGGGCAAGCAGAACGTCATCCCCGAGGAGTGGGGCGGCGACACGATGTTCGTGAACGTGTCGGCTCGCACCGGGGACGGCGTGGACCGGTTGCTCGAGTCCATCCTGCTGCAGGCCGAGGTGCTCGACCTCAAGGCGCCGCAGGACGGCCCGGCCGTGGGCGTGGTGCTCGAGTCCAGCATCGAGAAGGGCCGCGGCGCGGTCGCCACCGTGCTCGTGAAGCGCGGCACGCTCAAGGCGGGCGACCCGATCATCGCCGGCCAGGAGTTCGGTCGCGTGCGTGCGATGTTCGACGCCGCCGGTCAGCAGGTGCCGGCCGCGGGCCCCTCGACGCCGGTCGCGGTGCTCGGCCTGTCGAACGCGCCCAACGCGGGCGACGACCTGCTCGTCGTGGAGAGCGAGCGCAAGGCCCGCGAGGTGGCGCTCTACCGCCAGGGCAAGTACCGCGACGTGCGCCTGGCGGGCGCCGCCAAGAAGGCGGAGGACGTGTTCTCGCAGATGGGCGAGCAGGCCGGCGCCAACATCCAGATCATCGTCAAGGCGGACGTGCAGGGCAGCGCCGAGGCGCTGCGCGACGCGCTCTCCAAGGTCGGCACCGACGAGGTGGGCGTCAAGGTCATCGCGAGCGGCGTGGGCGGCATCACCGAGTCGGACGTGACGCTGGCTGCGGCCTCCAAGGCGCGCATCATCGGCTTCAACGTGCGCGCCGACGGCGCTGCCCGGGCCGCGCTCAAGGACAACGGCGTCGAGGTCAACTACTACAGCATCATCTACGAGGCCATCGACGACCTGAAGCTGGCGGTCTCCGGCATGCTCAAGCCCGAGATCAAGGAGCAGATCGTGGGCCTCGCCGAGGTCCGCGAGGTGTTCCGCTCGAGCAAGTTCGGCACGGTCGCCGGCTGCCTGGTCGTGGAGGGCGTCATCAAGCGCGGCAATCCGGTGCGCGTGCTGCGCGACAACGTCGTGATCCATCAGGGCGAACTCGACTCGCTGCGCCGCTTCAAGGACGACGTGGGCGAGGTCCGGGCCGGCACGGAGTGCGGCATCGGCGTGCGCAACTACAACGACATCCGCGCCGGCGACCAGATCGAGTGCTTCGCACGGGTCGAGGTCGCGCGCAGCGCGTGACGCAACGCCATGCCGCGTGAGGTCCCGCGCGCCCGTCGCGTCGCCGAGCAGGTGCAGCGCACGCTGGCCGAGCTGCTGCGGCGCGACGTGCGCGATCCGCGCCTCAAGCCGGTGACCATCACGCACGTGCGCATGTCGCCGGACCTGTCGCACGCCTGGGTGCATTTCCAGCTGCTGACCGGGGGCACACACGACCCCCTGCAGCAGGAGATCCTGGACGAGGCCGCGGTCTACCTGCGCGGCCCGCTCGGGCGGATGCTGCGGCTGCGGATCGCACCCCACATCCACTTCAGCCCGGACACGGAACTCGAGCAGAGCCAGCGGCTCGACGAGCTCATCACCAGGGCCGTGCGCGAGGACGCCGTGCGGCACCCGACGGACGGCGAGCCGCCCGACGACGGTTCGCAGTGACCCAGGCGCCGGCTGTGCGGCGCGCGGAGGAGCGGCTGCGCTGGCGCGAGATCGACGGCATCGTCCTGCTCGACAAGCCGGCGGGGCTCGGCTCGACCCCCGCGCTGCAGCGCGTCCGGCGGCTGCTGCGCGCGGCCAAGGGGGGGCACGCCGGGACGCTCGATCCGATGGCGACCGGCATGCTGCCGCTGTGCTTCGGTGAGGCCACCAAGGCATGTGGCACGCTGCTCGGTTCCGCCAAGGCTTACCGGGCCCGACTGCGGCTCGGGGAGGCGACAGACACCGGCGACGCCGAGGGCAGCGTCGTGCGCAGCGCCGCGGTGCCCGCGCTCGATCGTGCGCGGGTGGCCACGGCCCTCGCCGGACTGGTCGGGGACCGCGAGCAGCGACCACCGATGTACTCCGCGCTCAAGCACCACGGGCGGCCGCTCTACGAACTCGCCCGGCGCGGCGAGCAGGTCGAGCGTGCGCCGCGCCCGGTGACCATCCATCGTCTGGAGTTGCTGGACCTTTCGGGCACCGAGGTCGAGTTCGAGGTGGCGTGCTCCAAGGGGACCTACGTGCGGGTGCTGGGCGAGGAGATCGCCGGCCTGCTCGGCACCGCCGGCCACCTCGGTGCCCTGCGGCGACTGTGGGTCGAGCCGTTCGACCCGGCATCCATGGTGTCGCTCGCCGCCGTCGAGGACTGGGCGGCCGCTGGCGCCGCGGAGCAGCGTCCCGCCTGGCTGCTGCCGACCGACGCGGCCTTCATCGGCCTGCCGCGGCTCGACGTCGACGACGGGCAGAGCCTGCACCTGCGCCAGGGCAGGATGGTCCGGGTCGGCGGGAGGCCCGCAACGGGTCCGCTGCGGGCCTACGACGCGGCCGGCCGTTTCCTCGGGCTGGTGGAGCCGGCGCCCGATGGCGCGGTACGGGTGGTCCGGCTGTTCGTGCCCGGCGCTTCGGAGTCCCGCGCTCCGCACCCTTGAGCCATCAGTGGCTTACGGTTTAGAATGCGCGGCTCAATTCAAGGGTAATAGGCTTCGAGGATTCCCAACGATGGCACTGTCCACCGAGCGCAAGTCCGAGATCGTCGGCGGCTACCGCCGCGGCGCAAGCGACACCGGTTCGCCCGAGGTGCAGATCGCGCTGCTCTCAGCGCGCATCAACGACCTCGGCCAGCACTTCAGCGTGCACAAGAGCGATCATTCCTCGCGCCGCGGCCTGCTGAAGCTGGTCACCCAGCGTCGCAAGCTGCTCGACCACCTCAAGGCGACCGACGTCGCGCGCTACCAGGACGTCGTCAGCAGGCTCGGCCTGCGCCGTTGATCCCCCGAACTTCCGGCCCGCCTTGCGGGCCGGATTCGTTTCCGCACTCACCAAAGCTCCTGCAGCACTGGGCACCATCGTGAACGTCCACAAGAAAACCTTTCAGTACGGTCCGCACATCGTCACGCTCGAAACCGGCCGGCTCGCCCGCCAGGCCGACGGAGCCGTGCTCGTCTCCATGGGCGACACCGTCGTGCTGGTCACCGCCGTGGGCCGCAAGACGGCCGATGCCAACAAGGACTTCTTCCCGCTGACCGTCAACTACGTCGAGAAGACGTACGCGGCCGGTCGAATCCCGGGCGGTTTCTTCAAGCGCGAGGGTCGTCCCTCAGAGAAGGAAACGCTCACCTCGCGCCTGATCGACCGCCCGATCCGCCCGCTGTTCCCCGAGGGCTTCCGCAACGAGATCCAGGTGGTGGCGACGGTCGTGTCGCTGGACCCCGACATCGATTCCGACATCCCGGCGATGATCGGCGCGTCGGCGGCCCTGTGCCTGTCGGGCATACCGTTCAAGGGCCCGATCGGCGCGGCCAAGGTCGGCTACCGCGACGGCCAGTACCTGCTGAATCCCACCCAGGCGGACCTGCAGACCTCCCAGCTCGATCTGGTCGTCGCCGGCACGGCCGACGCCGTGCTGATGGTCGAGTCCCAGGCACAGATGCTGTCCGAGGGCGTCATGCTCGGCGCCGTGGTGTTCGGCCACGAGCAGATGCAGATCGCGATCAGGGCGATCAGGGAACTCGCGGCGGAGGCCGGCAAGCCGGCCTGGGACTGGGCTCCGGCGGCGGCGGACGAGGCCCTGGTGGCCGCGGTCGCTGCGCAGGCCGAGGCAGCGCTCGGCGAGGCCTACACGATAATCGAGAAGCAGACCCGCTACACGCGCGTCGGCGAAATCAAGAAGGCCGCCGTCGAGGCGCTCGCCGGTGGCGAGGCGCCGAAGTTCGAGGCCCGCAGGGTCGCCGACCAGCTCGGCACGCTCGAGTACGATATCGTGCGCCGCCGCATCATCGCGGGCGAGCCGCGCATCGACGGCCGGGACATGAACACGGTGCGCAGGATCGTCGTGCAGACGGGCGTGCTGCCGCGCACGCACGGCTCGGCCGTGTTCACGCGCGGCGAGACGCAGGCGCTGGTGACCACCACGCTCGGCACCGGCCGCGACGCGCAGATCATCGATGCGCTCGCGGGCGAGCGCAAGGAGCCGTTCATGCTCCACTACAATTTCCCGCCGTTCTGCGTCGGCGAGACGGGCATGATGGGCTCGCCGAAGCGCCGCGAGATCGGCCACGGCAACCTCGCGCGCCGCGGCGTCAGCGCCGTGATGCCCGATATGGCGGCCTTCCCGTACGTGATCCGCGTGGTCTCGGAAGTCCTCGAGTCGAACGGCTCGAGCTCGATGGCCTCGGTCTGCGGAACGAGCCTCGCGCTGATGGACGCGGGCGTGCCGATCAAGGCGCCGGTGGCGGGCGTCGCCATGGGCCTCGTGCTCGAGGGCGGCAAGTTCGAGGTGCTCACGGACATCCTCGGCGACGAGGACCACCTCGGCGACATGGACTTCAAGGTCGCGGGCACCTCCGACGGCGTGACCGCGCTGCAGATGGACATCAAGATCGAGGGCATCACCCGGGAGATCATGCAGGTGGCCCTCGACCGCGCGCACGCCGCGCGGCTGCACATCCTGGGCGAGATGAACAAGGTACTCTCCGCGCCGCGTCCGCAGATGTCGGAGTGGGCGCCCACCATCATCACGATCAGGATCGACCCGGAGAAGATCCGCGAGGTGATCGGCAAGGGCGGCGCGGTGATCCGCGCCATCACCGAGGAGACCGGCACCACGATCGACATCGAGAACGACGGCATGGTGAAGATTGCCTCGGTGAACGGCGCCGCGGGCCGCGAGGCGCAGCGCCGCATCGAACTGATCACCTCCGAGGTCGAGGTCGGCTCGGTCTACGAGGGCCGCGTGGTCCGGCTGATGGACTTCGGCGCCTTCGTGCAGATCCTGCCGGGCAAGGACGGCCTGGTGCACATCTCGCAGATCTCCGACGAGCGCGTCGAGCGCGTGAGCGACAAGCTCAAGGAAGGCGACGTGGTGCGCGTGAAGGTGCTCGAGGTCGACCGGCAGGGCCGGGTGCGCCTGTCGATGCGCAGCGTCGACGGCTGATCCCGGCCACCAGAGACCTGAGGCCCGGAAAACCGGGGACATTCACCGGTTTTCCGGTCTTCCTACTCCCGTTCCTTGTCGTCGCGGGACCACGCCCGTGGCAGGCGGGAGAACACCTCTTCCTGCAGACCCTTCCAGCGCTGGTAGTTCTTCTGCGCCAGCGTCGTCACCGTCTCGAGCGGGTCCACACCCACTACGCTCTTGAACCGCTCGCGCAGTTCGCGCTGCTCGCGCGTGAACAGCCGCAGGCTTTCGTCCAGGTAGCGGCCGATGAATTCCTGCACCCCGCTGCCATAGCTGCGGATCACTTGGGACAGGAAGTCGCGGCTCATCAGCGATTCGCCGCCGCCCTCCTGCTCGGCGATCACCTGCAGGAGAATGCTGCGCGTGATGTCCTGCTGGGTCTTGCGGTCGAGCACGACGAAGTCGATCCGCTCCACGACCAGGCGCCGGACGTCGGCGAGCGTGACGTAGCGGCTCTCGACCGTGTCGTACAGCCGGCGATTGGGATACTTGCGAATGACCCGCGGACCGTTGCGTGCTTCTGCCGTACTGGCGCGCTTGGCGCGCGTCGTCTTGGTCTTGGCGTTCATCCCGAGATCTCCATCGTCGCCTCCCCCCTTGCTGCGGCGGGCGCCGGTCCGGTCCGCACGCCGCGAAACCGGATTGGCTCCCAATGCTCGACCGCCCATGCCCACACCTCCGCCAGGGAGCCGCGCTCCAGCCCCGGCGGCGGCGCCTGCCGCAGGAACTCCAGCACCGCGACGACCAGCGCTGCAGGCGCCGAGTCCGCCACGGACGGCGCACCGCCCGACTTTGAAAGCTTAACTCCCGACGCGTCCACCACAATGGGTAGATGCATGTATGCCGGTCGCGGGAGGGCCAGCGCCTCCTGCAGCAGGATCTGCCGCCCGGTGCTGCCGAGCAGGTCGACGCCGCGCACCACGTCCGTGATGCCCTGGGCCGCATCGTCCACCACGACCGCAAGCTGGTAGGCGAAGAGTCCGTCGCGCCGGCGGAGGACGAAGTCGCCGCCGGTGCGCGCCGGATTCTGCAGCTGCGGACCCTGGACCCGGTCCAGAAAGACGATGTCCCGGTCGGGCGAGCGGAATCGCCACGCCGGTGCCGCATCGTCAGGCCCGGCCGCGGCCAGGCACTCCGAGGGATGGACCAACTCGTCGCCCGGCACCCGGGACCGGTTCTCCGGCAGGGCCGCAAGCCGGGCCCGCGAGCAGCGACAGGACCGCAGCCAGCCCGCGGACCGCAGGCGCCCGAAGGCTTCCGCATACACCGCGGTGCGGCTGCTCTGGCGCAGCACGGGACCGTCCCAGCGCATGCCGAGCCGCTCGAGCGTGAGCAGGATGGCGTCGGCCGCGCGAGGTCGCTCCCGGGGTCCGTCGAGGTCCTCGATTCGCACCAGCCACTCGCCCGAGTGCCGTCGCGCCTCGAGAAAGCTGCCGACGGCCGCGACCAGGGATCCGAAATGGAGGGGACCGCTAGGCGAGGGCGCGAACCGCCCGCGATAGCCGCCGCGCGTATCAGCGGTACCAGTCGTCGCGGTCGCCGAACTGTTTTTCGCGACGTTCACGCCGCTCCTGTGCCTCGACACTCAGTGTCGCGACCGGGCGCGCCTCGAGGCGCTTGACCCCGATCGGCTCGCCCGTCTCGAGGCAGTAGCCGTAGCTGCCGTCTTCGATGCGCTTGAGCGCCTCGTCGATCTTCCGGATCAGCTTGCGCTCGCGGTCGCGGGTGCGCAGTTCCAGGCTGAACTCCGACTCCTGGGTCGCCCGGTCGTTGGGGTCGGGAAAATTGGCCGCCTCGTCCTTCATGTGCAGCATCGTGCGGTCCACTTCCTGCATCAGGTCCTGCTTCCAGCTGGACAGGATCATGCGGAAGTGCAGGACTTGCTGCTTGCTCATGTACTCCTCGCCCTTGCGCGAGACGTACGGCTGGACGTTGCGCGGACCGGCCAGCAGGTTGCCGCCGGCCTCCGGCAGCTCGACGGTCCCCCGGGGCGACACGACGCCGGCGGCCGTCCGCCTGGCGGAGGCGGCCGGGTCCGGGCGCGCCGGTGGGGCCTTGGGCGCGGGCCTGGCGGCAGGCGTGCGTGCCGCAGCCTTGGCCTTCGGCGGCGCCTTCGCAGTCGCCTTGGCCACGGGCCTGGCCGCAGCAGCCTTGACCGGGGCCTTGGCAGAAACAGTCTTCTTGGCCTTGGTCGCCTTGGCAGACGGTTTCTTGGCGGGCATCTGTCACTCCATGGACGCGTCGAAGGACGCGGGATTATACAGACCGAGGGTCGGCGGTCCACCGGTTCCCGAATGCCGGGGAGGGCGCGGCCGCAGAGCCCCTCCGGGGGCGAAGTCGCTGCTGCCGGGACGCACGGTTTCTTCTAAACTCCGCGGACTTTCCCTGCCGACCCCCCGCCGCTGGTGAACGATGCGCCTCAGCAAGATAAGGCTGGCTGGTTTCAAGTCTTTCGTGGATCCGACCACGATCAGTTTTCCGAGCAGCCTGGTCGGCGTCGTCGGGCCGAACGGCTGCGGCAAGTCGAACATCATCGACGCCGTTCGATGGGTCATGGGTGAGATCTCCGCCAAGCACCTGCGCGGTGACTCCATGGCGGACGTGATCTTCAATGGCTCGAGTTCGCGCAAGGCGGTCGGGCAGGCCTCGGTCGAGCTCGTGTTCGACAACTCCGACGGCAAGCTCGGCGGCGAGTACGCGAGCTTCGCCGAGGTGTCGCTGAAACGGATCGTGTCGCGGGACGGCACGTCCAGCTATTTCCTGAACGGCGTGCGCTGCCGGCGCAAGGACATCACGCAGCTGTTCCTCGGCACGGGCCTCGGGTCGCGCAGCTACGCGATCATCGAGCAGAACATGATCTCCCGGGTCATCGAGGCCCGGACGGACGAGATGCGCGCGTTCCTCGAGGAGGCCGCGGGCATCTCGCGCTACAAGGAGCGCCGCAAGGAGACCGAGACCCGCATCGCGCACACCCGCGAGAACCTCGCGCGACTGGCCGACCTGCGCGATGAGGTGGAGAAGCAGCTGCGCCACCTGCAGCGCCAGGCCGCCACCGCGCGGCGCTACCAGGCGCTGAAGCAGGAGGAGCGGCAGACGCACGCCGAGCTGCTGGCACTGCGCCTGCGCGAGGTGGAGAGCGAGTCGGGCGCGCGACAGGCGATCCTCGCCGAACGCGATCTCGCGATGCAGGCGGCCCTCGCCGAGCAGCGCTCCCTCGAGGCGGCGATCGAGCGCGCGAGACAGGAGCACGACGCGCGGACCGCAGTGGTCTCCGGGGTGCAGGGCCGCTACTACCAGGTCGGCGCGGAGATCGCGCGCAGCGAGCAGGCGATCGAGCACTCCCGCGAGATCCGCAGCGGGCAGCGGCAGGAACTGGAGCGTATCGCGCAGGGCCTGCAGGAGGCCGGCATGCACCGGGTGCGCGACGCCGCGCAGGCCCAGGAACTCGCGGCGGCGCTGGCGGAGCTCGAGCCGGGTCTCGAGGCCGCGCGGTCGGCCGAGGAGGCCGCCGCCGGGGAGCTCGCCGCCGCGGAGGCGGCGATGCATGCCTGGCAGGAGCGCTGGGAGCAGTTCAACCAGTCGCTGCGCACCGCCTCGTCCGCCGCGGAGGCGGAGCGGGCCCGCCTCGAGGAAATGGACAACCAGCTGCGCCGCCTGGTCGCGCAGCGCGAGCGGGGCACGCAGGAGCACGCGGCGCTGGGCGCGGTAGATGTGGCCGCCAAGCTCGCGGAGATCGAGCAGGCGGAGTCCGAGGCGCGCACCTCGCTCGATGCCGCGCGCGAGCGGATGTCGCAGCTGGTGTCCACGCTGCAGGCCGAGCGCGGACGGGAGCGCGACCTCGCCGAGGCATCGCGGGCCGCGCGTCGCGAACTGCAGGACGCGGAAGGCCACATCGTTTCGCTCGAGGCGCTGCAGCGGGCGGCACTCGGCCAGGGACAGGGCCAGGTCGTCGACTGGCTCAGGTCGCGCGGCCTCGACGCGAGCCCGCGGCTCGCGCGCCAGCTGAGCGTGGACGGCGGCTGGGAACGCGCCGTGGAGACCGTGCTCGGTTCCTACCTCGAGGCGGTCTGCGTCGACTCGATCGACGACGTGGCCGGGATGCTCGAGAGCCTGACGTCGGGAACGGTGACGTTCTTCGCGGGCGCGCAGGGGCCCTTCGGCAGCGGCCACGGCGGGGCGAGCCTGCGCGCGCGCGTCCAGGGACCCGCCGGACTCGATGCGCTGTTCGAGGGCATCGTCGCCACCGACACGCTGGGTGAGGCGCTGTCGATGCGTCCCCGGCTCAGTGCCGGGCAGTCCGTGATCACGCGCGACGGCATCTGGATCGGGCCGGACTGGCTGCGGGTCAGCCGCGACCGCGACGTCCACGAGGGCGTGATCGAGCGTGAGCAGGAACTTCGCCGCCAGCGCGCCGAGCTCGAGCAGCTCCAGGCGCGCACCCGCACGCTCGACGAGGAGCTCGAGGCCGCGCGTGGGGGCGTGCGCGGCACGGAGGACCGCCTCGCCGACGAGCAGGCGGGGCTGTCGCGCGGCGGCGCGGCGCACATGAACCTGCGCTCCCAGCTCGACTCGCTGCGCGCCCGTGCCGAGCAGCGCAGCGCGCGCATGGAGCAGCTGGCAGGCGAGCTGGCGGAAATCGAGGGCGCGCTCGAAGCGGCCAATGCGGGCAGTCGCTCGACCCGCGCACGACTCGAGGAGGCGGTGGCCGCCATGGGCGAGCTCGAGGAACGGCGCTGTTCGCTCGAGACCGAGCGCGACGGCCTGCGCGAGGGGCTCGCCGCGGCCCGGCAGCGGGCCGAACTGGATCGCAACGCCGCCCGCGAAGCGGCGATCCGGGTCGAGTCGCGTCGCACGGGACATGCGTCCCTGCTCGCGGGCATCGCGCGCCTCGATGGCCAGATCGGCCAGTTCGAGGCCCGCCGCACCGACCTCGATGCGCAACTCGTTGCGGGCGAGTCCGCCGAGGCGGAGCGCCGGGCGTCGCTCGAGCAGGCCCTGCAGCTGCGGATCGCGGTCGAGGCCGAGCTCGCGGCCGCCCGACGCGCGCTCGAGGAGGTCGATGGCGGACTGCGCGACCTCGACGAGCGGCGCGTGACGGCGGAGGCCGCCGTACAGGACGCGCGCGATCTGCTCGAGAACGTGAAGTTCTCGGTGCAGGAACTGCGCCTGCGGCGCGCGACGCTGCTCGAGCAGTTTGCCGCGACCCGGTTCGAACTCGTCGATGTCGCGGCCGGGCTGGTCCCCGACGCCGACGTGGTCAGCTGGGAGCAGCGGCTGGCGGAGACTTCCGAGAAGATCGAACGGCTCGGACAGGTCAACCTCGCGGCGATCGACGAGTTCCGCGAGCAGTCCGAGCGCAAGGAATACCTCGACCGGCAGTTCGCCGACCTGACCGACGCGCTCGCGACCCTCGAGGATGCGATCCGCAAGATCGATCGCGAGACGCGCAGCCGCTTCCAGGACACCTTCGACCGCGTCAACGCCGGCCTGAAGGAGAAGTTCCCGCGGCTGTTCGGCGGCGGGCATGCCTACCTCGAACTCGTGGGCGACGACGTGCTCGAGGCCGGCGTGGCGATCATGGCGCGGCCGCCCGGCAAGCGGAACAGCTCGATCAGCCAGCTGTCCGGCGGCGAGAAGGCGCTCACGGCGGTGGCGCTCGTGTTCTCGATCTTCGAGCTGAACCCGGCGCCGTTCTGCCTGCTCGACGAGGTGGACGCCCCGCTCGACGACAACAACGTCGGCCGGTTCTGCGACATCGTGCGCGACATGGCGGGGCGGGTGCAGTTCGTGTTCGTCACGCACAACAAGGCGACGATGGAACTCGCCAACCAGCTGCTCGGCGTGACCATGAACGAGCCGGGCGTGTCGCGGCTCGTGGCCGTCGACGTGGAAGAGGCGATACGCCTCTCGGCCGTCTGAAGCAGGGCGATGGAAGACCTGCGCTGGATCCTGCTCGCCGCTGGCGTCGTGCTCATCGCCGGCATCTACGTCTGGGGCGCACGGGCCCGGCGGCGTTCCGCGGCGCCTGAGCCCGAGCGCGCGGCCCGCTTCGAGCCTCAGGCGGCGCCGCGCGCGGTGGCGCCGGCGCCCCGGATCGAGCCCGAGGTCGGTCTGGTCGAGGGCAGGGGCGAGGCGGTCGAGCCGCTGCCGGCATTCGCCGCCGATCCCGACGAGGCGCCCCCGGCCCGGTCCGGGGTGACGCCGCGACGCGAACCGATGATCGGACCCGCCGTGGAGGCGCCGCCGCCGCCTGCGAGGGCCGGGCCCGCCCTGGCGTCGTCCGGCGAGCCGCGACGTCCGGCGCCGGCCCAGAAAGTCATCGCCGTGCGCATCGTGGCGCCGGCCGCGGCGCCGTTCGCGGGCCGGGCGCTGCGCGATGCGGTCGAGGCCGCGGGCCTCGTGTTCGGCCGCCACCAGATCTTCCATCGCCTCGATGCCGAGGGGCGTTCGCTGTTCAGCGTGGCGAGCCTGAAGGAGCCGGGCACGTTCGATCCGGCCGCCATGGAGAGCGCAACCTATCGCGGCGTGGCGATGTTCGTCGTGCTGCCCGGGCCGCTCGCCGGGGAGCGGGCGTTCGGCGAGATGATCGACGCGGCGCGCACGATCGCCGAGCGGCTCGGTGGACTGCTGCAGGACGAGCGTGGTGCGGCGCTGGGCACGCTGCGTGTCGGCCAGCTGCGCGAGGAATCGGCGACGTACGAGCGCACGTCCGTGGCCGACCGCTGACCGGACGCATGCCGATGGCGGATCGCAGGCTGGTGACGCGCCTCGAGGAACTGCGCGGGCAGATCCGCCACCACGACTACCGCTACTACGTCCTCGACGACCCGGAGATCTCCGACGCGCGTTACGACGCGCTGCTGTGCGAGCTGCGCGAGCTCGAGGCCGCCCACCCCGCGCTCGTCGTGCCCGACTCGCCCACGCAGCGCGTCGCCGGGGCGCCCGCCGCCGAGTTCGGCGAAGTCGTGCACGCGGTGCCGATGCTCTCGATCGACAACGCGTTCAGCGAACAGGACCTGCTCGACTTCGACCGCCGCGTCCGCGAGCGACTCGACGTGGACTCCGTCGAGTACTGCGCCGAGCCCAAGATCGACGGGCTGGCGATCAGCCTGCGCTACGAGCGCGGCCGGCTCGCGCTGGCGGCGACGCGCGGCGACGGCGCACGCGGCGAGGACGTCAGCGCCAACGTCCGTACCATCCGGTCCGTTCCCCTGACGCTGAACGGCGAGCCGCCGCGGCTCCTCGAGGTGCGCGGCGAGGTGTACATGTCGCGCCGCTCGTTCGAGGCCCTCAACCGCCGCGCCGCGGAGCGGGGCGAGAAGACCTTCGTGAACCCGCGCAACGCCGCGGCGGGCAGCCTGCGGCAGCTCGACCCGCAGGTCACCGCGCGCCGGCGCCTCGACGCCTGCTTCTACGGGGTCGGCGCCAGCGACAGCTGGACCCCGCCGCGCCGCCACAGCGAACTGCTCGGCGCGCTGCGCGGCTTCGGCCTGCGCACCTGTCCCGAGAACGAGGTGGTCAACGCTGCGGCCGGCTGCCTCGACTACTACCAGCGCATGCAGCAGCGGCGCGCGTCGCTCGGCTACGACATCGACGGGGTGGTCTACAAGGTGGACCGCCTCGACTGGCAGCGCGACCTCGGCTTCGTGGCGCGTGCGCCGCGCTGGGCGGTGGCGCACAAGTTCCCGGCGCAGGAGGAGACCACGATCGTACGCGACGTGGAGTTCCAGGTCGGCCGCACCGGGGCACTCACCCCGGTCGCGCGCCTCGAGCCGGTGTTCGTGGGCGGCGTGACGGTCAGCAACGTGACGCTGCACAACATGGACGAGCTCGCGCGCAAGGACGTGCGCATCGGGGACACGGTGGTCGTGCGGCGCGCTGGCGACGTCATTCCCGAGGTGGTGCGCGTGGCGAGCGACCTGCGCCCGGCCGGGGCGCGGGCGGTGCGGCTCCCGGCGCACTGCCCGGTGTGCGGGTCGCACGTGACCCGCGCCGAGGGCGAGGCGGTCGCGCGCTGCACCGGCGGCCTGGTCTGCAGCGCGCAGCGCCGCGAGGCCCTGCGCCACTTCGCCTCGCGCCGGGCCATGGACATCGAAGGCCTCGGCGACAAGCTGGTCGAGCAGCTGGTCGAGTCGGGACGGGTCGAGACGCCCGCCGACCTCTACACGCTCACGGTCGAAGAGCTCGCCGGCCTCGAGCGCATGGGCGAGAAGTCGGCGGCCAACCTCGTCAAGGCGCTCGAGCGCAGCAGGCGCACCACGCTGCCGCGCTTCCTGTTCGCACTCGGCATGCGCGACGTGGGCGAGGCCACGGCGCTCGCGCTGGCGACGCACTTCGGGCGCCTCGAGGAGCTGCAGTCCGCCGCGCTCGAGGAGATCGAGGAGGTCCGCGACGTCGGGCCGGTGGTGGCCGCGCACGTGCGCGACTTCTTCGCCGAAGAGCGCAACCGCGCCGTGATCGACGCGTTGCGGCGGCACGGCGTGCACTGGCCCGACGCGGCGCCGCAGCGCGCGGCCGCGGGCGGCCCCCTCGAGGGCGAGACGGTGGTGATCACCGGGACGCTCGCCACGCTGACGCGCGACGAGGCCCGCGACGCTGCGCGCGCCGCCGGGGCCACGGTCACCGATTCCGTCTCGCGCCGGACCACGCTGCTGGTGGTCGGGGCCGAGGCGGGCTCGAAGCTGCGCAAGGCGCAGGAACTGGGCGTGCCGGTCGTGGACGAGGACGGGTTCCTGCGCCGGCTCGGCGCGCCGCGGGCGCGGTAAGGGCGCCGCCGGGTGCGCGCGTGCCGCCGGCCGCGTGTAGACTCGCGGCGGTGAATCGACCGACCTGGCAGTTCTACGGGTGGTGGGGCATCGTGCTCCCCGCCTTCGTGATCATCTGGATCACGAACGCGCTCACGCTGGCGGGCATGAACGTGTTCGACGCCAAGCTGCTCGCCGAACTCGGCGTCGAGCGCGGCCCGCTCAAGTTCGGCGACACCATCCAGCTGCTCGTCTCGGGCGCGCTCGCGCCGGTGGGTGGCTGGCTCGCGGACCGCTACGGGGTGCGCCCGGTGATGACCGCCGGGGCGCTGCTGCTCGCGGGCGGCCTGTACGGGTACAGCAACGTCGACTCGCTCGCCGACGTCTACCTCATGCGAGCCCTGATGGGCGCGGCGCTCGCGGGTGCCGGGCTCGTCATCTGCGTCACGATCGTCTCGCGCTGGTTCGTTGCCAAGCGCGGGCTCGCACTCGGGTTGATGCTCTCCGGGACCAGTCTCGGCAACGCCGTGATCCCGCAGCTGAACGCGGCGCTGATCGCGGAGCACGGCTGGCGCGATGCGTTCGCGATCATCTGTCTGATCCCGCTGTTGCTGCTGCCGATCGTGCTGCTCGTGATCAGGGAGTGGCCGGACCGCATCGGGCTGCAGCCGCTGGGCGCCGAGGCGGCGCGCGCCGGGGTGGACCCGAAGCTCCTCGCCGGCCACGAATTGCGCGAGGCACTGCGCTCGGCCAACTTCTGGCTGATCGGCACCGCCGCGTTCTGCACCTTCTATTCGATCCTCGGCCTGTCGAACAACCTGTTCCTGCACATGTCGGACCTGGGCTTCGGACCGACCGAGGCTGCGCGGGCCTACTTCCCGCTGTTCGTAATGGGACTGGTCGGCAAGATTACCGCGGGAGCGGTCGCGGACCAGCTGCCGCGCAAGGCGGTGTTCGGCGCCTGCCTCGTGCTGATGCTCGCGGGCGCGGGGCTGCTCGCGACGCTCGACGCCGGACTCCTGACGCCCGCGCTGTACGCGTTCGGGCTCGGCTGGGGCGGCAATTACACGATGCTGCAGGGCCTCGTGGCGGACGTGTTCGGCGCCCGCTCGCTCGGCAAGATCCTGGGCGGGATCACGGTGCTCGACGCCACCGGCGGCGCGCTCGGTCCGTGGTTCACGGGCATGCTGTTCGACCAGTCGCACAACTACCGGTCGGCGTTCCTCGTGATGGTCGCACTGGTCGCCGTGGCGCTCCTCGCGATCCTGCTCGTGCGCCTGCCCGAACGCGCGGCGCACTGACGGCGCGGCGGTGGGTATGGTCGGCTATGCGCTGCGCAGGTTCCTCGCGGTCGTCCCCACGTTCCTGGTGATCGTCGCCGCGGCGTTCTTCCTGATGCGCGCCGCGCCCGGCGGCCCGTTCGACGAGGAACAGACCCTGCCGCCCGAGATCGCGGCCAACCTGCAGGCGGCCTACGGCCTCGACCAGCCCGTCCACGTGCAGTTCGGACGCTACCTCGCGGGCCTCGTGCACGGCGACCTGGGACCCTCCTTTCGCATGAAGGACTTCACGGTTGCGGAGCTCATCGGCCGCGGCCTGCCCGTGACGCTCGCCATCGGCATCGCGGCACTGGCGCTGGCGCTGGCGCTCGGCATCCCGCTCGGACTGGTGGCAGGATTGCGGCAGAACGGCTGGGCCGACCACGCCGTGATGTCGGTGGCGCTCGCCGGCATCGCGATCCCGAACTTCGTGGTCGCACCCTTGCTGGCGCTGCTGTTCGGGCTGCACCTGGGCTGGCTGCCGGTCGGGGGCTGGGAACCGGGCAGCCTGCGCCACATGTTGCTGCCGGTCGTGACGCTGGCGTTGCCGGTCGTCGCCTACGTGGCGCGGCTGACGCGCGGCAGCCTGCTCGATGTACTGCAATCGCCGTACATCCGCACGGCGCGCGCCAAGGGGCTTGCCCCGGCCGTGATCCTGCGGCGCCACGCCCTCAAGCCGACGCTGCTGCCGGTGGTGAGCTTCCTCGGCCCCGCCGCCGCGGGCCTGCTCACCGGCTCGCTGGTGGTCGAGCAGGTGTTCGGGCTGCCTGGCGTCGGGCGCTACTTCGTTCAGGGCGCGGTGAACCGCGACTACACGCTCGTCATGGGTATGGTGATCTTCTACGCGACGCTGATCCTGGTGCTGAACCTGCTGGTGGACTTCCTCTATGGCTGGCTCGATCCCCGCATCCGCCGCGAGTGACGGCGGCCTGTGGCGCGATGCCGGCCGCGTGCTGCGGGGCAACCGCGCAGCCGTGGCGGCCGCGGGCCTGATCGTGCTGCTGGTCGCGGCCTCGCTGCTCGGTCCGTGGCTCAGTCCGTACGCGCTCGACGAGGTGGACTGGACGCTGAGTCCGCTCGGCTCGCCGCCGTCGCTCGCGAACGGCCACTGGTTCGGCACCGACAGCAACGGTCGCGACCTGTTCGTGCGGGTGTGGGCGGGAACGCAGGTTTCGCTGCTGGTCGCGCTGCTCGCCACGGTCGTGAGTGTCGTGATCGGCGTGGCCTGGGGCGCCACGGCGGGCTACCTCGGCGGTCGGGCGGACGGCTGGATGATGCGCGTCGTGGACGTGCTGTACGCGCTGCCCTACATGTTCTTCGTGATCATCCTCACCGTGGTGTTCGGACGCAGCCTGTGGCTCATCTTCCTCGCCATCGGCGCCGTCGGCTGGCTCACCATGGCTCGCATCGTGCGCGGCCAGGCGCTCGCGCTGCGCCACCGCGAGTTCGTGACGGCGGCCGTGGCGCTCGGCCTGCCTGCCCGCCGCATCATCGCGCGGCACATCGTGCCGAACGTGCTCGGCACCGTAATCGTGTACGCCACGCTCACCGTGCCCCAGGTGATCCTGTTCGAGAGCTTCCTGAGCTTCCTCGGCCTCGGCGTGCAGGAGCCGCTCACCAGCCTCGGACGGCTGGTGGCGGAGGGCGCGCTCGAGATGGAAACGGCGCCGTGGCAGCTGCTCGCGCCCGCGGCGGTACTGGCACTGCTGCTGCTCGCGCTGAATTTCCTGGGCGACGGCCTGCGGGATGCCCTCGACCCGAGGCAGCGCTGACGTGGTCGGGGACGCCCTGTTCTCGCTCCGCGACCTGAGCGTCGAGTTCGCCACGCCGCGCGCCACCGTGCGCGCGGTGCGCGAGGTCTCACTCGACGTGCGGCGCGGCGAATGCCTCGCCGTCGTGGGCGAGTCCGGATCCGGCAAGAGCCAGCTGTTCCTCGGCAGCCTCGGCCTGCTCGCGGCCGGCGGCACGGCGCGCGGCTCGGCGCGGTTCGACGGGCACGAGCTCCTCGGGCCCGACCCGGCGCCGCGGCGCGCCGTGCTGGGCACGCGCCTGGCGCTCGTGTTCCAGGACCCGATGAATGCGCTGACGCCGCACATCGCGATCGGCAGGCAGCTCGCGGAGGTCGTCGTCGATCGCGGGCGGCTCGACGCCGCGGCCGCCCGTGCGCGGAGCCTCGAGGTGCTGCGGGCGGTGCGGCTGCCCGACCCGGAGGCGCGCCTGCGCCAGTACCCGCACGAGCTGTCGGGCGGCCAGCGGCAGCGCGTCGCGATCGCCATGGCGCTCATGACGGAGCCCGAGCTGCTGGTGGCCGACGAGCCCACCACCGCCCTCGACGTGACGGTGCAGGCGCAGGTGATCGAGGTACTGCGCGTGGCCCGCGACCGCGGGGTCGCGGTGGTGCTGATCACGCACGACCTCGGCGTGGTCGCGGGGATCGCCGATCGCGTCGCGGTCATGTACGCGGGTCGCATCGTGGAATCCGCGCCGGTCCGCGAGCTGTTCGCCGCGCCGGCCCATCCCTACACGGCGGCGCTGCTCGCCTCGGTGCCGCGCCTCGACACGCCAGCCGTCCGTCGGCTGAGCGGCATCGAAGGCCAGCCGCCGCCGCCCGGTGCCGAGCTGCCGGGCTGTGCGTTCGCGCCGCGCTGTGCGACGGCGTTCGACCAGTGCCGCGCGTCGTTGCCGGTGCTGCAGGCGGACGCTGCGCGCAGCGTCGCCTGCCACGCGCCGCGGCACGCAGACGGGGCCGTGCCGTGAGCGAGCTGCTGTTGCGCGTCCGGGGTCTCACCGTGCAGTTCCCGATGCGGCGTGTGCGGCTCGCCGGGCCGCGTGGCTGGCTCACGGCCGTGGACTCGGTGGACCTCGAGGTCGCAGCAGGCCGGGCGGTCGGCATCGTGGGCGAGTCCGGCTGCGGCAAGTCCACGCTGGCGCGCGCGATCCTCGCGCTGGTCGCGCCGCAGGCGGGTACGGTCGAGTGGCGCGGACAGCCCGTCGGGCTCGACGATCCGGTCGGACTGCGCCGCATGCGCCGCGAGGTGCAGGTCGTGTTCCAGGATCCGGTCGGCAGCCTCGACCCGCGCATGACCATAGCGGAGAGTGTGGCCGAGGCGCTCGCGGCGCTTGCCGGGAAGCAGGCGCGCGCCGCGCAGGCGGCGCGGATCGCGGAGACGCTCGCCGAGGTCGGCCTGGATCCGGCGCTCGGCGCACGCTATCCGCACGAGCTGAGCGGCGGGCAATGCCAGCGCGCGGCCATCGCGCGCGCCATCGTCGCACGGCCGCGACTGCTGGTCTGCGACGAGGCGGTCAGCGCGCTCGACGTGTCGGTGCAGGCCCAGATCGTCAACCTGCTCGCCGACCTGCGCCAGCGGCACGACATGGCGCTGCTGTTCATCAGCCACAACCTCGCCGTGGTGCGCCACCTCTGCGACGAGGTCGCCGTGCTGTATCTCGGTCGCGTGGTCGAGCAGGCGACGAGCGCCGCGATCTTCGCCGCCCCGCGCCATCCCTACACCCGTGCGCTGCTGGCCGCGGTGCCGCACCCGGATCCGGCGACTCTGGTGCCAGGTGCGCCCGCGGAGTCGCCGACGGCCGACGTTACCGCCGTTGCGGGCGGCGGCTGCCCCTACGGCCCGCGCTGTGTCCACGTGGAGGCGACGTGCCGCGATCGGCGGCCGCGCCTCGAGGATACCGGCGCCGGGCACCTCGCGGCCTGCCACCGCTGGCGGGCGTTGCCGCCGGGGCCGGGAACCCGATGAACTCGACGTGATCGCCGCTCGGACCCCGCGGCGCGTCCGCGTGCGGCATAGGTCTTTACCGTCCTTGTTCCATCGGCCGGCCTGTGATTACCTTTCGCCCGATTCTGCATACGCAGTGGGTGGCCGACCATGAGCATCGACCTGGGGCTGCTGATCCTGACCGCCGCCGCGATCGGCTTCATGCACACGCTGCTCGGGCCCGACCATTACGTGCCCTTCGTCGCGATGGGTGCGGCACGTCGCTGGAGCACCGCCAGGACGCTCTGGATCACCAGCTTGTGCGGCCTCGGCCACGTGCTCGGTTCGGTCGCGATCGGCGTCGTCGGCATCGCCGTCGGCGCGTCGCTCGGCCGGCTCGAGTGGTTCGAGGGTCTGCGTGGCGACGTCGCCGCGTGGCTGCTCATCGGCTTCGGCCTGGCCTATCTCGCCTGGGGCCTCAAGAAGGCCTCGCGCTCGCGGCCGCACAGCCACGAGCATGTCCACGGGGACGGCACTTTCCACCGGCACCGGCATGGTCACGAGGGACTGCACCTGCATCCGCACTTGCAGCCAGATCTGCAAACGCGCCCGCATCCCCACCCTCGGGGACCCGGGGACGGACGCAAGGCCGTCAGCATCACGCCCTGGGCGCTGTTCGTGATCTTCATTCTGGGGCCCTGCGAGCCGCTCATTCCGGTGCTGATGTATCCGGCGTCCCGGCACAGCGTCTGGGGGACGGTCGCGGTGGTGCTCGCCTTCGGCGCGGCGACTATTTCCACGATGCTCGGAGTGGTTTATCTTGGACTTCGCGGCCTCGAGCGCCTGCCGCTCGATGCCGCCGAGCGCTACTCCCACGCGCTCGCCGGCGCCGCCCTCAGCCTGTGCGGGCTGGGGATCGTGTTCCTGGGACTCTGAACGGGGGAACCATGCCCGACCTGATCAAGCACGCGCGCAGCCGGGAAGCGCAGGCGTGGCTCAAGAAGGAAATCGTGGAGCAGAAGGCCCGCTACCGGAACATCGAGCACGACATGAACGTGACGATCGCCCGGCAGCGGGACAAGTGGATCGCGGAATTCCTGCAGCGCATCCAGACCCGCGGCTACAACGTCCACTTCAGCATGCTGAGGAAGATCAAGCCGGAGGAGATCCCGAAGCGGCCGAAGCGCAGGTTCAAGGTCGTGTTCTGATCCGCGCCGCCGCCCGAGGAGACTGCCATGGCCAGACCGCACATCGAGCCGTTCGTCGACCGCGACGTCCCGTTCAAGAAGATGACCCTGCCCGGGTTCCCGAAGGGCATGCACTACAAGATGCTGAGCCTCGACACGGACACGGGCGCCTGCTCGATGACCGTGATGTTCGAACCCGGCTACGAACTGCCGCCCGGCATGAGCTACTCCGAAATGGAACTGTTCGTGATGACGGGCCACATCGAGATGGAGGGCCAGAAGCACGGGCCCGGCACCTACATCTGCCTGCCGGCAGGCGTGAGCCTGCCCGCGATGAAGATGCCGCGCGGCATCACCGGGCTGATGTTCTACAACTACGGCGAGCCGTCGTTCGTCGAGTCCGATGCCGATCACGCGCTCGCCGAGCGCCACAAGCTGATCAGCGTCAACGCCTACGACGACATGCAGTGGACGTCGACCAACTTCTTCCCGGCCACCGCGCCGGGCTGCCTGGTGAAGGTGCTGAAGTTCGACGAGCGCACGCAGGCGTTCACGTTCCTGTACTGCATGACGCCGAACTTCTGGCAGGACAACATCTCCTACCATGACTGTGCGGAGGAGGCGTACCACATCTGGGGCACCTCCTGGATGATGCAGTTCGGCGAGCTGCCGACGGGCGGCTACTTCTGGCGTCCGCCCTACATCAACCACGGCGCGTTCCAGTGCAAGCTCGGCACGCTCGCGCTCGGCCGCACCGACAGCCAGCTCTACAACCACTTCCACTTCAACCCGTGGACGACGCCCGAGGAGAACCGCGAGCGCGCCGGGGCGCGCATGCTGGCGTGGAAGCCGGAGCTGTACCGCTGGGTCGCCACGGGCGATCACAATCACCCGGCCGACTTCGAGTTCCCGCACGTCCACTACGACGAGAAGGGCGACCGGATCTGGCACCACCACGAGGGCGGCGACCTCGATCACAACCACGGTCGGGCGCGCCGGAAGAAATAGGTGTCGGGCACCGATCTGGACCGTGCCGGGGCGGCGTGAGCGGGCTGGACGGCAGAGTCGCGCTGTGCACCGGGGCCGGACGCCCCGGCGGACTGGGCGAGGCGATCCTCGCTCGGCTGGCCGAGGCCGGCTGCCGCGTGGTCGTCACCGACGTCGGGCTTGCGCCTGCGGGACTCGACCCGCGCAACCTGGCGACGGCGGCGGACGCCGAGCGCGTCGCCGCAGGATTGCGCGAGCGCGGCGCGGAGGTACTCGTGCTGGCGCTCGACGTCCGCGACGAGGCCCAGGTCGAATCCGCGGTGGCCGGCACGGTCGAACACTTCGGGCAACTGGACATCCTGGTCAACAACGCGGGGATTGGCTTCCTGATGCAGCCGCTCATCGACACCGCCCGAGAGCACTGGCAGGCGGTGCTCGACGTGAACCTGCTCGGCGCGTTCCTCTGCACCAAGCACGCCGCCCGGCAGATGATCCGGCAGGGCCACGGCGGGCGCGTCGTCAACGTCGCGAGCCAGGCGGCGAAGTCGGGACACCTGCACATGGCTGCCTACACCGCGTCGAAGCACGGACTAGTCGGGCTGACGCGGACCTCGGCGCTCGAACTCGGGCCGCACGGCATCACCGTCAACGCGGTCTGTCCGAACCACGTCACGACCGGGCTCGGCAGCGTGCAGAACGAGTACTTCGCGCGGTTGCGCGGCTTCGCCACGGTGGACGGGTACCTCGCCGACATGCGCGCACGGATACCGATGCGCCGCGCCGGGCTGGCGCGCGACACGGCGGAAGCGGTCGCGTACCTGTGCTCGGAGGCTGCCGCGTACGTCACCGGCGAGGCGCTGAACGTCAGCGGCGGCATCGAGATGCACTGAGCGGGAAACGATGAACGAAGAACCGGTCGAGGCACTGCCGCGGGTCGCGAAGGGCGGACCTGCGCGTTTCCACCGCGAGCAGGGCGTGGACCAGCTGTTCGGGATCGTCGCCTCGCTGTCGGCGGAACTGTGGGCCGCGCGCGAGCGCATCGACACGCTCGAGCGGCTGCTCGAGCAGGGCGGGACCCTGCCGGGCGGCGCCGTTGAGCGCTTCGAGGCCGATCCCGAGCTGCTCGCCGCGCGGCAGCGCGAGCGCGAGGCTTTCATCCAGCGCGTCTTCCAGGTGCTCGAGGACTACCGCTGATCGCCACGGCCCGGCCCGCCCACACCCGCATGGATCAGGCCCGCTATCCGCACCTGCTCGCGCCGCTCCGGCAGGGGCGCCTCGCGCTGCGAAATCGCGTCGCGCACGCGTCGATGACGACGCGGATGGCGCAGGACGCCAGGGTGACGCCGCGGCTCCTGCAGTACCACGAGAGCCGCGCCCGTGGCGGCGTCGCGATGATCGTCACGGAGCCGCTCAGTGCCGCGTCGCACCAGAACCTGCCGCACAAGGTGCGCGCCTGGAACGACGACGACCTCGACGGGCTGGGCCGCTGGGCCGAGGCGGTCGAACGCCACGACTGCCGGCTGCTCGCGCAGATCCAGGATCCCGGCCGCGGCCGCCACGAGCGAGGCCGCAATCCAGCCGGCATCGCGCCGTCGGCCCTGCCGGACGACCTGAGCTGGTCGGTGCCGCGCGCACTTTCGGCCGACGAGATCCGACGCATGATCGACGAGTTCGCCGCTTCGGCGGCGCGGCTCCAGCGCTGCGGCTTCAGCGGTGTCGAGCTGTCGGCCGGGCACGGCCACCTGTTCCACCAGTTCCTCTCGCCCTGGTCCAACCGTCGCGACGACGAGTACGGCGGCGACTTCGCCGGGCGCCTGCGTTTCGTTGCGGAACTGATCACCGCGATCCGGGCGGCCTGCAGCAGGCGTTTCCTTCTCGGCCTGAAGCTGCCGGGCGACGACGGCGTCGCCGACAGCATCGGCCCCGCGCTCGCCGCGGACATCGCCCGCTCGCTCTGTACCGGATATGCGGTGGACTACGTGTGC
>Ga0209254_10000114_pt1 | contig 51847 bp, 44 predicted proteins | sample FrelakmetDIP11DI_FD_187148 | JGI IMG/M metagenome (GOLD analysis project Ga0209254, IMG submission 187148) | Freshwater lake sediment microbial communities from the University of Notre Dame, USA, for methane emissions studies - DIP11 DI (SPAdes)... | ecosystem: Environmental > Aquatic >...
GCGCCCGGACGCGCAGGGCGCAGCGCGATGGCGTGCGGTCAGTGATTCGACGATGCGGGGATTACTGGCTCGGCGAGTATTGGGGGTGGGCACCGATGCACGAAATGGATCCGGCCCGGTTGCGCGATGCGCTGGACCAGCTGGCGCAGGCCGTGCTCTGCCATGCCGAGTGGCAGGAGAGCATCCTCCGGACGATTGTCCGTGGAGGTCCATTCGACTCCAACGATGGCGCGAAGAGCACGCGCCTCCACTGTCGCTTCGACCAGTGGTATTTCGACCGGGCACCCGCCGCGCTGTGGGGACTGCCGGCAATGGCAGCGATGGGCATGGAGCACGGGCGCCTGCACTGGATCGCCGACCAGCTGCTGCGGGAGATGGCGACGGATGTACCGATCGTCGTGGAGGACTTCGACGAACTGATTGCGGGAAGCGCGCAGCTGCGCCGGGCGCTCAACCGCCTGACAGAGGGGATCGAAGGCGCGTGGCGCAACCGCGATGCGCTGACCGGCGCCGCGGGCCGCGCCGACATGCTCCCCGAGCTGCGTGCATGGCGCGAGCTGGCGATGCGGGGCGTGCAGAAATGCTGCATCGTCTTCATGGACCTGGACCACTTCAAGGAGATCAACGACACCCACGGCCATCTCATCGGTGATGAAGTCCTGGCCGCCGCCGTGCGATACCTCGCCCGATGCCTCCGGCCCTACGACAAGGTGTTTCGTTACGGTGGCGATGAGTTCCTGATCACGTTGCCCGGGGCGGATCTCGCGACCGGCCAGGCGGTGATCAGGCGGGTCCGCGAAGGCCTCGCCGGCCGGTCGCTGGTCGCCGCCCCCGGCGGCATGGCGCTCCAGGTGACGGCCTCGTTCGGACTCGCATCGCTGGATCCGGAGGTCAGCGTCGAGGACGCCATCGAACGGGCCGACCAGGCGCTGCTCCTCGCGAAGACGGCCGGGCGAAACCGTGCGATCAGCTGGGATCCGAATGTCACCACAGGCTCGCGGTTGCCACGACTCAAGATCGAGGACGTCAAGGGATAGGTGTCTTCAGCTGCCGGCGGTGCCACGGCCGCGAGGTTTGCGCAGGTCCGAAGACGGGCGGATGATGGCAGGCGCCGCAATGCGTTCTCCATCACGCGGTCGACACCATGAGACACAGTGAGAGACACCGAACACATCGTACCGGCTGGCTCCGCGCCGCCGTTCTTGGCGCGAACGACGGTATCGTTTCCACCGCCAGCCTGGTCCTGGGGGTCGCGGCGGCGGGCGCGAGTTCGCAGAGCATCCTGGTTGCGGGTGTGGCCGGCCTCGTCGCCGGTGCCATGTCGATGGCTGCCGGCGAGTATGTGTCGGTCAGTTCGCAGGCCGACACCGAACGCGCGGACCTGGCCAGGGAGAGCAGGGAGCTGGCTGCGAATCCTGAGCAGGAACACGCGGAACTGACGGCCATCTACGTCAAGCGGGGGCTGGACGCGACGCTGGCCGCGGACGTCGCTACCCAGTTGATGGAGCACGATGCGCTTGGCGCCCATGGACGTGATGAGCTGGGGATATCCGATACTCTGGCTGCGCGACCAGTGCAGGCCGCGCTGGCGTCGGCCGGTACGTTCGCTGTGGGTGCCGCGCTGCCTCTGCTGATGGTGCTGGTGTTTCCGGTGGCGGCGCTGATGCGGGGCGTCGCGGGCACCTCACTGCTGTTCCTCGCGCTGCTGGGGCTCCTTGCGGCACGCGCCGGGGGCGCACCCATGATTGCTTCTGCCGCCCGCGTCACCTTCTGGGGTGCGCTGGCCATGGCATTGACCGCTGGGGTCGGGGCGCTGTTCGGGGTGGCGGCCTGAAGATCCGCGTGTCGATGGGGGCGCACTGAACGTGCTCTCGGGTGGAACCCCGCCGCCCCAGGATGGGCGTCAGCCGCCATCCTTCTCGCGCAGGCCTAGTCAGGCGTTGCTGCGGTCTGCGCGCCCGGCGGGGGCGCATCGCGCAGTTCAATCATCACCCGATACAGCCGGCCCTGCGCGTTGCCGCGCAATGCATCGACGATCATGTCCTCGGGGTCACAGGCAGCGGCACTGCGAAGCAGTCGCTCGAAGCTCCTGAGGTAGTTCTCGCAGTGCTGCCGACGGATCGGGGTCCCGTAGAAGAGCGCCCAGGCCTGGAGCGGGTCGTCCAGGCCGAATCGCAGCAGGATCATGCGCCGGCTGAATACCGACGATTCGCCCGAGCTCAAGCGCGCAAACATCGTGTCGATCTCTTCGTCCGGGACGACGCCGTCGCCGACCGATCCCTGGCTCGAAATGAACAGCATGCCGGCGATCACCTCGAGCTGGTGCATCACCATCTGCGCGACGTCGATGAACGTGTCCTGGCGCGCATGCAGCTCGTTGGCGGCGATGGCGCGCGTCTGGATCTCCGCCTGCTCCGCCGTGCGCTGCATGATCTCGTACTGGCGCTGGATCGCCTGGTTGTTGGCTGCGAGCTCGCGCTGCTGCAGGAAGAGTCCAAGCACGAGCCAGAGAAAGGCGAGCGGCGCGAAGGCGCCGTCCAGGAAATCCCCCAGGTCGCCGAGCGGCAGCCGCAGGAACGCCGACCAGCCCATCGAAACCGCGATGTACAGCACTCCTGCTCCCATCCAGAGCGCCGTGAGTGCAAGCCCCAGCTGTACCTGGCGATCGCGCCGCGCAGCAAGGTTCGCCGTGCTGTTGGGGTCGGAACGGGATGCTGCGGGCATGCCTGCAAACCTCCAGAGGCCGGTCTGTCGTTCGCAATGTCCGGGATCGGTGAGTCGTCTCTCCCACGCATCGCCGGGGGAGCGATCTGCCTCGCGTCGTGCGGGATAGTAGACGTCGGCGTGGGACTCCGTCGGAAATTCCGTGCGCCTGGACGATTCCGGGCAGGGACCCGCCGGGGCGCTGGTCGCCCTCGGCGGCAGTGGGACTCGACTGTCTCAGGGCACGACCTGTGGGTCGAGTCCCGCCTTCAGGAACACGAACGCCAGCAGCGCCATCAGGCCGGCGAGCGCGACGACGAGCGCCAGCGCCATCCGCCGGTTCGATTCGCGTGCCGGGGTGGCGAGGTCCGGCGTCGGGACGCCGGGCCGTTCGTGCTGCGCGCGCGGCCGCCCGTCGTCATCCCGTGCGCCCATGTGGCCTCGGTCCATGTCCGGCGGCAAGTGCCGCGACCTAATCGTCGCCTGAGGCCGGTCGCTTCGGCAACAGTCCGAGGCTGCGCAGGTTGCTGCGCAACGCATCCCGGCCCGCGAGCGCGAACGCCTGCTTGAACGCGCTGGCATCCCCGGCGAAAAGCGTGCTGGGATCGCCGGTGTCCGGGTACACGAGCTTGTCGGCTTTCCTGAGCACCTTGCCGCTGGCGGGATCCACCAGCTTGGTGCTCACGAGGACATAGAGCACACGTCCCGGCCCGAGCTCGTAATTGATGAGCCCGACCTCGACCACGCGCTCGCCAGGTGCGACCTCCGGTTCGGAATAGCTGAAGGGCGTCCTTCTCATCCCGTACCAGTCCTTGATGGGCTGGTACCAGTTGTGCATCGTGATGGTGCGTTCGCGATTCTCGATGCCCGGCACGGTGCGCAGCTGTGTCGACACCCGGACGTCCGCGGCACCGGCCTCCGTGAGCAGTGCCTTCGCCTCCTCGGCCAGCGCAACAGTCGGCACCCACACATCGGCCGCGTTCAGTACGGCCTCCGCCGACTCCGCCTGCCTGTCTGCCCGACGAGTCTGCTCCGGCAGGCTCGCCAGGATGATGATGCCCGAGATTGCGAACAAGGCGCGGCCCGCCTCCGCGACCGACGGGCTCGTGGCATAACTCAGGCCTGCACTAACATTGGCGGCGAGCGCCTGTTCCGCGTCGATGCCTGGCCCGAAGGTCAACGGCGGCGGCTCGAGCGGCACGAGGACGATGGCGCCGGGTCCACTCCCGGCAGGTGACGCCGGCAACACCAGCGCCAGCAGCGAGAGCAACGCTGCGACCACGCGCGCTCGACAGCAGAGATGGTCAGCGTCCATGTGGCATCGATGGCCAATAGCCTGTCTGGGCAGCATCCCCCCAAACCCCGCACATGGACATCGTGACAATCACGGTCGCTGATCAAGCCGCACGGCACCGAGGTTCATTGAGCCGCGGTCCGTTGTTGTTTTTATAGCAACAAATATTGCGTCGATCGAAACGTGGCGCTATAGTGCTCCCGGGCCGCGGCAAGGCCCATTGAGGAGAGCAGTCATGCACGTCGCCCCCAGTCGTCAGGCAACCGCCTCCGAGGACCGGGGAGCGCTGGCCAGGATGGTCATGACCTTGCTCGATCACTGGAATCTGAGTACCGAGGACCAGGCGTCGCTGCTCGGCATTGCCGCCAGCAACCGGGCGGCACTCACCCGCTATCGCAAGGGCGAGCCCATCGGGACGAGCCGCGACCAGTACGAGCGCGTCGGCCACCTGCTCGGCATCCACAAGAACCTGCGCCTGCTGTTCCCCCGGAACCGCGACCTGGCCTACCGGTGGATGTCGACGCGCAACAAGGCGTTCGACAACCTGACTCCCGTCGACGTGATCCGGGAATGGGGCTTCGCCGGCCTGCTGATGGTGCGTTCCTACCTCGACCGCGCGCGTGGGGCCTGACGGACCGGTCCGATGGACGAGACCTTCTCGCGCGTCGGCCTGGCCGACGTCCACCGCGACGTCATCCGCAACATCGTGTCGCTCAGGGAGTCGCAGGACCTGTTCGACGACCTGACCGACGACCCCTCGGAGTGGGTGCTGGCGCAGCAGGTCGAGGACGGCGTCAAGCCGCCGACCTACCGCTCCGGCACCCCGGTGATACATCGGCCGTTCGAGGACGCCGACTGGTTCAACGCGATCCAGTGGCCCTTCAATCACTGGCGGGAGAGCCGCTACTCGGACGGCTCGTTCGGCGTCTGGTACGGATCCGGCACCGTCGAGGCGACCGTCTACGAGTCGGCCTACCACTGGTACCGCGGGCTGCTGAGCGACGCGGGGTTCGAGACGCAGCCGGTCGTCGGAGAACGCAAGCTGTACTCCGTCGCCTGCGATGCTGCCCTGCTGGATTTCCGGAACGTGGTCCGCGATCAGCCGGACCTGATGCACAAGACCGACTACACCTGCGCCCAGTCGGTCGGTGCGCGACTTCACCGCGAGGGACATCCCGGCCTGCTCGTCCCCTCCGCGAGGTGCCAGGGCGGGGAGAACTACGTGGTGTTCAACCCCGCCGTCCTGTCGAATCCGCGGTTCAACTGCCAGTTGACCTACCGCCTCGACGGGGATCGAGTCCGTGTCGAGAAGTCGGCGGGCAGGACGTGGTTCCAGATACCCATCACCGGGCTCTGAGGCACATGGCAGATTTCGCCTGGGCGATCATCGGACCGGGACTCATCGCGCACCGGTTTGCGGACGCGGTCTTTCGCCTGCCCGGCACCTACACGCGCAGCGTGCTGGGGCGCGACGCCGAGTCGACGGCGCGGTTCGTCGCTCACTGGTCGCGCTTCGGGAAGGCGGCGCCTGGCGCAGCATCGGACCTCGCGACGCTGCTCGAGGACGAGGCGGTCGACGCTGTCTACATCGCGACACCGCACTCCGCGCACGCGCCGTTCATCCGCGCATGCCTGGCGGCCGGCAAGCCCGTCCTGTGCGAAAAGCCGCTGGCGCCGTCCTTCGCGCTGGCACAGGAGGTCGTGGCGCTGGCTCGCGACCGGCGCGTGTTCCTGATGGAGGCGTTCTGGACGCGCTTCCTGCCCGTCTACGCCCGCGTCGGCGAGTGGCTCGGAACGGGCGCCATCGGCCGCGTGCGGGCGATCCAGTCGAGCTTCTGCGGCCCGGTGCGTTTCGATCCCGACGGCCGCCATTTCAACCCCGCACTCGCTGGAGGGGCGCTGCTGGACATCGGCGTGTATTGCCTCGGGATGACGCGCTGGGTGCTCGAGTCGGAGCAGGGCGCCTGTCCCGAGCCCGCGAGCCTGGGCGTGGAAGGCGTCCTCGCGCCGACCGGCGTCGATCAGCGCGTTGCCGCGACGCTGACATTCCCGGGTGACGTCCTGGCGCAGTTCGTGTGCGGCTTCGACTGCATCGCCGACAACTCGCTGCGCATCTTCGGCGAGGCGGGCTGCATCAGCGTGCCGCAGACCTTCTGGGAGGCGACGCACGCGGTACTGTCGCGGCCCGGTCACGAGCCGGAGACGGTGCACGCGCCCCTTCGGTTCAACGGATTCGAGTACGAGATCGAGGAAGCCATGCGTTGCGTGCGCAGCGGATCGCTGGAGAGCCCGCGCATGCCGCACTCGGCAACCCTCGCGAACCTCGCGGTGCTGGACGACCTGCGGCGGCAGCTGGGGGTTCGTTACCCGTTCGAGTAGCAGCGTCCCGGGTCCGCATGCCTTGCCAGCACCGGGGCGTTGTCGCCATGATGAATCATGCTGCTGCTACCCCTGGTCTTCGCCGCGGCCACCGCACAGGCCCCCGTCGTTTCCGCCGAGCGTATCCGCGAGGACGTGCGCGCGCTCGCCTCCGACGCCTTCGACGGGCGCGGGCCGGGCGAAGTCGGCGAGCAGAAGACCGTCGAGTACCTGAGCAAGGCCTTCGCCGCGGCCGGGCTCGAGCCGGGTGGCACCGACGGGCAGTGGACGCAGCAGGTCCCGCTCGTCCGGCTGGACCGGCAGCCCGGCGCGAGGCTCGCGCTGACGATCGGCGGCTCGGATGTGCCGCTCGCGCTCGGCGAGCAGGCGACGCTCGCGCTGCGCAACGTGGGGCGCACCGACGTTGCGAGCGCGCCGCTGGTGTTCGGCGGCTACGGCGTGGTGGACCTCGCGCGCGGCTGGGACGCGTATGCCGGCGTGGACGTGCGCGGCAAGGTCGTCGTGGTACTGGCCAACGACCCGGACTTCGAGGCGGGCCGGGACCTGGGATTCGAAGGGCGGCGCATGGTGCTGGCCGGCCGCATCGGCAGCAAATTCGAGGCGGCGGCGAGGGCTGGTGCACTGGGAGTGGTCGTCATCCACGAGGACGCCGCGGCGAGTTACCCCTTCATGCAGGTCGCGAACGGTGATGCGCTGCCGGCCTTCGTGCTGGCGCCGATGAAGCCCTCACCGCTGCAGCTGAGCGGCTGGCTGCGGCGCGACGTGGCGACGGACCTGCTCGCGCGCACGGGTCTCGAGCTCGAGGCGCTGAAGCGCCAGGCGCGCGCCCCGGCGTTCCGCGCGTTCCCCGTGAAGGATGCGACGCTGAGCGCGACCGGCGAGGTCAGGGCGACGGACGTGGTGAGCCACAACGTCATCGCGAAGCTGCCGGGCGCCTCGCGGCCCGGCGAGTACGTGCTGTACGGCGCGCACTGGGACGCCAACGGTCGCAACGGCCCGGATGCGCGCGGCGACGGCATCCGCAACGGTGCCATCGACAACGCCACGGGCACGGCGGAAGTCCTCGAGATTGCGCGGGTCTTCGCGAAGGGCCCGCGTGCCGCGCGCACGGTGGTGTTTGCCGCGTGGACGGCCGAGGAGAAGGGACTGCTCGGCGCCGAGTACTACGTCGCCCACCCGGTCTATCCGCTGGCGAAGACGGCGGGCGTGATCAACCTCGATCCGCACGTGGTGCTGCCCGCGGCGCGCGACATCGAGCTCGTGGGCGGCGGTCGCACGGACCTCGAGTCGAGACTCGCGGCCGCGGCCGCGAAGCTCGGTCTGCGCGTCACGCCTGAGCCGAATCCCGAGGCCGGCTGGTACTTCCGGTCCGACCACTTCCCGTTCGCGAAGCAGGGCGTGCCGGCCATCGCGTTCCGCGCCGGGCGTGACCTCGTCGAGGGCGGCACTGCGGCGGGCAATGTCCTGGTCGAGGCCTACAACGCGCACGACTACCACCAGACCACCGACGAGTTCGATCCGCGCTGGACCTTCGCCGGTACGGTGCAGGAGGCGGGTGTCGCCTACGGAGTGGGCCGCACGCTCGCCGACGACGGTGGCTGGCCGGGCTGGAATCCGGGCATCGAGTACGGCGCGGTCCGGGCCGCGAGTGACGCCGATCGAGTGCCTGTTGCACGCGAGTAGCCCGAACGACATCGGCCCGCGATCCAGGTAGCCCGCGTACAATCGCGCGGGGAAGCCCTGCCGAGGAAATGATGCAGCGAGTGGGCAAGTTTCTCGGCGAACTGCAACGCCGTCGTGTCATCCGGGTGGCCGTCACGTATGGCGTGGTCGCGTGGCTCGTCGTCCAGGTCGCCGACGCCGTGTTCGCGCCGCTCGGTCTGCCTGCGTGGGCGATGACGCTGGTGGTGGTCCTCGCGATCCTCGGGTTCCCGGTCGCCCTCGCGCTTGCGTGGGCCTTCGAGGTGACTCCGGCCGGGGTCCGTCGCGAGGTCTTGACGGCGGAGTCGTCGCCTCTGGCTCCCGTTGCCGTGTCGGCGAGTCCGGCGGTCGTACAGGTCGACGGACCCCCGGCCTCGGTCGCCGTGCTTCCCTTCGTGGACATGAGCGAGACGCAGGACCAGGGATACTTCTGCGACGGCGTCGCCGAGGAGATCCTCAACAGCCTCGCCCACGTCCGCGGACTGAGCGTTGCCGCCCGGACCGCCTCGTTCCAGTTCAAGGGCCAGGCCGGCAACATCGGCGACATCGCGCGCCGCCTGAACGTGTCGGCGGTGCTCGAGGGCAGCGTGCGCAAGTCCGGCGACCGCCTGCGGGTGACGGCCCAGCTCGTCGCCGCCAGTGACGGCTTGCACCTCTGGTCTGAACGCTTCGACGTGGTCGCTGCCGACGTCTTCGCGGTCCAGGAGAGGATCGCGGCGAGCATCGCGAGCGCGCTCCAGGTGTCGCTAAAGCCGGAGGAGCGCGTGCTGCTGCAGCGCGGGCAGACGAGGAGCGTGGAGGCCTATGACCACTACCTCCGTGGCCTGTCCTATTTCCATTCCTTCAGCTGGCGGACCATGGAGTACGCACGCCAGATGTTCCTCAAGGCGATCGAGATCGATCCGGGCTTCGGCCGTGCGTGGGCGGGGCTCGCCTACGCCGCCGGTTACATCTACCTCTACCGCGAGGAGGACGAGAAATTCCGGCAGGAGGCGCTGCATGCGAGTGCGAGGGCGCTGGAGTGCTGCAACACGGCGGAGGGGCACACGGCGCGCGGCGTGGCGCTCTCGCTCAGCCGGGAATACGAAGCGGCTGAAACCGAATTTCGCAGGGCGCTCGAACTGAATCCGGGCCAGTATGAGGCGCTCTGGCTGTATGGACGGCTGGCGCATGAGCGCGGGGACTACCAGAAGGCTGCGGAAGTGTGGCAGCGGGCGACGTTGGTGAACCCGGGCGAATACCAGGCTGCGATCCTGCTGCACCAGGTGTTCCTCGCGATGCACCAGCCCGACAAGGCGCGCGAGTGGCAGGAGCGGGGACTGGAGCGGGCTCTGCACCACCTGGACCAGCATCCCGATGACGTGCGCGCGCTCTACCTGTCGGCGGTGATCCAGGCCGAACTGGGCGAGCACGAACAGGCCCGGCGGTCCGCCGAACGCGCGCTCCAGCTCGAGCCCGACGACGGGATCGTGGCCTACAACCTCGCTTGCATGTATGCGGCGCTGAACGAGCCGGACCGCGCGGTCGACCTCCTCGAGCGCGCCATGAGGGCGGGCCGGATCAACCTGGCGTGGCTCGAGCACGACGCAACGCTGGCGCCCCTCAAGGGAAACGAGCGGTTCGAACGCTTCCTGGCCGCCTTGAGAGGTAGGGTCCCGCAGTGATCTCCACGGCCCGGTAGGTCTCGCGTCCGCCCATCACTGTCGACAGTACGCGCGCGTCGAGCAGCTCCGCGGCGGGAATCGCGAGGATGTCGCGCGACAGGACGACGAAGTCCGCGTACTTGCCCGCGGCGATCGTGCCCTTCACCGGCTCGTCGAAGCTCGCGTACGCGGCGTCGCGCGTGTAGTGCGCGAGGGCCGCCTCGACCCCGATGCGGTTCGCGGGATACCAGCCGCCGGCGGGCTCGCCGGCGGGCGTCTGCCGGGTGACGGCGGTGTAGATGCCGAGCAGCGGGTCCATCGGATACACGGGGTAGTCGCTGCCGAACGCCTGCACCGCGCCCGCCTCGTCGAACAGCCGGAACGCCTGCGCGCGCGAGGCGCGGTCGGGTCCGATCAGCGGCGCGTAGTTCTGCAGCGTGCTGGCATCGGGCGTGGCGAAGATCGCCTGCGTCGAGGCGACGACCCCGAGCTGGCGGAAGCGCGGCAGGTCGGCGACGGCCGGCACCTCGATGTGCTCGATCCGGTGGCGGCGACCGCTCGTGCCGTTCGTCCTGGCCGCGCGCTCGAAGGCATCGAGCCCCATGCGGATCGCGCCGTCGCCGATGGCGTGCAGCTGGACCTGGATGCCCGCGCGGTCGTAGGCGGCGACCGCGCGGTCGAGATCGGGCTGCGAGAGCATCGCGAGTCCGTTCCCGCCGCCGACGTACGGCTCGAGCATCACCGCCGTCTTCGCATCCACCGTTCCGTCGACGATGCACTTGGTGAAGCCGCAGGCGAGCAGCGTGCCGCGCGCCGCGGCGCACTCGGCGACGTACTTCTCGAGCTGGTCGCGGGTCACATCGGCGGCGAACGGCACCGCCGCGCGATAGCGCACCGGCAGCCGGCCTGCGGCGATGGCGCGCGTGACGGCCGCACGCTCGTTCTCGTTGAGTCCGCCCTCCGTGACGTCCTGCAGCGAGGTCAGGCCGAACGACGCGGCCGCAGCGACCTCGTCGAGCAGCAGGCGGTAGGTGTCTTCCGCCGAGAGCGGGGGCAGCAGGCCCCTGACGAGGCCCGCCGCCGCTTCCTTCAGCAGGCCGGTGGGCTCGCCGGCCGCATCGTGCTCGATGCGCCCGTCCGCGGGGTCCGGCGTGTCGCGGTTCACTCCGGCGAGCTGCAGGGCCCGCGTGTTGGCCAGCGCCTGGTGGCCGTCGCGGTCGCGGATCACGACCGCGCGATCGGGGAACGCCGCGTCCAGGTAGCGTCGGTCCGCCGCGTTGCCCGGGAAATCGGATGGCACCCAGCCGCGGCCCGTCACCCAGGACCCCGCCGGCAGACCGGCCGCGTACTCCCGGAGCCGCCGCTGGATCACCTCGACCGACCCTGCATTGTCGAGACGGGCATCCTTGCGAGCCGGCAGGTGCCAGTGCGCGTCGTTGAATCCGGGCACGACGCGCCGGCCGCCGAGGTCGATGACCTCGGTGCCGGGGCCGGCGAGCGCCCGCATCTCGGCCGTGGCACCGATTGCGACGAAGCGGTCGCCGCGCACGGCGAAGGCCTCCGCGGCGGGCTGCGCCGGCTCGCCCGTCCAGACGCGCGCATTGACGTAGACGCGTTCGGGGGGCGGTGCCGCGCCGTGGGCCAGGAGCGCGCTCGCGCCCAGGCAGATGGCGGCGAGTCTGGCCGGCAATCGACAGGGCTGTGGGTTCATGATTCGTCCGTCTGCCGCTGCGATCGAGCCGCGGGTCGCAATAACGTCGCAGAAACGCTGCGCGGCAGCTATCTTAATGGCGCTCGAGCGGGTCGGCAGCCCGGAGGCAGGTGAGCGCGTGAAACGCAGATCGCTACTCAAGGCCCTGGCCGCGGCCGGCGGTGCGGCCGTCGCGGCACCCGCCATCTCCAGGGGCCTGCTCGAATGGCGCATGGTCACGAGCTGGCCCAAGGGCCTGCCGGGGCTGGGGGCCGGTGCAGAGCGTCTCGCGGCCAACATCACCGCCATGAGCGGCGGGCGCCTGACGATCAAGGTCTACGCCGCGGGCGAGCTGGTGCCGGCGCTCGAGTGCTTCGGCGCAGTCGCCAACGGCACGGCGCAGCTCGGCCACGACGCGTCCTATTACCACACCGGCAAGTCCGAGGGCTGCCCGTTCTTCACGGCGTTTCCGTTCGGTTTCACGACCACCGAGATGGACGCCTGGGTCAAGTACGGCAACGGCCAGAAGCTGTGGGACGAGCTGTACGAGCCCTTCGGCATCCGTGCGTTCCACGCGGGCAGCACTGGCACGCAGATGCTGGGCTGGTTCAAGAGGGAGATCCGCTCGCTCGAGGACCTGCAGGGCCTCAAGTTCCGTGCGCCCGGCAACCAGGGCCGCGTGCTCGCCAAGCTCGGGGTCACGCCCGTGAACATGCCCGGCGGCGAGATCTTCCCGGCGCTGCAGTCGGGTGCCATCGACGCCGCGGAGTGGATCGGCCCGTACAACGACCTGGCGCTGGGCTTCTACCAGGTCTGCCGCTACTACTACTCCCCCGGCTACCACGAGCCGGGCCCCAAGCTGCAGCTCATGATCAACGAGAAGGCCTGGCAGTCGCTCACGCCGGAGCTGCAGTCGATCGTGCGCACCGCCGCCGATGCCGCGACCCGCGACATGCTGGCCGAGTACAGCGCGCGCTCGGGCCCCTCGCTGCGCACCCTGATCCGTGACCACGGCGTGCTGGTGCGCCCGCTGCCCGAAGAAGTGCTCATGGCCTGCGGCGAGAAGTCGAACGAGGTGCTGAACGAGATCTACGCCGCGGACACGTCGCCGAACCGCATCGTGCGCCGGATCATCGAGGACTTCCTCGAGTTCCGCAGGGAGATCATTCCCTGGACGCGCATCGGCGAACAGGCCTTCCTGAATGCCCGGCGGCTCCCGTTCGAGTTCAGGCTGAAGGCCTAGCGTCGGGCGGCCTGCGGCGCCGCGCGGCTAGTCCTTCCGCTCCTCCGGCAAGAGGTTCTCCAGGTTGTCCAGATAGGGCGGATTGCGCCCGGGCGTGGGCTCCTCGAGCAGGTCGCTGAAGTCGTCCGCCACCGGTGAGCCGGCCTGCGCCGCCGGGGTCGTCGAAGGCTCGCTGTCGCCGTAGAGCGGCGCCTCGTGGGCGAACAGCTTCGCCGGCAGGTACGTCGCCATGCCCGGGACCAGCCACAGGAGCGCCATGCCGAGCACCTGCAGCGCCACGAAGGGCACCACGCCCTTGTAGATGTCGATCGTCCGCAGCAGCTTGCCGGCCACGCCGCGCAGGTAGAACAGTGCGAAGCCGAACGGCGGCGTGAGGAAGCTGGTCTGCAGGTTCACGCCAATCATCACGCCGAGCCAGATCGGGTCCACGCCCAGCTTGATGAGCGCCGGCGCGGCGATCGGCACGACGATGAAGATGATCTCGAACGTGTCGAGGAAGAACCCGAGCACGAAGATCACGAGCATCACGGCCAGCACCGCCGAGAAGACACCGCCGGGCATGGACGCGAGCGCGTCGTGCACGAGGTTCTCGCCGCCCAGCCCGCGGAACACGAGGCTGAACACGCTGGCGCCGAGCAGGATCACGAACACCATCGAGGTGATGCTGAGCGTCGTGCGCATCACCTCGTGCAGGACCTTCCTGTCGAACCCGACCTTCACGCCGGCCAGCAGCATGGCGCCCACGGCGCCGACCGAGGCCGACTCGGTGGGGGTTGCGATGCCCGCGAGAATCGAGCCGAGCACGGCGAGCATCAGCAGCAGCGGCGGGGCGAGCGCGCCGAGCACACGGCTCGCCAGGCCCGCGCGCCGCTCGTCGCTCATCGCGAGCGGCGGGCACGAGCGCGGGTCGAAAATCGACTTGAACAGCATCCAGGCGAGGTACAGCCCCACCAGCACGAGGCCGGGGATCATCGCGCCCGCGAACAGCTGGCCCACCGAGATCGGGTCCGGGGCCATGTTGCCGAGTTCGAGCTGCGCCTGCTGGTTCGCGCCCTGCAGGATGTCGCCCACGAAGATCAGCACGGTGGAGGGAGGGATGATCTGGCCGAGCGTGCCGGCGGCGCAGATCGTGCCGGCGGCGAGCTTCGGGTCGTAGCCCGCGCGCATCATCGCGGGCAGCGACAGCAGGCCCATGGTCACCACGGTGGCACCGACGATGCCCGTGGAGGCCGCAAGCAGGGCGCCCACGATCACCACCGAATAGCCGAGCCCCCCGCGCAGCGTGCCGAACAGCTCGCCCATGGTGGTGAGCAGCGCCTCCGCGATCTTGGAGCGCTCGAGCATGACGCCCATGAAGACGAACAGCGGCACGGCCACCAGCGTCTCGTTGGTCATGGTGCCGAAGTAGCGACCGACCAGCGCCGAGAGGATCGCGACGTCGAACACGCCGGACGCCATGCCGAGCGCGGCGAAGATGAGTGCGGTTCCGGCCAGCGTGAAGGCCACCGGGTAGCCGGCCAGCACGGCGCCGATCGTGGCGAGGAACATCGCCACCGACAGGATCTCGCCGACCAGCACGCTGCTCATCGGGACACGCCGTGCCGACGTTCAGAGACGCTCATCGGTCACCTTGTCCTCGTCATGGTCGCGCAGCTCGTGCCCGGCGAGGAACAGCGCGCGCCGCGCGATCAGCGCGAGCCCCTGCACGAACAGCACGGCGCAGAACACCCACAGCAGCGACTTGAGGAGATACAGCGCCGGCATGCCGTCGGCGGTGCTCGAGGGCTCGCGGATGCCCCACGACGACAGCACGAAGGGCGCGGAGGTGACCGCCAGGACCGCGAGCCAGGGGAACAGGAACACGAGCGTGCCCGCGATGTCCATCCACGCGCGGCGCCGGGGGCACATCCGTCCGTAGAGCACGTCCACGTTCACGTGCCCGCGGTGCAGCATCGTGTAGCCCGCGCCGGCCATGAACACCGCGGCGTGCTGCCACACGTAGAGCTCCTGCATCCACGGGAACCCGATGTCGAAGGCGTAGCGCAGCACCACGACCGCGAAGCAGGTGAGCACGCAGCCGAGCGTCAGCCACGCCACCGTGCGGCCGATCCAGTCGTTCAGGGCGTCGATGCCCCGGACGAAACCCCCGAGTGCCTCCACCAGTCTCCTCCTGCGGTTCCGGCGGCATGGTACGGGCAAACGGGCGTGCAGGCGACGGGTCCGCGCATGCGGGGGGGCGCCAGCTTTGACGGGGGTACGTCATTGGCGTATGGTCCGGCCCGTGACCAACCAGGACGTATTCGAGCAGATGCTGGCAACGGCGCGGTGGCTGCGCCAGCGTCGCCGCGCCCGTTTGGCTCGCCTGGCAGGCCGGACGGGTCGCGGCCGCACGAGATCTGAGCCCGCGGTCGACGTCCGCGGCATCCGCGCCCTCACCGGCCTGAGCCAGGCGAAGTTCGCCGAGCTCCTCTCGATCGAAGTCTCCACGCTGCGCAACTGGGAGCAGGGCCGGCGCGAACCGACCGGCGCCGCGCGGGCGCTGCTGCGGGCGATCCGCAGCAATCCGGTCGCGGTCATCAAGGCACTGAGTGACTGACACCCGGGGTAATCGACATGGCAGCACCCAATCGGACGACGATCGACGACCTGCGCGGCGCGACCCGGCTCGCGTGCGATGCAACGATCGGCATCACCGATCTGGTCGAGAGGATGCACCACACGATCCTGCTCAGACACCCGCCGCTGGGCGCCTCGCGCGCCGGAGCGACGCGCGGGCTGACGGGCCTCATCTACCGCAGCATCCGCGGCACGACCCGGGTCATCGGCCGGGGCCTCGATACGGGCCTCGCGCCGGTCGCGGCGCTGCTGCCGGAGGGTGAATCGAGCGCCGTCCGCGACGCATGGGTCTCGGCCATCAACGGAATCTACGGCGACCATCTGGAGCGCACCGGGAATCCGCTCGCGATCGAAATGACCCTGCGGCACGGCGGGCGGCCAATCGACCCCGGGCGGGCGGCCGGCGTGCTGCAGGCCGCGACCGGCAGGTTGCTGGTCATCGTGCACGGGCTCTGCCTCAACGACCAGCACTGGAGCCGGGACGGGCAGAACCGGATCGAGGCGGTGGCCCGCGAGCGTGGCTACACGCCGATCTACGTCCGATACAACAGCGGGCGGTCGATTGCCAGCAACGGGCGGGCGCTCGCCGAACTGCTGGAGGCGCTGCTGGGTCACTGGCCGCATCCGGTGCAGGAACTCGCCATTGTCGGACACAGCATGGGAGGGCTCGTCGCCAGAAGCGCGAGCCACCATGGGAGCCTGGCCCGCCAAGATTGGCGGCGTTCACTGCGCAGACTGGTGTTCCTCGGTACGCCGCACCACGGAGCGCCGCTCGAGCGCGGCGGCCATCGGCTCGACTACGTGATGGAACTGAGCCCGTACGTCGCGCCGTTCACGCGGCTCGGCAAGGCTCGGAGTGCCGGCATCACGGATCTTCGCCACGGCAGCATCAGCCCGGACGAGCAGGAGTTCGTGGCGCTGCCCGAGGACGTGGCGTGCTATGCGCTGGCCGCCACGCTGGGCAAACGGCGCAGTCGGCTCGCGGAGCGCCTGGTCGGCGATGGCCTGGTGCCGCTCGACAGCGCGCTGGGGCGACACACGGATGCCGCCCGGACGTTGGCGATCCCACAGGAGCGACAGTGGGTTGGCTACGAGATGGGGCACCTCGAACTGCTGAGCCGGCCCGAGATCTACGCGCGGCTGGGCGAGTGGCTGCGCTGACGACTGACCATGGGCTGGTGCCTTGCGCCATCGCCTGGCTGCCGTCGCCCGGTGCGCGGGCGTATGATGGGGCACCGGAGTGCCGGGCCTGCCGCCCGTGCCTCTTAACGAGGGGAGTACGACATGGCGAAGAAGAAGTCCGACACAGGCGTGTACCGCGTCACCGAGATCATCGGCACGAGCACCGTGTCCTGGGAAGATGCGGCGACCAATGCCGTGGAAGTGGCGGCCAAGTCCTTGCGTGACCTGCGCGTCGCAGAAGTCACCAAGCTCGACATGAAGGTCGAGGGTGGCAAGGTCGTCGCGTATCGGGCGCGGGTGTCGCTGTCCTTCAAGTACGAAGCCTGACGGGACGACGACCGGGCGGTGCGGCCTTCGAGCTGCCGTCGGCCTGACGGAGGCTTGGCCATGCCCGAGTACCTCGCCCCCGGGGTGTACGTCGAAGAGACCGGCTTTCGCCAGAAGCCCATCGAGGGCGTGGGTACCAACACCACCGCGTTCGTCGGACCCACCCGCGACGGGCCGGTGTTCGGCGAGCCCCCGCTCCTGACGAGCTTCCAGGAATTCTGCGACGTGTACGGCGGCGCGGACCCGCTGGAGTACGGGGGCGCGCGGCAGGTCAACCATGTCGCGCAGGCCGTCCGTGCGTTCTTCGAAGAGGGCGGCAAGCGTCTGCACGTGGTGCGGGTCTTCAGGCCACTCGCGGATGCGCAGGCCAGCGGTCCCGTGGCGAAGGGCGGCGACTGGTCCGACGGCGTGGCGCGGTGGTCGAGCGACACCGGGGTGACGCCTCCGCCGGTCCCGCCCGATCGGGCGAGCATGCGATCCCGTCATCCGGGCGCCGCCGGCAACCGCAGCGTCACGCTGGGCTTCCGTCTCGGGCCAAACGTACTCGGTACCCGCGAGACATCCGCCGCGCTGCGGGGCGCGGAGCAGTTCGACGTGTGCTGGGTGCAGACGCAGGCTGACGCCAAGGCCTCCCCGCCGGCGGCCGGGCAGCTCTACTGGGTGGACCGGTACCGCGATCCACGGGGCCGGCGTGGCTGTCGACTGCGCCGTGGCGACCCGGCCGCGACGGCTGCAGCCACGTCGATCGCCGACTTCTCGACGCTGGCGCAAGTGCGCCCAGTGTCCGTCACCGTGACGGTGGAGGGACGCGGAAGCTTCCGAGGTCGCTGCGACGCCCCAGCGACGGTCGAGAACCTCACATTCCATCCCGGCCTGCCGGGCCCCGGCCCGCGGCACTCGCTGGCCGAAGCGTTCGCAGCGGAACCCGGGCAGGCCAGGGTCCAGTCCATCCCGATCGTGTTCGAGACTCGGTTGCGCGACGCCGTCAGTGTCGCTGAGCTGCTGGCGGCGCCGCGCAATCGCGCCGACACGGGTAGCGTGCGCGACGTGCTGGCCGCCGAAGTGCTGGGCGGCGTGCCTGCCGGCAGCCCGCCGGCACGACGCCCGGCCACGGACGCGGAACTGTCCACCGTGATTGAGCTGCGCGGCGGCAACGACGGGTGCCGCCCCGACGCCGGCGACTATCGCGGCCTCGCGCGCGACGGCGGGAAAAGCGGGCTCCTCGCATGCGAGGACCTCGACGACGTGTCGATCGTCGCCGCGCCGGGCTCCACGTTCGACGGCCTGCGTGGCTACTCGGCCGACGCGCAGGCGATCGCCGGTGCGCTGCTCGCCCATTGCGAGAGCATGCGTTACCGTATCGCAGTGCTGGACGCACCCGACGGCGCATCGGTCGCCGACATCCGCGCCTGGCGCGCGCGGCTCGATTCGAGGCACGGCGCGCTGTACTACCCCTGGGTGAAGGCGCTGGATCCGGCCAGCGAGTATGAGGTCCTGCTGCCGCCCAGCGGATTCGTCGCCGGCATCTACGCACGCAACGACAGCGAGCGCGGCGTGCACATGGCGCCGGCGAACGAGGTCGTGCGCTCGGCGGTCGGCTGCGAGTTTCCAGTCGGCAAGGCTCAGCAGGACGTGCTCAACCCCGAAGGCATCAACTGCCTGCGCTTCTTCGAGGGCCGCGGCCTGCGCGTCTGGGGTGCCCGCACCGTCAGCTCGGACCCTGAATGGAAGTATGTCAACCTGCGGCGCTACTTCGCCTATCTGGAGCACTCCATCGATCTCGGGACACGGTGGGCCGTGTTCGAACCCGGCGGCGAACGGCTGTGGGGCAGCACCCGCCGGTCGGTCGAGGACTTTCTCCTCGGCGAGTGGAAGAATGGTCGCCTGATGGGCGTGAAGCCCGAGGAGGCGTTCCTCGTGCGCTGCGACCGCTCCACCATGACCCAGGCCGACATCGACGACGGCCGCATGATCTGCCTGATCGGTGTCGCGCCGCTGCGTCCGGCCGAGTTCGTCATCTTCCGTATCGGCCAGTGGACTGCCGATCGCAGGGCCCGGTGACAGAACCACCGGGTGAATTGAAGACGGTCAATCCAAGGGAGAACGACTCGATGAACTGGTACCTGGAAGCATTGAAGAAGTACGCGACCTTCACGGGGCGAGCGCGCCGCAAGGAATTCTGGTTCTTCACCCTGGGCAACTTCCTCGCGGTCCTCGGGCTCGGCGTCGTGGACGGTCTCATGGGCAATTTCGACCCGCAGTACGAAATCGGCCCCCTGAGCGGCCTGTACCTGCTGGCGGTCCTGGTCCCGAGCATCGCCGTGACGGTGCGACGCCTCCACGATACCGACCGCAGCGGCTGGTGGATCCTGCTCGGGCTCATCCCGATCGTCGGCGGCCTCGTGCTGCTGTACTTCGAGGTGCTCGACAGCCAGCCGGGCACCAACCGGTTCGGTCCGAACCCGAAGGGTGCGGAGAGCCGCGCGGCCAAGGCCTAGGCTCGTCCGATCCTCGATCGTTCGAGCCACCACGTCCCGGCCAGCACGGCCAGGCAGGCGAGGAAGAACGGCCACGGCGATCCCGGCGTGCGCTCGAGGGCACCGCGGGCGCCATGCGTGCTGCGGTTGGCGGCGATGGCGAGCGTCGCAGTGCGCAGGTCGTTTGCGAGCAGGGCGGGCGCTGCCTCGCGAGCGCGGACGTAGAACGGCCAGTCGCCCCCGTCCACGCGGAGTGCCTGCCAGCCCCCGGTCTCGGGCCAGTAGGCGGCGCAGCCCGCCTCGTCACGCAGCAGAGGAATGTCCCCGACGCTCGCCTCCGCACCCAGTCCGCAGATCACCTGCCGCTCGCGGACACGCGCGTCGGCGCCCGGGAACTCAGGTGCGCGTGCGCCACGGGCCCGGGCCACCGTCGAGAGCGCGTCGCTCCAGAGACTGCCATGGGCTGCGGGCGGTCCGTCGAGCGCAATGCGGAAGCTGTCGCCGAGCCACCAGAGCGCGACGCGGCCCCGCCCCTCGGCGCGCCACAGCGCCAATGGCTGGCCGCGATCGTCGAGCAGCAGCGGCACGCCGTCGCGCGCGTCGACCTGCAGCGGTCGTCTCGCCAGCGGCGTCGGCACGCCCGCCAGGCGCACACTGCGCGGCAGGTCCGCGCTGCGAACCTCGAAGCCGAGTTCGCGGAGTCCCGCGAGATCGCGTGTCGCCAGCGGGCCTGTGACGCGCAGCACGACGCCGAGCCCGTTGCGCAGTCCCTCGGCCAGCGTGCTGCGGCCCGCGGCGCCCAGCGACTGCCAGGCGCGTTCGTCGAGGATCACGATGTCCAGTTCGCGCAGCGCAGCGGCGTCCAGGCGGGTCGCCGAGCGCAGCAGCCGCACGCCGGGGCGCAGCAGGATCTCGCTCCTGAGCTCGGCACCGGCATCCAGGGCCCAGCGACGCAGGTACTTGAGTTCCGGCCCCGGCGCGCCCGCGAGCACCAGCACGCGCAACGGCGAGCCGGGCACGGTCAGCACGGGCACCTCGACGTCGTCGATCACGCCTCGTCCCGCATCGTGCACGCGCAGGCGGTACTGCGCGCGGCCAGGCGTGCGGGCGACGATCCTGAAGGCAAAGCGACCGTCGGCGCCGAGCGGTGCGCGGGCGATCCGGCGCTGCGACGGATCCAGCAGGTCCACCGTGCCAGCGGGTACGCCGTGGACCCGGCCGGCGACGCGCCACGACGACCCGGCGGGCACCTGCCGCGGCGACCACATCTCGACGAGGCCGCGCGGCAGGGGCGCTGGCTCGAAGGTCACGCCGTAGCGGCGTGCGACCTCGAGGTCACGGCGCGGCAGCCCCGCGCCGATCACCTTCAGTCGCGTGACCGACGGCCAGCGGCGCAGCGCCGTCGCGAGATCGGGAACCCGTTCGGCCGCGGCGTCGGCTTGCGCCTCCGCAAGCGCGACGACGCGATCCTGCGAGTCGACGCGGGCGAGCTGCGCCGCGTCGGCTCCGGCGGTGATCACCGTGAGTTCGCCCGACGCCACGCTCTGCGGCGGCGGGAACATCGTGAGGTACAGGAGCACCGCGCACGCGACCTGTCCGAGCAGCAGGAGGGTCGTGCGCCAGTGTCGGGGTCGCGCCGCCCGATCGCCACGCCGGACCTGCAGCAGCAGCCGCGCACTGCCGATCAGCACCGCGAGTGCGAGCAGCGCGGCGGCGATGGCGGTGGCGCTCACCGGACGGGCTCCCGCTGCAGCGCGTCCAGGTAGGCTTTGCCGGCGGCGCCGCCCTCCGGACGGGTGGCGGTGGACGAAGCCGGAACCGGCAGCAGGGGCCACAGCAGCGCCCCGAGGCGCTGCCGGCAGTCGACGCATTGCGGGTCGCTGCGCAGCGCGTCGATTGCGGCGAGCACGTCGATCCCCTGCGGCAGCTCCGTCTCCCGGGCGCGGACCCACTGCTCGAGGTCGGCGAGCCCGGGCAGCAGCTGCCGCGATGCATCGTCGTCGGCTGGGCCGGGCGCGTCGAGCACCTGCCACAGCGAGGCCGCCGGCGACGCCACGGTCGCGGACGCGGCCAGCGGGTCGCCGCGATTGCCGACGCCGCTCGCGTCGCCCGTCAGCCGGCGCGTCATGTCGATCGGCGGCAGCTCGAGCCCGACGCGCGCGAGGTAGATCCGGCTGGCCTGCTGCACCTGCTTGATGCGGTCGAGGGCCCGGTACTCGTAGGGCAGGGCGCGCCCGGGCTGCCCCTGGCGCAGGTGCAGCTCTGCCTGCCACATCTCGCGCAGCGCCGCCCGGAGCAGCTCCCGGGTCTCGCGATCGAGGAGCGTGGCGGCCTCGGGGATGTCGTGGATGTGCCCGAACCGCTCGGTGACCGACTCGCCGGTTCCCGCGCCGCTTGCCTCCTCGTCCTGCGGTTGGCCCTCGCCCTCGTGACCGTGTTCGACGTCCTCTGCTTCCTCGCCGAGGAACTGTCCATAGCGCAGCCGCAGCAGGCGCTGGTCCAGGCCGATCGCGTCGGACTGGCTCATGAAGCGCCCGGGATCGAGCCTGCGGCGCTTGGCCATCAGCGCCTCGGTGTCGATGATGACCTGGCGCTGGCTGCGGAAATACGCGGGCATGGTCTGCTTGACGATGCCCTCCATACCCGCCGTCTCCGTGCCGGTCGACGGCGGCCATCGCAGGATCAGGCTCGAGCTGCGCGCCGAGTTGGGCACCGGCCGCCGGTTGTCGTCGACGCCGAGGCGGACGATCACGTCGTCCCCCGCCGCGAGTCCGAGCGAGGCGAGGTCCAGCCGGTGGGCGTAGCGGCGCTGGCGCCGGTCGCCGTCACCACGGACCGGGATGCTGCGCTCCGTGACAGTGACGTTCTCGCCTGCGCCCTGCGCGAAGGTGACGTGCAGGCGGGCGGGCCCGAGGCCATGGTCGTCGCTCGCCTCGAACTCCACGAGCCAGTGACGCCGTCCCGGCTCGTGCAGCGTCACGCTCTGCGCCGGGGTGACGACACGGATCGCCGGCGGACGGTCCGCGGTCACCTCCAGGCGATGCAGTGGACTTCCGGCTGGGGAGCTGTTGCCGCCGACCGCGACCCGGTACAGGGCCGAACGCTCGAAAGTGCGTCGTGCGCTCCACGTCCCCGCGCCGGGCACGAGCTTCGTGCGGCTGCCGTCGTGGAACACGAGCTGGACCGACACGGGCTCGGGCTCGAATCGCAGCCGCCAGCGCACCGTGGCGCCGGCGGGCAGCTTCGCATCGAGCGCGTCCTCGCGCCGGGCTGGCAGGCCCGTGTAGGCGGGCGGCTCGATGTCGAGGTGTCGCTCGACCAGTCGCGGCTCGCCCGCAGCCGCCTCGTGCGTGGTTGCGGCGGGCGACTCCGCGGGCGTGACCGCGCCGTGTTGCCGCATCAAGAGCAGTGCAGCCATCGCAAGCGCCGCACCGAGTGTCCAGCTGAGCGCAAGCGCGCGCCCCGGCCATGCGGTGCGCAGGTCGGGCGGTTCGGACTCGCTCAGCCGTCGCTCCACACGCTCCCGCTGCAGTTGCTGCAGGCGGGTCAACTGCGCCGGGTCGGCGAGCAGCAGGGCGGTGCTGTCCTCGAGGTCCGGGCGGTGTGCGTCGAGTTGCCGCGCCGCCCAGGCGTCGTCGAGCGGTCGCAGCGCATGCAGGATCAGTTCAGCCGTGACCGCCGCGCCGATCACGAGCGCAACGGCAAGCCCGCCAGCGTCCGCAACGCGCCACGCTACGGCGCCGGCGGCGAGCACCAGCGGCAGCGACAGTGCAGCGACGATCGACGCACGCCGGCGCCGTGCAGCGTGATTCAGGCCGCCAAGCACGTTGATCGCGTTCACGACGGACGCTCGCGGCGGGGCGACGTGGCCAGCCAGCGCTCGCCGAGGAACAGTAGCGCGACCAGCAGCGCCAGCCAGGGATGCAGCGGGCGCGGCACTGGCGACAGCGCGGGGCCGCCCGGCAGGGGCGCATGGGCCGCGGCGAATGCACCGTCCGGCAGCAGCGGCGGATCGAGCAGCGCGCGCAGCCGGTCCGGAAACGAAGGGTCCAGCACCTCGGGCAGGCTGGCCGGCGCCAGTTCCCGCATCAGCTGCATGACGTGGCCGTTGCCGAAGGCGCGCCCACGCACCAGTGCATCGCCACGGGTGTTGCGCCAGAGGATCGTCCCGGCGGCCGGATCCTCCATCTTCGCCTGCGGACCCAGCAGCGCACTGCCGCCAGCCTCGATCCATGTCAGGGTGTCGGCCGGCAACGCGCCCGGCGCGAGCCAGATCAGCCAGCGCGTGTCCGGCGGGATTGCAGCCGAGACAGGCGCGATGTCGAGGCGCATCGGGCCGGCCCGGGCTCCCGCGCCGTCGGCAGCCCACGCCGCGCCTGCGGCGCGCAGGTATCGCAGGGCCGGATCGTCCGCTCGCGCGTGTCGCACGGCGAGGGCGCCCTGCATCGGCGGCCTGGTGGGCGTCGACGCGGGCTTCGTCTCGATCACGCGCCAGTCGACCATGCGGTGCAGGAGCGGGCGTTCCCCGTCCAGGCCTCCGAGTCGCGCCGGCACCAGCACCGTCAAGGCCGCGTCGTCGCGCAGCTCGGCGTCGAGTTCGCGCAGCAGGCTGCTCACCGGCTGCGCTGCGGCGGGCGGGTCGCGATCGAACCGAGGGAGACCCGGCGCCAGCCAGCGCCACTCGGCGTCCGGCGCCGCGAGCGCCGCCTGCGCGTCGGTGCGATCGATGCCCGGCGCGACCACGACCCAGGCCTTGCCGCCGGGTGCGCCCGACATCACGGGCTGCGCGAGCAGCAGGGCCAGCGCGGCCAGCAGCAGCAACCGCAGCGCCAGCAGCAGGCGCTCCTCGAGCCGGACCCGACGACGCGGCCGCGGCCGGGCCTGGAGCCAGCGCATTGCGGCGAACACCGTCGGCCGCTGCTCAGTGCGGCGGGCCAGGTGCAGCAGCAACGGCAGCAGCAGGGCGAACAGCGCCGCGAGGCCTGCGGGCACCAACAGGCCGAGACTCATGTGCTCTCCGGCCCGAGGCGGGCGGAGGCCGGACCGAACAGCCGTCGCAGGGGCGCGTCCAGCGGCTGGTCCAGGGTGAACTCGACGTGGCGGATGCCCTTGCCGGCGAGCCGCGCGGCGAGTGCCCGCCGCGCCGCACCGAAACGCTCGAGGAAGTCCGCGCGCGCCGTTGCGCCGTCGCCCAGCACCGACTCGCCCGTCTCGGGATCCTCGAATCGGTGACCGCCGCGGAACGGAAAATCGCGCTCCTCGGCAGTCAGGATCTGCACGGTCAGCACTTCGCGCCGCGCCGCCGCGAGCCGTTCGGCCAGCTCGACGAATGCATCGTCGAAGCAGTCGCCGAGCATCACCACCAGCGTGCCGGGTCCGACGCGGTCCCCGACGGCGTGCAGGCCGGCGGCTCCTGGCCAGCCGCCTGCGGCCTGCAGCCGGTGCAGGTGCAGGAGGCAACGGTTGCGCTGGCGCGCGCCGGCCGCAGCCGCGACCACGTCCACGCCCGCGCCCGTGATCGTCACGATGCCGAAGCGGTCGCCCTGGCGCAGCGCCAGCTCGATGACGCAGGCCGCGATGCCTTTCGCGGCATCGAGCCGTGACCAGTCGGGCCGGGCGGCATCACCCTGCGCCATCGACGCGGTCCCATCGACCAGCAGCCACGCTTCGAGGGGACTGTCGCGCTCGGCCTCGCGGACGAAGTAGCGGTCGGAGCGCGCGTGCAGCTTCCAGTCGATCTGGCATGGATCGTCGCCCTGCTGGTAGGAGCGGTACTGCGAGAACTCGAGGCCCGCGCCCCGGCTGCGGCTGTGGTGTGCGCCGAATCCGGGACTCGCCGACGGCCGACGGGCCACGAGGCGCAGGTCGCGCAGGCGGGCGCGGACCGCCGTCGGGATGAACTCCGGCGTGGCCGCGCTCACGCTGGGTCAGGCGCCGGGGAACGGCACGCTGCGGAGCAGCGCCGCGACGACGTCGTCGGCGCTCCGGTGCTCGGCCTCCGCGACGAACGACAGCAGCAGCCGGTGGCGCATCACGGGCGCCGCCAGGACCTGCACGTCGTCGCGGGTCGCGGCGAACCGCCCGTGCAGCAGCGCACGGGCCTTGGCCGCCAGCACCAGCGACTGGCCGGCGCGCGGCCCGGCGCCCCAGCGGACCCACTGCTGCACCTCGACCGGCGCGCCGTCGTGCGGCCGGCTGGCACGCACCAGGCGGTTGATCCAGTCGAGCACGTCGTCGCCCAGGTGCACCTCGCGCGTGAGCGCCTGCAGAGCGAGCACGTTCGGGCCGTCCATCACCCGCGGGACCTCGCTCCGCTGCGCACCGGTCGTCTGCAGCAGGATCCCGCGTTCCTCGGCCTCGGTCGGGTACTCGACCCGGACGTGCAGCAGGAAGCGGTCGAGCTGCGCCTCCGGGAGCGGGTAGGTGCCGGCCTGCTCGAGCGGATTCTGCGTCGCGAGCACGAAGAACGGCTCGGGCAGCGGCCGCGTGACGCCGGCGTAGCTGATCGTGTGTTCCTGCATGGCCTCGAGCAGCGCGGCCTGGGTCTTCGGCGGCGTGCGGTTCAGCTCGTCGGCGAGCAGCAGGTTGGTGAACACCGGGCCGGGCTGGAACTTGAAGTGCCGGCGTCCCGTGCCGTGGTCCTCCTCGAGGATCTCGGTGCCGAGGATGTCGCTCGGCATCAGGTCGGGCGTGAACTGGATGCGCCGGAACTCCAGTTCGAGCGCCTGGCCGAGCGAGCGCACGAGCAGCGTCTTGCCGAGGCCCGGCACGCCTTCGAGCAGGCAGTGGCCGCCGGCCAGCAGGCCGATCAGCAGCTGCTCGACGACCGCCTCCTGGCCGACGATCGCCTGTGCGATCGCCTCGCGCAGCGTCGTGAGCCGGGCGAGCTGCGACTCGACGTCCGCTTCGGTGAAGGTTCGGTTCATTGCGGCTCCTGGCGACGGGTCCCGGGGCTTCAGCCCGTCAGTGCGTAGATGGCGATGTTGACGGCGAACTTCGTGTTGTCCTCGGCCAGCCAGCGCTTGTTGCGCCAGTCGTAGTCCCACTCGCAGCCGTAGTCCTTGTTGCTGTAGAGGACGCCGAGACGGCCTTCGATCTCGATGCCCCGCAGGTACTCGTGGACGAGGTCGTCGCCCCAGCCGTTCAGCTCGAACCCGGTCGTCGGGGGGCCTTCGAACCGGAAGAAGCTCGAGTACAGGGGATGTCCGTTGCGCAGGCGGCGCAGGGCCCCGGCACCGAAGATCGACGCCATCTCGGCCTCGAACGAGCGCGCGAACAGGCCGTCGATGTCGTGGTTGCAGTCGTCCACGAACACGAAGCCGCCGCGGCGGACGTAGCGCTCGAAGTTGCGACGCTCCTCGGCGCTGAACTCCACGAGCTTGTGGCCGGCGAGGTAGCAGAAGGGCGCGGCGAGCATGCGCGGGTCCGCCAGCGCGAGCACGTGCTCCCTGGGATCGACCCGCAGGCTGGTGTACTCGATCAGCGCCGTGATCAGGTTGGCCGGCATGCGCTGGTCCACGTCCCAGTCGCCCGAGTCGTACATCAGGCGGGTGAACCAGAAGTCGTAGTCGTGCTCCGCCGCCGCGAGCGCGCGGCGGGGCAGGGTGGGCCCCAGCGCCGCCGCCGCGAGTCCGCCACACAGGAGCCTCAGGAACCGGGCGCGGTCCATGGCCGGCGTCGCGGGCGTGGTCCCGGTCAGACGGCGTCCGACAGCGAGGTGAAGGTGAAGTCGCGCAGCTTCAGCGGCGGGATCATCAGCAGCGAGTTCGGGCCGAAGCCTTCCAGGCGCACGGGCCGGCCGAGTTCCTCGACGTTGTTGAGCATGATCACCGGCGATTCGTTGAAGCGGAAGTTCTTGACCGGATGGCGGATCGCGCCGTCCTCGACGTAGAACGTGCCGTCGCGCGTGAGGCCCGTGAGCAGCACCGTCTGCGGGTCCACCATGCGGATGTACCAGGTGCGCGTCACCAGGATGCCGCGCTTGGTGCCGCGCACGAGGTCGTCGGTGGACTTGTCGCCCCCGGCCATGAGGATGTTGCCCGGCCTGCCCACGTCGCGCGCGCCCTTGAGCCTGGCCCAGTAGCGCGAGTAGTCCAGGTACACCACCTTGCCCTTGTCCACGATGGCCATCTTCTCGCGCGGCCGGCCCTCTTCGTCCCACGGCAGGACCGGAACGGCCGGGTCCCACGGGTCGGCGTGGATGCTGATGCGCGGGTCGAACACCTGCTCGCCGAGCCGGTTGCCGCCACCTTTCTTCGACAGGAAGCTGCGGCCCTCGTCGGCGCGGCGCGCATCGAAGGAGAACAGCATGAACGAGATCAGCCCCGACGCCGCCGCGGGCTCGAGGATCACGGTGTACTTGCCGGGCTCGAGTGCCTTGGCGTCGGCGGAACCACGGGCCTTCCGGATCGCGGTGCGGATGTCCGACGCCGCATTGAACTGGCCCGCGTCGCCCACGTTGCGGCTGACCCAGCCCGAGCCGCGCCCGTCCTCGGTGCGCACCGTGCAGGTGTAGTCGAGGCTCGCGGACTGCTGGTAGCCGGAATTGCCCTTGCTGTTGGCGAAGGCGACGAAGCGCTGGCCGTCGGCCAGGAAGCCCGCGGCCACGAGCTTTTCGGCCCGGCAGGGGGCGATGGAGTCGGCCGCGACCCTGGCCCGGTACTCCGGCGTGATCGCCGCGACCGAAGGACTGAACGTCGGGCTCGGCCGGTAGGCCTGCTTCTCGAGCGCCGGCATGTACTCAGGATTCTCCGGCGCCAGTCGGGCGAGTTCCTCGGCGCGCCGCACGACCCGCTCGAGCGACGCGTCGTCGAACTCGTTGATGGTCGCGGTGCCCGAGCGCTTCCCGTATGCCGAGCGTACGGTGAGCACCGTGTCGCTCACGATGCCGCTCGTGGAGATGTTGTTGAGCGCGAATCGCACGTTGCCGTCGACCGAGCCCTCGAGGGTCGCCGTGCACTCGTCCGCGGACGACAGCTTCATGACGTTCTCGAGTATCGCGCGCGCTTCCGCTTCGTTCAGCATGCTCATCGGTAGTCTCCTTCGGACCGGGCCGCTCAGCCGAGCTTGCGCGCCGTGTTGATGACGTTCACGCCGTTGAAGCGCGCCGTGCTCGAGCCGTGCGAGACGGCGGAGCTCTGGCTCGGCTCTCCCTTGCCGTCGAAGAACGAGCCCCCCTGCCGGTAATCGCTCTGGTCGCAGATGGCGACACACGAGTTCCAGAACTCCGGCGTGCGCATCTGGTAGGCGACGTCCTCGATCATGCCGGTGATCCGGCCGCCCTTGATCTCGTAGAACAGCTGCCCGCCGAACTGCGCGTTGTAGCGCTGCTGGTCGATCGAGAAGGATCCGTCCCCGATGATGTAGATGCCGTTCTCGACGTCCTTGATCATGTCCGCCACGCTCAGCTTCTGCGGGCCGGGTGCGAGCGAGACGTTCGCCATGCGCTGGAACTGCACGCTGGACCAGGAGTCGGCGTAGCAGCAGCCGTGCGAGGACTCGGCACCGATGATGTGCGCCTGGTCGCGGATCGCCTGGTAATCGACCAGGATGCCGTCCTTGACGAGGTCCCAGCGCCGGGTCTTGACCCCTTCGTCGTCGTACTCGGCCGCGCCGAGGCTGTTCGGCTGGATGCGGTCGGCGAACAGCGTCACCTTGTCGCTGCCGTAGCGGAATCGCGACTTGAGCTTGTCGAGGGTCGCGAAGCTGGTGCCGGCGAAATTGGCCTCGTAGCCCAGCACCCGGTCGAGTTCCAGCGGATGGCCGACCGACTCGTGGATGGTAAGCCACAGGTGGGAGGGGTCGAGCACCAGGTCGTACTTGCCCGGTTTCACCGAGGGCGCCTTGAGCTTCTCGCGCGCCTGCTGCGCGGCCGCGACCGCGTCCTCGACCATGTCGTAGGAGGTGCCGTAGTTGATCACTCCGTTCGGCATCACCTGTTTCCCGGCGGGATCGCCGTCGAGGAACTCCCAGCCCATGCCCATCGGCGAGGAGAGTCCCTCGCGGCTGCGGAACCTGCCGCTCGCCTGGTCGACCGCGGTGACCGTGAACGGCGCCCAGATGCGGTGGATGTCCTGGTCGACGTATGAGCCGTCCGTGGAGGCGAAGTACTTCTGCTCGTTGACCACGAACAGGTTCGAGTTGACGAAGTTCGCGCCGGCCTTCATGGCCGCGGCATTTACCGCGAGCAGCAGCTCCGCCTTCTCCTTGACCGGTACCGCCATCGCGTTCCTGCGGATCGGCGTGCCCCACGAGACCTCGCCGACGCCCTTCACCTTCGCGAGCTGCACCGGCTCCGTGTGGACGCGCGAGTTCGCCCGCGCGATGGCCGCGGCCTGGGCGGCCGCGGCGGCCGCGCCGGCCGTGGTCATGTCGCTGCTCGCGGCGAAGCCCCAGGTACCGTTCACGATCACGCGCACGCCGATGCCGGTCGACTCGGTGTTCACGATGTTCTCGACCTTGTCCTCGCGCGTCAGGACGAACTGGCGCAGGTAGCGGCCGACGCGCACGTCGCAGTAGCTGGCGCCGGCCCGGGTCGCGGCCTCGAGTGCCGTATCCGCGAGCGCCTTCTTCAGTCCCGCGTCGAGCGTGCCGAGCAGCGCCTCCGCCGCCACCGCGCGGCCATGGATCGGTATGACCAGCCCGGCGAGCCCGAAGCCGCCGATCGTCAGGAATTCGCGTCTGTCCATGGAGCTGCTCCAGCATCGGTGTGCGCAGGCCGCGCGTCGCTGCGTTGCAACGGCGGCCGGGGGGCGAGGGTGGCCGCATGTTGATGTGCCGGTCCGACGCGCGTCAAGGTGGCGGCCGCCTCCTCGCGGCCTTGACATGCGCCGTGGTCGGCGTAGCGTCGCGTCTCAGGGCGATTCGGGAGCCCGACCATGCCAGACACGACGAATCTCGTCTCGCCGGTGACGCTGCTGCCCGGCGACGGCAAGAAGCCGGTCGAGGACAACATCGCGGTGTGCCTCTCCGGCGGCGGCTACCGCGCCATGCTGTTCCACACGGGCGTGTTGTGGCGGCTGATCGAGCTCGAGCTCCTCAGTCCGCGCAGCCACACGGCGACGCTGCCCGGCGGCGGCACGGCCGTGCTCGGCACCTTCAAGCGCATCTCGAGCGTGTCGGGCGGCTCGATCACCGCGGGCATGCTGGGCCTCAAGTGGAAGCGGCTGAAGTTCGGCACGAGTGAGCTCGTCGCGAGCTACGTTGAGGAGGTCGTGGACCCGATCCGCGAACTCGCGGGCGTCACGCTCGCCTCGGACAGCGTCAAGGGAATCGTCAAGGTGCTCGGCTCGGTCGTCGCACCGGGGTCGGTGAACCAGTACGTCGCCGCGGCCTACGACCGGCACCTGTACGGCAAGGCGCGGCTCGACGAACTGCCCGCCGACCCGCGCTGGGTCATCAACGCCTCGAACCTGCAGTCGGGCGCGCTGTGGCGCTTCATGTCGCCCTACATGGGCGACTGGAAGGTGGGCAGGACCACGCGCACCGACAAGGTGACGATCGCCAGGGCCGTGGCTGCGTCCTCGGCCTTCCCCCCGATCCTCGCGCCCGCCAGGTTCAGGTTCGACGAAGCCGATTTCGTGCCGGGCAGCGGCACCAGGGGCGAGCACAACCTGCAGCGCACGCCGTTCACGACCAACGTCCAGCTCGCCGACGGCGGCGTGTACGACAACCTCGGCCTCGAGACGGCCTACAAGCGCTATCGCACGCTGTTCGTGAGCGACGCAGGCGCGCCGTTCAAGGCGCAGGAGGACGTGCCCGCCAACTGGGCCGGGCTCGGCAAGCGCGTGATCGACGTCGTGGACAACCAGGTGCGCTCGCTGCGCAAGCGGCTGCTGCTCAACGCGCTGGTCGCGGGCGAGCGGCGCGGCGCGTTCTGGCCGATCGACGCGGACATCGCCACCTTTTCGGCGTCCGGCACGCTGCCCTGCCCGTACCGGAAGACACGGCAGCTCGCGGCCGTGGATACCGACCTCGGCAAGAAGGACGCGAAGACCCAGGAGCGGCTCATCAACTGGGGCTACGCGATCTGTGACGCTGCGCTGCGCACCTGGGTGAGCACCGCCTGGCCGGCACCGTCCGACTTCCCGTACCCCTCGGCCGGCGTGGGCTGACCATGGCGCGCCGGGCCCCGCGTTCCCGTCGCGACCTGTTCGACCCGGTTGCGCAGGACGTGCCGACGCGCAGCTGGACCGTGCTCGCGCAGGATCCCGCGATCCTCGGGCCCGGCGGGCGCGCCCTCACCACGCGGGTCGTGGTGCCGGCAGAGCGGCTCGAGGCGGGCCCCAAGGGGCACCGAATCCACGTCATCGACTTCGACGCGACTCGCGACACGTACTACAAGTCGCGTCAGGCTGGCCCGTACGACGATCCCTACGAGAAGGTCACCGACATCGAGCGGCTGGTGAAGGACCCGTGGTTCCACCAGCAGAACGTCTATGCCATCACCATGGCCACGCTCGGGGAGTTCCAGGCGGCGCTCGGCCGGTCGGTGTCGTGGGGCTTCGCCTCGCCCGCGCACCACCTCAAGGTGGCGCCGCACGCCTTCGCCGACGCCAACGCCTACTACTCGCGCCAGTCGGAGAGCCTGAACTTCGGCTACTTCACCGGCCGGGGCGCGGTGACGGTGTTCACTTGCCTGTCGCACGACATCGTCGCCCACGAGACTGCGCACGCCCTCCTCGACGGGCTGCGCGGGTTCTTCCTGCGACCCTCGCACGTCGACCAGGCGGCCTTCCACGAGGGCTTCGCAGACCTGGTGGCGCTGTTCTCGGTACTCGGATCCCCCGAGTGGGTCGAGCTGGGCCTCGCCGGGCTCGCCGGCCGCAACGGGCTGATCCGCAGTCGCGACCTCACCTTCGACTCGCTCAAGGGCAACGTGCTGTTCAAGCTCGCCAAGCAGTTCGGCCGCGAGCAGTCGTTCGTGCGTGGCGACGCGTTGCGACACTCGGTCGAACTCGAGCCCTCCCCGGTGTGGCTCGTGCACCCGTCGTTCCAGGAGCCGCACACCCGCGGCGAGATCCTGGTCGCGGCGGTCACCCGGGCGTTCCTCGAGATCTGGTGCCGGCGGCTCGAACCGCTCGGCACGGACCGCGGGCTGCCGCTCAACCGCGCCGTGGTGGCCGAGGAGGCCGCCACGGCCGCGCGACAGGTGCTGCGGGTGGCGATCCGCGCGCTCGACTACCTGCCGCCCGTCGACCTCACCTTCAGCGACTACCTGAGCGCGCTGCTGACGGCCGACCTGCAGCTGCATCCGGACGACTCGCGCTACCGCTACCGCGCGACGCTGAAGGCGTCGTTCGAGTCGTTCGGCATCCCGCCGGCCAATCCGCGACGGCGCGACGGCGCCTGGGATCCGCCGGACGGCGCGGACGAACTACGCTACGAGGGGCTTCACCTCGAGTCGCTGCAGTCGGACCCCAACACCCTGTTCCGCTTCATCTGGGAGAACGGCGAGGCGCTCGGCGTCGACCGCGATGCCTTCACCCGGGTGACGGCCGTGCGGCCCTGCGTCCGCGTGAGCAGCGACGGGATGGTGCTGCGCGAGACCATGGTCGAGTACGTCCAGACGATGCGCGTGTTCGCGCGCGAACTCGCCGGGCTCGGCATCGAGCGCCCCAAGGGCCTTTCCGGTCAGGTCTTCGTGCCCCTGTACGGCGGCGCCACGCTGATCTTCGATCAGTTTGGCCGCGTCAAATTCAACATCGGCACCGGCGTGCGCAGCGCGCGGCAGTCGGCCCGCCTGCAGAGCCTGTACGAGCGCGGCGCGTTCAACCGCGGAGCCGGCGAGCGTGCCCACTTCGCCGGGCTGCACCGGCAGCGCATGCTGGGCACGAAGGGCCACCCCGAGGAGCAGTGGTAGCGATGGCCAGCGATGCCCCGCGACGCCTGACCGTCCGCACCTACGACGTCGGCTTCGGCGACTGCTTCCTGCTCACCTTCCACTACGCACGCCGCGAGCGCCACGTGCTGATCGACTTCGGCAGCATGTCCTGGCCGAAGCCGAAGACCGTGAAGGGCAAATACGCCCTGCGGATCGCGGAGGCGATCCGCGAGGACTGCGGCGGCAAGCTTCACGCCGTGGTGGCCACGCACCGCCACCAGGACCACATCAGCGGCTTCGAGCGGCAGAAGGGCCGCGGACCCGGCGAGATCATCCGCTCGCTCGCGCCGGAGATCGTGATCCAGCCCTGGACCGAGGACCCGACCGCGCCGACCGACGCCACGGCACCGGCACGGCGCGGCTTCACCAACACACTGCTCGGCATGCAGCAGGTGGCTGGCCAGGTCGTGCAGGCCGCCGCGGGCCTGCGCGGCGAGCGCCTGCGCGGCCTGCGCGAGCAACTGAGCGCGATCGGCATGGACAACATCGCCAACCGCGATGCGGTCGAGAACCTGCAGACCATGGCGCCGAACCGCTACGTGTACCACGGCAGCAACGCGGGTCTCGGTCGCCTGCTCCCGGGCGTCAGGACCACGGTGCTCGGGCCGCCGACCGTCGAGCAGGCCGCGTCGATCGGCGCGCAGCGCCGCGCCGACGCCGACGAGTTCTGGCACCTGTCGCAGGTGTTCTGGCAGCGGCTCGCTGCGACGGGCTCGGCGAGCGGCGCCGGCGCCAGGCCTCTGTTCCCGCGTCACCCGACCGGGCGCCTGCCGCGCTCGGCCGGGTGGTACCGCTATACCGCCATGCAGGAGCAGGGCGAGTCGCTCATGTCCATCGTGCGCATGCTCGACAAGGCACTCAACAACACCAGCGTCATGCTGCTGTTCGAGGTCAACGACACCGTGATCCTGTTCCCGGGCGACGCGCAGTACGAGAGCTGGATGCATGCGCTCGGCAAGCCCGCGATCCGCGCCAGGCTCGCACGGGTCAACCTCTACAAGGTCGGACACCACGGCAGCCTGAACGCCACGCCCAAGACGCTCTGGCGCGGCTTCGAGCAGAAGGGCGGCGCGAGGACGGCACGCCGGCTCGCCACCCTGCTCTCGACGCAGGCGGGCGTGCATGGCGAGGCAGAGCGCCGCACGGAGGTGCCGCGCGGCTCGCTGCTGCGCGCGCTGCGCGACGACAGCCGACTCACCAACACCCAGGAGTTCGCGCCCGACGAGCTGCGTCGGGCGATCACGCTCGAGCTATAGGAGACCGAACATGGAAATCCGCGCCGTCTGCATACCGAAGCGACTGCCCCGCGACCAGTGGGAAAAGGCGGCCGACACCGCCGCGACCATCAATCCCGTGAACAGCGCGCCGGTGCACCGGCTGATGCGCATCATGCCGGGCTTCACGCCCACCAAGGCGCACCTGTCCGTGCTGACCACCAAGTACTGGGGCGCCAAGGGCGTGCGGCTCACGGTCGGGTTCCTCGACAACCCGTCGATCGAGCTGCGCAACCGCATCCTGGCGCACATGAACGCCTGGGCGAAGACCTCCAACGTCACGTTCGTCGTGACGCGGACCGACCCGCAGGTGCGCATCGCGCGTGTACCAGACGACGGTCACTGGTCGTACCTCGGGACGGACGTCCTGCACATCCCGAAGCGCGAAGCGACCATGAACCTCGACAGCTTCACCATGTCCACGCCGGAGTCGGAGTACAAGCGGGTGGTGCGCCACGAGACCGGGCACACGCTCGGCTTCCCGCACGAGCACATGCGCCGCGAGCTGGTGGCCCTGATCGATCCAGCCAAGGCCATCGCGTACTTCGGGCGCACGCAGGGCTGGTCGCCCGCCGAGGTGCGCGAGCAGGTACTGACGCCGATCGAGAAGCGCTCGCTGCTCGGCACGCCGCAGCCCGACGCGCGCTCGATCATGTGCTACCAGCTCCCGGGCAGCATCACGCGCAGTGGCCAGCCCATCCTGGGTGGCAACGACATCAACGGCCGGGACTACGAGTTCGCCGGACTCATCTATCCGCGCATCAAGCCGCAGCCCAAGCCGAAGACCGCCCGACGGAGACCGGCGAAGAAGCAGGCCGCGAAGACCGTCGCCGCGAAGCCGAAGGCGACGGCCGGACGGGCGGCGGCCTTCAGGCGCCGCAAAGGCTAGGCGCTTTGCGCCGGGGCGGGTGCGGTCAGTAGCCCGTGCAGAACTGGAAATGCATCGGATCCTTGTTCGGGCCCGTCCAGTCTCCGCCCCACTTGAAGCCGTGCTCGCGGAAGATCGCGACCAGCCGGGGGTCCATGTCGCCCGCCGTTCCCATGCCGTTGGTGGCGGGATTCAGGTCGAGCGCGATGCCCCAGCTGTGCGTCGACGGACGGGTGCCCATGCGCTTCGGACGGTAGTTGTAGCAGCCGCCGAAGGTGCGCACGGCGCTGCGAAGGCCGGCGCGGTCGACGGCGGTGAACACCTTGACCATCGCGGGCGCCACGACCTTGTGGCAGCGGATCTTCGTGGCGACCGGCGCCGGGTTGCCCCACGCGAGCCGGATGGGGAACGGCAGCGGCACCGACACCATGTTCTGCACCTCCCAGCGCGGGTCGATGGTGCCGTCGGTGCGGACGAAACGGGCGATGTTGCCGAACATGGCTGCGATCGCCTCGAGGCCGTGCGGGGGAATCAGCGTCAGGGCGCGTGCCGCGAGACCGCGCATTCGGCGCCGCCGCTCCGGTGGCAGCAGCTCGCGACGACTGGGGAGCTCGATCAGGGCTCCCCTGGCCGGCCTGGCGCGCCCGAGGTAGCCGTTGTAGGCCGCGAGTGGCGGCCCGAGCCGTTCGTCGCCGTACTTCGCCTGGGCGATCTTCCGGAAGCTGTCCTTCGCCGCAAACGCATACCGCTTCGACATGCCGGTCTCCTCCGATACTGTGGATGGCAGCGAACGAATCCCGATCCGCCCCAGCGTACACCGGCCTGTGCGCCGATGCATGCTGCCGTGAACGCGGGCGCGCGATGCACGAGGAGTAACGTATGAGCACCGGAACAGTGGTGGCCTGCGTCGGTGCCGCGCTGCGCGCGGCGTTGACCGCGTGGCTCGATACGGCCGCCGGACGCGGTGCCGCCGTGCCCATCCTGCCGGGGCCGCCGGCGCGGCCGGGCGAGTCCTCGCCGTCGCACGCCCACGGCGAACTGCACCTCGTGCTCGCGCGCCTCGCGCCGTCCTCGGAGATCCGCGCGGCCGCGGCGCCGGCCCCGGGCAGGGATGCGGTAGCGCATGCCGGCGTTCTCGCCGGAGTCGACCTCCATTACCTGCTCTGGGCGCAGCCGACGGTCGAAGGAGAACGCCTGGTCGGGCTGGCCTACGACTGGATGCAGTGCCATCCGGTCCACGAGATCAGCTGCGCGCGCCCGGCGCAGGCCGGCCCCGGCAGCGATCCGTGGCGGATCGAAGTGACCGTCGAGTCGCTCACGCTCGAGCAGGTCGCCGCGTTGTGGCAGGCGTTCTCAGTCCCCGGTCACCCGGTCGTCGCGATGATCGCCCGCGCCCGCCACGTCGGCGCCCAGGACGGACGCCGGGGCACTCACGTCACGCACCCCGCTCAGTCCAGCTCCAGGACGATTCCGTCGGCCGGGTCGTCTGGATAGCGGGTCGTGTAGTCGCGCAGCGCGACGCCCACCGAGTCGGAGTCGAGCACGTCCGGCTTCCTGTCGCGCCACGTCTTCGTGGTGTCGACCTCGCAGTTGAACAGCAGCACGGGCGCGGACCTGGAGTAGCGCAGGATGCGCAGCAGCGCCTGGTGGTCGGGATGGCTGTGAACCGTGCCGTCGGTCGAGACCAGGTAGCGACCGCACTCGACCCGTTCGAGCAGCTCGCGCGACAGGTTCTTGTCGCTGCCGTGGTGGGAGAGCTTGAACGCGGTGAGCGGCACCGGTCCCGGGATGCTGCGCTCGACGCGCAGTCGCTCGAGGGCGGCGACCATGTCGGGTGCGTGTGCGTCGCCCGCGAGCAGCAGCGCGTGCGTGCCCTGTGGCGGCGTCGCCGACGGATACTCCGCGAGCAGCATGATGCTCGAGCCGTTGGCGGCGGAAGGATCCCGGGTCTCGCCGTCCTTCCAGACCGGCGGCCAGGTGTCGCGCCGACCGAGCAGGTCCCGTGGGCGGGCCTCGGGCGAGGCGGGCTCGTCCTCGCCTGACAGCACACTGGGCCACGCAGTACAGAGCCTGTAGAGGCGCTCCAGCGTCGGACCGAGCAGGGTGAGCTTCAGGCCGCCGTCGAGCGTTACGACCGGCAGCGGTCCGTCGGCCGGAATGCGGATCGCTTCGCCATTCCAGTCCGGATGCCGGTTCCAGGGCAGCCTGCCCGTCTCGAGCAGCTTCGAGAGATCGTCGCCCTGCTGGGGTCCGAGCAGGTCCGCGGGCGAGGCGAGCGCGCTGGGGTCCGCGCCGTTCTCGTCCGCGTCGTCAGCGCCGCCCCCCATGAGGTCGCCGGGACGATTGCCGTCGGGCTTGCGAGGCCGGGCGGGGGCGGGCGGCGGAGTCGGCAGACGCCTGAGCTGGCGTCGGCCGTTGAACCAGATGTCCTTGATTTTGAGCCACGGCGGCGCGTTTTCGAGCAGCTCGATCACGCCGAGGATGTGGTCGTTGTCGATGTGCGTGACGACCAGCAGCTCGACCTCGAGCACGTCGACGCCGCGCTCGCGACGTGCCTGTTCGAGTCGTCGCAACAGCACGGCCGTCGTCGGGCGCAGTCCGCCGTCGATGAGCACGAGGCGCGTGGCGGGTGGCGTGCCGTACTCGAGCCACAGGCAGTCGCCGCACGCCGCGGGAAGCATCTGGAGCCGCAGCATCACTGTCCTCCCAGCAGCCAGTCGCCGTCGCCGAAGCCGACGACGCCGAGCACTCCAAGGTGCCCTTCGCGCAGCAGTTCGCGGCGCAGGGCCGGCAGCAGTTCGCCGAAGGAAGTGGGCTCGGGTCCGGCGAGTCGCTCGGCGAGGCGTTGCGCGAGTCGCTCGGCGATCTTCACCGCGTCCTGGCCCCGGATCGGCGCCACCGGTGCGACCACGATGCTGACGCCTGCGTCGCGAAAGCGCTCCGGGTAGGGCTGGAAATTCTCGGTGACGCCGGCGGCGGAACACCCGAGCAGGATCAGCAGCTGTGGATCGCCGGCTGCGCCGCTCAGCTCCGGCAGGATCTCCTGCTTGCCGAGGAACTTGTGATCGCCGATCTCCAGCACCGGCGTGCCGCGTACCTGGTCGGTGTGCACGACCAGGAACAGCAGGTTCGGCTTCTTGCTGGCTTCGTTGCGCCATGCGCTCCAGTCGGGCGCGTCGACCACGTTGCGCGTGAGCGCGCCGAGCGCCTTCAGCAGCTCGGCACGCTCGGCGGCCTCGGCCGCCGGGTTCGCGGCGTAACTGAACGCCCGCGCGCTCGCCCCGAACAGCACGGATCCGACCTTGCCGTAGGACTGCCTGCTCGGCACCTGCAGCGGGGCGGCAGTGCCGGCCGGCGCCGTGACGGCCGGACGCACTGTGCCGTTGCGCTCGATGAGCCGGCGGAATCCCCAGAAATGCATGGGGCAGACGAACGAGCGGGAATCCAGGTTGGGACAGGGCGAGCGGCCGGCGGGCGAGGCCAGCGCCCGCTCGCAACCGCCCTGTTCCAGCGAGCCCGGCAGGTTCGGACAGGGGGTCGCATCGGGGGACGGCGGCGTCCCGTCGTACAGGTACTCGAGCGGCAGGAACTCGCTCGTGGATGGCACGAGGTGGATGCGTTGCCAGTCGTCGATGCCGTCGCCGCAGGCCTTGCGCAGGTGCTGCTGCAGCTCCGAGCCGGCGCCCGCGAGCGCGTAGAGGGTGTCGCCGAACACCGGCTGGTCGAGCATGGGCCTGGTGAAGACCCAGTTCACGGCGGCGCGCTCCAGCGCCTTGCGGATGGAGGCAATCGGCTCCGCGAGGTCGTCGAGCCGGACCGGCGTGGCCTTGCCATCGCGCTGGATCGCGAGATGCAGCTTGCCGCCCACGTCGCTCACCTGGATGGCGACGTCGTACTCGCGGCGGTCGTCGAGGTCGTCGTCGCGGCCGTGGATCGTGGACTCCGCCAGGGCCTCGATGCCGTGGCCGCGATCGGCGGCGGCTTCCACGTCGATGGGGAGACGCGCCGCCTGCAGCACGCGGTTGTTGTGGATGATGGCGATGCGGCCCTCGATGCTGGTCGCGCCGGCCTGCGGACGGACGGCGAACATGGCGATCGTACTGTCGCCGACCGGCGGCAACCGGATCGGTGCCGACGCGAGGCCGATGATCCTGCCGTCGTCCGGCGCATCGGGTGCCGCGAACTGGGCGACCGGGCCGTGCAACAGCTGCTGCACCGGGCCTGGCACGCTGCGCAGGTCGGCGGGCCGGAGCGCTTCGGCAGGCGACTTCGTCACGGTCGCAATCATGGCGGGTGCGAGCGCCGTGACGGCGGCACCGGCGAACTCGAGCTGCACGCTGACCTCGACTTCGCCCTGGCGGAAATCGACGAGGCGCCCCGGGAACGCTGCGCCGCGCAGCTTCTTCTCGCTCGGGCCGATGTGCACGGCGAGCAGGTTCCACCGCTCCGGGGCCAGCGAGCGCGCCGCGACCGCAGGATCGTCGCCGCGCCAGGCCTGCGCCTGGATCCAGCGCGGCGGGCGCGCCTTGTCGATGTCTGCATCGCGGTTCGAGAACTCCTTCGCCGCGCCCACTCCGTCCTGGTCCTCGGCGACGAACGTGCGGTTGCGCAGGTCCTCCGCGAGGTTTGGCGCCGGCAGGGGCGATGCCGCAGGCACGGCGCCCGCCGCGCTGCCCGCGCCGCCGAACATGAACGGGCCCCCGCCGGGCCTGGCCGCCTCCCTCTGCGCCGCGAGTGCCGCGAGCACGAGATCCTGCCGCGCGGCAACCTCGACGATGCGGCACTGGTCGATCGCCGGAGGGTCGCCCAGCACCAGCGCGGCGCGACTGTAACGCCAGCGCATCACGCCGCTGACCGCCCCATGGACTGGCAGGTCGTGGGAGACTTCCCGCAGCAGCGATTCGAACCACTCGGGAAGCACTTGCGACGGGTCGAGGGGGCCGACGAGCGCGATGCCGGCAGCGCGCAGCCGACGGCGCAAGGTCGACATCGCGTCCAGGTCGGCCGGCGCCAGGCTCGGATCGTCGAGGCAGACCACGAAGCTCGCACGCATGCGAACCTGCGGTTGCGCCAGCAGGTCCCGCGCCGCGCCGGGCGCGAGGATCAGCAGGTCGCAGGCATCGCGGCTGGTCCCGACCGAATAGCGCTCGGACAGGAGCCTGATCCAGTCCCTGCGTCCCTCGGCAGCGTGCAGACCCGCAAGGAGCGCCGCATGCTCCGGCCCGGAGGGCACGGCGACACGCAGCGGCCAGTGCCACGCGACGCGACCCGGTCCAGCATCGGCATCGGACAGGACGAGGCCGTTGAGGCCGACGTCGGGGTGGTTGAGCCAGCCGTACAGCGCCTCGAAGTCGAACAGGTCCGGGCGCGCCCGCCAGGCGAGCGGGAGCGCGAGCCGCGGCGCCCGGCGCGGATGACCGATCGCGCCGAGGTACCGACGCCAGGCGCCCGCCAGTGCCGCGGCATCGACGTGCGCGGTCGAGCGCCACGATTCGATCGTGTACGACGGACCCACGTTCTTCACGCCGCGCCAGGTCGGCGTGCGCTCGCCGCGCCGGAACTCCTCCTCCAGCGCGCTTGCGAGCACGGCGGGGTCGGACGTCGCAGCGTGCTGTGCGGTCCCGGTGGCCTCGATCGTCCCCAGGGCGGCCAGCGCGCAGGCGTAGTCCCCATCGGCCAGGTCCGATCCCCAGTCGCCGACGATGTTCTTGAGCATCGGATGCCTCCGGGCACGTCACCGATCGGCCGTCGGAACACCGCGCCTGCGGGTCGGGCGGTCGTGAAGCCGCATCGTAACGCAATCCGCGCGGACGACGTGCCCGGTCGTCGCCTCGGGCGGCGCACCACGATCGTCCAGCCCGCGGCGATATCGCGCCCGCATCTGGTGCAGCGGCGCCGCGCTGTGGACGCCCGCGGCCGCTCGATCCCGCGATTTCGGGCCCGCGGCGCGCCAAGGCGCCGCTGGCACGCCAATTGCTTGCACCTGCATGCGTGACCTACAAGGATTCCGATCGTCTCGGCTGGCGGGAGAAGCCGGGCATCCTCGGCCAATGCCCGTCCAGTCCCCAGTCCGTGCACGCGCTGCTCGGCTACTTCCTGCGCGACCGGGCCTCGCCCACCCCGTTTCCCGGCCGCGACATACTGGCCCGGGAGGGCATGTTCGACTGGGGACTGGCGCCGCCGCTCGAGAAGGTGATCGAGCGAGCTGACCAACTGCGTGCCCTCATGCAGATGCCGGAGATCTTCCGCCAGAGCGTCTCGGTCATCGAGCCCTGGCCGAATGTCGGCACCAATCCGCGCGGCGAGGCGGTGCGCGCCTCGAAGAACATCGCCTACATCCTGCAGCAGGTCGCGGATGCCGACACGATCCTGCACCCGGTCTGGCGCAGCGGCATCCAGGATGCCGAGCGGCTCGCCAACCTGCTGAGCGCCGGCATCGCGACCATCGTGCAGGGCGGCAATCCCTCGGTGCACGACCCGGGCAGCTTCGACGGCGGCAACGCGCCGCTCGAGGACATCCTCGAGCTCGTCGACCTGCTGCTGATGCGCCGCTGCGCTGGCAGCGGTCCGACCATCTTCATCTGCCTCGGGCACCAGCTGGCCGCCGCCTCGCACGTCCGGCTGATCCGGCGAGCGTGTCGCCAGCTCCTCGAGCTCGCGCGACTCACGATGGACCCGACCGGTCGGGCCCTCGCGAACCTCCAGCAGCTGTGCCGCCAGATCGTGGCGGTCGGCGAGTCGCTGCCGGTCGTGAAGCGCGGCGAGGTCGTGGCCATGGGGTGGAACGACCCGCGCTTCGCGGTGGCGCGCAACGAGCAGTTCGAGATCGGCACCCGGCGGTTGCTCCCGCACTCACCGCGCGGCGACCGGGCGCACCTGCCGGAGAGCCTTGTCGCGGCGCACGGGCTCGTGGCGGACGAGCTCGACGGCGTGATCGACCTGGTCATGACGCTGGAGCGCGAGGTGCACGTGGAGATGTTCCACGGCGATGAGGTCAACGAGGAGGCGATCCTGTTCGCCAACTGGGCCTACAAGACCCTGCACGACGCGATCATCCCGGTGCGGCACGCGCTGGCAGTCAGTCCGGCCGCGTGGCTGCTGAGCCTGCCCTACGGCGTCGAGATCCTCGGCCAGACGCAGGTGGAGGAGGACACCTGGACCGAGGTCTGCAGCACCGCGATCTACTACAAGGACTGGGAGACCCAGCGGGTGCGGCGGTCATTCACCTGCCAGTTCCACCCCGAGCTGATGGCCGACATCCGCGACATCGGCGGACGGTCCGCGCCGCGCTACCACGAGATGAAGGATCACGACGGCGTGCGTCTGCTGATCCGGCTGCTCTACCACGGCATGCAGGAGTGAGACGGCGGGCCGGTCGCCTCACTGCAGACGGTAGAGCTTCTGCCGACAGGAACACCGCCCCGGCACACGTCAGTCGTGCCGGGCGGACGAAATCAATCGGCGGACTGCCGCTGGCTGCAGCTCGCCTGCATCCACCGGAGATTGATCCCGAGCCGCTGTGCGCCGGGATCCGCCCAGCTGTAGCTGACGGCCTGTTCCCTGGAGGGGGCTGCCTCGTCGTGCACGTAGAGCACCAGCGAGTCCTGGTTGGGCCCGGACGGCCACACCGCACGACGGATCTTGAGGCCGACCCGCGCGGCCCGGGCGTCCGTCTTCACCCACACGAGTTCGCCGCCGTCGTGCAACGCGATGTCCCGGTCGAAGCTCCATGCACCCGGGCCGTCGCCAGCGACTCCGTCGCGCCTGACGGACAGCCAGCAGGCGAACGGCCGCACCTTCCTGAGCTTGTGCGGTATCCCGGCCTTGTTGCCGTAGACGTAGTTCCCCTCGGAGTCCACGGCCCGGTCGTGGATCCAGATCTCGTCGTCGTCGAGATACAGGTCGTCCGACACGACGATGGTCTTGCCCGACCGCTCGGACTTGAGCGTGCAGGCGCCGGGCTTCATCTCGCCGAGGAACGCATCGCCGCGCCGCCGCCAGTACACCTCGCATCCGGCCGGGCTGCGCGTCGCATCGGGCGTGAGCCCTGCGAGCTTCGACGGGTCACGGTGGGCGCCGACGAGCACCTTCGTGTCGGCGGGGATGTGGATGGCGAGCTTGATGGCCTGCGCCCGTTCATCGAGGGAGAACACGTACAGCCGCTGCCGGTAGATCCGCGCCGGGTCGCCGTCGAGATACTGCTCCACGTAGAACACGTGCTCGCCGAAGGCCGGCAGGTCGACCCGCCTGAAGATCGAGTGGATGCGCTCGGGCACGGCATCTTTCGGAATGCCGAGCTCCTCGGCGAAGGCGACCTGCTCGTTGCTGTCGAATTCGCCCTCGAACCACGACAGGAAGGTGCGGAAGTCCTTCTCCTGGACGGCGCGGGGCGGCGCCGGCCCGGCCGGCGCGTCGGCCGCAGAGACCGTGCCGAACGAGGCCACCGCGGCCAGTGCCAGCGTGCAGATGGCGTGCCCCACGCCCAGCCGGCTGCGTCCGGTTCGCCGTGCCACCGGAACCAACCGGCCGCGGCTCACAGCACCGCTTCGATCAGGCGCGGCCCGCGATGCGCCATGGCGGACGAGTACTGCGCGATGAACTCCTCGCTGGTCGTGGCCCTACTCGACTCGATCCCCAGGCCCTCGCCGATCTTCGCCCAGTTCATCTCCGGGTTGTGGAGGTCGAGCATCGAGAGCGCCTTCGGGCCGGCGCCCGAGGCACCGACGCGCCCGAGCTCGATCTTCAGGATCGAGTAGGACCGGTTCGCGCACAGCACGACCGTGACGTCGAGGTTCTCGCGCGCCATGGTCCAGAGGGCCTGCATGGTGTAGGCGGCGCTGCCGTCCCCCTCCGGGCAGATCACCTTGCGGCCCGGGCAGGCGATGGCGGCTCCCACCGCGACCGGCAGTCCCTGCCCGATCGAGCCGCCGGTCACCGCGAGGTGCTCGTACGGACGCCCCTTCGCCATCACGACGCCCAGCAGGAGACCCGTCGTGATCGCCTCGTCGGACATGATCGCGTGCTCGGGCGTGAGGTGCGTCATGGCCTGTGCGAGGGCGAGTTGCGTCAGCGGTCCGCTCGGCAGCGGCGGCAGCACGAGCGGCACACGGGCCGGTGTGCCAGCGGGCCCGCCGAGTGCCTCGTCGAGCGCCTCGAGCGCCTGGGTGCTGTCCTCGTGCTCCGCGGCCAGCACCGCGAACTGGCAGCCTTCCGGCGAGCACCAGCTGGGGATACGCGGATAGGCGAAGAACGATGCCGGCGCCCTGGTGCCGACCAGGACCAGCTGCTCGACGCTGGCAAGGCACTGAATGATCTGCTCGGCGAGGTACGGGAGCCGTTCGACCGCAACGCGGCCGGCGCCCACCTCGGTGCGCGGCGCAAAGGTATCGCACAGCAGGCGGGCCCCGGTCTTGGCGGCGACGCGCCCGGCGGCTTCCAGTCCCGGGCCCCGCAGTTCCTTGCCGCGCATGAGGATCGCGCTGCGCTTGCCGTTGCGCAGCAGCCTGGTGACCTCGTCGATCGTTTCGACGGCGACCGGCTGCGGGTCCAGGGACGGCAGCGGCTGCGCCGCGCACCGCGCCTCGGTCCACGCGGTGTCGGCCGGCAGGATCAGGGTCGCGATGGCGCCTGGCGCCGCGCGGGCCGCCTGCACTGCGCGGGCGGTATCGAGGCCCACCATGAGTGCGCTCTTCGTCGCGTGGATCCAGGACGAGACCGGGCGCGCGAAGCCCACGATGTCGGAGGTGAGCGGCGCGTCGTAGCGCAGGTGATCGACGGCGTGGTCGCCCACGATGTTGACGACGGGCGAGGCGGCCCGACGGGCGTTGTGCAGGTTCGCGAGGCCGTTGGCGAGGCCGGGCCCGAGGTGCAGCAGCACGGCCGCGGGCTTCTCCGCCATGCGGGCGTAGCCGTCGGCCGCGCCGGTTGCGACGCCCTCGAACAGGCACAGCACCGGCCGCATCTCCGCCACGGAGTCGAGGGCCGCGACGAAATGCATCTCCGAGGTGCCGGGGTTGCCGAAGCAGACGTCGACGCCGCAGTTCACCAGGGTCCTGATCAGGGATTGCGCACCGTTCATGTTGTACTCCCGGGTCCGAGGTCTGAACGGACCAGCGAGACATCGTACTTGAAGTGTCTGCCCGCCGGATCCTATCAGCAAGGCTCCGGCCCGGTTAGCATGCGAAGAATGATGCGCGCAATCACGATCCGCGGCGGCAAAGGCGATGCCGACGCGCTGGAAGTGCACTCCGCCCCGGTCCCGGAACTCGAGGTCGGCCACGTGCTGATCCGCGTGCGCGCGGCGGGCGTCAATCGCCCCGACCTGCTGCAGCGCCAGGGACGCTACCCGGCGCCGCCCGGTGCGTCCGCGATCCTCGGGCTCGAGGTGGCGGGCGAGATCGCCGCCGTGGGCGAGGGCGTGGAGCGCTGGCGCGCGGGCGACCGCGTGACGGCGCTGCTCGCCGGCGGTGGCTACGCCGAGTACGCGCTGGTCGACGCGCGGCACGCTCTGCCCGTGCCGTCCGGCCTCGACTACACGCAGGCCGCGGCGCTGCCGGAGACCGTGTTCACCGTGTGGACTAATGTCTTCGAGCGGGGGCGGCTGCAGCGCGGCGAGACGCTGCTGGTGCATGGCGCGAACAGCGGCATCGGCGTGACGGCGATCCAGATGGCGAAGGCCGCAGGCGCGCGCGTGTTCGCAACCGCGCGGGGTGCCGACAAGGCGGCGAAGGCGCGCGAGATCGGCGCCGACCTCGCGGTGGATGCGGCGGTCGGCGACTGGGCTGCGGCGGCCCGGGCAGCGGGCGCCGTGAACGTGGTGCTCGACATGGTCGGCGCCGAGTACTTCGCGCGGAACCTCGACGTGCTCGCGCCGGACGGGCGCCTGGTGGTGATCGCCGTGCTCACGGGCGCCGCGGTCGAACTCAACCTGCTCGTGCTCATGATGAAGCGTCTCACCGTCACCGGCTCTACGTTGCGGGCGCGCGATGCGGACGAGAAGGCGCGCATGGCTCGCGCCGTCGAGGAGCACGTGTGGCCGTGGATCGCGTCCGGTGCGGTCAGGATTCCCGTGGACCGGACGTTTCCGCTGGAGCGCGCCGGCGAGGCCCACGCCTTGCTCGAGCGGGGCGCGCAGTTCGGGAAGGTGGTGCTCACGGTCGATTGACTGCGGCACCGGCCGGGCGCCGGCGAGCCGCAGCGCCCCGGCGGCCGCTAGTGTCCCGCGCCGCGCGCCCGCCTGGACTGCTGCACTGCGCTCTCCAGCGACTGCAGGAACCGCGAACGGTCCTTCGGCCCGAACGGCGGCGGACCGCCGCCCACCCCGTACGCCCGCAGGTCCGCCAGGATCTCGCGGGTCGCTACGGCGTTGCCGATGTTGTCGTCCGTGAATGGCCGCCCCGAGGGCCCGAGCACGCGGGCCCCGAGTTTCAGGCAGCGCGCGGCCAGCGGGATGTCGGCCGTGACGACGACGTCGTCGCGTCGTGCCTGCGACACGATCCAGTCGTCCGCCGCGTCGAACGACCCTGACACGACCTGCATGCGGACTCGCGGCCCTCGCGGCAGCGCCATCCACGCGTTCGCCACGAACACCACCGGCAGACCGTGGCGCTCGGCCACCCTGACGGCCTCGGTCTTGACCGGGCAGGCGTCGGCGTCGACGTAGATGTGCGGCCCCGTGCTCATCTACCCGATGGCTTCGATCGTCGCCATCCCGTCGCGGAAAGGAATTTCGTCTCCGGCAGTCGCGCCGAGCAGTTCCCCGGCGAGTGGCGAGACGTAGGAAATGAGCCCGCGCTTCGGGTCGGCCTCGTCCTCGCCGACGATGCGGAAGCGCAGGCGCGCGCCGCCGTCCGTTGCAAGCGCCACCCAGGACCCGAACCGTACGGTCGCCGGCGCCGATTCGGGGACCACGACTTCCGCGCTCACCCGGCGTTGCCGCCAGTAGCGCAGGTCGCGTTCCACGCGCGCCGCCGTGTCGCGTTCCCCGGCGGGCCGCGCCGCGCTCAGCTGCGCCTCGAGCCGCGCCAGCGTTGACTCGATCAGCGCCAGCCCCTCGGGCGTGACGAGATTGCGATGCGGGCTCACCACGAGCTCGGGCAGTGCCTCGACCTCGGTGCCTTCCGCTTCCTTGACGAACGCGCGGCTCATGACGGCAGGGTTCTCCGTCGGCGATCGTACTCCGGCGGGCCCCGGCTATCATGCGGCGTGGCGACGCGAATCGCGATACCGGCGACATGCCTGCTCCTGTGCCTCGCCGGCTGTGCGAGCGGCCCGCAGCGGCCGGCGGTCTCGACCGTCGGCTGCGCACAGGCCGTGGTTGCCGCGCTGCCGCCGGGACTGAGCGACCCCGAGAAGCACTGCGTCGCCTCGGCGGGCATCGCCCGGCAGTGCAGCCCGTTCGAGGCGTGGCTGGCAGGCTGGGGCAAGGAAGCGCAGGACGCCTTCGGCGGGGGCGACGCCTCGCGGGAGGATCTCGACGCCGACCGCGAGGGCCGGCAATGCGCGTCGGAGCTCGGCGGCCCCGAAGCGCTGGTCGAGTGCTGCCGCCGGGCGCTCGCCGCGCCGCGCGACTAGACCTCGCCCCGCTTCGCGAAACGCGCGATGTGCTCGCCGGCGCGGAAGGCTAGCGCCTGAATGGTCATGGTCGGCTGGCCACGGCCGGAGGTCACGAAGCTCGAGCCGTCGCAGATAAACAGGTTCGGGATGTCGTGGGTGCGGTGGTAGCGATCCACGACCGACGACTTCGGGTCGTCGCCCATGCGGCAGGTGCCGAGCAGGTGCGGGCTGCCGGTGGCCTCGGTGACCGGCGCCTTCCAGACCTGCTGCGCCCCGGCCGCCTGCATCACCTCGGCGCCGCGGTCCTGCAGGAAGCGCGCGAAGGCGAGGTCGTCGGGATGGTCCCGGTAGGTGACGCGCATGGCGGGCAGGCCCCAGGCGTCCTTGAGTTCGGGGTCGAGGTCGATGCGGTTCGACTCGAGCGGCAGCGAGGTGCCGTGGGTCGCGACGACCATCGCGCGCGGCATGGCCTCGAGCAGCGACTTGAAGTCCGCGCCCCAGCTGCGCTCGGGCGGCGGTGCGAACATCGACCAGGCGATCGGGTTCGGGCCGATGCGTCCGTCGAAGCCGCCGCCGCCGTAGAAGCCGCGCTTCGGGTCGGCCTCGTAGAAGTCGTGCACGACGCGAGTGACCTGCACGCTCTTGTACTCGTTCAGGTCGTGCTCGAAGATCGCGTTGACCTCGGTGTACGTGTTGAACATCAGGTTGCGGCCCACGAGCCCGCTCGAGTTGGCGAGCCCGTCGGGATGCGTCGCGCTGGCCGACATCAGCAGCAGGCGCGCGGTCTCCGCGCCGTTGGCGCAGAGCACCACGGCGCGGGCTTTCTGGAAATGCTCGCGCCGGTCGCGGTCGAAGTACTTGACCCCGGAGACGCGGCCGCGCTCGCCGGCCTCCACCCGGAACACGTAGCTCTCGCCGCGGACCTCGCAGCGGCCGGTCGCCTCGGCCTCCGGGATCATGGTGTAGAGCGTCGAGGACTTGGCCTGCATCTCACAGCCGAAGCCGATGCAGAACCCGCAGTGCGCGCAGGCGGCGCGGCCGCGGTATGGCACCGAGGCGATCGCCATCGGAGCCGGAAACGGGTGCAGGCCGAGCTTGCGGGCGCCGCGCTCGAGCAGCACGCCCGACGACTTCACCGGCAGGGGCGGCATCGGGTAGGGCTTCGAGCGCGGCGGATCGAAGGGGCTGGCGCCGGCAAGACCGGAGACGCCGACCTCCCACTCGACCTTCGTGTAGTAGGGCTCGAGTTCCGCGTAGTCGATCGGCCAGTCGGCAAAGCTGGTGCCCGGGATCGCGCCGAGCAGGCTGCGCTCCCGGAAGTCCACCTCGTGGAAGCGCCAGAAGTTGGCGGTGAAGTGGTTGCTGCTGCCGCCGACCATCCGCGCGTACCACAGCGCCGGGAACTCGCGGACGCGCTCGGCCCGGTCCTGCGGGCTGCGTCGAAAGGTCTGCGGACTCGTGTCCGGGCTGTTGGTCAGCGAGTTGTTGAACCAGTAGTCGAGTTCGTCGTGCCGGAAGTCCGCCGCCGTGAAGCGGGGACCCTGCTCGAGCACCAGCACGTCGAAGCCGGCCTGCGCGAGCTCGCGCGCCATCACGCCGCCGGCCGCGCCGGAGCCCACCACCACGAAGTCGACCGTGTCGTTCGGCTTGAACAGGCGGGCCCTCACGACCGTGGCTCCTTCGCATACGGCACGAAACCCGGGTAGTCGCGGTCGTAGTGGCCGAAGGGTGGTTGCCAGGCGTGCTGATCGATGAAGCCGACCAGCTTCCACCCGAGCTTCTGCTCGTTGCCGCCGTAGGCGGGCAGGGCGAGCAGGCCCGCGACGGTCAGGAACTTCATCCTGCCGAAGAATGGCGTCGCCTCGATACGCTTCAGGTACTCGATCTGCCCGGGACCGTCGAGGTCGGCGAACGGCCCCGCGCACGGATGCTGGCGCGCGAATCCGGCCTGGAACGCCGCGAGGCCCGCCAGGAACTCGGGCGCATTCGCCGCGTAGATCCCGGTGTGCACGCGGTCGATGAAGTACACGGCGCCCGCCTCGCGGGCGCCCGGCGTGACGCCGCTCGGCACGATCTGCGCAGCGATCGCCTCGACGTCGCGCACCTGCGCGGGCGTGAGCACCTTGAATTCGTGATCGATCCGGCCCGCCGCGACCTCATGTCCGTGCCCGGCGGCGGCGGTGATCTCCGGCCAGTGGAGGCCCAGCCAGGCCATGGCGAGTGACCCGCCGGACGCCTGCAGGAAACGCCTGCGCGTGGTGCTCTCGTCGTGCACGACCCACGCCTCCCCACGGCGAGTCTCCCCGGCGGCGAGTATGGACCCGGGGTCAGACCTTGGGATAGCCCACGGTCTGGGAGAGCAGCACCTGCTGGTCGTGGGTGAGGCCCAGGGCGTCGGCGATCGCAGCGCGGTCGATCCAGGCGCGAATCACGGTGGCGAGGCCCGCGCTCGCGGCGTAGAGGTACACGTTCTGAGCGATCGCGCCCGCGGCGGCCGACGCGTAGCTCTCGCGCTGCCCGACCGGGACCATGCGCATGCGGGCGTGGTCGGCGACGTAGACGAGATCGAGCGGCGCGTCGTCCACGAAGTCCTGGTAGCCGGTGATGCGGCGCAGGTCGCTCGCCGCGACCAGGCGCAGGGCGTGCGTCCTGGCGTCGTAGAGATAGGCCCCGTCGGGCAGCGCCACGTACACGTCGATCTCCTGGGCATTGATCGCCGAGGGCGCGGTGCGCCCGCCGCCCCGTCGGTTCACGCCGAACGCGGCCCACAGCAGGCTCGACAGGACCGGCAGCGGCAACGGCTTGCGCAGGAACTCGCGTGAGGAGCGGCGCCGGGCCAGCGCCTGCATCAGCGGCACGCCGCCGCGTTTGTCGGGGGCGGGGAGCTTGATCGTGGTACGTGCATCGCCGCGGGCCGGGCGAGGACGCAGCTGGCCCATGACGCCGAGGGCGAGTTTCGTGAGGGTGCTCATGTTTCATTCCTCTGCTGGCACCCAGTGTATGTCCGGGTGACGGGCGTGCGATTCGCGCCGAACGCGATACCGATGGGCACAGCTACCTAGCGCCGTCCGCCGTCGCTTTCAGGCAGACTCCGCTGCAGCCGATCCCGTACGCCAGGCATGCCGACCCTCGATCCCGAACGTTTGCTGCGCGACGCGTTCGCGGCTGCCGTCGATTCGGCACGCCCGGCGCGCTGCGTACCGCCCGCACTGCCTGTGCCGCCGCGCGGCCGCACGGTCGCGGTCGGCGCGGGCAAGGCGGTGGCGGCGATGGCGCACGCGGTCGAGTCGCACTGGGCCGGGGAACTCGTCGGCACCGTCGTGACGGCTCACGGGCATGCGCTCGCGTGCACACGCATCGAGGTGCTGGAGTCCGCGCATCCGGTGCCCGAGGCCGAAGGGCAGCGCGCGGCCTTGCGGGTGCTCGAGCGCGTGCGGGGCCTCGGTCCGGACGATCTCGTCCTGTGCCTGCTCTCGGGCGGCGGGTCGGCGCTGCTGCCGCTGCCGGCCGACGGGCTCATGCTCGAAGACAAGCAGGCAGTCACCCGGGCGCTGCTGCGCTCGGGCGCGAGGATCGGCGAGATCAACACCGTCCGGCGCCATCTGTCGCGCATCAAGGGCGGGCGCCTCGGCGTGGCCTGCCACCCGGCGCGGCTGCTGACGCTCGCGATCTCGGACGTGCCGGGCGACGACCCGGTGGACATCGCCTCGGGACCGACCGTCGCGGACCCGACGACCTGCGCGGACGCGCTCGCGATCCTCGCGCGCCATGGCATCGCTCTCCCCGACGCGGCGCGGAGGTCGCTGGAGCAGGGCGCATGGGAGTCCGTGAAGCCCGGTGATCCGCGCCTCGCCCGGTCCGAGTACCACATCGTCGCGACCCCCCGGGCGGCGCTCGAGGCGGCCGCGCGCGTGGCGACGGCGCAGGGCGTGCAGCCGTTGATCCTGTCGGACCGTCTCGAGGGGGAGGCCCGCGACGTCGGTCGCGAGATGGCGGCGCTGGTGCGGCGGGGG
>Ga0209254_10000115_pt1 | contig 51837 bp, 50 predicted proteins | sample FrelakmetDIP11DI_FD_187148 | JGI IMG/M metagenome (GOLD analysis project Ga0209254, IMG submission 187148) | Freshwater lake sediment microbial communities from the University of Notre Dame, USA, for methane emissions studies - DIP11 DI (SPAdes)... | ecosystem: Environmental > Aquatic >...
GAAGTATTCCACGCGCGCCATTTCCATGAAGGTGAAATACACGGCATTGTTAACGTGCCCGAAGGCATCCAGATCACGAAAGCGAACTTTGATGGGCGTCGAACAATGGAATGTCTCAGCGATCAACGTGAAGCCTCCCCATGTTTTCCAAAACCGATCGAGTGTGCGGCGCGATAGCAGCTTCAGCCGCCTGCACTTCGGCGATCAACCGTTCAAGCGAAGGTTGATCGTCCACATCATACCACCGCGGCAGCAGCGCCACACGCAAGTTATCTTCACGCGCCAGCTGCAGCGTATCAGCCAGCACGTGTGCGGTGCTCATGCGGACTTCACGCAACAAGCGCGGCACAGGCCTGTTCACGCCGATGAGATAATAGCCTCCATCGTCACTGGGACCGAGCACGACATCGGTGCGATCGTCCAGTGCAGCAAAGGCCTGCACGAGATGATCGATCGGCAGCGTCGGCCCATCGGAGTTCATAATCACGGCGCGTTCGTAGCCTTGAGTGAGATACTGCGTTAACGCCTGATCGAGCCGCGCCCCCAGATCAGTACCGTTTTGCAGAAGTAGATCGAAATCGGGCGCCAGCTGTGCGAAGTAGTCGCGCGCTTCGGTCGGCAGATAAGCGATCGCGCGCCGCACGTCCGGCACGCCGCGCATCAGATCGAGCGTATCGCGCAGGAAGCCTTCATACAACGCGGCGGCTTGATCATGCGTCAGCGGCGGCACGAGGCGCGTCTTGGTCTGCCCCGCCGTCGGCTGTTTGGCGACGACAATCAATGCATTCATTGACCTGCTTCTGTGTGAAACTGGCATCCCCAGGCCAGTTTGCTGACGCATGGGGATGCGTCAGCCACGGGAAGTCAGCTTAAGTTCGATGTCGCCGTTTGTGCCATGTGTCGAACAGCGCATAGATCGCGTACAGCCACGGCAGCGCCAGCACCAGCGGGCCGAGGTACGCTTCGATCAGGCGCGATTCTTCCGGCGGGCGCGTGGGCCACAATAACTGCGGGCCGAAGAGCAGCGGCTTGCTCAACACGGCGAAGCTGAAGATCAGCGCAAGATTCACGGCGTGTCCGATAGGCAGCAGCGCGGCTAACCCGATGAGCCACACGGCATACCAGGCGTGAAACCAGGGCACGGTCACCAGCAGGTAAAACGCCGTGAGGGTGAACATCGATCGGGCAAAGCTGAGATTCGATCGATCACGCCGCGCCTGCCAGGCTGCGATCAGCGCGGCGATCGCCGTGATCGCCAGCGCCGTCAAGCTGACCGTGCGCGCCGCGTTTTCACGGCTCGAGCTGAGCTGCAGCAGATTGAAGGCCACGGCAGGCAGTGAAGTCGTGTACAGATTCGCGCGGCGCGCGATGCTCAGCGTTTCGAGGCCGTTCCAGAAGGGAGCATAGGCGAGGACGACGAGCGCGATTGAAACGATGGCCGTCACGCCGAGGTAGCGCAGACGCGATCGGGTGGCGCCGAGATCGCGCAGCGCGATCGCCAGCGCCGCCGGGATGAACAACACGGGAATGTACTTAAACAACGCGCCGATCAACAGGGCAACGATCGTCAACGTGTAGCGTTTCTGCAGCAGCAGCCACACCGCCAGCAGCATCCAGAACAACATCGCCACGTCGTTATGCCCCTGCCCGATCGTTTCGTAGAGCACCACCGGGTTCCACAGAAACAGCGCGACGCCGGCCAGAGCACGATCCGGCGCGAGGCGGCGCAAAATCGCCGCGATCAATCCGGCGCAGCCCGCCAGGAAAGCAGCCAGGATCACCTTGAAAACAAGGACATTCGCCAGCACAGCATCGCCGGCAAGACGTCCACCGAAGGCCGTCGTGATGATCCAGCCCGGGCCATAGGCCGCGATAGCATTGCGCCAACCCGCATAGGGATAGAAGGGATCGTTGGGAAATTGTGCCGCGACTTCGCGAAACGGATTGGCCTGATAGACGTTGATGATGCGGCCATACATGATGTAATCGAACACGTCGGCAGCGTCGTAAGGATACATGAAGAGCAAGATCACGCCGAAGACGACGGCGCTGCCGATGACGATGAGCCAGATCGATCGGGCGTGCACGCGCCGCACGATCTGCCACGCCGCGAGGTACAACACAAACAGGATCACAAATTCGATCACCAGCGGCCACAGTTTTTCGGGGTAGCCTTCGGTCAGCTTGCGCAGATCGAGCAGCGGCTGTTGATAGAGCTCGAGCAACAGATACGGCTGCGTCAGGCCGAACCAGTAGATCAGCGCGCTCAGCGCGGCCATTCCGAGCAGCACCAGCGGCGCCTTTTGGATTCTGGATTTGGGATTGGGGATTGAGGCTGACGCGATCATGAGTTTCGTCGCGCAGGCGCTACGCCGTAAGACGTTTCACGACCTGCACAGGGCATTCCGAATTTGGCCCGTTCTGCACGAGAACGTGAGCTTATCCTCAAGTGAAAGTGATGAGCGGCACCGTGCCGGTGCGCGCGATCTCGTCGGCAATCTCGCATACCCGATCGCGCGCGGCGGCCAGTGGGAAGATCTGTTTGCTGACCTGCATGTCACCGGCCGTGGAAATGGGATGCCAGAATACGCCGTCGACATTGACGGTGAGTTCCGGCGCCAGCGTAGCCATGCCGACCTCCATGCCAGCGGATGAGAAGCCGCGTCGGGCCAGGGGGCGAATGAGATGTTCTTCTTCGGGAATGCCCAACGCCCGATGGAATTCGCACACCTCGGCGAGATGCGCGGAGTTGGCCGATGTCTCGGTGGTCGCCACCCGCACCCGAAAACCGTGGGCCAGCAGGGCCTGAATTCCCTCGACCGTTTTGCCGAAACTGCCCGCGCCGCGAAAGGCATCGTGCTGATCGGGCTGCGCGCCGTCTAGGCTCACCTGCACGATCAGGTTGTCGTTCTTAATCGCGACTAGCCGCGCGAGCCGCTTGCCTTTCAGCAGCATGGCATTCGTCAGCACCATCGCTTTCAGCTGCGCCGAAGCATACGCCAGCATGTCGTCAATCTCGTCGAGGATGAACGGCTCGCCGCCTGTGAAGAACACCTCGCTGAAATTCAGCGCCACGGCTTCGTCGATTAGTTGACGCACTGAGGACAGGCTCAACGCGCGGCGTGGCGCGGCGGGGCTGGACTCGACAGAGCAGTAGGCACACTTAAGGTTGCAATCGTAGTTGGTGTAGATCCACAGTTTGGACATGGTGACCTCGCTTACAGCGATTCTACCATGTCTCAGGTTCGGCCATAGTCGGAAGGCCGCGTTTGCCTGTGCTGTGCGATCGGTCTATACTGCACGCACGAACGTCTTATACCGATGGACTATGTTGGAAATCATCGATTTGAGCCAGGACATCTACACGGGCATGCCGATCTTCCCCGGGATGCCGGAAGTGAACATCACCGTGCACGCCTCGCACGAGCAGTGGGACGGCCTTGCCGACGGCGGCGTGGTTTCGCCCGCTGTGAACCTGCTAGAATTGGGCGAACATACCGGCACGCACGTCGATGCCCTCAATCACATGGCGCGCCAGTACCGGGGCCAGTCGATCGATACGCTGCCGCTGACGATGTTCTATACCGAGGGCATCTGTTGGGATCTCTCGCACAAAGGTCTGCGGGAGTTGATCGAACCGATCGATCTGGAGCGCGCCCTCGCGGCAGCCGGACTGGACATCAGGCGCGGCGATACGGTCCTGCTGTACACCGATCATTATCGCCGCGCCTTCGGGACAGCCGATTGGGATCACGGGCCGGGGCTGAGCGGCGACGCCGCGCGCTGGCTGGGACAGCACGGCATTGCGGCGTTCGGCGTCGAAACGCAGTCGCCGGGCGTGCGCCACGTTTCGAACAAAGAGGTGCATCGCATCTGCGGCGAATTAGGCTTCACGCATTACGAGAATCTGATCAACCTACACCAGCTCATCGGCCGGGGGCGGTTCCGCTTCATCGGTCTGCCGCTCAAAATCCGGGGAGGAACCGGCTCGCCGGTGCGGGCGGTTGCCGTCTTCGAGAGGTGAGACGACATCATCAAGATGGGTTATCTCAATTCAGGGCTTTAGCTAAACCATCACCTACATGGAGGCACAAGTGGCAGACAAGATCCTGATCTATGGCGGTTCCGGCGGCATTGGCGCAGCCACCGCCAGAGCGCTTCACGCGCGTGGCTATGAGCTCCACCTCGTCGGTCGAGATGAAGCCAAATTGACTACTCTTGCGCAAGAGCTCGCAGCCGGTTTCACAACAGGCGACATTAACGATGAAGACCTGTTTCAGCGCGTGGCTGGCGAGGCCGGCGAACCCTTGGCGGGACTTGTCTATGCAGTGGGAACGATCAATCTGCGCAGCTTTCCACGGCTGACGGAAGCGGATTTCCTGAACGACTTCCGACTGAACGCGATGGGGGCCGCGCTGGCCGTCCAATCGGCGCTGCCGGCGCTCAAGCAGAGCACCGGCACCGCCTCGATCGTGCTCTTTTCGAGCGTTGCGGCCCTGCAGGGATTCGCGCTGCACGCGTCGATGGGCATGGCAAAAGGTGCGGTGTCCGGGCTGGCCTTGTCGTTGGCGGCCGAGCTGGCCCCCAAGGTGCGCGTGAATGCGATCGCGCCATCGCTTACGCGCACGCCCCTCGCCGAGCGGATCATCCCCAGCGAGCAGATGGCAACCGGCCTTGCGGCGCTGCATGCTTTGCCCCGGCTAGGGATACCCGCAGACATCGCCGCGCTTACCGCGTTTCTCATTTCCCCAGAGGCCGATTGGATCACGGGTCAAATCATCGGTGTCGATGGCGGCCGCTCCTCGCTGCGTATCAAAGGTTGAGACGGAGCTCTGACGATGAAGACCCTCCGACTGATCCTCGGCGATCAGCTCAGCCGCGCTGTCAGCGCGCTGCGCGGTATCGATCGTGCCAACGATGTCGTGCTGCTGGCCGAGGTGCGTGACGAGGCGACCTACGTCAAAAAGCACCGGCAGAAGATCACGCTAGTGCTGGCGGCCATGCGCCACTTTGCGCAGGCGCTGCGCGCCGAGGGCCTGCGCGTGGACTACGTCTCGCTCGACGACGAAAACAATACCGGCAGGCTGAAGGGCGAAGTGGGCCGCGCGCTGGCGCGCCACCATAGCGATCGGGTTGTCGTCGCGGAGCCGGGGGAGTGGCGGATGAGGGAATCGATGCAGACCTGGGCTGCTGATTTCGGCGTGCCCGTTGAGATTCGTGAAGACGATCGGTTTCTGTGCTCACGCGCCGATTTTGCCCGCTGGACAGATGGGCGCAAGAGTCTGCGTATGGAGTATTTCTATCGTCACATGCGTTTGCAGACTGGCTGGCTCATGAACGGCGACAAGCCCATGGGCGGCCGCTGGAACTTCGACGTCGAAAATCGCAAAGCCCTGCCACGGAATCTGAGTTTACCACCTCGCCGCCGTTTTGAACCCGATTTGATCACGCAGACCGTGATAGACCTGGTGGAGCGGAGCTTTGCCGATCACTTCGGCGATCTGCAGTCCTTCGGCTGGGCGGTGACGCGAGAGGATGCGCTCGCCGCGCTGCAATACTTCATCGCAGACTGCCTGCCGCAGTTTGGCGATTATCAGGACGCGATGAAAAGCGGTGAAGATTGGTTGTTTCACGCGACGCTGTCGCCTTATCTCAACATCGGCCTGCTGTATCCGCGCGAAGTGTGCGAGGCCGCGTTGCAGGCTCATCAAGCAGGCGAAGCGTCACTGCACGCGGTCGAGGGGTTCATCCGGCAGATTCTGGGGTGGCGTGAATACGTGCGCGGCATCTACTGGCAGCAGATGCCGGCCTATCGCAGCACCAGTTTTCTCAGTGCCAGCCGACCATTGCCGGGCTTTTACTGGACGGCCGAGACGGAGATGAAGTGCCTGCGTGAAAGCATCGCAGCGACTCGCCGCAACGCCTACGCGCATCACATTCAACGGCTCATGATCACGGGCAATTTCGCCCTGCTGGCCGGTCTTGCCCCCGCTGAAGTTGAGGAGTGGTATCTGGCCGTCTACGCCGATGCTTTTGAGTGGGTGGAACTGCCCAACACGCACGGCATGGCGTTATTCGCCGATGGCGGCCTGCTGGGTTCAAAGCCGTATGCCGCCTCGGGCGCTTACATCCATCGCATGTCGGACTATTGCGCCGGCTGCGCCTATGATCCCAAGATCAAGTTGGGACCGCAGGCGTGTCCCTTCAACTACCTGTACTGGCATTTCTTGATCGTCAATGAAGACAGGCTGAAGCTCAATCCACGAATGGCGATGCCCTATCGCACTCTGGCCCGCATGACCGCCGAGCACCGGCAACAGATCATGAGACAATCGCAAGAGTTTCTGGCGAAGCTAGAGCCCTATCAGGTCGGTGATTGAACTTAGCCGTTAGCGTTGTCGCTCGGGCCGGTTTCGCGCCACTGCTTTACGCGCTCTCGATAGAACGCCGTGATCTCCGCGCGAGGATAAGACACTTCCTCGCTCCACTTCACACAGCGATCGCACGCCGCAGTCACATCCTCAAACACGCCTGTGCCTACGCCGGCCAGCAGCGCCGCACCGAACGCCGCCGCTTCCGGCGTCTGCGTCGTCCGCACCGGCAGAGCAAACACATCGGCCTGCAATTGCAGCCACAGCGGATGCTTCGTTCCGCCGCCGGAAGCAATGACCTGATCAAATTCCGCGCCGAGATCGCGCATCAACTCCAGCCCGTCGCACAGCGAGAAGACCACGCCCTCCATCACGGCACGCGCCATGTGCTGCCACGTGTGCCGCAATGACAAACCCGTGAACGATCCGCGCAAGTTCGGATCCATGTGCGGCGTGCGCTCACCCGCCAGATAGGGATGGAACAGCAATCCCTCTGCGCCTGGTTCGACGCTGGCCGCCACGTCCGCAAGTTCTTGATACGAGTAACGTCCGCCCAAGACTTCATCGCGCAACCAACGCAGCGAGGCGCCCGCCGTTAACGTGGCTGCTTGCCAATGCCACATGTCGGCCAGCGCATGGCAAAACGTATGAATGCGCAACTGCGGATCAGATCGATAACGATCGATCGGCGTGAAGAGCTGTCCCCCCGTGCCGATGGTGGATGACAACAAGCCCGATCGAATGATGCCGTTCCCAATCGCTTGTGCTTCCTGATCGCCCGCGCCACAGATCACCGGCAGTCTTGCAGGCAGATTCAGCACTTCGGCCATGCGAGGCAGCAAGTGACCGACAACTTCCGTCGAAGATCGCAGGGGTGGCAGCAGATCGATCGAAATGTCCACCGCGCGCAGCAGTTCATCACACCACGTGTGCTGCTGCACGTCGAGTAAAGCAGTTGACGAAGCATCACTGAAGTCAGTCGCGATTTCACCCGTCAACCGCAGGCGCACATAGTCCTTCGCCAACAGCACATGCGCCAATCGATCCCACGTTGCCGGTTCTTCCTCCTTCACCCACAACAATGACGACAGCATGAAGCCCGGCATCACCGGATTGCCGATCCAGTCCGCAAGTTGCGATCGACCGATCGCGTGGTTGAGCGCCGCCACTTGCGGCGCGCTGCGCGCATCGAGCCACAAGATTGCCGGATGAATCACGCGCCTATCGCGATCGAGAAACACCGCGCTGTGCATCTGGCCGGAAAAGCTCAACCCTGCGATCGAGTTGCGATCGACGCCGCTGAGCTTGATCACTTCGCGCACCGCCGAGATTGCCGCATGCAGCCAGACATCAGGGTCTTGCTCGGCCCAACCGGGTCGCGGCAAATCCGGCGCGTATGCGCGGTAAGCCGCTGCACGCAGTTGACCGGCTTCATCGATCAGCACGCACTTCAAGCCCGACGTGCCGATGTCGATTCCGATGAGGTAGCGAGGCTTCATGTTTGATCCGGCAAATAAGGTTCTTCGCGCAGCAGGTGACTGACTAGCAGTTTGAGGAACAGCAGCGGGATGAACCATTCCAGCCCCGGCGTGGGCGTGAACACGATCAATCCCATGACGATAGCGACGCCCGTCAAGCCCAGCGCCAGTGGTCGCTGCAGACACAACGTCGTGCGCAAGATGCCGAACGCAGCCAGCAGCAGATAGATCGAGAAAACAAGGGCGTACAGCCAGTCACCCGATCGGAACAGCCACGCGACGATGAAGAGATGTGCCACGTGCAGCGCTACGAATTGCAGGTGCTGCCGCGTGCCCTGCCCCGTCCGGTGATACCAGCGCTTCGCCGACGAAGTCGCATTCGTGACCACGCCGCCCGCCATATCGAAGGCCAACAGTACCGCTACACAGATCTGAACGATCGACCACTGCGGGAACGAGGTCTGCGCATACACCAACATGGCCACGCCACCTAACATCGTAAAGCCCAGTTCCAGCGCTAATTCGGCGCGCGTCGCACCCGGCCCTACAAAACGATCGAACTCGCCGCGCCAACCCGCTCGGGGCTCAGGATATTCCCAGGCCATGCCGCGCCTCCCGCGTCAAGAATATCATCTCATCGTTACTGCTCAACCGTCATGCCCGAAGGCTTTAATCGGGCATCCAGATTCGCCGGTGGCAGGACGCCTGGATTCCCGCTAGAAGCACGCGGGAATGACACCTCGCTCAAAGGCAGAGCGGTAACTCTCATTCGGGCTGCGGTTCGATCGGGTCTTTGAAGACTGCCTGCGCGTCGATGGCTTCCATCTCGGCGCGGATCACCTTGCTGCTCAACGTCGCCAGCCCGGTCACGATCATCAAAACGCCCGCCCCCACAAACATCGCCGTCAGGCTCACATCGAGCATGATGCCCGCCAGTCCTTGCGAGAACGGATCGAACACGACGACACTGAACATCAGCACGCTCATCAGGCGGCCCTGCATCTGCGCGACCGCGCGGCTCTGCAGCCACGCTGTGGCGATGACGCTGGTGAAACCGATGCCAAGCCCCATCACCGCCATGATGATCAACACCACCGGCAGCGCTGGCACAAAGCCCAGCAGTCCCGCGCAAACACCTAGCAGCAGAGCCAGACCTGCCAGGATGCGGCCGGGGTGACGGACGGCGTGCTGCGCGCCGGCGCCCAACGTGCCCGCCAACGAACCCACACCCATCGCCGCCATCAACAACCCGTACGCGCCCGCGCCGCCGAAATACGTTTCGGTCATGGCGGCCGTGCCCACCGTCAACGGTCCGACCAGTGCAAAGTTCAACATGCCGATGATGATCAAACTTGCGCGAATCGCCGGGTCGCGCCCCGCATAGCGCAGCCCTTCCAGAATCAATCCTAGCATGTTGCCGGAGTGAGCCGCCGTCGCCGCCGAGAGTGATCGGGCGCGCAGCAGCCACAAACAGATAGCGCCGAACGCAAAAAACGCGGTGTTGATGGCAAAGGCCAGCGGCAAGCCCACCAACCCGATCAGCACACCCGCCAACGCCGGCCCGGCGATCTGCGTGATCTGATCGCCCGTTTGAATCAGCGCGTTGGCCGCCGGCAGCTGCGCCTTGTCGATCATCTTGGGCACGCTGGACGTTGCCGCCGGATAGAAGAACGCATCGCTCACGCCGATCAACGCGGCGATGATGTATAACCATCCGATGCTCAGCGCCTCGCGCCACAACAACAGCGTCAATGTGCCGATGATGATCGTGACCGCGAGCGAAAAGACCCGCAGCACCGGCCGCGGCGAAAACCGATCGACCACGGCGCCCCCGATGAGCATGAAGATCAGGCGCGGAATCGCGGCCACCATTAGCACCGAGCCGAGCAGCGCGCCGCTGTCGGTCAGTTCCAGCAACAGCCACGTCAACGCCACGAAATAGAATTGATTGCCTAGCATGAAGGCGCTGTAACCCAGCCACAACGCGCGAAAGTCGCGCAGCTTCAACGGCGCCCACAACGATGTTTTCTGACTCATGCTTGGTATTCCGCTTGCAGTTTCAACTCGTACACGAACCCGGCAGTCTGCTCACCGCGAAAATACGTGTCGAGATCATCGACGAAGGTGGCGCGGCGCGTGAAGCCATAGCGCTCGTAGAATTTCCAGTTGCTCAACGGATCGGTGTATAGCGTCATCAGGCGCGCGCCGCGCTGGCGGGCGGCAGCCACAAACCGATCGAGCAACGCGCGACCAAGGCCCAGCCCCTGATATTGCGATCCGACGACGAACAGCACCACCTCGGCTTCCGAGCCTGCCGAGTGCTGCTGCGCTCTTCCTTCCGTGGACAGGAAACAGCGCGCAAACTCGAACGGGTGCTTGACGCGGCCATACCGCCCGGAGAATAACTTCACGCCCGCCATCGCCAGGCCGCTCCACATCTGCACGGACTGCCACCACGTCACCTCGCGCTGCACGCGCCCCAACAGAAAACCTGCCACTTGCCCGCCGACGCAGGCCACCTCCGATCGCGTGGCGGCCGGCTGGCACACATCGACATAGAGCCGCATGAAGCGCGGTAGATCGCGGGTCGCTACCACGGAACGCACAATCGGCCACACGTCGGCGGCCAAAGCCGCACAGCGATCAGCATCACTGGCAGCATACGGTCTGAAGGTTGTTGCGGTCATTGCATCACTCACTTTGCCAGTCCGGCCATCAACAAATCGAGCGCAGCCGGCAAAGTCGTCTCGGCATCCACGCTCTTCGGATCGAGCAGCGTCATCTCCAGCATGCCTTCATACAGCGCGGCGAACGTCGTGGCGGCCAGATTCGCATCCACGTCGCGCAACTCGCCGCGCTGGATGCCCTGTCGGACAAACTCGGCCAGCACATCCCGATAAGCGGTGAAAAACGATCGGATGTGTTTGCGCACTTTGGTGTCGCGCAGCGCCAATCCGTACAATTCGTAAGACAACGGCGTCGTCTCGATCGCTTCCTCGATGGTGGCCAGCACGTATTGCGCCAGCCGATCGCGCACGGTGCCGGACGCATCCAACAGATTGCGTAGCGTCTTCACATCCGCATCGATGATGGCTTGCATGATGCCGACGATGACGTCGTCCTTGCCCTTGAAGTACCAGTACACGCCGCCGATGCTGAGACCCGCCTCTTGCGCGATGTCTTCCATGCGCGCGGCAGCGAAGCCTTTGCGTGTAAAGACTTTCATGGCAGCTTCTACAATCTGCAGTTTGCGTTCGGCACTCACATCCGGTTTGGGCATAACATTCTCCTTCTGGATCGCAGCCTTAAGGTGCAGTTCTAGCCAAAGAGCAGGTGCTTGAGCACGCCGGCTGCCGCCCGCACCGGGCCCATTCGCGGAAAGCGACTGTTGGCCAACAAGGTGCGCAGTCGTTGTACATCACGGTCAATCGGCGCGTTTTCCAGCACAAGATCGACGGTCAACCGTCCGGACAACAGTGCCATGCCGACTCCGCTCCCGCCCCCATACCCGATGTTCAAGATCACGTTGGGAGCATTCTTTGCCGATCGGATTATCGGAGCATCCGTAGAAGTCTGCTGCACGGCCCCGCCCCAGGCGCCGGCGAGCGGTAGTGCCGCGAGTAATGGAAACCGCCGAATCATTTCCCCGTACAGTTTGCGAAACGAGGGCAGATGCCGATCATCTTCGGACGTGGCGCGCGAGGCGCGATCAATGCCGTTGAAAATCAGGCGGTTCTGGTGGATGCGCCCGATATAGAACGCGAGGGAGGCATCGCCGAACGGCTTGCGCAGTGAACTGATGCGATCGATCATGTCGGGATCAAGAGGAGCCGTGGCCAGCATATACGTATGGTGCCTGGACGCCGCGGGCAGTTCGACGTCTGTCTCAACCGATCCCAGATAAGCATTTGTCGCCAGGATGACCTTGCCGGCCGTGAGGGTGGCGCCGGCGGCGGTGGCCAGTCGCACTTCCTGCGGTGCATGGCGAATCTGCGTCACGCGCGTGTTCTCGTAGATCTGCACACCTTGATTCAGACAATGCCGGCGCAATCCTCGCGCCAGCCGGTAGGGCTGAATGGTCACAATCTCATAGGCCATGGCCGCCGTGAGCGGGTAGCTCACCACCTGCTTGAGCTTTCCTTTGTCGAGGAACTCGCAGTTCTGCCCAATGGCCTCAAAGCGCGGCGCCACCCACCGCAGGGTGGCTGCTTCGATCGGGTTGCGCGCCGTCAGAACGTGCTGCGAAGGCGTCCAATCACAGTCGATCGCCTCGCGTCTGACCAATTGCCCGACTTCGGCGATGTTATCCCGGCAGTACTGCGAGACCCATTGAATGTCGGCCAGACGCTGGCGATCCTGAAGGTTATCCAGCAGCCAATACAGCGGCGGGAGACTCATCACCCATCCGGCGTTTCGACCACTCGCACCATAGCCGATATGCTCTGCCTCGACGAGGGCAACGCTCAATTCGGGCTGTCTGGATTTGAGATGGCACGCGGCAGACAGGCCGGCAAACCCGCCTCCGACAATGGCGACGTCCGCATACTGCGTTCCGGCCAGAGGCAGCGCGACCTCGATGTCAGGCTCAAACCAGAAGGAAGTGGTGAGCGGGAAGTCTGGCATGTTTTCTCTCGCGCTTGCGTTAACCATGGGATTCCCCCAGATTCACCTGCTTGATCATCGTCGTCGCCGCGCTAAAGCCCATCACCCGTTGCGCCTGTGGATGCCGGTGTGTTTCCGTCGCCACAAAACCCAGGCGTTCGTACAGCTGCCGCGCGCGCGGATTGGTGTCCACCACGTCGAGGCGCACGGTCTGGTAACCGTGCTCGCGCGCAAACTCGATCACGCCGTGCAGCAATTTCGTTCCCACACCCTGCCCGCGCAAACTCTCATCCACGGCGATGCCGTCCATCACCAACTCGCCAAGCCGTGGCGCACGATGGAACAGGATCGCCAGCGCATACCGCCACAGCGCCGTGAACCAGCCGAACACGCGCACGTAGGTCTTGAAGTGCACGTTGATAAATGGCCGCCCGTGCTGAATTCCGGCCAGCCCCACCAACCGATCGTCCTGCACGGCGATCAGGGCTTGCTCCGCCGCCAAATCGCTCTCCAGCACGGCCAGGGTCTTCTCGCGCGAACCGAACAGGAAGTCGGCCTTCAGCCGGAACGCCTCGTAATACAGCCGGGCCGCCTCGCCGCGCAGCCGATCGGGCAGCCCCACCTGTACGCTCACCTTGCTCATCGCGCCGCCTCCATTACCGAATATTCATTCGGTTATCAGACCAAAGTGAAAGGGCGCAGTTCTTCGCCCTTTCTGATTACCGAATCATCATTCGGTTAAATTATATCCCGATCGGCGCGGCTGTCAAGCGGCCGCGGGCTGGCGCACCATCTGCTCGCTCAATTCCCACAACCGTCGTTGCGCGGCCTCGTCATACGACGCGGCCGATGACTTCTTTTGCTTGCTGTCCGAGAAATACTTGCCGGTCACGCCTTCCACCTCGGTCGACGAGGCGAGATAAACACTGGTCGCCGCGCCCTGCTCCGGCTTCTTGGCCATGATCTTCTGCAACACCGCTATGCCCGAGCGCATCACGCCGCCATTGTTGTGCCCGAAGCCGGTGTCCACAAAACCCGGATGCAACACGTTCGCTGTCACCTGTGTGCCCTGCAAGCGCCGCGCCAGTTCATACGTGAACATCACGTTTGCGAGTTTTGATTGACCGTAGACCGTCCAGCCACTGTAGCCTTGCCGGTATTCCACGTCCTCAAAGTTGATGCCCTTCGTCATCGCGTGCGCGCCCGACGAGACGTTGACGATGCGCGCCGGGGCGCTGGCTTTCAACACGTCCAGCAATTGATCGGTCAGCAGGAAATAGTTGAGGTGATTCAACGCCCACGTCTGCTCGATGCCATCCTGCGAGACTTCACGCTTGGCAAAGTAGCCGCCCGCATTGTTGAGCAGCACATCCAGCCGATCGTACTTGCGCTTGAACTCGTCCGCCGCTTGCCGCACCTGCGCCTGCACCGACAAATCCGCCACGAGAAATTCCACTTTGGTGTTGCCGGTTGATCGCGTAATCGTCGCCGCGCTGTCCGCGCACTTTTGCGGATTGCGCCCTACCCCGATGACCGTCGCCCCCATCGCGGCGAGCGTCTTCGTCGACTCAAAGCCAATGCCATTGGTTGCGCCGGTGACCATGACGATCTTGTTCTGCATTTCGTTGCCCATCTTTGCCTCACCTGATATGAATTTGAATCTACCGGTAAGTTGTACCACGTGCGCGCCGTTGTCGCTACCGATCGGCCTTCTCCCCTGTCAGCACGCCCGCAAAGCGTCGGCGGACTTCCTCCGGATCGAGCGGGCCACCGTGCCCAACGTGCAGCCTGGCAGGCGCCTGCGCCAGGATGGTCTTCAGGCTGGCATGCAAAGCCACGCGATCGTCGATGAAGTAATGATAATTCGGGCGCGAACCAAACAGGTTGCCGCCCATCATCCCGCCCATCAGCACGTCTCCGATGATCGCTTCGCCATTGCCCAGCAGCACGGAGATCGAGCCGGGCGTGTGGCCGGGTGTGTAGATGACGCGCCCGTCAACACCAAATTCATGCAGCGCCATCTCGCGCTCGATGATCAGATCGGGCTTGATGCCCGGAAACGGCTTGACCAGCATCGCTTTGACCAGCTGCGCCTCCAGCGAGATCGGCTTCACCGGATCCGGGATGCCGGACGTCAGCATCGCCGCGTCGCAGGTGTGAATAGCCGTCGGGGCGTCGATCAGTGATCGGAGTTGGCGCGTGCTGCCCGCGTGATCAGGGTGACCGTGCGTATGCAAGATCAACGCCACTCGTTGCGGATCAACATCGGCGCGCTTAATCGCCGTCATGATCTTAGCGGCTTCATTGGGACTGCCCGTATCGATCACGATGGCGCGTTGATCGATCACGAGATAGGCGTTGGAAAAGGCTAGTTTTATCGGGACAACACGCATCTTGTTCGCTCCGCACTCGTTGAAGGAATCCGCACGCTATGATTTCTCGTGCTTGAAATTGGCTTTGTACCATGCCACCGTCGCCGCGATGCCGTCGCGATACGGCGTAGCCTTCAGGCCGAACGTCTTGGTGAACAGGCTGCCATCCACGACAAAATCCTTTTCAAATTCGTACATCATCTCCACGACTTCACGCGCGCCCGGCATGAACAGCCCCGCCATCCGCATCATCAGTTTGTTCGCCGCGCTCATCCTGGCAGGTTGCTTGAGTTCTTCAAAAATCATATTGATGAACTGCCGCGTCGTCGTCACTTCGGCGTTGGGCACATGCCATGCCTTGCCCAACGCCTCATCGCGTTCGCCCAGAATCACGAGCGCTTTGCCAATGTCGTCGATGTACGTGTAGGAGTGCTTCGCATCGAGGTTGCCTGCGGCGTTGGCGGCTTTGCCTTCCACCGCGAAGCCAAACATCCGGTCGCCCGCCGCCGAATCCAGCACAGCCGGCCCGTAGAAATCCGAAGCCCGCGCAATCGTCGCGCGCACCTTGCCGGACTGATGTGCCGCCAGCACATCCTTCGCCATCCGCGCGCGCAGGCTGCCTTTCTTATTCGTTGCGTTGTAGGGCAAATCCTCGCGAATGGGCTGCCCGTTCGTGTCGCCGTACAAATAGACATTATCCATCACGATGTACTTCGCGCCGGCTGCGGCCGCGGCTTCCAGCGTATTCGCCTGCAGGGTCGGGAACTTCTCAACCCATTCGTGATAAGGCGGATTGGTGCATTGATACACGTGCGTCGCGCCCTGCGCCAGTTCTTTCGCCAGCGCCGCATCGAAGACATCGCCTGCCACCACCGGCACGCCTGCCGGCACGCCTGCCGGTTTCTTGCCGCTGCGATTGATCATCTTCACGGTCTTGCCGCGCTTCACCAACTCACGCGCCACCGCTTGCCCCACCGGGCCTGTTCCAAAAATAACGTGCAATTCTTGATTTGCCATGATCTCATCTCCTGATTGATTTCTACCGTAGCTATATACCCTCACACAGTGTGAGAGTCAAGAGGCAATTTTTCGAGTTCCGCAATCCGATCGATCCGCGCGGCGACGTCGGCCAGAAGTGCCGCAGGCGCGCCTTCACACTGACGCAGCTGCACCATGCCGCGCAGCTGTTCCACGGTCACGCCCTGGTCCAGCAGAAGCACAATCTGATTCGGCGCAAACCCGAACGCGACCAAAACATTCTGTCGTTCTAAGCGGGCAAATTCAGACGATTCTGGCTGTGCGGACATTCCTTCACCTCAATCGCATTCTCGCCTCTGAAGATACACCCTCACGCAGGGAGAGAGTCAAGAGGCAAAATAAAACTCGTGAGATTCCGGGGACCTCACGAGTCCGTTGATACACAAACGCGTCTACATCGGCATGACAGGGATTTGCATTTCCAGTACAACATCGCCAAACTTGGATTCGTCCGTGTAGTATTCGCGCCAGCCGTGGTGCAGTTCACGGTACGGCCCGGCCGACGCGAAGCCGTGTTCGCCAATCCAGCGGTACAACGCGATCAGGGCGTCGACGATGCCCCAGATATCGCCGCGATGCACTATGCACGCCATCGCTTCCACGGCAGGCAGGTCACGCACCGTCACGCCCTCCGGCATCGTCAGCCGTTGGATCGTCTTCGGATCGATCGGCGTGGCGAGTTCCATATCGATGTCCGTCTCGACGTACTCCGGCAGATGATAGATCGCCATTTCGGGTTCGAGCGGCTCGATCTGATTTTCATCCAACCAGGTGTAGATGCCTTGATAGAGCCGGTAACGGTAGTCGGGCATCTCTTTCACATGCGGCACAATCCCGCGCACCGACAGGATCTTCTGCGCCCCCACGGATTTGATCACCACGTCGTATGGCGGCGGCGTGCCCTCCTGCTCGATCTGTTTGAGACGCTGCTCGACGCGCCGCATCTGCGCCTGCATGGCTTGCATGTCTTGTTCCATCTCAGCCTGCTTCAGTATCAGCATGCCGCGCAGTTGATCGGCGGGCAGATCGCGCTGGAGCAGATCGCCGATCTGTTCCAGCGACAGGCCCAGGTCCTTCAGCGCGAGGATACGATTGAGGCGCGGCAGCTGTTCACTCGTGTAGTACCGATAGCTGGTGAACTTATCGATCTGCGCGGGCTTGAGCAGATTCATCTCATCGTACAGCCGCAGCGTGCGAACAGATACTTGCGCAAGTTGGGAGAAGTCGCCGATCTTGAACATATCGAAATTATAATCGACCAGCCGCCGATCAGTCGTGAGCGTGATTCTGGCCGGCATCTTCAAACGAGACCGGATCTTCCAGCGGCTCCAGGTGCGCTGTGACGGTTGCTCCCGGCAGCACCTGGCAGATCTTATTTTCGGCCTGCTCTAGCAGGGCATGACCACGCTGCACGGTCCACGAGCCGGGTACCAGCAGATGAAACGAGACAAAACGCTGTGCGGCGGCCTGTCGCGTGCGCAGCGCGTGATACTTTACGCCTTGCGCTGTGTAACCATCCAGCACTTTCATGACCACGGCTTGTTCGTCTCCCGGCAGCGAGGCGTCCATTAGGCCGGCTGCTGATCGGCGCAGCAGGCCGATCGCCGTCCAGACGATGTTGACTGCGACCAGCAAGGCAATGATCGGATCGAGCCGCAGCCAACCGGTGATGGCGACCGCCGCTACACCGCCGATGACGCCGATGGAAGTCCACACATCGGTCATTAAGTGCTTGCCGCCGGCTTCGAGCGTGATCGAATCATACCGCTTGCCGGCCTTCAGCAGCACCCGAGCTACGAAGAAATTGATTGTGGACGCGGCCACGGCCACCACGATACCAATCCCCACATCTTCCAGTGGTTGCGGATCGAACAGACGTTGGATAGCGGCGTAAGCAATCATGACGGCCGCGACGAGAATCAAGACGCCTTCGATGCCGCTGGAAAAATACTCGGCTTTGCTGTGACCGTGGGCGTGGCTGTCATCGGCCGGGCGCGCCGCAACCCGAAGCATGAATAGGGCTACGACTGCTCCCGCCAGATTGACCAGCGATTCCGCCGCGTCGGACAACAAGCCCACCGAGCCGGTCAGCAAGAAGGCAATGGTCTTCAACAAAATCGTCGCAATGGCCGCGCCGATAGATAGCCACGCATATTTTTGAAGAGACGCGCGTTCCATGAGAACCAGCTCCGTAATGGGGAAGCGCCCCGCCAATCAACTGCACTCGGCGGGGCGCTTGATAAGTGGTTCGCTTAAAGAGTCGCCTATGCGATGGTCACGCTGGGATCGAGATACACATCTTGAATGGTGTTGAGCAGCGCCACGCCGTCCTTCAGCGGTTTCTGGAACGCCTTGCGCCCGGAGATGAGGCCCATGCCGCCCGCCCGTTTGTTGATCACGGCCGTCTCCGCAGCTTCGCCCAGATCGTTCTTACCCGACGCGCCGCCGCTGTTGATCAGGCCGATGCGGCCCATGTAGTTGTTGGCGATCTGATAGCGCGTGAGATCGATCGGGTGGTCGCTGTTCAACTCGGTGTACATGCGCTCATCCAGCTTGCCGTAGGACGATCCGCCCATGTTCAGCGCCTTGAAACCGCCGTTGTTCTCCGGCAGTTTCTGCTTGATGATGTCGGCCTGAATCGTCGCGCCCAGGTGATTGCCCTGCCCGGTCAGGTCCGAGGAGACGTGGTAATCGGTGGACGTGCCGTCAGCATTCTTGACCTTGAAGGCATTGTTGCGCAGATAGCACCACAGCACGGTGGCCATGCCGAACTCGTGCGCCAGCGCGAAGGCCTGCGACACTTCGATGATCTGCCGGCCGCTTTCCGGTGCACCGAAATAGATCGTCGCGCCCACCGCGGCAGCGCCCATATCGGCAGCCTGCTTGATGGTGCCGAACATGATCTCGTCGGCTTTGTTGGGATAGGTCAACAGTTCGTTGTGGTTGATCTTGACCATGAAGGGAATCTTGTGCGCGTACTTGCGCGCCACGATGCCCAGCACACCGAACGTCGAAGCCACGGCATTGCAGCCCCCTTCAATCGCCAATTTCACGATGTTTTCGGGATCGAAGTAATCGGGATTCTTGGCGAACGATGCGCCGCCGCTGTGCTCGATGCCCTGATCGACCGGCAGGATCGAAAGATAGCCCGTGCCGCCCAGTCGGCCATGCTGATACATCCATGCCAGGTTGCCCAGCACGCGATTGTTCCGATCGGAATTGATGAATATCCGATCGACCCAATCGGGTCCCGGCAGATGCAGCCGCTCCTTGGCAATCTTGGGGGTGTTAAAGCCCAGCAAATATTCTGCCTTATCGCCTAACAGCTCTACTACGTTGCTCATGGTTGCTCCTCTGAAGAATGAGATTCTGTTTCAGACGGATAGGGGTGGCCTATCCGAAGGTTCTAGGTGACCGCCCGCAAGTTTACCACCAATTGGTCATGCAGGGATAGCGGCACGCTCCCGATATTGCCCGCAAAGCGACTCAAGGCGACTGCCCTTTGTCTTCGAGCGCGGCGCGGCTTGTCACAACACGTAGATGGGATTACTGAAGATCCAGCCTTTGCCGTTGCGGTAGGCCTCCACCCGATAGGCTCCGGCCTCGACCGAGGTAAATTTCATCTTCGCCCCTTTCGCGCGCGCCACCACGCCCTTGCCCGCCCGCACGATCTGAATCGTCGCCGGCTGCGGCACTTCCACATCGAAATTCACTGCCCCGGCGCGGCGCATCTCTTCACCGAGCGTCGCGTGCTCGGAAGCACTGCGCGCCTTGAACGAAAAGCCCTTGGTCGATCCCAAAAGATCGTAGCCTACCCAGCCGCGCCCTTTTTCCAGCGCCGAATAGATCAGGTATCGGTCGTACTCCACGTCACTGGTCAGCGCTTCGTCAATCAACAGGTGCGTGTTGACGCAACGGAAGAGATATTCGTAAGGAAACACCACGCGCTTAAGCGACCCCATCGACAGATTGAACGCATGCGCGTCCGAGTTGCCGAAGCCAACCACGTGCGCTCCACCTGCCAGCAAATCATCCCAGAGCTTCAGCGTCTCCTTGAACGGCCCGCGAATGGCGCGCTGCGGATACAAGGTGTAGTAGATCGCTCCCAGGCGATGAGGCAGCCGCGCCTTGTACTCCGACATGTAGTTCCAGATTTCCAGGCCCACGTAATCCTGTACGTTCCACTCGACCCACGGGATACCCGGTTCGCGCATGAATTTCAGTGGATAATCGAACGGATGGGCAATGAAGGCCAACCCGCCGCGCGCCCGCACCGCATCGATCAGTTGCTGCGGATTCGCCGCGCACTGGCTCAGTTCGGCTTCGGCGCCGTAAACAAGGAGATGATTCACTTGCGGATTGCGCCGAGTGTTGTGTATTTCTTGTCCCACCAACACCAGCACATTGTGATGATAACCCTGCGGCCCCTGCACCCATAAATTGTGATCGGTCACCACGACGAAATCAAGCCCGGCCTGTGCTGCGGCCCGCGCGATCTGATCGTGATACCACGCCCCGTCGGAATAGGGCGTATGCATATGAAGGTTGCCGGCGACTTCGTGGGTCATCGTGTCACTCAAACAAGCTCGGCTGCGACGGTGCGAACTCGCCGCCCGGTCCTTCCCAGCGGAAGTGATTGAGATCGATCTTGCCGCGTGAATCGAAGACGATCCCCTCGGCTTCCAGGCGCAGGCGCTGCGTCTGCGCGGCTTCGCCTTTCAAGGAAATTTTGCCCTGCGAATTGATCACACGCTGCCACGGCACCTCAGCAGGACACACCGCCATGGCATAACCGACGACGCGCGCGTCGCAGCCCGGCCCTACCAGCTGGGCTACATCGCCATAGGTGGTGACCTTGCCGCGTGGGACCTGACGCACGACGTCATAGACGCGGGGAAAAAGAGCGCGGGTCTGTGGATCGATCTGCATGACATCATTATACTCGCGCCCAAACAGCGCGGCAAACGCGGGGTGGGTGATGCTATAATCCAGACACCTTCCCTCGTCGAAAGGCAGAGCCATGAAAAAAGGTGAAAAGAAAAAACAGCACAAACTGCTCAAGCGCCGCACCGCATCCAACCTGCAGCGCCGCGCACAACGGGCAAGCAGCAGCGCGTCACCCCTGTACCATGTCCGGCAAGCCAGAAACTATCCTTTCGACGGCTGCTGGATTCAAAGGGACTGGCAAGATAGCGGCCTGGCCGTGATCGTTATTGCCCGCAGCCAACCCAACGGCAATATCGTTTTCGGCAACTATCTGGTCGACTACTATTGTCTTGGCCTCAAGAATACTTACTTCAATATCGATATAGCGCCCGGCGAATTCCGCCGTTCGCTGCTGCCCCGCATGTTTGAGAATGTCGGACAGCCGATGGAGATTTCACCTGCGCTGGCGCACGAAATCATCTACGGCGCCATCGAGTATGCCGATCGCTACGGCTTCAAGCCGCAGCGTGATTTCCGCGATTCGCAATATATCCTCGATCTGCCGGATGTGCATCCCCGCAGCGGGCGAGTTGAGTTCGGCAAAGACGGCAAGCCGTTCTACGTTTCGGGTCCGTACGACAATGCCGATCGCATCGTCTCGCAACTTATGCGTACCGCGGGCGAGGGTAACTTTGACTATCTGATGCAGATTGGCAGCGACGAAGAGGTCTTCCTAGATGACGATTTTACAATTGACGAGGACGACGACACATGAACAACCGGGAAGTCGCTCGCACTTTTGAACTGCTGGCCGATATGCTCGACATCGAGGGCAAAGAGAATCGATTCGCGATCCTGGCCTATCGCCGCGCCGCCGAGCAGATCGCCAATCTCGATCGGGACATCAACCCGATCGCGCAAGCCGGCGAACTGCGTTCAATCGCAGGCATCGGCCAGGCCATTGCCGATAAGATCACCTCGCTGCTCAACACCGGCTCGTTCGATCTGCTCGATCGAATGAAACAGACGATTCCGGCGGGCGTCGTCGAGATGCTGGCCGTGCCCGACATGGGACCGAAGCGTGCAAAGATGTTGTGGGAACAGGCAGGTATCACTAACGTCGCTGAACTGGAACAAGCCGCGCGTGAGGGCAAACTCGCGGGATTGCCCGGCATCGGCCCGAAGATGGAGGCGAAGATCATCGCCAATATCGAAGTGACCAAAAAGCGCGGCGCAAACGATCGGACTCCGTTGGGCATCGCATATCCTCTTGCCGACGCGATGCTGAAGCAGCTGATGTACGTCGACGGTGTGCTGCGCGCCTCGCTGGCCGGATCGCTACGGCGCATGAAGGAAACGATCGGCGACATCGATCTCCTCGTCGCCGCCGAAGAAGTTGCTCCGGTGATGGATGCGTTCGTTTCACTAGATCAAGTGGCCGAAGTCATCGCGCGTGGGCTGACCAAATCGAGTGTGCGGCTGCATACTGGCCAGCAAGTCGATCTGCGCGTGATTCAACCCAAACACTGGGGGGCGGCGCTGCAATACTTCACCGGCTCCAAAGATCACAATGTGCGCCTGCGCGAGATCGCTTTGAAGAAGGGCTATTCACTCAACGAGTATTCGCTGACGCGCGCAAAAGACGGCGAAGACTTCTTCTGCCACGAAGAACGCGAAGTGTACGAGAAGCTGGGATTGCCTTTCATTCCACCGGAATTGCGCGAAGATCGCGGCGAGTTCGATCGGGATATTCCCAGGCTGATCGAGTTCTCCGACATCCGCGGCGACTTGCAGATGCACACCAAGTGGAGCGACGGCGAGACGACCATCGAACAGATGGCACGCGCGGCACAAGCGAAGGGCTACAAGTACATCCTCATCACCGATCACTCTCAATCGCTGGGCGTGACCAATGGCCTGACGCCCGAACGCTTGAAACAGCAACGGAAAGAGATCGACGCCGTCAATGCGCTGGGCTTGGGCATTCGCGTGCTGCAAGGCGCGGAGGTGGAGATCAAAGCCGATGGATCGCTGGACTATTCCGACGAAGTGCTGGCTTCACTCGATGTCGTGCTGGCCTCGCTGCACACTTCGCTGCGGCAGGAACACGACAAGGTCACACAGCGCGCACTGAGTGCGATTCGCAGTCCACACGTCGATATCTTCGCGCATCCCACCGGGCGGCTCAATTTCGAAGCGGGCGATCCCACAAAAGCACGCGAGGGCGCCGACCTCGACATGGAAGCCATCTTCGCCGCGTGCCAGGAAACAGGAACTATTCTCGAAATCAACGCCAGCCCCGAACGCCTCGATCTCAACGATCTCCACGCACGCCGCGCGCTCGAAGTGGGCTGCCGGCTCGTCATCTCGACCGACGCGCACAACCCGGCGATGCTGAACAACATGCACTACGGCGTCGCGGTCGCTCGTCGGGCGTGGTCTACGCCTGATCGCGTGATCAATACGTGGCCATTGGAGAAACTGCTTAAGCACATCCAAGGCTGAATGCTAAACGATGACAAATGCGAATGAGAGCATAGCACCGGCAAGATTTGGGATTCAGCATGCAGCCCGGTGCGTGTGTTGTAAGCAATCAGAACGGGAGACCCAACAGCGGGTCTCCCAGTCATAACATGACTTACACGAGTGACGTCTTAACTCCTCCGCCATCTTGTATTGGCACTGGGCTGCTATCCAGCCCTCCGTGTTGCACGTTACGGCGTTCTTGAAGGCATCTGGGACTTATACTTGAACGTCGGATATGGCTTCAGCATTGTCTGCTTCGCAAACGCTGGTGCAACCCATGGAGGAACGTATTTGATTGTCACCCGCACCTGATTTGAGGTGATCGTTCTGCCGTCGAAGGTAGCCGTGGCAAGCGCGTGGTTTGTGATTTGGTTCAGTTTCACCTCGATGATGGTCTCTTGGAAACTGTTCGGATCCGCCGTGCTCATACCATCAGAGTAGACGATCACCGCCACGATATTCCCTACCCCAGGCACAAAATCGGGATGCGCATTGGCCTCCGCCACCATCTGGAGTGATTCGGGGCTTGTTCCCCAATCCGGGTTGGTTTCCCCGAGCAACAACCAGATAGCCGTTTGTACATCTTGGAAGAACTCAAGGTCAGTCTTGCCGGCACCTCTAATCTTGTGATTGAGGACATAGTTGATCTCATTCCAGGGCAATCCTGCGGCATCTGGGGGCAAGCTTTGACCGATGCTGGAATACAGTGTGATTGGCTGGTTATTCAACACACCGAAGATGTGATCCTGAATACACCAACCAGCGTAAATCCCATTGGGGATGCCGGAACCCAGAGCGACATTGCTAAGGGTAACATCCACGGTGCTGTTCGCGCCCGATAGCCACGGACCATAGGTGGCATTTGCCGGCTGCTGTGCGGGTAAGTAGGCTGCATTACCGAGATCACCCGCCTGGATCACATAGTTGCGAGTGCACACGACGGAGGCACCGGGCGCCAAGCTGGTTGCCGTGCTGCATGGGAACGCACCCAGCCTGTCATCGGTGACGATAATCGGACCGCTAAGTGTCACATTGCCGGTGTTTGTGACGACGTAGGTGTAAGTGATGACCTGTCCAGCGTAACTGTAGGTTGTTGGAGCGGCACTCTTACTGAGCTGGAGATGCGGATCCGGCGTGACAGTGGGCGTCTTCGTCGGAGTAGGCGTGCTAGTCGACGTGCTTGTTGGCGTCGGCGTCTTCGTTGGTGTAGCGGTCGGTGTCGGCGTGTTGGTCAATGTGCCTGTCGGCGTCGGCGTCTTCGTTGGTGTAGCGGTCGGTGTCGGCGTGTTGGTCAATGTGCCTGTCGGCGTATTGGTCGGCGTGCTTGTCGGCGTCGGCGTATTCGTTGGCGTAGCCGTCGGTGTCGGCGTGTTGGTCAATGTGCCTGTCGGCGTATTGGTCGGCGTGCTTGTCGGCGTGGGCGTATTCGTCAGCGTACTGGTTGGTGTACTTGTCGGCGTGCGCGTGGTTGTTGGCGTCGGCGAGATCGGGCGGCACCTAAGTTTAACTTCAAGAATATACTGGACGCCCATTGGATTGTTGTCTGGAGAGACATTATCGTTGCTAACCTGCACGGCCAAAAGGTTTGAGCCGGCAAGGAACGGCGTGGTTGAAATGCGCCTGACAGTGCCAGAGCTTGCCTGGCTCTCGGCAACCAAGGTGCCGTTGATATACCAACGCGATGTATTGTCGGAGAACAATTTGATTTGAGCGTCACCCACGGTGCAGCCAATCTGAATATTGAAATTGCGGCGCAGGAGATCGGTTACGCCATTCGGCCAGCCCGGCTCGGCCTTCGACACATGTTTGCCGATCGCAGGGATCGGAGTCCAGCCGTATCGATCCCACTGTCTGTTCCAATCGACTATGCCTGGTGTCCTCCAGCCGGAAGCATCATAGCTCTCTTTCCACCAGTTTCCTTCAGGGCCGTTCGTCGGCTCATAGGGGTAGTACGTGCATCCCGGATCTGACGCGCTCCAGCAAATGGGACCAGTCACGGCCCCAATATGATATGCCTGCCAACCTACCCGACGCCACTGGCCGGGCGCCTGCCATCCGGTGCCGGAGATGTCAACCGGCGAACGCACGACCTCCGTCCATTCGGCGGGCGGCTCTACGGTGGGCGGTTCCGACCGTGCGACCAGCGGCAAATAGGCGCGTGGTATTAGACCGTTGGCTGGCTGGGCACCTGCTGCAACCCGCGGCGCGGTACTTTGCGCCGCGGCGGCCGCAAGCCCCATAGTCATTGGCAAGACGAAAACAAACAGAACCATTGCTGCGATGATGAGTGTCCGTAAGCGATTGAGCTGTAGCAGGTTGACCATATCACACTGTCCTTCAGGTTGTTGCCTCGTCCCTTCAATGCCGCTGGTGTAGACTGCTACGGCATATCTTGGTCAACGGCGAAACGTGCGAAAAATAGCACGCAATCAAACGTCAGACACCCGTAACTGCTCCCTCCGTACATCATCAAGCAGGACATGCACACGGCGAACGAGATATTCACGTCACACTTAGGATGAAAATCTGATGCTTCATTCTAACCCGAACAATAGGGGATTGCAATCTGAATCGTGTATTCTTTTGTGTAATTTCTCCAACTATTCTAGTTCAGGACATCACTTGCACCTAGTCGGAGATCTACGAGAAATCGGGGATTTTTCTGCTAGCGATGCGTTGGACCCGGGCAGTTAACTCGATTCCTCCGCCAGGTTGGCGAATCTGTTCCGCACCGCTCGCACAATCGCCTCCGCAAACACTTCAGCGGCAAACGCGCCGATCAAGTTCACATCGGCTTTCAGTTCGCCCGTGGACAACGCGAAGATCGTGTCGCCGTCGTACATGGTGTGCGCGGGGCGCACGGCGCGCGCCAGTCCATCCTGCGCCATCTGCGCGACCTTGTTGGCTTCCTCTTTGCTCAACTTCGCATTCGTCGCCACCACACCGATGACGGTGTTGTCGGCAGATGCTAGTGACAACACCTGAAACGTCTGCATGACCTTCAACGTGTCAGCGAAGCCGTCTTCTGATCGCGCCCCCGCGATGATCTCGCCATTGCGCGGATCGATCACATCGCCCAGCGCATTCACCACCGCGATGGCACCGACAAACAAGCCCTCACCGATCTCAACGCAAGCACTGCCCACACCCGACTTCGTGGCATTCTGCATCCCCAGAATCTTGCCCACCGTCGCGCCTGTTCCAGCCCCGACGCCGCCTTCCGCCACAGGATCAGTTGTCGCGTTCAGGCACGCTTGATACGCCAGCGTAGCGTCGGGCCGCACATCCGCCCGCCCGATCGCCAGATCGAAGATCACCGCGGCGGGCACAATCGGCACACGGGCCACGCCCACATCGAAGCCGACGCCGCGCTCTTCGAGATAGCGCATCACCCCACCGGCCGCATCCAGTCCAAACGCCGATCCACCCGTGAGCAGCACACCGTGCACCTTCTCCACGTGATGCAGCGGTCGCAGCAGATCGGTCTCGCGGGTGCCGGGCGCGCCGCCACGTTGATCGACGCCGCCTACTGCGCCGTCTTCGCACAGAATTACCGTGCAGCCGGTGAGCGCTTCATCGTTTTGCGCAAGCCCAACTCGAATGCCGGGGACGGCGGTGATGGTGTTGTTCATACCTGTTCCTCCGTAGGGGCGAGGGCAAGCCTCACCCCTACCCGATCAATTTCGCAATCACATTTAGCGCCACGCGCCCCGCCTGATCGAAACCGCGCACGTGCAGCTTGTCGATCGCATCGGCGGGCGTGTGCACCGATCGGCTAGCCCGACCCACTGCAATCAGCGAAATCGCATCGAAGCCGCGCTGCGCGAACGGAATGTGATCGAACAATGCGCCAACAAAGCCAAAGCGCTTGAGCGGCAGATTCAATTCGGCGCAGGCACGGTGCACGCGAGCCAGCAAACTTATCCTATCACTGTTCTGTGGCTGATGCGAACGACCCACATAGTACAGATCGCCATCGACACCGACGCCGTCGAAGTTGAGTACATACAGGCCACCAGCGTGTTCGCGATCGCGCAGCGTGTCTTCATACGCCGTCACGTAAGCCACCGAGCCCATCAAGGTCATCTCTTCGGCGCTGGGGATCAGAAGTGTGAGGCGCAGTTTGTCCTGCCAGTCCACTCGCTGCGCCAGCACCTCGGCCAGATGCAGCACCAATCCGACGCTGGACGCATTATCGATCGCGCCCGGCGAGTTGTTGCCGACATCAAGAAACAGCAACGGAAAAGCAGCTCCGAGTGCTAGCAAGCCAATCGGGAGGTAAAGCAACGTGGAGACATCGAGCAGCGTCAACGCCACCAGGATCAATCCAGTGATGATCGCCAGCATGAAGAGCGTAATGCGCATCACCAGTGGCATGCGCTGGCTCTTGGAATCGTAATGTGCAACGAGATAAAGATGAGGTGCATCGTCATTGCGAGGAGCGCACGCTGTGCGTGAGCGGAGTGCAGCGGAGTCAATGGACAACGAGTGCGAAGCCTCCCCGTGGGACGAGGCAATCCCTGGTCCAGATGGAGATTGCTCACCTGCACGGCAACCGTACGCCGTTTGGTGCAGTGCACGTGTTGCAGACTGCGCTCGCAATGACGGGTAGGCAATCAAGTTTGCTGTGGCGTAGCTCTGCCCCCACTTCAACCCACGCCCGTTCTGTTCCAACGCCGCCGACTGTACCCGGCGATTCAATGGCATGAACGAGATGACGAGAGCCATCACGAGCAACGCAGCAAGATCGGCGATGATCGAAACACGCTCGTGCGCCAACAGCATGATTACCACTAGCACAATGGCGGCCAGCACGACGAGCGTCAGAAACACGTTCGGCGCGGTGGAAAACGTGAAGGGCTGCCGCTCGACCTGGTAACCCCAGCCGCGTAGTTTCTCTTCAATCTCGGCAGCCACTTCTTGATCAATGCCGGAGCCCACGCGCCGTGGGCGCGCAATTGAGGCGGCATAGTTCAAAGCAATGTGCGGTTCGAAAGTCATATCCCAATTAAACCACAGAGAGCACGGAGTTTGATGATCCTCCATGCTCTCTGTGTCCTCCGTGGTCTGACGTTTACCTACGGCAATTCAAGTTCTGCATCCGCCGTCATGCCGGACTTCAAGCGCCCTTCCGCGTTGGGCAGCCGCACCTTCACCGCAAATACGATACTGGTGCGATCGTCCTTGTTCTGCGTGTCACGCGTTGAGAACTGCGCCTGCTGTGCGATGCTCACCACTTCGCCACTAAAGACTTCGGTGGGATAGGCATCCACATAGATCTTCGCCGGGGCACCGATCTGCACGCGCGGCAGTTGCGCCTGCGGCACATAGATGATCATCTCCAGCGGGTCGAGGTTGACGATCGACAGCAGCGGCGCGCCGGGCTGAATCGTTTCGCCCACGTGCCCCGATCGCTGCGCGACAATGCCAGTGAGCGGAGCTGCGATCTGTGCGCGTGACTGATAGGCTTGCGCCAACTTGAGCGAGGCTCGCGCCTGCCGCACTCTCGCTTCAGCCAAAGCGATCTCTTCGGATGTTGGCCCGGCCTGCAACTCGATCACGTTCGCCGCGGCCACCGCTTCGCTGGCGGTAGTCAGGCTGTACGCGTTGCTCGCCTGATTGACCTGCGCTTGCAGCATGACGGGATTCGAGCGCATGGCTTGCAGCGCGCTGAGCTGCGCACGCGCGCCATTCAATTGGGCCTGCGCCGCTTCCAGATTCTTCTGCGCGATGGCGATCTGCCTGTCGAGCGTCTTGTGCCTGCTCTTATCGTTATCGAAGAAATCGCGCCGGTAACGCGCCTCAGCCAACTTGGTTTGCGCCACCGCCACGTTCTGCTCGGCCAGCGCCACGCCCGATCGCGCCGCATCAACCTGCACTGTGATTTGCTGCGGATTGTTGCGAATCTCCAGCGTGTTGCTCAACGTCAACGCTGCGCCGGTCCGTTCGGCCTGTACTTGCTGTAGCGCAGCTTCAGCCGCCTCGATCGCTTCACGGCGCGTCCCGGCTTTCACTTGCGCCAGGTTGGCTGCAGCCACACTCACGGCGGCTTGCGCCTGTTTGACCTGCGCCTGCAGCGCCGCGTCATCCAGCGTGACGACGGGCTGCCCCAGCGTCACGGCATCGCCTTCATCCACGGCGATGTCCGTGATGCGCCCGCCAACCTCCGCGACGACGTTGACTTTGGTTCCCTCCAGCACACCGTTGAAGCGCTCGCTTTGCGCCGTGCCGATGACGGATTGGCAGGCGGTAATGAGTAATGAAGTAACGAGTAATGCGCAGGCTAACTTACGCTTTAGTGCGCAGCCGCCCCGTGGAACGCAATACGTTTTATGCTGCATGAAATCAGATTTACCCATCGTCGTGCCTCTTGCCGCTTGCATCTTGCTACTCCACCTCCGCTTCCGCCTGCAGGCCCGGCTTCAACACGTGATCAGGATTATCGATCTTGATCTTCACGGCATACACCAGCTTCATGCGCTCATCCGGCGTGCGGACGTTGCGCGGCGTGTACTCCGCTGTATCGCTGATCGCGACGATCGTGCCGGAAAACAACCGATCGGGAAAGGCATCTACCCGCACGTTGATCGCCTGCCCGATCGAGAATTGGCCGAGCTCGCCGCCGGGAACGTAGATCGCAAGATGCACCCGATCGAGATCGGCCAGCTTCAACGCCGTCAGCGCGGGCGCGGCCAGCTCGCCGGTCTGCACGCTCGTGGCCGCAATGAGACCGTTGATGGGCGCGGCGATGATCGTTTTGTCCAGTTGAATCTGTGCTGCTTCCTGGGCGGCCTGCGCCACATCCACCTGGGCCTGCGCCGCAGCAATCTGTTCTGCGGTTGCGCCAGCCTTCAATCCGCGCAGCCCCGCTGCGGCTCGCGCCACCACTGCTTCGGCGGCTTGAACCTTGGCGTAGGCAGCATCGACCTGCGTCTGTCCTTCTTGTGGATTTGCACGTTGGGTCTGCAAGTTTTTCATCGTCGTTTGAGCGGCGCTGTAATTAGTTTGAGCTACATTCACGGCTGCCTGTGCCTGCTCCCATTGATAGGGAATCGAATAGTACTCGATCGGCAGCGACGGTCGGTAAGCGGGCGGCACCTCGGCGAGTTTGTCAGACGTTTCGCCGTAGTCCTGCCACGCTTCTTCAGCGATGTCACGTTGCAGCAACGCAGCGTCAAGCTGCGCGCGAGTCGCATTGACCTGCGCGCTGGCTGCAACGATCTGCACGTCGAGCGCTTGCGGATTGTCGCGGATGGCTTGCGCGTCGAGCCATGCTTGACGGGCCGCATCACGGCCGGCTTGCGCCAACTTCAACTGCGCTTCAGCTGTGGCAATCGACTCCTGCCGCGCGCCCGCTTTCGCTTGCGTCAACACGGCCCGCGCTTCAGCCAACTTGCCGCGCGCCAGATCAACTTGCGCAGCTAAGATGTCATCTTCAAGCTTCAACACAACCTCGCCTTGCTTGACCTGATCGCTTTCGGAGACGGGACGCGCAGTGACGCGTCCCGCGATCTCCGGCGCGATCGCAAGGATATCGGCTTCAATGAATCCGGAGGCGTTCCACGCGCCGATCGGGCCGCCCTGGCCCGATCGGGCAATGGCAATCGCGGCGATGACGCCGATGACGAACAAGACGGCCACAATCCAGATTTTTGACTTCATGAATCCACCTGCTTGTCCAGTGCTCAAGGCGGATGAAAATCCGCCGCATTCTGCGCTGGACTGCTGTCCAGCGGGAGCAATTGCATATCTACCGTATCGCCGACAAAAACACATCTTCCAGTGAAGGCTGAATAACCTCCGGCAGATCGAACTTCACGCCGCCGGCGTTTAACAGCTCCACAATCTCTCGCTGCGCTTGCGTGGCGTCCTGCGTCACGATGTGAATCTGAGCGCCATACAGCGCCATATCATCTGCCATCAAACTGCCGGTGGCTTTCGCTTGTTTCAACAACCGCATCGCATTCGCCGGATCATCGGGCGTCAACTCGATCACGGTGCCTTGCATCAACGTCGCCTTCAACTCGGCAGGCGACCCCTGCGCCACGATCTGGCCGCCGTGAATAAACGCCAATTCCTGGCACTGCTCAGCTTCATCCATGTAGTGCGTCGTGACGAAGATCGTCACCCCTTCATCGTTCACCAAGTGATACAACAATTCCCAAAACGATCGGCGGCTCACCGGATCGACGCCCGCCGTGGGTTCGTCGAGAAAGATCAATTCGGGATCGTGCAGGATCGCCGCGCCCAGCGCCATACGCTGACGGAAGCCGCCCGCCAATTCGCGCCCGGGGGCCTTCTCCCGCCCGATCAGATCCGCCATCTTCAACGCATATTGAATCCGCTCGCGCAGCCGATCGCCGCGCAGGCCATAGGTGCGTCCGAAGAAACGGAGATTTTCTTCCACGGTCAGATCGTCGTACAGGCTGAAGCGCTGACTCATATAACCGATGCGCTGTTTCACCGCGCGCGGCTGATGGGCCACGTCGTAGCCCAAAATCCCGGCGTGTCCGCCCGACGGCTTCAACAGTCCCAACAACATGCGCATCGTCGTAGTCTTGCCTGCACCGTTGGGTCCCAGAAATCCGAAGATCGTCCCGCGCCGCACGTTGAACGTCACGCTGTTCACGGCGATAAAGTGCCCGAACCGTTTGGATAGATTCTCAGTTTCGATGGCGAAAGAAACTTTGTCCGTCACGCTGGTTCTTTTCCGTATTGCGTCTCACAGGGAGGCTTCGCACTATTGCAGGGTGCGTAAACACCGGTCACATCATTCAGCCCGGATAGGCCCTGTTGCCTCTTGCGTCTTGCTTCCTGCCTCCTGCATCCTGCGTATCAATGAGATAAACGCCTCTTCCATGCGTGGATGAATCAAGCGCACACCATCGATCCGGATACCGGCTACATTCAATGCTGCGTGCAGGCGCGGCCACACTTGATTCGCATCTTCAACAAAGACATGCAGCAACGTACCATAGACTTGAACTTCCAACACACCCAGTTGAGTTGCCAGCAGCGCACGAGCCGCTTCCAGCTGATCGGGATGGAATTCGACCACTTGCCCCTTCACCATCGCTTTGATCTCGCGCGGCGTGCTGCAGTGAATCAGTTGACCTTGGAATAACAATCCAATCCGATTGCAGCGCTCGGCTTCATCCATGTAGGGCGTGCTCACCACAATCGTCGTGCCCTGCATGAGCAGCTCGGTCAACAAATCCCAGAATTCGCGGCGGCTCACCGGATCGACACCCGTGGTCGGTTCGTCGAGCAGCAGCACGTCGGGGCGATGGATCAACGTGCAGGCCAGGCCCAGCTTCTTCTGCATTCCGCCCGAGAGTTGTTTCGCGCGCCGTTCAGTGATGTGGCTCATGTGCGCAAAACTCAACACCTGCTCAAAGCGCCGCTCGCGTTCAGTGCCGCGCATGCCAAAGATGTCGGCGTAGAATTCCAGATTCTCACGCACGCTCAGATCGCCGTACAGGCTGAACTTTTGCGGCATGTAGCCCACGTGTGCGCGAATTTCTTCCGCGTCCTTCACGGTGTCGTGTCCAGCCACCGTGACCCGACCGGAGGTAGGCGTCATCACCGCTGCCAGCAAACGCAGCATGGTCGTCTTGCCCGCGCCGTCCGGCCCCACCAGTCCGAAGATCTCACCGCGCTGAATGTACAGATCGATCTCGCGCAGCGCCGCGATCTTCTTGAACGAACGCGACAACTGGACAGCGCAGATAATGGCTTGCGCGCAATCTAAAGTGCTCATTGCTCACCGCAGTGATACAACTCTGGCGTTGCGGAAAAATCGCTGTATCAATTTTCGATCGTGCCGCTGCAACGCTTGATAAGGTTCCGATTGCCGCAGCAGGTAACGCTTGATCGAGCGCTGCAGCACCGTCGCCACCCAGCGGCGATACAGCGGCACCTGCCGGGCATACCCGTTGAGGTAGTCCTCGAACGAGTCGCGCTGAAAATGCAAGGTTCGCTGCAATTCGTCGGAATCCAGAAAGTAGCCGCAGTGAAAATTGTGATCGGCAAAGGCTTCTGCGGGGAAATCCATGTCGCCCAGTCCCGCCGCAGCAAAGCAGCCTTGCAGGAGATCGCGATAAATGACGCGGCATTTTTCTCCGCCGCCCAGATTGAACGTGCGCCCCTGCAGTTTGGCGGTATGCTCCAACGCTTCGACCAGCGCATAGCCCGTGTCGCGCGTCGTCGCCATTTCGATGCAGGTATCCAGCGGCATGTGAAACAGCAACGGATCGAGTTTCTGGCGCGGGCTGAAGATGCCTGTCAGACGGAAGATGCTCCACCGCAAACTGGAGCTCTTGATGATCTGCTCAGCTTTGATCTTCGTCACCGCGTAGTAGTCGCCTTCGCTGGGTCGCAGCAGATCGCTTACTTTGATCCAGGGAGTCTTCACCCGATCACCATACACCGACACAGATGAACTGTAGAGGAAGAAGGCGTCCGGCGCGTGTTGCCGCACTGCCTCGACAAGACTTTGCGTGCCCTGCACATTAACGCGCTCAGCCAGCGCTGGTTGATGATCGGCCAGCGGCGGAATGATCGCCGCAAGATGGATCACGCCGTCGACATCGTTCACACACCCATCCAGCGAAGCCCGATTAGCCAGATCAACCCAATGGATCTCGACCTCGTGGCGGAAGGGATGCAGGCTCTTCTCCGTGCGCGGGGATCGCACTTCCGCCGCACGGATCGCATATCGATCTTTGCGGCACACCAGTTCCCGCAGCGTTTCCAGGCCCACTGAACCGGCTGCGCCGGTGAGCAAGATCGTTTTCATTCAGTCCAACCTCCGCTGCAGTGCAAACAGCGCGACGCTGACACTGGCCACGGCCAGGATTACCAGCGCCAACGCCTGCGGCCACAGCGCCGACAAATCGGCGCCACGCAGCATCACGCCGCGCAGGATCTGCAAGTAATGCTGAAACGGAAACAACTGTGCAAGCCACTGCATCGCTTGCGGCAGCCGATCGACCGGCACGGTGTAGCCCGAAAAAGCCACGTCGATCATCGCCAGCACGAAGACAAACAACACCGCTTGCTGCTGGGTGTGAGAAAAGGCCGAGATCATCAAACCCCAGCCTACTTCGGCGATGATGAACAACACCGACAGCAAGAACAACAGCGTGAACGATCCACGCATGGGCAGATCGAAGCCCTGATTCCCAATCAGAAACACGATGAAGAAATTTACGCTGGCGACGACAACCGCCGGGATAGCCTTGCCGATGATCAATTCCACACGCCGCATGGGCGTCACCAGCAGCTGCTCCAGCGTGCCTAGCTCGCGCTCGCGCGTGATGCCCAACGCCGCCACAATCAACGCCACCTGATAGATGATGAAGCCCAGCTGGGCGGTGATCACGAAATAAGAGACGTAAAGGGCCGGATTGAAGCGGACCTGTGTGCGCACGTTGATGATCGGCAGATCACTCGCGATGGTCGGGTGGTAGCGGGCCACTACGGAGTTGATCGCGCCCGTGGCAGCGCCCATGGCATAGCTGGCGCTGGCGCTCTTAGTGCCGTCTACCAGCAGCTGCACCTGCGGCGTACCGCGCGCCAGATCGGCCTCCAGCCCTGCCGGAATCGTTACCGCCATGATCGCCCGCGTTTGATCAAGCCAGGGATCGATCTGATCCGCTGAATCAAGAAACGCCACAACCTTCAGTTCCTCCGTATTGTCGAAGGCCTGCACAATGTGGCGGCTTAACGCGCTGTGATCTTGATCTACCACCACGATCGGTTGATGATAAAAGCCCTGCGTCGTGGCACGCGCAATCAGCGCCAGCTGCAGGACCGGCCCGACCAGGATCATGATGAGGATCATCATGTCGCGCGTGAGTTGCAGCAGTTCTTTTTGAGCGAGATTACTGATACGAAAAAACATATCGAGTGATGAGTCCCACAGGGAGCTTTCGCACTAATGAGTGCTACGTGATGAGTGAAGCGCTAATGATGAATACTGGCACTTCACTCATCACTCATCAGCTGATGCGCTTCTTGAACAGCGCCAGATTCAAGGTCAGTGTCGTTGCGCCGATGACGAGCAGGATCATGATCGGGCCGGAGAATTCGGTCAGCGGCAGTCCCTTCAGGAACACGCCGCGGGCCAGCACTACGTAATGCGAAGCGGGCAGGATGCCACTGACAAGCGCCATCACCGGCGAGCTGGTATCGATCGGCACAATCAGGCCGGTCAGGAAAAAACTAGGAATGAAGAACACTAGAATCATGATCAACATCGCCGCTTGCTGGCTCTTAACGAAGTTGACCGTCAGCAGCGCCAGACCAAACGTGGCGATTAAATAAGTCAGCGTGACCACCACCAACTCGATGAGAGGACCGCGCAGCGGCACACGGAACCAGGCCAGCGCCGCGATCAATATTGGGACCATGCTCAGCATGCCGAAGCCCAGATAAGTAAGCAGCTTGCCAAAGATGTATTCGTAGCCGCGAATCGGAGTGGAGGCCAGCCCTTCAAACGAGCCAAGCTCTTTCTCGCGCGCGAAGGCCAGCGCCAGAGCCAGCGTCGGCATGATCAACACCACGCCGATGAGGCCGGGCACCATGCTGTTGAGTGATTTGATCGACGGGTTGTACCAGGCCAGTGTGCGGATGTCGATGGAACCGATCGGTTGTGAGCTGGTCGCAGGCAGCGCTTTCAGCGAAAAGAGGCGAGTCCGCAGTTCCAATTGCGCGGCAGCCTGCTGCCCCGTGATCGCATCAACACCGTCAATCACGGCCTGCACCTCGGCCGAGCGCCCGGCCTGCAATCTGGCGGTGACGCCATGCGGAATCACAATCGCCGCTTTGGCGCGTCCGGCTTGCATCAAACGCTCGATTTCGTCGTAGCCGCTCAGATACGCTACGACCTCGAATGTGCCATCACCGGCCAGGTCCGCGATGTAGCGGCGTGACACATCGGTGCGATCTTGATCGAGCACCACCACGGAGAATTTGTCGACGTCGAAAGCAAACACATAGGCCAGCATCATGAGCATAAAGGCCGGCGCGATGAGTACCAACAGCAGCGTGCGGGGATCGCGCGTAACGTGATGGAACTCCTTGCGCGAGATGGCAAACAGACGCTTGACGGACATCATTTCTGTTCCAGCCCCTGCATCAACAGCGGCATGGCCCGTGAAGCGATGTCGCCCCAGTCGTCGCCGTGAGGATCGAGCAGACTCAGCATGATCAGACCGAAACCTAACGTGACCAGCACCTGCGCGGCCAATTCGCGATCGACTTTGCGCAGCGTGCCTTCTTTGATGCCGGCGCTGATCACTTGCGCGAACCACTCGCGATAGCGGTGCAGAGGGGCCAGCAATGCCGGGAGAATTGTGGGGTCTTGGCGCGCCGCGCTGAGGAGCTCCAGAAAGACCTGCTGCCGCTGATCTTCGCCTGCTTCGGCGAACATCGCGCGCGCCATGTCGGCCACGTGCTGGAGAAGTTGGGGCAAAGTCCCACCGGGGTTGCGCGCCAGCGTCAACTGTGCTTCCAGCGGCGCCAACCAGCTATCGCGCAATTCCAAGAACACCGACTGCTTGGACGCAAAGTGGTGATAGAACGCGCCTTTGGTCACACCGGCCCGCGCGCAGATATCGGCCACGCTGGTGGCGTCGTAACCGCGCTCGGCGAACAATTCGCCGGCGGCGTCTCGAATGTGCGACCGGGTTTCTTCGCCGCGCTGTTGAGTCATAGCAAAAACATACCGAGCGGTATGTTTCCATCTTACGCCAGTCCGCACTTGATGTCAAGAGATTCACGCCTGCGGGGCAAGGCCCTTGCGAGCAAGGCGCCCGCACCCGGCCATGCTGCGTAACAAAAAGAGCAGACCGTTGGGCCTGCTCTTGTCAGGGTGAAACCGGCGGGCGTTACATCCGAATCCCGATCGCGTCCCACGCGACGTTCTGCAAGTTGTTCCGCCGCTCGAATTCGGCTTTGGCCACACCATACTTCCGATCGAGCAGATCGTTCACCCGCTGAGCGCCGGCGGCATCCAGCACCCGCGCTTCGCCCGCGGCCCACTCGCCGGTGACGTTGCCCAGCATGTCGCACGGAGCAACCCGCACGCGCGCGTTGCCGCGGATGCGCTTGACCTTGCCGGCATTCTTGACCGTATGCAGGTAGAGCGCACCGTTGTCCTCGACGAACCAGACGGGCGTGCGTACGGCCTGCCCGTCTTTGCGATACGTTTCGAGGTTGAGATACTGTTGATTGGCAAATTGTGCCAGCCGGGGACTCATCGCCAAAACACTCATTCTTCTGCGATCTCGATCGTATTGATCTTGACGCCGGGAGTCGTGGCGCGCCCCGGATCGCGTTCGGGGATGTCATTGACGACGTCCATGCCCGATATTACTTTGCCAAACACCGCATGCTTGCCGTCGAGGTGAGGTGTGGGACCGTAGGTGATGAAAAACTGGCTGCCGTTGGTGTTGGGGCCGGCGTTCGCCATCGACAGGATGCCCGCGCTGTTATGCTTCAGCGACGCATTGAATTCGTCGGCAAACTTGTAGCCAGGCCCGCCGCGTCCCGAGCCGGTCGGATCGCCGCCCTGCGCCATAAAGCCTTTGATGACGCGATGGAACGTCGTGCTGTCGTAGAAGCCATCGCGCGCCAGAAAGACGAAATTATTCACGGTTGTCGGCGCTTTGTCGGCGTACAGCTCGAGCACAAAATCGCCTTTCTCGGTCTTGAACGTCGCCTTGTACTGCTTCTTGGGATCGATCACCATCGCCGGGGGTGCTGAATATTGTTTGGACACACTATCCTCCTGAGAATGACTTGCAAGTATTGTACTTCATCCACGTCCGATCGGCTATGTCTGCTCAGCGCAGCGTGCACGCAGAAGTTGTCAGATAGTGAGCGGTTCGGACCCCGGCGGACACGCGGAGCGTTTGCGTGCACACTCAGCGCAAGTATTCGTCAAAAAATCCCAGAATCGTTTTGGCGATGGTGCCATACGGTGGATCGATCGGGCCGCCGATGGCGCCAAAGCCGTGCCCGGCGTTATGCACCACCACGTACACCGACGAAACACCGCCCGTCACCAATCGATCATGGAAGATTTGCGATTGCGTCACGGGGATGGTGGGATCCATATCGCCATGCAACAGCAAGAACGGCGGATCATCCGGCGTGATGTGACTGACCGGGCTGGCCGTGACGAGGATCGGATCAGTCGGGCTTGTGGCGCCAAATGCCATTCGATCGAGCCCGCGGATATTCCCTACGACATACTCCGTGGTTAGATCGTGAATGCCGTACATATCAACCACCACATTCACGCGGCTCGATTGATCGGGATACTGTCCCACATCCCACCCTGCACTCGCATCGCTGGTGCCCAGCAGCGCCACCAGGTGCCCGCCCGCGCTGGCGCCCCACGCCCCGATGCGATTGGGATCGATGTTGTACTCTGCAGCATGCGCACGGATGTGGCGCACGGCACATTTCACATCGATGATGTTGGCCGGAAATGTATACGTGGGAGCCAGCCGATAATCGATCGAGAAGGTGGTATAGCCACGCCGTGCCAGATCCAGAAAATAACTCATCCCCGGCGTGCCCGTTTTTGTCCCGGCGACCCAGCCGCCACCATGCACGAACATGATCACGGGCGATGGACCGGCGGGCCTCCATGGAGAATACACATCCATCTTCAACTCAACGCCATCGTTGGTGCAGTAGGTGACGTCCTGCAACCTTTGCGAGAAGGTCAATTCGCCGCTGGCTGCCAGCGGCGCAGGCTTGGGCGCAAAATTGGGCAGCGAAGTGGGCGACGGCACCGGCGCAGGCAGTGAGGCCAATTCCGCCACAGTATTGAAGTGCGCCCGCATGAACTCGCGAAAGGCCAGGCCATTGGGACGCAGTGAACCATCTTCGTTTTGCAGTGCCTGTGCCGGATCGCGATCGAGGCTGAACCACACGGCATACGTCAACTTGAGATCGGCTGCTGCTGACAGCAGCTTCTGCACAGCCTCCGGCGCTTGATCGATCTGCCCGATCTCGTTGCTCATCACCGGCAGGCTTGTGATACGCCTCAGGTAGTTCACCGTTTCCGAGAAAGCGCTCTTGTCTGGAATATACCAGTGGAAGTTAAGGTAGTCTTGTCCAGACGACTTGTAGATCTCCAGCAGTTTGCGCCCGATATTCAAGGCGGCTTTGTCTTCATCTGACAAATGATCGATCGCCGTGAAGCGGCACAGATCGGGCGCCAGTACTGCGTTGGAGCGCTGAACGAAACTACACGCCTCCGTGATCTGTTGCTGCCCGATGTAGTCGGCCCACACCAACAAGGCGATCGTTTTGTTGGACAAACCGCCATTGGCACAGAGAATCTTCTGCTCGTGCGCCACCTGGCACGCCGCCTCTAACAACACGCCATATTGCTCCGGCGTACCGGCCCAATACTGCGCGGAATCTTCCTCGTTTTCGACGACGAGCACTTCAGGCCGATAGCGTGTGAGAATCTCACTCAGGTTGCGACGATAGGCTGCACCGTCTTGCGGAGGTGTGGTAGCAAACGGCGGCGCAGCGCCCACGTTGTTGCGCGCCGTGAGGATCAACCTAAGGCCGGCATTCGGGCCCAGGTCACACGCCAGATCGTAGCACGCCCCATTCCACGCTTCGACGTTGACGTACCACGGCCGGAAGTAAGACACGCCCAGCGCCTTAGCCAGTTCCACGCGATATTGATCATCGATGCCGTCGGCGCCCAATAACAGGCCAAAGGGATTCGCGCCGGAAGCCATCGAAAGCGGTGCAGCCGTCGACGCCGAATCCGCTGGCGATTGCTGATCGGAAATGGCTGTCGCGTTGACGACCGCCGGTTGACGGGCAGCTGCTTGATCGGGCAGCCGATCAGCCGGTGCCGCCTCGATGATCACTGCCCGGTTCTGACTACAGCCGCCGAGCAGCAAGGCGATGAGCAGCAGCAGGCCGATCGGCAAGCCGAGGACTGAAGCAAGCGCAGATGATTTGGACATGGTGACCCGTATTTTACGCGGAAACTCGCGCAACCCCAAGTGTGACCCTGAGTTGGCCCACTTCAAAGCGCATCTCGCGGAACTCCGCCTGCCAGGTAGGCGGCAATCCAGCGCGCCGGCGTATTGGCGCAACACAAAGCGGAAGCGACGATCTCGCCTCCGCTTTTCAGCGACCAGCATTACACGTGACACGCCACGCTTTTCGAATCTAACGTAAATTAACCGGCCGAAACTTATACCCGTACACGATCACGCCGCGGTCACCGTTGCTCTGCAGCACGCGCGTTGCCATCTCCACCGGCATGCCGATCTTCACTTCCTTGCGATCGACATCGGTGAGCTGCGCCGTGACCAGCGGTCCCTCTTCCAGCTTCACCAGCGCCACGGTATACGGGGCTTGCTCCTCATGGCTGGCCGGGGCCTGAAACACGGTGCTGTACGAGAAGACCTCGCCACGTCCCGAAAACGCGAATGGCGTCTTGGCCGGCGAGCCGCATTCCGGGCACACATCGCGCGGCGGGAACAACTTCGCGTCGCAGCTGGGGCACACCTCGCCAATCAGAGCATAGCGCTGATTCTTCAGTCTCCAGTGTCGTGGAATATCCATGATGATCCTCCATGTTGCGTATTGCGTACTGCGTAATCATTCCACAAACCACGCACCACGAAATACGCTGTGTAAAATGAGTTCTGCTAAGAAAACCCTGATCGCATCAATTAGTCGCGCACCAAAATATGCGTAACCGCTGTCGCGCCTGTCGCGCCTAGGTTCTGCGCCATGCCGATGCGCGCGTTGGCGATTTGATTCTCGCCCGCGCAACCGCGCAGCTGCTGCACTACCTCAACGATTTGATATACGCCCGTCGCGCCGCCCGCATCGCCACGGCCCTTTAGCCCACCCAGCGTGCTGATGGGAATTGCGCCGTCGCGCCCGATACCGCTGCGCGCCGGAAACGTCACGCCCATGCCGCGGGGTGCAAAGCCCGCAGCTTCCAAGGACATCGCGGCCAGCACGGTACACGAGTCGTGCAGTTCAAACAGATCCATATCCTCCGGATTCACCTCGGCTTGCTGATATGCCTTGCGCACCGACAGTTCTGCCGCACGCAGCCACAAGGGATCGTGCCGATCGTGAACGGCCAACGCATCAGTTGCGACGGCAGAAGCGGCAATCCGGATCGAGCCATCCGATCGATGTGAGCGCGCCCACTCAGTCGAGGCCAGCACCACCGCCGCCGCGCCATCGGCCGCTGGAGCAGCGTCAAACAGTCCGATCGGATCCGCGATCATCGGCGCCTTGACGAACGCTTCCGGCGTAACCTTGTTATGGAACATCGCGTTAGGATTGTGGATGGCGTTGGCGTGCGCGTTGACGCTGAATGCTGCGAAGTCCTGCGGCACCGCATCGTATTCGTGCATGTAGCGGCGCATGATCATCGCCGCCGCTGACAAAGGCGTCACACCGTGCGAGGCTTCGTAGTCTGCATCAGTGGCCGTCAACTGTGCAGAGATGGCCGCCGAACCCACGACGTCCGTCAACTTCTCCACGCCCACGACGATGGCAAAATCGATCGCGCCGCTGGCCACCCCAAGATAGGCTTGCCGCAGCGCCGCGCCACCCGACGCCGACGAGGCTTCCACTGTCACTGCTTCGATGCCGCGCAATCCTACAAAATCGGCGATGAGCGCGCCCAGGTTGGTCTGCCCGCCGATTTGCGCGCCCGCCATGTTACCCACGAACAGCGCATCGGCGTGATCAATGTGCGCGTCATTCGCCGCGTCGCGAATCGCTTCCAAGGCCAGATGGCGCAAAGCATAATCCCAATGCTCGCCCACCGGTGTCTGTCCAATTCCGATAATACTGACGTCGCGCATCGTTCACCATCTTACGCACCACGCAATACGCAATTCGTGTTTCGTGATGCGTGTTTCGTTTAGACCATCGTGAGCTTCTTACGATACCGCACATACGTCGCGTAATCGATCTGCGTGCGCCGGTTGATATAGTCGCGTGTCCTGGGGGCGCGGCCTTGTCGCTCGGTGATCCGATCGGTCACGCGCAGGCTGAAGGCATCGCTGCCCGCACCCGATCCGAACGAGACTTCTAAAATCCGATCGCCCGGCTGGGCCACATCGAGAATCGCCGTCAAACCGATGAGGCTCGATCCGGCGTAAGTGTTGCCGATCTCGTTCACGAGCAAACCGATCTTGTACTGCTCAGGCTTGAAGCCGAGCATCTGCGCGGCGCGCTGCGGAAATTTCACATTGGGTTGATGAAAAACCACATACGTGTAGTCTTCGGGCTTGGCGTTAAGTTCTTCCATGATCTGTTCGGCCGCCGAGACCACATGCTTGAAGTACGCAGGCTCGCCTGTGAAGCGGCTGGCGTGTTCGGGATAGTGGGCGTATTGTCGCCGCCAAAAATCGGGCGTGTCGGTGACGAACGACAACGAACCTTCAATGATCGCAAGCGCTTCTTCGCCATCGCCCACGATGTAGGCCGCGCCGCCCGCGCCCGCCGTGTATTCCAGCGCATCGCCCGGGCGCCCCTGCGCGGTGTCCATGCCGATCGCCATGGCATACTTTGCCATGCCCGATCCGACGAAACCGGCCGAGGCTTGCAGCGCTTCCGACCCAGCCTTGCACGCGAACTGCCAATCGGCGGCCTGTGTGAAAGGCACCGCCCCGATCGCTTCCGCCACAATTGTCGAAGTGGGCTTTACGGCATAGGGATGGCTCTCACTGCCCACCCAGATCGCACCCAAATCCTGCGGATCGATCTGCGCGCGCTTCAACGCATTGCGCGCCGCTTCCATCGACATTGTCGCCACATCTTCGTCGAGACCGGGCACCGATTTCTCTTTAATCGGCGTGCCTTCTGCACCATCGGTCCACACGCGCGAGACTTCTGACGCGGGTAAGCGATAACGCGGCACATACGCACCGTAACCGACAATGCCGACTGGTTTGTTCGACTTCATCAACGCCATTGCTCAAACCCTCTCTGTACACGGATGACACGGAGTGCACAGATTTACACGGATTCTTTTCTACATCCTTTTCATCCGTGGCATCCGGGAAATCCGTGTCCCATTATTCTTCAGGCAGATAGGACTTTATCTCTTCCACCAACGCTTGCGCGCGATCCAGCCGCACTTGCTTCTCTTTCACCATCTGCGCCGCGATGCGCTCGATCTCGTCGCCTTCAGCGCCGGCAGCCATCGCCAATTGGCGCGCATGCAAACCCATATGGCCGCGCTGAATGCCCTCAGTCGCTAAGGCGCGAATCGCGGCGAAGTTCTGCGCCAACCCGACCGAGACGATGATCTCCGCCAATTCACGCGCCGATTGAATGCCCATGATCTTTAACGCCACTCGCGCCGTGGGATGCACCTTCGTTGCGCCGCCGACAATGCCCACCGCCATCGGCATCTCCAGCGTCCCCACAAGATCGCCATCCTTGTTGGTTCCCCAGTGCGACAGTGACGTGTACTTGCCCGATCGCGCGGCATAAGCATGCGCGCCCGCTTCGATGGCGCGCCAATCATTGCCCGTCGCAATGACGACGGCATCGACGCCGTTCATGATGCCTTTGTTGTGCGTCGTCGCACGATAGGGATCGGCCGCGGCGAAGGCGTACGCCTCAATGATCCGATCGCGCACGAACTCGCCATCGAATTGATCGAACGCTAACGCGCTCGTCGGGATCACGCAGGTCGATCGGGCCAGACGATGATCTGCCAGGTTGCTCAGGATCCGCAGATTCACACGTCCGCCTGCGATCTCTTCCACCATCGGCTTCAGCGCCTCAGCAGCCGTGTTCACCGTATTTGCGCCCATCGCATCGCGGCAATCGTACAGCAGGTGCAGCACCAGCATCGGGCCGACGGGCGAATCTTCGATCAGCCGCACTTCCACATCGCGCGGGCCGCCGCCGAGTTTCATGATGACCGGGTCAGTGGTCTGGGCAAAGTCGAGGATGCGCTGTTTTTGGGCCAGCAAGGCCAATCGGGCCTGATGTGGATTGGCGAGATCGAGAATCTGCATCTGGGCGATCATCACCGGATCATCTGAACTGGCGCTGAAGCCGCCCATCTCGCGCGCTAAACGAGCCGCCAATGACGCGCCTGCCACCACCGATGGCTCTTCCAGGACCATCGGCACAAGCACTTCTTTATGGTTGATTCTGAAATTGGTGGCAATCCCGATCGGGAGCGAGTACAGCCCCACGACGTTCTCGATCATGTGATTGGCGTCCGCTGGACTGAGGCCAGCATGAGAGAAAGCATCAATCCCCTCTTGACTTAAGCCAATCTGTTCGGCGATGGCTTGAAGTCTGTCGGCAATCGACTTGTTATAGAATCCTGGCATTCGAGACGAAGTGGTCATAATCAGATCTTAACAAGCAAAGAGCCCGGCTTTCCGAGTGGGCCGGGCTCGAATTCATATTGATAGTATAACATTTTGCGTCTGTCAAAAACTCTCAAGATTGTGCAATTCTTCGCCAGGACCTTTCTACCTCGTCAGACTAATTGCCCTCTAATGCCGGATACAGGGTTGTCACCAAATAGCGTCATGACACCTTTCCTGTGACAATCTGTCTACCTTGTCGCCAACGTTCTGTTATATTCCATCAGGGTTTAGGTGTCGTCAGCGGTGATTGTGCCGGGGTAGGAGTCTGAAGCGGTGAACTGATGGGGGTCCGAGGAGGATAGGTTGTTCCGTCTGAGGGGGGACGCGGGCCGGTCGGCGTGGCGGTCGGCGGCATACGAGTGCTGAGAGGGGTCGAAGTCAATGTCTGCGGATCAATCGGCTTGTTCCGCTGGAGAGTCGCCGTCGGTGTGGCAGTTGGTCGAGGCGCAGTGCGCTGGGCAGCCGTGGTGATACCCAGGAGTTTGGCAAAATCCTGCAAACGCAACTGGCCGGAGACACGCACACGATCCCAGCTTAAGGCATCTTGCAAGACATGACGACTACCCGGTGCTGTCGTCACAGCAGCCCAGAAGTTGGTGTCGCGCAAGAAGCTTTGCACGCCGGCATCATACTTGCCGGACGGATACGCCATGAAGATCACCGGCTTGCCGGTATGCCCTTCGATCGATTGACGGCCGCCGATGATCTGAAACACCAGCCAGTCGCGCGGACGATTGCGCATGTCCAGATGGTCGCGCGAATGCAGTTGAATATCCATGCCGGCGTTATTCATCTCTTGAATCATGTCCCATGACAGATAAGTGGGCTCGCCGTCATCCGCCGGGCCAGTGAGCACGAAGAACGTGCCAAGCATGCTGTACTTCTGCAAGAGCGGGAAAGCGTTAGTATAATTGTCGATGTAGCCATCGTCAAAGGTGAGAACGATCGGCTTGTCAGGCAGGGCGGTGCCGATGGCCAGATACTCATACAGCTCACGCAGTGTGATGGCCGTGAAGCCATTGTCCTGCAGCAACTTAAGCTGCGCCTCAAACATCTCAGGCGGCACAGACAGTCCATAGCGAATTCGATCGCTGGCCGAAGGGGATGCCGAGATATAATGGTACATGAGGATCGGCACGTCGGCGGTGCGCGCCACGCCATCGGGCGCAGGCGGCCCGATCGGGATCGGTGTCAACACGACCGCGGGGTTCTGTTGAACAGGTTCTTCGTTTGCAATGGGCTGCGCCGTCGCTGTGTTCGTCGGCAGTGGAGTGATCGATGGGGTGCGAGTGTCAATTCGCTGGACCACTACGGCGGGCGTGTTCGTGGCCGCCGGCGGCAGGGTAGACGTGGAAGTGGGTACGATCAATTGCCCGGCGCTGACCGATGTCTGCGCTGTGCATGCAGTAAGCCCGCTCGCCATCAGCCACAGCGCCAGCCCTGTCAATCCGAGGTGAATTCGCATATGTGCCCGTCCGAAGTTCGGCACAGGATACACTAGGCGGTAGACCATGTCAAGACACGATCCCAGCCCGATCACTCCTCTGGCGTGGCGCGTGGCCGTCAATAGCATTGTACTCATGACAGGTGCCGTAATCATCGTGGTGCTGCTCATTGCCGGTCAAGGCCGGACGATTTACGCGGCGCTGATGCCTGATCACTTTGACGAGCAGTGGACGATCCGATCGGGCCGCGTGGAAGACGATCGGTTGGTGCTGCGGCCCGCGGCCCACTCGATCGGGTTGGCGCTGCGCCCGATCAATTCTCCAACCTTCACGCTGCAAACGCGGATCGCATTTAATCAACCGCAGGGCGCTGCCGGATTGATCGTGCAGGCAGACGATGTCGATCATTTTAGCGCTTTTCTCATCAGCGGCGATGGCTACTTTCGCGTCAGCGATTACCGCAACGGCGCGTGGATCGATCGGGCGGCGTGGCGCGCGTGGCCGCACATCCGGCGCAGCGGCGCCGCTAACCTGCTGCGCGCCGAGTGCCAATCCGGCACCTGCACGTTCTTCGTCAACGACGAATGGACCTGGCAGGAACGCACGCTGCCAGCTCCCCGCTGGATCGGCCTGGCGGCGGAGGCACAGTCGGTTGGCGCACCGTTTGAGGCGCGCTTCGATCAACTTGGCCGACAGCCTTGATCCACAACTGGTTTGAATTGGATTTGACTTTTAGCTCTTGGCGCGGTATTCTACAGGCAGTGAATCTAGCAAAACTCGTAGCAAAGGAGGATTGAATGGGGTTTGACGATCTCCGCCAACAAAGCATCGCCATGCAAGAACAGCAGGCTGCGGCCGAGCCACAATCGTTAATGGACCGCATGCCGTTGTTCAAGGACTTGAAGCCAAGGGAACGCTTTCTGGTCGCCTTGTTCATCTTTCTGGATGTCGCCGTGCTGGGGTTTGGTCTCCTGCTGGTTACCGACAAAATGATGCCCTAAACTGCCGTTCCTTTCACCATGCCCGAAACCATTCTGATTATTGAAGACGATCCACTGCAAGCCGACGTTGCGCGGCTGCTGCTGGAACACAACGGATTTGAAGTCGTCCTGGCGTCCGAGGGCGCCGAAGGGTTGCGCAAGCTGTACGAAGCTCAGCCCGATTTGGTGATTCTGGATCTCATTTTGCCGGAGATGGACGGTTGGGCAGTGTGCCGCCGCATCCGCGAAATGTCCACCGTGCCTGTCATCATCATGACCTCGCGCCGCAGCGATGAAGAGAAGGTCAAAGGGCTGCGGCTGGGCGCCGATGACTACGTGGTGAAACCGTATAATTCGCAGGAGCTGGTGGCGCGCGTCACGTCCGTGCTGCGCCGCACCCGCCTGCCCCCGCCGTCCAAGAGCACGGTGATGCGCTTCAACGGCGGCGATCTGATCATCGATCCTACCAATCTGGTGGTGATCGTCGACGGCGAGCAAACGGAACTGACACCCACGGAACATCGTATTCTGTTGTATCTAGCCGAGCATCCGGGCCAGGTGGTTTCGATCGAGGATATCTTCACCAATGTGTGGGGCTTTGACACCGACGTGAATGTCAACAACGTCAAGTGGTACGTCTGGCGTCTGCGCCAGAAGCTGGAAGGACCGGAGGGCGCGCAGCGCTTCATTTTCACCGAGCGCGGCGCAGGCTACCGGTTCACCGCGATCTAACCGTTATCCATTCCGACGACCATGCAAACTATTCTGGTGATCGACGACGACCCCGCTCAGGTCAAAATGATCGAGATGACGCTGGCGGAAGCGAAATATCAGCCTGTCACCGCGACCAACGGCGAGGAGGGACTGACGGTCTTCCGGCAGCATCAGCCTGATCTGGTGGTGCTGGACGTGATGATGCCCGGCATGGACGGCTGGGAAACCTGCTATCGCATTCGGCAAATCTCGACCGTACCGATTATCTTTCTCACTGGCCGGCAAACCACCGACGACAAAGTCTCCGGGTTCAAACTGGGCGCCGATGATTATCTGGTGAAGCCGTTCTTGCCGGACGAATTGCTGGCGCGCGTGGAGTCGGTGTTGCGTCGCACCTATCGGGCGCGGCAGCCGCTGTCCAAATTGCTGCGCGCCGGACCGGATGTGATCATCAATCCGGCTTCGCATGAAGTTTTCGTGCACGGCAAACTCACGCCGCTGCAGCCTGCCGAGTACTCCCTGCTGATCCTGCTGGCCGAGCGCCCCGGTGAAGTAGCCAGCGTGACCGCTATCGCTGATGCGTTAGGCATTAGCGAGAGTCAGCCGCGCCGCGATCGGGTGAAGTGGCACATCTGGAAACTCCGGCAGGCCATCGAGGACGATCCCAAACACCCCAAATTGGTCTTGACCGAGCCGGGTCTCGGATATCGGCTTGATCGTTTCGAATGAGCCCAAAGCCGCGCGTTTAGCGCGGCTTTTTTGTTGCCCCTCCATCCGATCGTCCTATTGTGCCCCGCCGATCGCTTCACTACAATCAAAGTGCTTTGTTTATCTCATCCTGCGCCACATCCTGTGAAAGAGGTATACATGAAACCCCTGCGCCTCATATTGGTTGTCAGCGCTGCGATCGCATCGATCATCGTCGTGATCGGTCCCACGCTCAACGCCTCACCCACCTACACGCTTACCCAGAAGTGGCAGCGCTGCCCCACGTGGTATTGCGAAACCGGCTGGTATGCATCGCCCGCCGTTGTCGATGTCGACAAGGACGGTCAAGTCGAAGCCCTGTGGGGCGGCTACACATTGATGGCGGTCAATGGCAGCACCGGATCGATCAAGTGGAACCGTCCGCAGGGGAGCAGCTCGCGCCTGTGGCCCGGCATCGTCGTGGCCGATCTCGATCGCAACGGCACACTCGAAGTCGTTACGGCCAGCGGCAACGGCGTTCTGTCAGTGTATGACGCCAACGGCCAGTCCGTCTCCGGCTGGCCCGTCAATCCGACCAACTCGGGCAATGAGATTCGCAGCCTCGCCGTCGCCAACATTGACGTGAATAGCGATCTCGAAATCGCAGTGTGCTCCACGCGATCAGATAACCAGTGGTTCGTGTACGAGCACACTGGCGCACTGCGCTCTGGCTGGCCCAAGATGACTGACAGCGACACGAACGGCTATGCCGCAGGCTGCTTTAATGAAAACGTGGGAATAGCGGATGTTGATAACGACGGGCGCGGTGAGATCATCGGGCCGAATGACACCCACTACGCGGCGGCCTTCAACGACGATGGATCGGCCGTGCGCGCCAGTTCGATCTACGGGCAGGTCGGCGGACAGAATAAACCGTGGGCGCGCGTGGGCCTGCACGTTGACCACGCCGTCGATCTGCGCGTCTATGCCAACTGCGGTGTCGAGCATCGCCCCAACATGGCCAATAGCGCGCCGACGATTGCCGATGTGAACGGCGACGGCACACTAGAGATCATCATCGTCGGCAACGTCTACAACTGTGGCACCAGTCCCTACACCGATCTCTATGAGATGCCGTTTATCTTCAACGCCGATCGCACGCGTTGGAAAGACGCGCTCAACGATTGGACGGTCATCCCCCTGCCCGATGGAGCAGCTGCGCCTTTGAGTGAAGACTACAACCTGATCGAAAACAACGTGCCCAACCCTGTCGTCGTCGATCTGGATGGCGATGGGCGCAAAGAAATCCTGTATCCATCGTACGATGGCCGCCTGCACGCCTACTGGCTGGACAAAACCGAGCACGGCAGTTGGCCGTTCGAGGTCACCAATCCCGCTGAAGGCTTCTTCCGTTTCGCTAGCGAGCCGATCGTGGTCGATCTCGACAACGACGGCAAAGCCGAAGTGATCTTCGCCTCATGGACGCAGAACGGCAGTAATCGACCGGGCAAGCTATACATCGTCAGTTGGAACGGCCAACTGCTTCAATCCATCGATCTGCCACGCAGCACCAGCGATGATCGCGGCGGCTCGCTGGCCGCGCCGACCATCGCCAACATCGACGCCGATCTGGATTTGGAGTTGGTGGTGGGCACCATCAATAAAGGACTGGTGGCTTACGACCTCGGGGGCTCGTCGGGGGCGCGCATTCTGTGGGGCACGGGACGGGGAAATTATCAACGCACAGGGTTAGCGTCCGCCGCGATCTACAACAATGGCTCGCTCGACAACTCCTACAACGCTGTAAGCAATTCGCGCCCGTTGCCGGGCGAAACACTCACCTACACGATTGCCTTGACCAACCCCGGCCCGGTGTTGAACGCCGTGCGTATGACCGATACCCTTCCAAGTAATGCCACTCTGGTCAATGGCAGCATCGTTGCATCAAGCGGCAGTTGGGGACTCAACGGCAGCGTCCTGACGTGGACGGGCATGGTTTCCGCTTCGTTGAAGGTGACGATCACTTACGTGATGACCACCAGCAGCGAGATCACCTTGCCTACGCCCATTCTCAACACCGCGCTGATCAATGATGGGCTGGGCAACATCCACACGCGAACAGCAGCAGCCATCGTGAATGGCTACGGGGTGTATTTGCCAGTCGTGAGGAAGTGAAACAGATATCGAGCATCTAATCCCTGCCCATCGCTGTTTCTGATCTCAACGATCATCTCATCGATAACGGCAAATCGTTGGAATGGCTGCAATCGATAGGGAGCGGGTTAGAATGTCGCGCAGCCATTCACTCCCTTACCCTGCGCAGTTGTCGATACACCGGTCGCAGCGCTCCATCCGGCCGCAGCAGACTATACGCCGATTCCGATCGCTCGGCTCCCAGCAACGGCGCGATGTTGACGCAGTCCAGATCATCAGCGGCCCTACCCACACCCGTTCGCGCGCAGTAGATACGTTGCTTGATCGCCTTCGGTGGCGTCACGCGCGTAATCCCAACCTGTCGTATCCACTTCGCCGAAATTCTCGATCGACGGCCAGCCGACCTCCGTCACCCACAACGGCTTGTCGATGTTCGCGTCGCTCAGAATCTGGCGATAGTCTTCCAGCGTGTCGAGGAAGAAGAAACTGGGGTGATTGTTGTAGCCGGATCGTAGATGTGTGGTATCGGCAGAGCAGCCATCAGCGGAAATCGGCAGCATGCGTGGGTCATCGGACTCGTGCCTGCCGATCAACCGAAGTATGCGATTGCGGTGCTGCTAGAAGATGCGCGGAACGCGCCTGACGCGGAAGACATCGGGCGTGAAGTGTTGGAGGAGTTGATTGGCGGGCAATAGCCGTTGTTCGCCATGTGCATTCAAGAACTATCGGGTTTGAGAAAACTCGATAGTTCTTTTATCTTCTTTTATTTTGGTGGTTGACCGGCGGATCGATTCCGTTGTATGCTAGTAGCGGCGGTGAGGCACTGGATGAAATGGATTCTGCATCGTGCGATGACTGGGATACTATGTGGAGTTTGATCGCGGGACAGAATTCCCCACAGCAAAGATCAACGAAAAAGGAGAAAAATGAGCAAGAAACTGATGGCAACCCTGATTTTGTCGATTCTGCTGTTGCTGGCTTTAGGCCTGGTGATGGTGGCCTATGCCCAGGGACCTGGTGATAACCGAGAAGAAGCAGGCGGGATAGGCGGGCTGGGACTGGCCGATCCGCCCCCGGACGGCTTCACTGTACTTTACACCTTCACCGGAGCCAGAGATACCC